>Ga0208937_1000251_pt1 | contig 48754 bp, 41 predicted proteins | sample June2015DPH_11_5_FD_184705 | JGI IMG/M metagenome (GOLD analysis project Ga0208937, IMG submission 184705) | Peatland microbial communities from SPRUCE experiment site at the Marcell Experimental Forest, Minnesota, USA - June2015DPH_11_40... | ecosystem: Environmental > Terrestrial > Soil >... | reverse complement strand
CTTGCACATCGCGCAAAAAGCGCGCGATTCGCACTTTCCCACAGCCGCGACGACGGCGGGTTTAGGGTTACATTTCCAATGTCTCGACGAGCGGCCCCAAGGTTACATTCTTAAATGGCTTGACGCGGACGCGCCGCTGGTGTGGGGACGGGGCTTCGCCCCGTCCCGGCGGGCAAAGCCCCGCCGCCACACGGCCGCAGCGTAACAAATATAGTCTATAGACTTACTTGACATTGACCGGAAACCACGCTATACTTTGAATCGTTCCCTTCCAGCCCGTACCGCCATTCGCCTGGCGGTGCGGGCTACGCTTTTTTCTCCGCTTAACAGTCTTTCTGTAGAGACGGGGCTTGCCCCGTGTGCTACTTCCCCGGAGACGCGGTGCAAGCCGCGTCTCTACAGGGAAGTGTTAGCTTCCTTTTTCCAGCTCGTAGGGCTTTTGCATGTATCGGCGGCATTCATCGAGCGCGCCCTGGGTATTATCGTTGGTCTGGATGGCCTGGCGGTATTCATTGACGGCGCGTTCGCGCTGGCCGGTTATGTCGAAAATCTTGCCCAGTTGCAAGTGGCTCCAAACCTCGGTCCAGCGCGGCTCGCCGTCGCCATTCAGCGATTCGCGGTAGGCGTTCGCCGACGCCTGATAATTCTTCTGCATGAAAAACACTTCGGCGATCCGGTAGTGAGCGAGTGAACTGTTCTTGTTGACTTCGAGCGCTTTGTTGAATTCGCTCAGAGCTCCCGCCAGATCGCTTTGCTGGATCAGGCCCTCTCCGCGCAAGATGGAGGAACGCAACTTGATGTCCTTGGAATTGGTCAGCACGCGGTTTTCGGGATCGACCGAGATCCGTCGCGGACGTCCAAAGGTTTCGACCGAAAACGCGGAATCCGTGCCCACCACCTCAATGCGTTTTTCTTCCGTTCTGCCGTCGGTGTCGATTCTCAACTCTACCGGCATGCGGAACAGATCCAAGTCCTGCTTGACCGCGCCGACAATGCGGAAGCCTTTGTTGTTGCCCAGCCGGTAGATCTTGTACTCGGCCTTGAACTCGGGGGCGCTGGTGGAATCCATCCACTGCGAGTAGAACCAGACGAGTTTTTCGCCATATACATGCTCGCTGAGTTCGCGGAAGTCGTCGGTGCTGGCGGATTTGCCCGCATACTTCGCGGCGAACTCGCGCATGATCTTCAGATACTTGTTCTCGCCGACAACCCAGCGCAGCATGTGCAGAATCATGGCGCCCTTATCGGTGACCAGCGACTGAAACTCGGGAGAAAAATAGTCCAGTTTTTCGGCGCTCGAAAGCGGCACGCTGTCATAGGCCAGCGCGCCCACCGACATGTCCTTCACCATTTCATCGAGCCCCGCCGCGCCCGCCGCGCTCTCCACGTAGCGAGCTTCGGAGTAGCGCGCGAACCCGTCGCTGATCCACCAGTCGTCTTTCGACGCCGGGCTCACCGAGACGCCCCACCACTGACGGGCAATCGTATTGGCCAGCAGCCGGTAGTTTGTCTTCTCCGTGATGGCGCGGCTCGAAAGCGCCGCGATTTCTGGCGCCCACGCCGAGGGCACCGTGTCATCCGGGATTTCAACGATCTTTAACCGCGTCGAGGGCGCGACTCCATACTGCGTGACGAAGTACGTGAACGCCTTGACCGCCGTCGATGCATACTCGGCGCCCAGGTTCTGTTTATTGGGCTTGAAGAACACGTGCAGATCCATGCCCGCTTCATCGCTCTTGAATTCCTGGAACGTGCCGGCGATGATCGTGCCCGGAAAACTCGGCTTGTCCCACGTGAAGGTAAAAGTCTTGGAGTTCGCCAGCACGGTCGCGGCCTTCTTCGCAGTCGCCGCCGCCGTGCCTGCCGCCGCCGCGGACGATTCCTTCCCGCTGCCGATCGCCACCATGTGCGCTGGGACGGTCACGTTGATCGTCGCAGTAAAGCGGTTGACGCCGTATCCCGTGACCGGGAACCACAGTCCGGAATAAAGCAGGTAGCTGGTATCCGGGCCGACGTAGGCGAGCTTTAATCCCTCGACCGGGCTCTCGTCGGCACTTTCGAGCGTGCCTTCGTATTCAAAGGTGAAGGTGGAGCTCGCATTTTTTGTGATCTCGCTGTTGAGCGCGAAGCGCACGGTCGAATCCTGCGTGTTGCGCTCCGGAGTGAGCGGCTTGTTGCTTGCGTCCGTGAGCTTCGTAATGCGCAGCGCGTTGTTCAACTGAAACGTTGCCACGTTGAGGTCTTCGAGCGCCGTGACTTTGACCACGGCGCGCGCAGTGAGCTTGTGCGTCTGCGGCAGAAGTTCGACGTCGATCTGGTAATCGTCCGCACGCAGGTGCGTTTTCTCGGCCGCCAACGCCGGCCGGTTCGCGGCCAAGGTAAGAAACAAGCCAAGAAAAAAGACAACCGACAGACAGAGCGCCCGGCGCGCTGGTCGAGAGTGGCAGAGCTTCAAGTAGAGTCTCCTGGAGAGCACAACACTTTCTAAGATGTTAATTTTCCCGCAAAAGATGCTGTGCGGACAAGGGCGGGGGAAATTTGTTTGGTAAAACACTGTCCCAGAGTCGTCGCGCCCGGCAGCAGACGCTGAGCATCCGCGCTGCATCGCGGCCCTGCTTCACAGGCTGCGAAGAAACTCACGATTGTGTCGATCTTCGTGGAGGAGCAGCCCCTCAGGGCCGCGTAAGCTCTCAGAAATAAGTGTGGGTTTTAGCCCCCGCGGCCCGCGACGGAAAAATAAAAGTTCAATGGTTAAAGTTCTTGCGTATGCCAGCGCAGCAATGTGTCCCAGTTCGGGAAAGCAGCCTCTACCTCGTTCAAAACAAGTTTCCCAAAATTGGCGTAGGGGATGGCGCAGAGCTTGCACGGTAGTACTGGGTACACCGCGAATCGCACAGACACCCATTTGTCCGCCGCTCTCCGCGCGGCATCCGGGCCTTGTGATGACAAGCCCAATTGAGGAGACTTACCTGCAAACCGCGCGCTTACTCGCTCTCACGCTTCTGGTCGTCTTTCTGGCGATCGCCCCTGCCCTGGCCCAAGGTCCACTGCCCAGCGAAGTGCTCCGCGAAGGGCGCGATGAAATCAACTCGACGGCCGCCTATACGGCTATCGCTGCCCCGCCGGTCTCACTCCCCGACGCGCCCGTCCCGCAACCGAGAGTCATCGACAAAAAGTTCATCGCCGTCATGGGAGCGCTTGCTGGCGCTGAGACTCTGCGCTTCACCACGCATAAGCTGGTGCTGGACCACGAGTACGCCGCCGGCGCTCCCTGGGTCGCCAGCGTGCCCCCGAACCAGCACTTGGTCGCCAAGTACGCGGCGATCTACACGGCCGAATTGCTCGTGGCTTACGAGATCAAGAAGCCCCACTCCTGGCTTCCCGGCGACAAGATCATCCGAAAACTCTGGTGGGCGTACCCCGCGGCAATGGTGCCGATCCACATCAGGAACGGCGTGCGCAGCATCCGAACCCAAGCTCCGTCATGCCCCGTGGCCGAGTGTGGATCGCAATAGTCCGCGTAACGCTCCGCGAGAAAAAACGGGCGAGAGAAAAACGGGTGCCCCACTCATTCGCGTTTTTTGCGAATGAGTGGGCGGCTTAACCCTCGCAAGCGAAGCGAGGGATCTGCGCTTGGCGACTGCACTCGGACTCACCCGATCATTTTCAAAATAATCTCCGCCGCCTTTTCCGAAGGATGCGCGCCGCCGCTCCCTTGCTTCAGTCGAGCCTTCACCGCCGCCAACCGCCGCATCATGCGCGCTCGCGGCTCGCCCTCGGGGATGATTTTGTTCATCTCCGCGACCACGTTTTCGACCGTGAACTTCTGCTGCACCAGTTCTGGGACGACCTCTTCCTCCGCAATCAGATTGACCATCGCAAAGTAAGGGACCTTCACGTGCGGTTTGCCCAGCGCATAAGTCAGCCGAGATACGCGGTACACCATGACAAACGGAGTGCCCATAATTGCCGCTTCGACGGTAGCTGTCCCGCTGGCCACAATCCCGGCGTGCGAATGAAACAGAGCAGGCAGCGCCTCAGCGACCAAGTGAATCTTCCCCTGTAGAGACGCGGCTTGCCGCGTCTCGATCAATTCCGTGAGAAATGCCGCGTCGAGCGTGCGCGCCACCGGCAGCAGGAATTCGTAGCCGCCGCCCATGTGGTCTTTTTCCAGGCGATCCGCCGCCTCAAGAATCGTCGGCAGGTTCATGCCGACTTCTTTTCGCCGGCTGCCCGGCATCAGCGTGATCCAAGGCTTCGCGGCGTCGAGCCGGTTCTCGGCTGCATACTCTTCACGCGTAATCGCAGGCGCGGGAAGATCGGCCAGCGGATGGCCGACAAACGTTGCGTCTACTCCACGATCGCGATAGAAATTCTCTTCGAAGGGAAAAATCACCAGCGCTTTGTCGACGTACTTGCGCAGCAACTTCACGCGTCCCTGCCGCCAGGCCCAGAACTGTGGGCAAACGTAGTAGACCACCGGAATGCCGCGCTTGCGCATCTGCCGCGCCACGCGCCAATTGAAGGACGGCGCGTCGATAACGACGGCCAGTGCTGGCCGCTTCTTATCCGCCGACCGAATCAATTTTCGATAGAGCCCAAGAATTTTAGGCAGATGGCTAATAACCTCAGTGATGCCGACAACCGCGAGGTCTTTCGCATCGACAACAATCTCGCATCCCGCAGCGCGCATGCGCTCTCCGCCCGCGCCAAAAAAATCAATCTCAGAGGATTGTGTGGTGGCGGGGCTTTGCCCCGCAGGGACGGGGCCGAGCCCCGTCACCACACCAGCAGGAATGGCAGCCCGCCGCAGCGCCTCAATCAACTGCGCGCCATACATTTCGCCCGAAGCTTCACCAGCTGAGATCAGGATCTGCATGTTCTCCCGTGCTATATCGGTGGTAAGAGCTCGTCTCCCATAATCATAGAGGAGGCCCGTATAGCTCCACGAAGAATGATGTTACGAAGGAAGTTTAAGGTGAAATTGGTCTCGATTGTGACACCGCCGAGAGGAACTAGCAGAGGCAAGTCTGATTCGTCTAGCGGAAGTTGGAAGACGTAATACATTCCACGGTGTGCGACATCGCAACGAACGTCGTAGAGAAGGTCGACGGCCTGTGTAAGACCGATTGGCCGCCTCGTCGGGGACTTGCAGAAGGCGTGCGCCAAAGAATCTTGGTCGACTTTGTCGCTCAGCTTCTCGAAGAAGGCGTGAACGTAATGGCTCGATTTGCCGCGCCCTTCAAACCCGTAGGTCAGTTTCGCCACTGTCTCCGCGGCGATCATGTAAAAGAGAATCTGTAGCGCTGGCCGACCTTTTGCAATTTCGTTGATACGATCCCCCAGCCAAACGAGACGGGCCGCTTGATGGAACACGATTTTCGCAGTCCGTTGCGCTTCGGGAACGTTCTCGATCCGGCCGGTGAACCGCCTTGAGGACGCTTCATCTGGAAACGTAGGGCGGTAAAACTCCTCGAAGTCGATCTCGGCTATGTGAACGCGGGTTGCGCTTCCTCTATCTGTCATTTTAGACAACCATTCAGTCGTCCGCGTTCGCCGTGACCTGCGGCCCTGCGGCGACTTCCTGATCCTTATACTGCAGTTGATACAGCTTGTAATAAATCCCGCGCTGGGCGAGCAGTTGCTGGTGCGATCCCATTTCGCGGACTTGGCCTTTGTGCATCACGATGATCTTGTCGGCGCGCTGGACGGTCGAGAGCCGGTGCGCGATGATCAGCGACGTTCGTCCTTCCACCATGCGGTTGAGCGCGTCGCGCACCCGGAATTCGGTCTCCGTATCCACGCTCGAAGTCGCCTCATCGAGAATCAGAATCTTCGGATTGTGCGCCAGCGCGCGCGCAAACGAAATCAACTGCTTCTGTCCGGTCGAAAGCGTCGAGCCGCGCTCGCGCACTTCTTCCTGGAACCCTCCGGGCAAAGTTCGGATAAAGTCGGCGAGGTTGACGTCCTCCGCCGCCTGCTCCACGTCTTCGTCCTGAATGCGCGCCGTCCCCAGCCGGATGTTGCCCGCAACCGTGCCGCTGAATAGAAACGGATCCTGCAAGACGACGCCAAAGCGCCCGCGCAGATCGTCGAGGTCCATCTCCTTAATATCGACGCCGTCGATCCGGACCGCGCCGCGCTGCACGTCATAGAAGCGCATCAGCAGCGAGATCAGCGTAGTTTTTCCCGCCCCGGTGTGCCCGACGACGGCGATGGTCTCGCCCGGCTCCAGCACAAAGCTGACATCGCGCAAAACCCAGTCCGGCTCTGTTTCTTGTGTGGGGACGGGCGCCCCCGCCCGTCCAAGCCGACTCGAAGAGTCGGCAGGCTTTTCTGTTGCGACCTTATTTCCGTACGCAAACCACACATGGTCAAATTCAATCCGCCCCGGCCCCTGCGGTTCTTTCGCGATCGCCGGCGAGGTCACTTCAATCTTCGTATCCAACAGCTTGAACACGCGCTCTCCCGCCGCCATCGCCGATTGCAGGATGTTGTACTTCTCGCTCAAATCCTGAATCGGACGGAAAAACCGCTGCGCGTACTGCATAAACGCAACCAGCACGCCGATGGTCGCCACGCCCCGGATCACGTCCCCGCCGCCAAACCAGATGATGCTGGCAATGGCAATCGCCGACAGTACTTCAACGAAGGGGTAATAGACCGAGTACGCCAGAATTGCGTCTTTAAACGCCTCCATGTGCGAGGCGTTGATGTCGGAAAATTTATCAAACGCGCGCTTCTCGCGATTGAAAAGCTGCAAGACCAGCATCCCCGAGACCGCTTCCTGCAAATAGGAATTGATCCGCGCAATCGCCGTGCGAATTCGCCGGTAGGAATCGCGCACCTTGTCGCGAAAAATCAGGGTCGCGTACACAATCAGCGGAAGCACGGCGAAAGTGATGAGCGCCAGCTTCCAGTTCATCTTCATCATGATGCCGATAATGCCGGCAAGCACGAAGACATCTTCAAAAATCGAAACCACGCCCGCCGTGAACATCTCATTCAGCGCATCGACATCGGTGGTCACGCGCGTCACTAGCCGTCCCACCGGGTTCTTGTCGAAAAACGCCACGTGGATGTGCTGCAGGTGGCGAAAAATCTGCCTACGCAGATCGAACATCACCTTCTGCCCCGTCCACTGCATCAGGTAGGTCTGGACGAACTCAAGCGTGAACGTGAAGACGAGAATCCCGACGTAAAGCCCGCCAATCTGCGCGATGCCCGTCAGCGGAGCGTTGCTCAGCCGGTCGCCAATCCAGGAATGCGAGTTCGGAGACTTCGCCAGGTATTTATCGATGGCGATCTTGGTGAGGAACGGCCCCAGCACGTCCAATCCCGACTTCAGGACGATCGCCCCGAGCGCCACCGCCACGTGCCACTTGTACGGACGCAGATACGTAAGCAGCCGCCGCATCAGCCGGCCGTCGTACGCTTTGCCTAATACTTCTTCTTCCTGATTGGAGGCCATCGGTGGCGCGAGAGAACCAAATCCGGGATCACCTTAAATTAAAGGTTACCCTAATAAGGATCTCCCCAATAAAGATTACCCCAAAAACATCTCCCCAAATAGATGGCCGAACCAGCGCGCAGGATCGAAAAGTTTCGATTCTCCTCGCCGTAGGGCGACAAAGAAATGGCCATGAGGAAAACCGCCGGCCACGCTCCTGCCATGCCGGGCGCGGACCTTAGGGAGCGGAGGGATTCCGAGAATCTTTGCAGCGGCTCCAGGTGAAGACCGTTTCGCAACGCCGCGACCAGGCTATATGGATAGGCAACGGCTGCCGCTTTCGAGCCCAAAAAGAAAATTCCGGGGTACATGTCCGAGTAGTGCTTTCTCCTCGCATAACTCGCTAACTTACTCAAAAGGCAAGGGTAATCGCATGCCTATGCGCAGGCCGCATCCTCGGAAGTAACATTCGCCATGGTTACGCGACATTTCGCTAGAGGGCGTGTTTCCACATTCGTACGACAAATAGTTTGCTCCCCCAAAAATTCCTTACCCGGAGCTTGGCATGAAAAGATTTTTTGCATTGACCGCTGCAGCCCTGCTCGCAACCTTCATGCTCGTTGGTTGCGGGTCTAACTCCTCGAACTCCACCACGCCCGGACAATCGCAGCAGTCCGGCCACGTGTTCGTCACCGAGGAAGACGCGCCCTTGCCCTCCGTAGTGGGGTTTGACGTCACCATCAACTCCATCACCCTGAATGGCCAGAGCAATTCGCCACAAGTAGTCTCGACCCCGACAACCGTGGACTTCGCGCGCCTCATAGGCCTGCGGTCCCCGCTCGCGTTCAACACCGTCCCCCCGGATACCTACAACAGCGCGACCTTCGTGCTCGTGAACCCGGTCATTTCTTATGTTGACATGACCCAGAATCCGCCGGCGTTGAATACGATCAACGGCACACTGGCCCAGTCTCCTTACACGATGACAGTCAACTTTCCCACTCCAATGGTGGTGGGGAGCAATGAGCTCGCCGGACTGAAAATGGAGTTCGACATCCGGCAGTCGCTGGCCGTTGACGGCAACGGACAAGTCACCGGTGTCGTGAATCCGGTCATTTACATCAAAGCCACGAAGGCGAGCGATCCGGACGGCCGAGTTACGGATCTGACTGGTGGGCTGGTCTCGGTGACTGCAGCCAATAACTCATTTGTTATTCAAGGGCCCTATGGCCGCCAATTGACGGTTTACGTCAGCAACAACACGGAGTTCAACAGCGGCTGGAACATCAACGATCTCACGCCTCCGGCAATTGTCGCGGTCCAGGGCGCGTTTCAGGCCGATGGCAGCTTAATGGCCGATAGCGTGGAGGTCATCACAACCGCCCAATCGTTCCTCTCCGGGCGCGTTCTGCAGGTGAAGTCTAGCGGTGGCCAGGCGCAGTCTGTGACGATGTGGGTGGGAGAGACCGGCGCGGATATGGTCAGCAACGTGGACACCATTCAGACCATCGACATCAGCGCCGTGACCGATTACGAAATCTGCTTCCTCGATGGCCCGCTCACCAACGCGCTGTTCAACGACACGTCGATTGAAGTTGGCCAGAGAATCTTCATTGGCGGCAGCTACGTGAACCCCACGTTTACGCCGCAGATGATTTCGCTGCGTCGCCAGGGCGTTTACGGCATGTTCGTGCCGGGGAGCGTCAACGTAACCAACGGCAACGCCGGAAGCTTCCAGCTCTCGAATAACGGCCTGATCGGCTACGCTGCCGGCGGGCCGGTGACCGTTTATACCGGCAACAATACCGTGTTCTTTAATCTGAGCGGCCTCAGCGCGCTGGAAGGCGACACCACTGCGGTGCCGCTGATCACGCGTGGGCTCTTCCTCAAGGACCCCAACACCGGTAATCCTGCGTTCTTTGCCGGTTTTGTGTCGGAGCCGCCGCAGGCAACGAACTAACTCGGCAAGTCAACACTCTGAATCGGGCGGCCGCAAGGCCGCCCGCACTTTTCCCACGGCAAGCCGGAAAACAAAGAAGGAAAATGAAAGAAGGGATGCGGTGGTGCCCCCGAGATTCGCGTCCATCATAACTCTCGAGGGTGCCCGTCCAAGCTCCGCTTTGGGCGGGGGTGTTCGTACCTCTGCAACTCTTGAGATTGTCGAACGAAAAAAATGCAGATCTGTACCGATGGCCGATCGGATAGAAAAGTTAGCGCATTTCCCGAGTTGCTGTAGGTGGAACCGAGAAAGGGTAGGGCACGGCTTCAGCCGTGCCATCAGGAGTTACAACGGGTTCCGGCTTTAGCGGCTGAGGGTACGAACTACACACCATCACGAAAGCCGCCCTAAACGCTCTAGCAGGCTGCGGAAAAACTTCGGTGTTGCACTTGATTTTGGGTGGCGCAGCGGTTTACCACTGCGATAACTGGCTTATTTTCATCGACGGCTTTAGCCGCTGAGGTCACACTTTCTGCGCGGGAACGAGTTTTTCCGCAGCCTGCTAAATAATCTTTTTGATCGGTCGCGCCCCCGCAACTGGCTGGGCAGCTTTCGGAAGTTTGCCGTCATGGGCCTTGCCGCAACTCGGACATACGACCTTGGCATTGTGATCGGCCATTTCATGCAGGAAGGCAGAAAACGCCTGGCCACAGTCCGCGCATAAAAGATCAACCTTTTCCTCGCTCATGTTTGTTCTCGTCGCAGCTCCACCTATGAATAGTTGAGCTCTTCGGCAGCGGGCTCCTACCCTCTATTCTAAGCCACTATCAGGGCGCACGCCTCGCAACCGTCCCATAGAATAAACAACAGCATGCCCCTCGGCCTCTACATCTCCGTCCCGTTCTGCCCGACCAAGTGCAGCTACTGCAACTTCGCCTCCGACGTGTTCTCGAAATCTGCTTGCGAAAAGTATGTTGCCCGCCTGCTCGAAGATATCGCTAACTCGCGCCAGATAACGTCGAAGCTGGGTTGCGCGCTCGGATCTGCACTCGGATGTACACACGATGACACCGCCGACTCCATCTATCTCGGCGGAGGAACTCCGTCGATCCTCGATACCTCGCAGCTGCTGCGCATCTTCGCCGCCGTCCGCGCTCATTTTCGAGTTGCGCCCGATGCAGAGATCACGGTCGAATGCGCTCCGGGCACGCTTACTGCCGCCCTCATCGAAACCTTGCTGCAATGCGGCGTGAATCGTGTGAGCCTGGGCGTGCAATCCTTCGTCGACCGGGAAGCGCAGTCCGTGGGACGGTTGCACAAACGTACCACTGTGCTGAAAGACATCGCTCGCCTGCGGGAGGCTGGCATCGCCAACATTAATATCGATCTGATTGCCGGGCTGCCGCACCAGACCGAGGAAAGCTGGGCCTTCTCGCTGTCGGAGACGATTGCGACAGGCGTTCCGCACGCGAGCGTTTACATGCTCGAAGTGGACCAGGATTCTCGTCTCGGCAGGGAACTGATCGCCGGAGGCGCCCGTTACCACGCCCACTTTGTCCCTGACGACGACGCAACCGCGGATTTCTATCAGCAGGCATGTGAGATGCTGGCCGCCGCTGGCCTTGCGCAGTACGAAATATCCAACTTTGCCCGCGCCGTCCCACATTTACAAAACAACGAGTCACAAAATAACGAATCGCGCCCTCGCGATTCGCATAAGAACCAGTCGCGCCATAACTTGAAATATTGGACGCGCCAGCCCTACGTCGGCTTCGGCGTCGATGCGCACTCGATGCTTGCCGTCGATCATCATGAGGACGAGCGTTGCCAGGCCGTCCGCTTCGCGACGCCCGACTCGCTCGACGCGTACATGAATCGCGTGCCGCATACGGTGACGCTGATTTCCGCGCAGGCAGCAATCGAAGAAAGTTTCTTCCTCCGTCTGCGCCTCAATCGCGGTATCGATCTCGAAAGCAGGTTTTGGGAAGGGCACGACTTTAGTCGTGCCACGAACGCCGCAGAAGGAACCGCGGCTTTAGCCGCTGAGGCCAGCCGCGCCCCCGAACAAGAGTTCAGCCAAGAGACCGTCGCCCTTTGGGAATCCGCGATCCGGCAATGCGTGCAAGAAGGTCTGCTCGAACAGCAAGGGTCGATTCTGCGCCTTACCGCTCGTGGCCGTCTCTTATCCAATGAAGTCTTTGCCAGATTCCTTGCCGAAGAAAAAGTGGGGACCGGCCACGTGAATCCACGTTAGTTGGCCGATCAGTGCCGTTCGGCGCTGGCCTGTCCGGTCCCCACCATTTCACAAACCTTGGGGAGGCCGATCCCCAAGATGGGAGGCTCAAATGCCAGAGCCTGTATGCCGGCCTCTCCCGAAGAACTCATCCACACAATGCGAAACTGCGCCCGCGACGCGCCGTGTTGCACATCGAGCACTTCTCCGGTCTGTACCTTCGAGCGCACTCCGATCAAGACTGCCCCACTGTTGCTGACGTTGCCCACCCGAACAAGCTCCGCGAAAGGCCGCGCCATCCTGTCCACTCCCCAGATGCGCACCGGCAACTCCAGGTTCAGTCTGCGCTCTTTTCGCCGATCCATTTCCGCTCCGAGTTACGCTCCGAAGTTTTGCTCGAAGATTCAAGCGGATCATAACCAGAAACGCCCCAAAGCGAAACGTCACATCGGTTACCCACCAAACAGTTCCCGAAGTTACGTTGCATTAGGGAAACTTTGATGAAGTTGTTTCCGGATAGCTCTGAAGAAATAGCTTTGAAGGGACATGGCTTCAGCCATACCGTGGGTTCCTCTAGCTGTAGAGACGAGGCTTGCCCCGTCGTCTCCAGAGACGCGGCAAGCCTCGTCTCTACAGGAAATCAGACGCCCCCTTTAGGGGCTGGGCATCGAAAGTCTGCTTCTGTTCCACAGCCTGCAAACGAAAATAGTCGAGTAAATAAATCGTTGTTATGGTATAGCCCATAGCTACTACAAAGCGCACGAATGTTTCACGTGAAACATTCTTGATCGCAAATAAAGGACTTAGTCGAAGTCTTTCATCGGGCAGCCCCCCGGCCCGCCAGCCTCGGAGCACGACCCGCAGGGCCCCGCCGATCCCGATGGGAATGGCGGCTGCGTCGTCGCTCCGCTCTTTGCGGCCACGGCAAACACGGAGAGCTGCGGCTCCAGTTTCTTGCTCTGGCACTTCGGGCACTCCGCTTTTTGTTTGCCGAAGACCAGAGCCTCGAACTCGTGCTGGCATTCCTTGCAGACGTACTCGAAGATGGGCATGAAGAAAACTCCACGAAGAAAAGTGCTATCTTCTATTTAAAATCAAAGTGTGGATACTTCGCAAACACACGAGGAGACGCGCCCCTTCACGCCACGCCGCTGGTTGCGCGGCGGACACGTGCAAACCGTTGCCAGCTTTTTAATTCCGCGGCGTTTTCATCTGCCTGCGCCCGAGGAGCGGCTGATTGAAGTGGCGCCCGGCGTCCAGGTGCTTTGTCACTGCCACTGGCAAACGGATCGAGCGCGCGCACTGACCATTATTATTGTGCACGGGCTCGAAGGGTCAAGCGACTCGCAGTACATGCTAGGAGTCACCGAGAAGGCTCTGGCTGCGGGGATGAACGTGATCCGCTACAACCAGCGCAACTGTGGCGGCACGGACGCGCTCGCGCCGGTGCTCTATCACTCGGGGTTGTCGAATGACGTGGCGGCGGTGGCGCGCCAGGTCATCGCGCGCGACGGCATTTCGCGCCTGGCGCTGGTTGGATTCTCGATGGGCGGCAACATCGTGCTGAAGTTGGCGGGGGAGTGGGGACCGCAAGCGCCGCCGCAGGTTCGAGCCGTCGCTGCGTGTTGTCCGGCGATCGATCTGGCGGCGTCGGCGGATGCGCTGCACGAACCGGCGAACCGGATTTACGAAAAATATTTCTTGTGGGCGCTGCGCCGCCGAATGCTTCAGAAGGCGCGGCTGTTTCCCGGCCACTTCGACGTGAGCCGCCTGCGCGGCATCCGGAGCCTGCGCGAGTTTGACGACAAGGTGACGGCTTACTATTGCGGCTTCGCGGGCGCGGACGATTACTATGATCGCGCTTCGGCGGCGCACGTAATCGATTGCATCGCGGTGCCGGCGCTGGTCTTGTACGCGGCGAATGATCCGTTCGTGCGCATCACGGCGGAGACGCGGCGGAAGATTTCGTCGAACCCGAACATCACCTTCGTGGAGACGGCCGACGGCGGGCACTGCGCGTTTATCGGGGGTACCTGTCAGATCGCCCGCTGGAGCGGGGACTGGCAGCGATGGTCGTTATCACGACGATCAGCATCACGATGATCGGTATGACGAAGATCGGTATGACGACGGTTATTGGGCGGAGCGTGAGATTGTGAACTTCCTGCGCAGATTCTGATGGATGAGGTTCCGATGGATGCCGACTTCTCGATCGAGTTGAGGCGGGAGGATCCGGTGCTGGATTTTCCCTGGAAGGATCCGGCGGGCAAGTTTGCTTATATTGAGTTGAAGCGGCGTCCAGAGTTGATGTCGTGGATCGAGGAAGCGAAGACATTTCCCGAGCTGGGGGAATTTCTTCGGACGCTGAACTCGGCGCGGAGCACGGTGGAGACGGCGAAGTGCGACGCCTGGGAGACGACGGAACTGAGCGCGGAGGAAGACGTTTACGATGCGTCGCATAAGTTCGCGAGTTATGTGGACGTAGTGTTTTCTAACATTGATGCTCGTCTATCTTCGTTGCGGCAATCATTCTTCGCTCACGAACAGTTTGCCAGGAAGCTGGTTGAGTTATTGCGGCGGGCGCCGGAGACTCCGTCGGCGGCGGAGGTGTGCGTGCGGCGGTGTTACTTCGGTGAGGAGGGCGGTGTCCGCGAAGGTTTTTACTGCACCTTGTATGTGAGCGGCTACGGAAACGACGGAGCCAGCGCGCGTCAGAATTGGGGAGTGGGGCTGAAACTGACGGGGAACGCAATTGTGGAGTTGTCGGCGGGCGGAGACGCGGCGAGCCGCGTCTCTGCGGAGAATTAGACGCCATCTAGTCCTGCGCGTCGGGTGACGCTATTTATGTACTGTGGTACCTTGGTACCATGATTAATGAATCGCAACTCCTCATCGAACGCGTCCAGACTGGCGTCCGCATGGAAAAACGCCTCCTTAAAGTTCTCAAGGCCCTCGCGGAATATCACGACATGTCCCTGGGGGACCTGCTCGAAGGCATCGTGCTCCACGCCTTCGACGGCAAGACTCCCTTCAGCCCGGCGAATCTCAAGCGTATTCAAGACCTGAAAAAGTTCTACGCCCTCGATCTCGACTCCAGTGCCAGCCACCGCCTCAAAGAAATCAAGCGGCGCTCGGTGAACAAGACTGCTTCGGAGAGGAAAAAATGACACAAGACCGTTTGGCTACGGCGTTGGGCGTCCTGCAGTGGGTGCTGGGTCTGGTGATACTGGTGAGGTCTGCGATTTGCTTCGCATCTTGAGACCTGGCACTTGAAATGTTCACTTGTTCTTGAAGCCGGGGGCGCTTCGGCGTTACTATTCAAATTCGCTCTTATTGCGACTGCTTCGAGGGCTCATGCCGCAAAATTACGTTCCCATTTTTCTTTTCCTGGCCGTCGTCGGCATTCTGATCCCCGTCACGCTGGCGATCTGCATAATCATCCGCACGCAAAGTCCCAACCGCGTGAAGCTGATGCCCTACGAGTGTGGCATCGATCCTTACGACAGCGCGCGCGGACGCTACACGGTTCGCTTCTACATCATTGCCATACTGTTCCTGGTCTTCGAAGTGGAAACGATTTTCCTGTTTCCCTGGGCCGTGAAGTTCAAGGCCCTGGGCCGCTTCGGGCTGATCGAGATGCTGGTCTTTCTCGGCATCCTGATCGTTGGCTACGTATGGATCTGGAAGAAGGGCGCGCTCGAATGGGTATAAGTTCAGCAGGTCCAAATCCGGCTGCTTCCGATGAGACCTTCAGCGCGAGCCGCTGGACCAGGGGGAACCTGTGGTTCCCGACGCGCATCGTCGTCAGCCCGCTGCGCGTGAGCCGCGTGAAGAGGCGTCTGTTCGGCAGCAACGAGGAAAGCATCGCGATTTCCCAGGTGGCTTCGGTGAAGATCTCGACGGGAATCCTTTGGTCGGACATTCTGATCGAATCGACCGGAGGCACCGATCCGATTGCCAGTCACGGCCATCGCAAGCGCGACGCGGTGCGGATTCGCGACTTAATCGAAGGTTTTCAGGCGGTCCGGCGCTAGCGCCAGGTGGCGACGGTCAAAGTGATAGCGGGCGTTGTGATGACGGTCATTGACGGTGACCGCAGCTAGCTGTTAGAAGTGAAAATTTGCCGATACTTGCGCGGCTTGTGTAACGACAGACCCTAGCATGGCCGAGGAAGTCAAATCCCCCCCTCCACCACCGCCGCCGGAAGGTGAGAGGGAACCGGCGGCGGAAAAGCTCGCAGCGGCGGCGTCCGCCGCGCCTGCGAAGCCCGCCGCTCCCGCCGCCAAGCCTGCTGCTCCTGCGAAACCCGCTGGTCCCGTCCCGATGCCGTGGACCTCGCCGATGGTTGAAAAATACCGGAGGCAGTATGGCTCGGGGCTCGATGCGCAGACTTATCTTGGACAGAACTACCTTGCCGTTAACCGCTCGCTGATCCCCGACATCCTGCGCCTGCTGCGCGACGAAGAACAGTTTGACTACTGCGTCGATATCACCGCAGTGCATTATCCGAAGCGCGAAAAGCAATTCGACGTCGTATGGATTCTCTATTCTTTCCCGCGCAACGAGCGTGTGCGCGTGAAGACGCAGATTGCCGACGGTGCTTCGATCCCCTCAAGCGTCTCGATATGGCCGACCGCGAATTGGCTGGAGCGCGAAGTTTACGACATGTTCGGGATCACGTTCGACGGACATCCCGACCTGAAGCGTATTCTCTTGCCCGACGGCTGGAAGGGCCACCCGCTGCGCAAAGACTACGGAATTCTGCAACAAGACAAAGAATGGGTGCAGATCAACCTGGGGATCGAGAGCGGACAATGAGCGCCTATAAGAACGACCAGACGAACGACGCCTCGAACCGTGCACTTTCCAGTCTTGATCGGTCCAATCTCGATCTCAAAACTCCCGACAAGACCTATCTCGATTCGAACGAACTCATCATCAATATGGGACCGCAGCATCCGGCGACCCACGGCGTGTTACGCGTCATCCTGAAGCTCGACGGCGAAAAAGTTCTCGGCACCGAATGCGTCATCGGATACCTGCACCGCGGCGTAGAAAAAATCGCCGAGAACCGCACCTACACGATGTTCGCTCCCTACGTCGACCGGATGGACTATTGCGCCGCTGTGTCGAATGGGCTCGGGTACTGCGAAGCGGTCGAAAAGTTGATGAATGTGGAAGCGCCGCCGCGCGCGCAATATATTCGCGTGATCCTGACCGAACTGCAACGCATCGCCAGCCACCAGCTTTGGCTGGGCACGCACGCGCTCGATATCGGAGCGATGACGCCGCTGTTCTATACCTTTCGCGACCGGGAAGAGATCCTGAAGATTTTTGAAAAGTACTGCGGCGCGCGCCTCACCACGCACGCGTTTCGCATCGGCGGCTGCCAGTACGAGACTTATGCCGGCTTCGAAAAAGACGTGAAGAATTTCCTGACTTTTTTCGCGCCGAAGATCGACGAATACGAAGCTCTGCTCACCACCAACCGCATCTGGCTGGAGCGTACTAAGAATGTGGGCGTGATCTCGGGCGCCGATTGTATTGCACTCGGAGTAACCGGGCCGGTGCTGCGCGCCAGCGGCGTGAAGTGGGATCTGCGCAAAGCCCAGCCCTACGCGGCGTACTCCAAGTTCGATTTCGAAATTCCGACCGGCGAAAACGGCGATACCTACGACCGGTACCTGGTCCGCATGCAAGAAATGCGCCAGTCGATGCGCATCGTCGAGCAAGCGGTTGATGCTATTCCCGAAGGCCCAATCATGGGCAAAGTGCCCAAGGTGATCAAACCGCCGGTGGGCGAAATCTATCATTCGATCGAAGCGCCGAAAGGCGAGCTTGGATACTTCATCGTCAGCGACGGCTCGACGCAGCCCTACCGCCTGCGTGTGCGTCCGCCATCGTTCGTCAATTTGCAGGCGCTCGACCTTATGGTGCGCGGCTTGCTTGTCGCCGACGTGATCGCCGTCATCGGCACGATTGACATTGTGCTCGGCGAGGTGGACCGCTGATGCCGAATTTCATCATGTCGTATCTCGACAGCAAGGAGGCATTAACGCCCGGTTCTGCGGGGAGCCAGTTCTGGGCGCTGATTTACGTGCTCATCATTTTCGCGGGTGTGTCGGTGGCCGTGATCGCCATGAACTGGATCGAGCGCAAGTTGCTGGCGCACTTCCAGGTTCGCCTTGGCCCCATGCGCGTCGGCCCGCACGGATTGCTGCAGCCCATTGCCGACGCGGTCAAACTGATGATTAAGGAAGACATCATCCCCGCCGAAGCCGACCAGCTCGTTTTCTGGTTCGCGCCGATGATCGGGCTACTCGCCGCATTCACCGTGTATACCGTGATTCCATTCGGCCCTTCGCAGGCGGTGAGCGACATGAACATTGGCATCCTCTTTATGCTCGGCGTCTCGTCGCTCGGCGTGCTCGGCATCGTGGTCGCGGGATGGGCCTCGAACTCGCACTATCCGCTGATCGGCGCGCTGCGGTCGAGCGCGCAGATGGTGTCCTATGAAGTGGCGATGGGACTGGCCGTGGTCTCGGCGATCCTGATGACCAGCCTGAACGCAAGCGGCACGGGAACGCTGAGCATGATTGGGATTGTCCAGGCACAGCAGCAGCAGGGCGTCTGGTTCATCTTCAAATTCTTTCCGCTCGGCCTGATTGCGTTCGCGATTTTCGCCATCGCCATGGTCGCCGAGACCAACCGCGCGCCCTTTGACCTGGCCGAAGCGGAATCGGAACTGACTGCCGGATATCATACCGAATACAGCGGGCTGCGCTGGTCGCTGTTCATGCTTGCCGAATATGCGGCCATGATCGCCGTCTCTTCGATCGCGGTCACGCTCTGGCTCGGCGGATGGATGCGTCCGTTTCCGAACCTGCTGCACGCACCGGCGTGGGACTTTATTTTTTCGCTCTTTCCCGGCCTCACGTTTCTTGCTCTGGCGGCGATTGCCCTTATCGGCGTGGCGCGGATGCCGGCGCATTCGTTCTTTAGAATTCAGCGGATTGGGCTTGCCGTTTTCGCGGCGCTGCTCGGCTTCGTCGCGCTGCTGCTGCTCGTGATTGCGGTCGCAGGCCGTTCCGCGGACATGAGCGTGGCGGGCAGGTTCAACGACGGCATCGATCACGTATATTGGTTTGTGCTGAAAGTCGCCGTCTTCATGTATCTGTTTATCTGGTATCGCGCGACGTGGCCGCGTTACCGCTTCGACCAGTTGATGAAGATCGGATGGAAAGTGATGCTGCCGATCTCGCTCGGCGTGCTGATCGTGACTGCCATCGTGGGGGTGATCTTTTCATGAACCTCGCAATGAACTCGGCTCTCAATTCAACGATCAACTCAGGCATGGCCCCGGTCGCGACGCCGTGGTTCTTCTATGTGCTGGCGGGAGTAGCCGTTATCAGTGGCGTGCTCGTCATCACGCGGCGAAACGCCGTGCACGCCGCGCTGGCGCTGATCGTGACCCTGCTCGCGGTGACGGGCCTCTACTTAATGTTGTATGCCCCATTCGTCGCCGGCGTCCAGATCATCGTTTACGCGGGCGGAATCATGGTGCTGTTCCTGTTCGTGATCATGCTGGTGAATATCGACCGCTCGTCCAAAGAACGGCGGTTCAATCGCATCTGGGCGGTGGGATTAGGAGCGGCGTGCGCGTTGCTGGCGTTGTTTGTGTTCGCGTTCACCAAGGGTAAGGCGCTGTTTCCGGATCGCGGAATGCCGCTGGCCGAAGGATCGAACACGCAGGAAATCGCCAAGATGCTTTACGGAGAAGCGGGCAGGATGGGTCAATACACGTTCGCCTTCGAGATCGCTTCGCTGCTGTTGCTGGTGGCGATTTTGGGGGCGGTGATTATGACGAAGAAGAAAATCTAGTAGCTCGTCGTTCGCTGATCGCTGTTCGCAAGACCAACAGCAACGCCGATCAGCGAACTGCGGCCGGCGAACGACGGTTTTATGGTTCCGATAACTACGCTTCACTATCTCGTCGTGGCGGCGGCACTGTTCGTGCTGGGTGTGATTGGTGTGCTTATACGGCGCAACGTGGTGATTGTGCTGATGTCGATCGAATTGATTCTGAATGCGGTGAACCTGAACCTGGTGGCGTTCTCGCGCATGTGGGGAAATCTGCACGGGCAGTTGTTCGCGATCTTTATCGTGGTAGACGCCGCCGCCGAAGCCGCCGTGGGCCTCGGCATTTTGATCGCCTTCTTTAGGAATAAAGAGACGGTCAATGTGGATGAAATTGATTTGTTGAAATGGTAGTAATCGGCTTTTGGCTATTGGCTTTTAGCTTCGAGCTACGGGCTGCGAGCTAGGAGCTAACAGCCAAAGGCGAACGACGAATAGCGAACGACTAACGACCGACCACTAACGACATGTTCTTTCTCGACCACATCTGGCTGATCCCGCTCTTCCCGGCCTTCGGCGCCGCGATGATGTTCTTTTTCGGGCGGCGACTGCAGAAGGCCACGGTCAACGCGATCTGCGTTGGCGCGGTCGTCGTTGCGTTCCTGTTCGCCTGCTTCACGGTCGTCGAGTACACGCACTTCGCGCATGGCACGGGGCGTCCGTTGGAGAAAATTGTCTATACGTGGCTGGGCGGCAACGGGCATCTAAACTTCCTGAAGAAGGACGGCACGACTGCCTCCTTTAACGCCGACGCCGGCTTCCTGCTCGATCCGCTCTCTTCTATATGGCTGCTCTTTGTGACCGGCGTGGGCATGTTGATACACATTTACTCCGTCGGATACATGGCGCACGAAGGCGGTTACTACCGCTTCTTCGGATACATGAACCTGTTCATGTTTTCGATGCTTACTCTTATCCTGGCGAATAACTACATGCTTTTGTTCGTGGGATGGGAAGGCGTTGGTTTGTGCTCGTATCTGCTGATCGGTTTTTACTTTCATCGCAAGTCGGCCACCGATGCAGCCAACAAAGCTTTCATCGTGAACCGCATCGGCGATGCCGGATTCATTCTTGGCGCGCTCACGCTCTCGTGGTATCTGGGCTCGTTTCGCTTCACCGACATCAACGCGCTGGCGCACAGTGGGCACTTCGCGATCGGCGATCCCGTGCTTACGATTGCCGCGCTGCTGCTGTTCGTTGGAGCCTGTGGCAAGTCAGCGCAGCTTCCTCTTTATGTCTGGCTGCCGGATGCGATGGAAGGCCCTACGCCAGTTTCGGCGTTGATCCACGCCGCGACCATGGTGACGGCGGGCGTGTACATGGTCGCGCGTTCAAATGCCGTGTTCGTGCTGGCGCCGACGGCAATGAAAACCGTGGCCATCATTGGCGCGCTTACTGCCGTGTTTGCCGCGTCCATTGGGCTGGTGCAGAATGATATCAAGCGCGTGCTTGCTTACTCCACCGTTTCGCAATTGGGATACATGTTCCTCGCGCTTGGCGTCGGCGCTTTTGCGGCGGGCGTCTTCCACGTATTCACGCACGCGTTCTTCAAGGCGCTGCTCTTCCTCGGCGCGGGTTCGGTGATTCACGCCATGAGCGGCGAGCAGGATATGCGTAACATGGGCGATCTCCGCGGGCGCATCCCGACCACGTACAAGACGATGTTGATCGCGACGCTGGCGATCGCGGGCATTCCACCGCTGGCAGGCTTCTTTTCGAAAGACGAAATCCTCTGGCAGGCGTATCGTTCCGCCTACGGTAGCTTTCCGTATCTCTGGCTGATCGGTTTTGGCACCGCGCTGATGACCGCGTTCTACATGGCCCGGCTCATCTTCCTGACTTTCTATGGGCAGCCACGGATGAGCCACGAAGTCGAGCACCACATTCATGAATCGCCCAAGTCCATGACGGGCCCGCTGGTCGTGTTGGCAATCGGCTCGGTCTGCGCTGGCTGGCTGGGGGTGCCGGCGAGTTTGGGTGGGACGAACGCCTTCGGAAAGTTTTTGGAGCCGGTATTCGCGCAAGAGACCGCCGCTTCCGTCGCTCCGACTGCGCCGCAGGAGCCCGCTGGCGAAGAACATCGCGGCCTGGAGTGGATGCTGATGGTGCTATCCGTCGTGGCTGCGGTTGTGGGTGGAGGATGGGCCTACGGCTATTATGCGAACGCCGGCAAAGGTTACACCGAGCCCATTGCCGTGCAAGCCCCGCCGCTCTACACCGCGCTCTACAACAAGTGGTTTGTCGACGAGGCCTACGACTACGCTTTCACCGGACGCCGCAAGATTGGCGATGTCCGCCTGGGCGCCATGGGCGCGGGCGAAGCGTCGTCGTGGTTCGATGCCAAGATCATCGACGGAGCCGTCAACGATGTTGGCTGGGTCACGCGCGCCGTCGCCACGCTTTCGAAGTGGTGGGATAAGTGGATCATCGACGGCCCGCTTGTCAACGGGCCGGCGATTTTATGCAGGTTTCCCCTGTCTCCAATTGCGCGCCTGTTCGAATGGGGACTGGTGCAGTGGTACGCGTTGGTCATGGTCGCCGGCCTGCTGGGATTTGGCGTGTATTACGTGTGGAAGTAAAATGCCAGCTCTTAGCTATTGGCTGTTAGCTAAAAGCCAAAGGCCAAGACCTAACAGCTAAGAGCTCTTATGCAGAGTCACATACTTTCGATCATTCTCTTCACGCCGCTTGTGGGCGCGCTCATTCTCCTGTTCGTCCCTAAGGAGAACAAAGACGCGATCCGCTGGATTGCGAACATCTTTGCGCTTGGCGGGTTTCTGATCTCGCTGCCGCTGGTGCCGATGTTCTGGGCGCTGCGTTTCGAGCCGGGCTTCAAGTTCCTCGAGGGCACGGCCAATAACTGGATCCCCTCGATTGGCGCGGGTTACAACCTGGGCATTGACGGCATTTCCTTTCTGCTGATCATGCTGACCACGCTGCTGGGATGGATCTCGATTCTCTCCTCGTGGACGGCCATCGAGATCCGGGTGAAGGAATATTACGTCTGGTTCCTGGTGTTGCAGACTGGAATGCTCGGCGTCTTCATGGCTCTCGATTTTTTCCTCTTCTTCGTTTTCTGGGAAGCGATGCTGGTGCCGATGTATCTGCTGATCGGCATCTGGGGCGGCCCGAACAAACTTTATGCCGCCATTAAGTTCTTCCTGTACACGCTGCTCGGCTCTGTGCTGATGTTGCTTGGCATCCTGTTCCTCTACTTCCATCACCACACGGTTACTGGTGTTTTCACGTTCCATATTCCCGCGCTTTATCAAACGGCGCCGCTGATTCCTTTCCATTACGCCATCTGGCTCTTCGTTGCTTTCTTCATTGGATTCGCCATCAAGGTTCCGATGTTTCCGTTTCACACGTGGCTGCCGGATGCGCACGTGGAAGCGCCCACCGCCGGCTCGGTCATTCTGGCGGGCGTTTTGCTGAAGATGGGAACGTACGGATTCGTGCGCTTCTCGCTGCCATTCTTTCCGCAGGTCCTCACCAGCCCCGCAACCTTCTTGAATGTGACGATTCGCGGCTGGGTGATCGGGCTCTCGCTGGTGGGCATCATTTATGGCGCGCTGGTTTCGCTCATGCAGAAGGACATGAAGAAGCTGGTGGCGTACTCGTCCGTCAGCCATCTTGGGTTCTGCACGCTGGGGATCTTTGTGCTGGTTCCGTTGGGATTGGCCGGCTCCGTGCTGCAGCAGGTCAATCACGGCATATCGACCGGCGCATTGTTCTTGATCGTCGGCATTTTGTATGAGCGGCGGCACACTCGTGAGATCGCGGAGTATGGCGGCATCTCGAACGTGATGCCGCTCTACGCGACCATCACCATGATCATGTTTCTCTCGTCGATGGGATTGCCGGGGCTTAATGGATTTATCGGCGAAGTTACGATCCTGCAAGGAACATTTGCCGCGAACTGGCGATGGGCAGTTTGGGCGGCGCCGGGCATAGTTCTGGCCGCGGCTTATTTGCTCTGGCTCTATCAGCGCGTCTTCTTTGGAACGGTGACGAATCCGAAGAACGAGAAGCTGCACGATCTGACGCCACGCGAAATTCTTACGTTTGTGCCGCTGATCGTTATGGCGTTATGGATCGGCGTTTATCCCAAGCCATTTTTCCAGATCCTCGAACAACCAGTCAATCAGATTGTGCAGACGATTCATGATAAGTCCAGTGCGAATGCGCCGGTTGCGCCCGTGCCAGCGCCGCAGGCGGCGGCTGTCGTTGGACCAAAAGCTGTTGGACCGAAAATCATCGGACCGAAGGCCGCCGGAACGAACTCCACCGTGCCGAAAGCGAGTAACTAAGTGCAAGGCCGCTACCTAGTCGACTACCGGTTGATGTTGCCGATGGTGGAACTCACCATTTTTGCGCTCGGCATTCTGCTGATCGACCTGATGGTGCCGCGGGGATGGAAGTGGATCAACGCCGTGGGCGCCTTTGCCGGCGTGCTGATGTCGGCGTTGTGCGTATGGGAAATTCAGTTGACGATGCCGCCGAGGGGCTTGCTCGGGTTCTATAACTCGTTATTGGTCGACCGCTTTGCCATTTACTTCTGGTATCTGTTTCTGGCGGGAGCGGCCATCTCCATCCTGATGTCGGTGCACTATCTCGATGTGGAAGATGAGCACCACGGGGAATACTATGCGCTGCTGCTGCTTTCCGTGGTGGGCATGATGTGCATGGCGGCGGGAATCGACATCGTGCTGATCTTCATCGGGCTCGAGTTGATGGCGATCTCCACTTACGTGCTGGTTGGTTTCTTGCGGCGCGACCGGCGCTCGAATGAAGCGGCCTTGAAGTATCTGCTGCTCGGCGCATTTTCGTCGGGCATTTTTGCCTACGGCCTCTCGCTGTTCTATGGAATTTCCGGCAGCACCAATCTGGCGATCATTGCGCGCGCAGTCTCGGCGCAGAGCCCGCACAATCCGGTCGTGGTGATCGCGCTGCTGACGACCATGGTCGGATTGCTGTTCAAGATCGCCGCGGTTCCATTTCATCAGTGGGCGCCGGACGCTTACGAAGGCGCGCCCACCAGCATTACCGGCTTCATGTCGGTGGCGGTGAAAGCGGCGGCTTGGGCGATGCTGCTGCGCATACTGTTGTTTGGGTTGTTTCCGCTCCGCTCCGTTTACACGCCCGTGATTGTGGTCGTCGCCATTGCTACGATGACCGGCGCCAACTTCGCCGCGCTCACTCAGACGAACACGAAACGGCTGCTCGCTTACTCCTCGATTGCGCACGTCGGCTACATGTTGCTGGCGTTTGTCGCCATGGGGACTTCGCAGCCCGGCAGCCCCGCGTTTTTCGACGGCTTTAAGGGAATCCTGATCTACTTGCTCGTCTATACGTTCATGAATCTGGGTGCGTTCGCGGTGATCACGTCGTTGCGGCAGCGCAACGTGATTGGCGACGAGATCGACGATATGGCCGGACTCTACAAGCGCGCGCCGGTCGAAGCCGCGCTGATGCTGCTGTTTCTGCTTTCACTCGCCGGCATTCCGCCCGCCGCCGGGTTCCTGGGCAAGTATTACATCTTTCTGAGCCTGATCGAAAGCGGACATTACGGACTGGCCTCGCTCGGCGTGTTCTACTCGCTGTTCGGACTTTATTACTACTTGAAGATTGTGAACGCCATGCTGATGCGCGCGCCGATGGAAACCGGACGGCTGCCAATCAGTTTGGGAATGCGTTGCGCGGTGGGCGTAACGGCGCTGGCGACGATCGTAATCGGAGTTTATCCGGAACCTTTTATTCGCAGCGTCAACTGGTCGCTGGGGATTGCGCAATCGCCGCATGTGGCGGCGATGATCAGGTAGGGCTGTTGGCTCTTAGCTCTTGGCTTCTGGTGCTGGGAATTCCGCAAACTGCAGATCCCTCGCTGCGCTCGGGATGACAAATCATGGAGTTGTTCATAAAGAGACCGGCCAGGCGGCGCTTGCTAACTGACCGCATGATTTAGAATTCCTTCGGATGGCTGAGAAGCCTAATCTCGAATCTGACACGTCTTCACACAAGAAAGATCCTCTCGTCTCGGCCGCTCGCTATTCCGAGCTTGGGTTCATTATTCCGGCGGCGATTGTGTTGGGTTACTTTTTGGGGAAGCTGGGCGATTACTGGCTGCATACCCGGTGGCTCTATCTGGTCGGGCTGTTGTTTGGCGCGGTGGTGGGATTTTGGCAGATGATCCGCATGGCCATGGGCGCTTACAAAGATAAATGATGAACGAGCGTGAGCATTTCGACCGGCCCGCGGAAATTCTGCCGGCGGAGACTCTTGATGAACGCACAATCCATGAGCGCACATTCGACGAACTCTCGATCTATGAGCGCATCATTCCTCGCGTGCTGCGCAACATGCTGGTGGCGGGCGTTCTGTTGATCGGGCCGGCGATTTGGTTTTACCGCTGGGCGGGAGCGATTGGGTTTGCCTTTGGGGTGGCGGTTTCTTACGTCAATTTCCGCTCGCTGACGCGCGGCGTCGAGGGACTGGCCGATCGCATCGTCAACCGGAACAGCCGGGAAAAGGGCGGCCGGATCATCCTGCGTTTCGTGGTGCGCTACGGGTTGGTTGGGGTCGCCGCCTATGCTATATTCAAGCGTTCTCCACTGGCTTTTCGGGGATTCTTGTGGGGCTTGTGTGTGCCGGTGGCAGCCCTGATGGCCGAGGCAGTTTGGGAGGGGTACGCGGCCTTCCGGCGGGGCTAAAGCCCCTGACTCATTTAGGTCGAAACGGCGCGGCTGAAGCCGCTCCTCTTCAAGGAAGCGTTCGGGGAACACACTCTAGTTTGTCGATGAATCCGCAGTAGGGACCGTAGCCAAAGAATCGCGAAGTCTGAAAATGGAACAACTGGCTTTTACTGCACTCCTGAATCGTCTGTTTGGCGCGCCGGTGCTGGTGTTGCTGCTGAAGCTGCACATTCATCCGAAGTATCCGGCGACTCCGATCACGAATACGGTTGCAATGGAAATTCTGGTGGTGATGCTGCTGACGATCTTTTTCATCACGGTGCGCACCCGGCTTTCGGTGGAGCGTCCGGGTGGATTGCAACACACGATGGAAGTAATCCACGGCTTTGTCGCCGACATGACCGATGAGGTGATCGGGCATCATTCCTCGAAGTACGTACCCTACCTGGTCACGCTGGGCATGTTCATCCTGAGCTGCAATCTGATCGGTCTGGTACCGGGCCTGGAATCGCCCACCACGGTGCCGATTGTGCCGCTCGGATGCGCGCTGCTGACGTGGGTCTACTATCACTATCAGGGAGTGCGAACGAACGGACCCATCGGCTATTTGAAACGCTTCATCGGGCCGCGGGATAAGGAAGTGCCTCTGGCGCTGCGTGTGTTCTTGCCTTTCCTGATGTTCCCGCTTGAGGTGTTTAGCCATATTGCCCGGGCCATGTCGCTGACCATCCGTCTTTTTGCCAACATGTTCGCCGGAGAGATGGTCACGCTGGTGTTCTTTTCGCTCATACCGTTGGGGATCCCGGTGGTGTTCGAGGGACTGCATATCGGCGTGTCGTTAGTTCAGACGTATGTTTTTGTGCTGCTGGCCTGCGTGTATTTGGGTGAGGCGACAGGGCAGGAACACTAGAGAATCAGTATCCAGTAGCCAGTACCCAGTTGCCAGTGCGGCAGTTTTTTCTGGCTACTGGGTACTGACAACTGCCTCCAGCGTGAGGGCACCGGCTCCATAAGCGCGGCGTCAACCACCCACTGGCGGCAATTCATATAAGGAGAGCACAATGCGGAAATTCGTGATGTTGACGTTTATGATGATGATGGCGTCGGTGATGGCGGTGCCGGCGTTTGCGCAGGGCACGACTGGAGCGGTTGCGACCACGAACTGGGTGGCGCTGACTTCCGGTTTTGCGCTTGCACTCGCGGCTGGGCTGGCGGCACTGGGGCAGGCGAGAGTGGCGGGAGCAGCCTGCGAAGCGCTGGGACGCAATCCGGCGGCACGTCCTGGAATTATGGTCGCGCTGATTCTTGGCCTCGCCTTCATCGAGTCCCTGGTTTTGTACGTGCTGGTAATTGTCTTTGTGAAGGTTGTGTAAGCGAGTTCGTGGTTTACGGGTTCGGTTTGTCGAGTTTGGTTTGCGAGAAGGCCTCTGCTTGCGCAGGGGCCTTTTCTTTGCGCGGGTGCGTGAGCGCGGCGGGGTCCAGACGCGGCAAGCCGCGTCTCTACGATGATTCTCGTGGAGTGGACTGACTCCAGAGTTATCGGGGCACCCGGCCCTACGTTCTTCGTTCGCCGTCCCAGTTGGCGACGCGGTTGTCGGGGACTTTTTGCAGGGCTTCGACCAGGACGCGGCGGAGACGGTAGCGGCTGTCGAGGTCCATGCTAACGAACTCGAACCCGATTTCATTGACGCGGGCGCGGCGGAGCAGAACCTCGCCGCGGATCTTTTTCACGCCCACGGAAATTTCGACGTGGGCTTCGGAGCCGACGCGGAGATTGTCGCTGCGCGTGCCCATGCCGCCGCCCAGACTCATCTCACGCATGACGATGTTCGACTTTCCCCACGAACTGGAAAGCGTGGCGGAGAGAGTGCGCGGCAAAATGATGCGTTCGTAGCGGCGCTGGCGGACCCAGGGACATCCGGGGCCGGAATCGAGCGGAGCGATGGCGAGTTCGCCGGCCTCGAGGCCGCTGTCGGCGAGAGCCTGGGTGCCGTAGCGGGGATCGATCTTGGAGAGCGCCTGAATGGCGGCGATTCTCAATTCGCGGTGCTGGCTGTAGCCGAAAAGTTTCTTGTCTTCGACGATGCTGCGGAGAACCGGGACGGCCTCGACCTCGCGCAAACGGCCGAGGGACTCGATGGCTTTCAGTTGCACGAAGGGAGGACGGTTGCGAGCTTCACCGGCAGTGGCGAGCGCAATCAAGCTGGAACTGGCGCTCCGGTCCTGGCTCATGCCGATCTCGTCGATGGCCTCGGGCAAGATGAGGGAGTCGAGTAGTTCGAGCAGTTCGAGCAGGGTGCGTCCGCGGTCGGGTGCGGCGCCGTAGGCGATCTGGCGAACGATGATGTCCTGGTAGAAGCGGTTGAACTCGCCCATGCGCGAGGGCAGCAACTCCAGCAGCGCGGTGACGCCGAGGCGGCTCAACAGGCCGACGGTGGAGGCAGCCTGGCGGGGCTGGCCGGTGCGCAGAATGTCGCGCAGATCGGCGATGGCGGGTTGTCCGAGTTCGCCGGCGAGTTCGATAATGCGATCGCACTCGACGCGTCTTTGTGCGCGGAAGAAGCGGTCGGCAAGGTGTTCGACGGAATCTCTGGGAAGCTGCTGCAGGACGTTGATTAGATCCTCGGGCACCTCATCGGCGTCGATGGCTTCTTCGATCATCTCGGGCAGCCGATTTTCGATGCCGACGCGGGAGCGGAGATCCTGCACCAAGGCAGGCCGTTGTTGGGCTACTCTTTCGAGCGAGTCGCAGAGTTCGGCGACGGCTTTGTACTTTCTGCGGGCGCAGGCCTCCTGCCCGAAGCGCGCGAAGGCGGCGGCCAGCAGGCTCTGGATCTCGACATCGCCTTCCTTGCCAAGTTTCTCGCCGATCATGGCGAGGGCATTGGGCATGACTTGTTCTGGCGCGGTGGCATAGAGGTCGGCGAGTTGAGCCAGTCCCGTAGCGGTCTTGCGGCGGGGCTCGGCATCCTTGGCGTCGAGGCCACTGCAGTAGTTGGCGAGAATGTTGGCGGCGATCTCATTGTCGTCGCGCTCAAAAAGGATTTCGACGAACTGGCGAACGTTACGGGGCGGCACGCAGGCGGCTTCGCTGGAGAGCAGAACGCTTTTCTTGCCGGCCTCGGGAATCTCAGCCCAGAACATGCGGTCGAGAATGTCGGCGTGGGACTCAACTAGGATGCCGGCCTTGGACATCTTGTCTTCCTGGACGCGCAGGATCTGGCGGAGCGTGTCCATCTGCCGGCTCATGTGCTCCATCATGTCGTGGACGGCGTTGACCTTGACTTCGCCGCGCTGATAACGGTCGAGGGCGAACTTGATGGCCATGCTTTCGGCGGCCTTCATCAGAAGCGGGGTGTCGTTGGTGTCGCTGGTGTTGTTCTGAGCAGCCTGCGCGGCCAGACTTTCGAGCAACTGGGCAAGATTGACCTTGGCGCCTTCGGGAGCCCTGCCGAGTTCGGCCTGGAGATTTTCCGGGGAAGCGTTGGGATCCTGCATCGTCTGGCCAAAATGCGTGAGCAGGCGAATGGTCTGGATGACCTCCTCTTCCTGTAAGGGAACGACGCCACCGGTCCAAGTTCCGCCCGATGATCCGCCGGACGATGATCCCCCGGGGCCCGTGCCCGTGCCGCCGGGAATAGGGGTGGTGGGGACGCTGCCGAGGGGCGCGCCGCCGGGCGTGCCCGAACCGCTGTTGCTCGCTCCCTGGGCGGCGGCGATCAACTGCAGAAGTTTCTGAGGATCATTGAGCCAATGCTTGAATTCGGGGCCGAGGGCTTGGGCGGCGAGTTGGGCGGCGATGGAATATTCGCCGGTGGCAGGGTCGGCGGCGACGAACTTGACCTCATTGATGCGGATGGAGGAATCCTTGTTATCGCCGATGGTTTCCTTAATCTGCTTGGCGAAGTCCTGCGCTTTGGAGCCAGCCATGGAAAAAGCGCGGACCAGGCGGGTAAAGTCGTCGAGCGTGACCTTGTTGGAGAACAGGATGCTCGAGAGCCCAGCGGCGGTCAGCAACTGCGCGAAGCTGCGCTCGGCCTGTCCGGCTTCGAGCGGGATGCCATCGAGAAGAAGTTTGTTGTCGGAGACGCCGAGCAGAAAACCAGCGTCACCGCTCTTGGGCAGCGCCGCCTGGAGCTCGCTCCAGGCGGTCTGAAACTGGCCCTCGGTGCGCTTGTGGTTCACTCCGTACAGCCGTGTGTACTTGATCAAAATATTGAGGCTGTGGAGAAAAGACCGAGCGGACGCACTGCGACCGGCATCGGTGTTGGCGGCGCTGACGATAACAGCCTCCTCTTAATAGTGGAGTTCTGCCGATAAGCCTATGCGGGAAAATGACCTAATGCACGATTACGGAGGTAATTGGACCGAACGTAAGGGCCGGGCGCAGGCGACTACACTAAAGGACAGGTCCCTGGGGATGCGGGCGCGCTACACTGATGGCGCCGGAGAACACGGGAGACGCGACAAACCGCGTCTTTACAGGGAGTTGCGATGAAGATTGGCGTGCTTTTTTTTGGCGTATTAAAGGACGTGGTCGGACGGTCGAGCGAGACGGTTGATCTGCCGCAAGGGGCGCGAGTGCGGGACGTTATCTTCCACTATGCGCGAGAGGCTCCGCGGTTGGAAGCGATGGCGCCGTCGCTGGCGATTTCGGTGAATCGAGAATATGCGGGAGCAGACCAGGCGTTGCGAGAGGGCGATGAAGTCGGGCTATTGCCGCCGGTGAGCGGCGGGTTGGCGGAAGGCGGCGGCGAACTTCGGGACGAAGCTCGGGGCGAAGCTCGGGGCGAAGTCCGGATCGTCCGTGAGCGCATTGATACGGAGGCTGTGGCTGGGCGATTGAAGCGGCCGGCGGATGGCGCGGTGGTGATTTTCGACGGCGTGGTGCGAGACAACACGCGTGGGCGGCGCACGCTTTATCTGGACTACGAAGCCTATGAAGCGATGGCGCTGAAGCAGATGGAATCTCTGGCGGCGGAGGCGCGGGCGCGTTTTGGGGTACGGGGAGCGTCGATCGTCCACCGGCTGGGCCGGCTCGAGATTGGGGAGACGAGCGTGCTGATCGCGGTGGCTGCGGCGCATCGGGGCGCGGCTTTTGAGGCTTGCCGGTGGATCATTGACACGCTGAAGAAGACGGTGCCGATCTGGAAGAAAGAATACTTTGAAGATGGAGCGGCGTGGGCCGGCGGGGAGCCATTTCCCGAAGAAATTCGATCGCCGGGAGGCACAGCGGGGGGCAGCCTGCATCCAAATGACTGACTCTCGAATGAAGCGAACCCGACAGGCCTTATTGATTTTTCTCGCGATCCTTTGCACCAGCGCCGGGTTGATGGCGGAGGAACCGGAAACCACGATCAAGGTCGACGTGAAGCTGGTGAACGTATTCGTGACGGTGACGGATGCGCGTGGGGCTCCGGTGGCGAATCTGCAGAAAGAAAATTTTCTGCTGAAGGAAGACGGCAAAGAGCAGAGGATCGCGATCTTCAGCCGGGAATCGGCGCTGCCGCTGTCGATTGTACTGGCGGTAGATACGAGCCTGAGCACCAGAAAAGATCTTCCGCTGGAGCTGACCTCGGCGCGCAAGTTTGCGCACGCGATTGTGCGGCCGCAAGACGGAATGGCTTTGTATAAGTTCAGCGAGGAAGTGAGCGAGGTGGTGCCGTTCACGTCCGATTTGAAAAAGATCGACGCCGGCATCGACCGGGTGCGCAATGGTGCGGCGACGGCGCTTTACGACGCGATTTTTCTGGGGTCGCAAGCGCTCGGCCGGCGGCAGGGAAGAAAGGTGATGGTGCTGATCACCGACGGCGATGACACGATGAGCCAGATGAACTACAAACAGGCATTGCGCGCGGCCCAGGAGTCGGAAGCGATTATTTACAGCATCATCATCGTGCCCATCGAAGCGAGCGCGGGGCGAGACACGGGCGGCGAGCACGCGCTGATTCAGATCTCAGCCGACACGGGCGGCAAGTATTATTACGCCACGTCGCTCGCGCAACTGGACGACGCCTTCCGCCAGATCGGCGACGAACTGCGGACGCAGTATCTGCTGGCGTACTATCCCTCCGAGCGCTATTCGAATTCGGAATTCCGCCAACTGCGTGTGGACCTGACGAACACCCCGCCCGGCGGTCCTTACCAGTCGCACTATCGCGCCGGGTACTACACGCACAAGGGGACGTTCTAACCCGCATTATTCGTGAAGCCTGCTTTGAAAGGGCGCGGCTTTCAGCCGCGCCGCCACGGCGCGCTAAGTGCCTGGGGACGCCTCTCGATCGAATGCCGATCCATTTCAAAAAAAATGAGCCACCAGTCTGGGACTGGTGGCTCGAAATGCAGTTTGCAGCAGTGTCTAGAAGGTCAGACGCATACCCCACTCCATCGTCCGGGGCGCGCCCAAACCGAACACGCCGGTTCCCGCTCCGACGCGGAACGTATTCGCAGTCGGGGTTCCTTTGGGAGAGCTGTTAATCGAGCCGCTTCCCTCGTCGACCCAACCGGTCATCGCGCCTGGCGGAAGGTTAAAGTTGGAGAAGTTGAAGATGTTGTAAATACCAACGCGCGGTTCAAGGGTGAACCGCTCATGGATACGGTAAACCCAGCTCGCGTTGAAATCGAAGGCCCTGAGCCATGGAAACGGTAGCTGGTTGGCCTGAGCCGGAAGCAGCGTCGGAGCAACCGCGCCAATTTGTTGCAACTGCTGCAAGTTGAACAGGTTGTTGCTGATGAGAACCTGTCCCGCTGGTGTCGCCTGATTGGCCACGGTCGCGTTGTAGTTGTTGATGGCTGCGTTCAGTCCGCTGACACCGTAGCTGCGCATGAACGCCCCATTCTTCGTGCCGGGCATCGGGTCGCTCCAGACGCCACTTCCCGTGAAGTCCGTCTGGAAGATCTGTCCCCCGGTGCCCGTGTCCCCGACGATTACCGGGCTGGCGAGCGGGCTGTAAAAGTGAGCTATGATCCCAAAGTGGAAGCCATAGGGCACTTCAAAGGACCCGCCGAATGAGATTTGATGCGTGCGGTCGAGCAGCGACGGCCCCATGTACCTGAGCGGGTGATCGTTGTCCGCAGCTCCTAGAACGAAGTCCTGATCGTTGGAGGCCACCGGATTCGACGGCGCGTAGTCGCCTTGGGCCGCCACGGGGTTGATAAAGCGCGAAAGTTGGTAGGAGATCTGGAAGTTTGACGACTTCAGTCCCCGCATCGGGTTCACAACGTTCTGCTTGATTGTCATCTGCAGGGCGTTGAACACCGAACGGCTAATCGGCTCCAGCATGTTCATCGCGCCGTACTGGAAATTATTATTGGGACCGGGATTGGTACCGGGAAAGGCGCAGGGATAGCCGAAAGCAGCAAAACAGGACTCTCCAATGTCCCCCGGAGATCCCAGGCCGTTGCCGGCAAAGTTTGAGATGGTGGCACCGGCTCCAGGACCGTTTACTGCAGAGCAGTCAGCAATGGTACCCGGCAGGTCGCCCGGATGGCCGCAGGCAGTTTCGGTCGCTGCGATGGCGGCCTGCGCCCCGGCTAGGTTGAATGACCGCGCTGCGCCGGTATGGTTGAGATCGATACCGAGCAGGGCGTGGGTTTCCACGTTTCGCAAGTAGTCCGCGCTGAAAACCAATCCGTGGTGGATTTCACGCTGGATTCCGAAGTTCATCTGCACCGAGCGCGGGCTCACGTAGTTGGGCGCGAACATATTCGCACCTTCGTTGACACCCGCGGCCAGAATCGTGCCAATGTAACCCGGGTTTTGTGCCGTGAGGCTGAACGGCGTGTCGGCCTGATACGTAGCCTCAAATGCTGCGAGGCCGGCGCCTGCCTGGCCGAAGGTCTCCGCGCAGTAATTTACGCCCGTCGCCGGGTCCGTTCCCACGGATATGCTTCCGGATGGAACAAGAACCTGAAGCGGACCGGCATTATAGCAAGCTGCGGGATAACTCAGGAACGCGCCGGTCGGCTCGCGCTCGGGCCGGTCAAAGAGAACGTTGTTCCAGATCACGTTCTCGTAGTACAGCCCGATGCCCGCGCGAATGCTGGTCCTACCATCGCCTTTCGGGTCCCAGACGAATCCCGCCTGCGGAGCAAAGTTCTTGTTGGGCTGATGCACCGGATTTCCGTATCCGGGGTTGGCAGTGTTCAACGCCGCAATGGCTCCCAAATCGCTGTCGAGTCTGCCCGTGTCGCGTTCCCAACGCAAGCCCGCGGCGAAGGTCAGATTCTTCCGGATCTTCCAGGAGTCGCCAAAATATAGAGACATCCGGTTGTCTGGACCCAAGCCGCCGGCGGGGAACCCGAACGCAGGCGCTGTGGTCGAGAAGCCCTGTCCGTTTCCGACGACAGTCTCCACGTTAAAGTAATCGAGTGGATTGGAAGCCGGCGTCCCATCGGGGCCATTCGGGCAAGTTGCGGAAGTGTAGCCGCCGCTGCCAGGTTGGCAATAGAAACCGGGGCCGCCGTACACCTGCGGATCGATCTTAAAGAAGCTGGCAAAGCCCCCGCCCTGAATGTGGTTCCAACCAACACCGAAGCGAATGATGTGCTTGCCAAGAATCTTGCTGCCATCATACTTGATCTGGTGATCGCTTTGCGGGGTGCTTTGAGGCGCCAGCAAATTCGGACCTACCGTGAAGCTTCCGATGTTGATGCTGACCGGAAAATCGGCGAAGGGCAGACCCGATCCCCGCGTGGCGTCCTGAATCTCGTTCTGGAACTTCAGGTATGAGAAGCGGATGGTGTGGGTGAAGCTGCCAGTATTGAAGTCCAAGCCCACTACATCGTTCCGCGTGTAATCCTTGTTTTGGTAAACCTGGAAACTTGAAGGGTAGAAGGTCGCGTAGACCTTGTTCTGGAAATAGTTGTAGCGATAAAACAAACGGGCTGTCTTGGTCAGGGAATAATCCAAGCGGCCCGTCAACTCCTCCTCCTTAAAAGGAGCCGGGAAGGTTCCGGAATAGGAATCGAGCGAACTCCCTTCCAGGACCGGTGCGGCCAGGTGTTGCAGGGTACGCTCGCCGTCCATGAAGAAGAACATCTTGTCCTTAATGAACGGACCACCGAGATTCGCGCCTTCCTGGTTGCGCTGATACGGCGTCGGGATTGCCTTGAGTGTCACGGGGTCTTCAGGTGACGGCAGGCCCGCCCCTCCGACAGAGCTGTCGCGGTAGAACCCGAAGGCTTCGCCATGATACGCGTTGGTGCCCGACTTTGTGGTCACGTTAACGGCGCCGGACGAAGTCAAATCGTTCGAGAGATCCAAACTGGACTGCGCCAGCGAGAACTCCTGAATCGAACTGGCAGGAATATCTTCGGTCGTGGTGCCGACAGTCTCGTCGCTAACATCCACGCCATCGACGTTGATGCGGGCGGTGCGGCCAAAACGGCTGCCGAACGAGATCGAAGAGTAGCCGACTTTGGTCGGGTCAAAATTCGCGCCGTCCTGAATCTGAACACCGGGTTCGAGCTGCGCGAGATCGAGGAAGTTGCGGCCATTGACGGGCAAATTCTCGATCTGGGTGTGTGTTAGGACACCCTGCACCTCCGCCTGCTCGGTGTTGACCTGAATTGCGCTGGCCTGCACCTCGATCACTTGACTTTCCTTACCGACTTGCAGCTTGGGATTGAAGGTCGCAGTGCTACCGACCTGCACGGTTATGACTTCGCTGGCCGTACTAAAACCCTTGGCGGAAGCCTGTACCCTGTAGTCGCCGGGGTTAAGCGCGCCCGAGTTGAATGCCCCGGAAGAATTTGTCGTTAGACTGAGGGCCTGCCCCGTAGCGGTATGGGTGATAGTAACCTTGGCGCCGCTAAGCACGGCTCCGCTGGGATCGCTGACTGTGCCAACGATGCTGCCCGTGCCGACTGTGGCCTGGGCCAGTGCCATAGCTGAGAATAGCAGTACAAAAAAAGAGGTGATGAATGCCCGCAGGACAAATCGTGTGCCGCGTCGAGGAGAGCTGAGATTCAACATCGTCCACCTTCCTTTCGGAATATTCATAACAAATGTTGTCCTTTCAGAACTCGTTCTTGCTGCAAATCGAACCACTTCCCTAAGCGAAACGTGGTGGCAGCTTAGGCGACGGGAGAACCTGGGTCCGATGTTTCGCCACAGCAAGCCTATGCAACGTCGAAAGACGGATCAAGTAGACACACTACCTTCTCTAGGGCCGAAATGTAGCAATTTTTCGGCCAGGGTTGAGACGATGTGGATGATTCGCTTAGCTATATTTGTTTTCAACTATTTACATTAAATTCGCCCCGTAATCAACCCGTATTGTTTTGCCACTCAGGCATTGCAAATACCGAATACTGTATTTGCCGTTATGAAAAAATGGATGGCGACGGGAACGGAACAACTGGCTGAGCGCCGAAGTTTGATCGGGTCAGCTTCATTCTTGGATCATCAACCGGGGGAGTCGATGCGGATCAAGTTCACGTTACGAGTCGGACTGCAGGCAAGCTCTCAAGGAGAGCCGGGCTTTCCGGTTCCTTAATTTGTTGTGCTCCGAGAAGCAGCCGGAAATGGTTGGGACTGCGGATTGCCAGCTTGCACGAAAAACTCGTACATCGTGCCGTGGAAGTGGGCGCATCTAGTAGACTGTTCTATTCGATTTCAGTAGAAAATCATTGCAGTGGAAAACTAGATCCTTAGACGCGGAACCGCTTTCAGGTTCTACTTGAGGTTCTGCCCCCAGGAGAGTGGCACTTTGTTCGATTGCTCTGGCTTGCATATTCGTCGTTCTCTGCCCATTGCCCTATTGCTCCTCGTGGTTGTTGCGTTCACGGTTTCGTTGTGGGCGCAGGAGCAAGAAATGACCCAGGAAAATCCGACAACCGGCACGATTCAAGGCACGGTTCGGGATGACAGCGGCACCCCCGTGGAAAAGGCGCGGGTTTTGTACAGCTCGGCGGCCACCGACGCCAGCGGCGTGACGCGCACCGGCAAGGACGGGGCCTACGTTACCGAAGCGCTGCCGCCGGGCGCTTATGTGGTGCGCGTGGAAGGCCGGGACATGGCGCCGGTAGAGATCAGCGTGAACGTGGCGGTGGGAGCGGCCGCCACGGCGGATTTCAAGCTGGAATGGATCAATCCCGGGCCAGTGCGGTTGGAGAGCAAGTTCGATGGCGAGGTCAGCGACAGGCTCCCGATTGGCGGGCGGAACTACCTGAATGCGGGGCAGCTTGAGCCGGGTGTGCAGGCGGTGGATGGAAGAATTTTTGGTCCGGGCAAGAGCGGGATCGAATCGCTCTCGATCGAGAGCCAATCGGGACGAACGACGCACTACGACATTGACGAAGTCGAGGCGATGGATGAGACCCGGGGCGCATCCACAATGAATCTGCCAGCGGAAGCGGTGCGCGAAGTGACCGTCTCGCGGGTCACGCCGGAAGTGTTTCAGTCGCTCAACGCAACCGGCGCGGTGCGGGTTACGACGCGCGCGGGCGGAGATGAATGGCACGGCAATCTGTCTGGAAATCTGCAGGACCAGAGCGCCGGCCTCGCAGGGTTTCCGTCAGGGGATAGTGACTATAGCCGGCAGCAGTATGGATTTGGGGCCGGCGGCGCGGTGATCAAGGACAAGGCATTTCTATTTATCGGCGGAGAACGCACGAAGCAGGATGGTTTTTTGCCGGCGATGTACGGATTCCCCGCTCCCAACCAGACCAGCTTGCAGAGCGCTTATTTCCGCGAAAACATGCTGACGGCGCGGCTGGATTATGACGTCAGCGAAAACATGAAGTGGTTTGTCCGGCTGAGCTACGACAACGCGAACGAGATTGGGCCTCCGGACAGCCAGTCGAATTTCCGCAATCAACTGAACGTTCCGGCTGCGGTTTTTGGGATGGATTGGGACCGGGGGCGGTTTGTGAACAGCGCGCGCTTCGGCTATCAGAAGATGGTGAACGCGATCAATCCCGACCTGGCCGATTCGGAGCCGGCGCCGTTCCACATGCAGATTGGATCGTATGGACTGGGGCCGAGCGTGGCCGGTCCGCGGCAGACGATTCAGCGCGATCTGTTCGGGCGCTACGACAGCAGCACGATCTATAAGATGAATCACACAATTCGCTTCGGGGGAGCGATTCATCGCATCGCACAGGGAGATTTTTATTCGCCGGGAAATTATGGGCCGTCGGTGACCAGTTCGAATGGACTGGACGTGATTACTGCCATTAATGGCAACCCGGGCCTGTCGGCGGACAATCCGCTGGACTATCCCGTGGGCACGGTCACGATTTTCAACGGGCTGGGAAATTTCAGCGAGAACTCGGCGTTCAACCGGTCGAGCGGCGGACACTTCGACACGCGCATCGAGGGGTATGTGGGCGACACGCTCAACCTGTTTCCGAGCGTGAACATCAGCTTTGGCGTGAATTATGTGCGCGACACCGGGCGCACGGACAGCGACGTGCCGCCGGCGCCATGTTCGGCGATCAACCCGAAGATCGTGAAGGCTCCGCCATGCACGAGCGGTTGGATTCTCGATCAATTCGGTTTGCTTCGGCAGGAAGGTCTGAATGCATACCAGTCGCTCAGCCAGAGCGCGAACCAGCCGGACTTCAATTTTGCTCCGCAAGTGGGTGTGGCGTGGGATCCGGGACACAGTGGGCGGACGGTGGTGCGGGCGAGCGGCGGATTGTTCTACGACAATTTCCTGCTGCAGAATACGTATCAGGACCGCATCAACCGTTTGTCGAACGGTCAATACAACCGCAGCCTGACGCTGTGTCCGACGGGTTCGGTGCTGTTTCCGGACGGATCGGTGGTGACTCAAAGCGAAGGGCTTGATATCGCGACGCAGATTTGCGGGCAGCCGATCGGGACGGTTGCCACGGCGGTTCAAGATCTGCAGACGCAGTTCATGGCGGCGCAGTCGGCGGTGACGGGCGGGCCGAATATGTACTCGCTGACGAACAGCGTGGCGAATTTCGGCGGCCTGCTCGCGCCCGGCTTCAAGACGCCCCGCGTGTTGCACATGTCATTTGGAATTCAACACCAGATCGGGGAACGCGGCATGTTCTCCCTCGACTATGTGCGTGAAATCGGCACGCAGTTTCCGCTGGGCATCGACACCAATCACGTGGGAGACGTGCGCTACCTGACGAACGCCGACAATCCAAATCCCGCGCTCAATACCTATGCGGCGGAGCTGTCGGCGATCACCAACACGGTGAAGGCAGCGGGATGCGGCCCGGCGACATTCGTGGGCAGCAGTTCGCAGGCTGCCGTGACTTGCTATCTGAACGCCGTGCCGGGAGCGAGCATCACGGATTTCGCGCGCAATGGCCTGGATTCGTCGAATGCGTTCTGCGGACCGTTTCCCTGCTCGGTGTTAGGGAAGCAACAAGCGGCGTTCGGCGGGATCAATCCAACAGTGGGCTCCAACGTCATGTACTTTCCGAGCGGGCGGTCGAAGTATGAAGGCGTGCATCTGGCATACCACGCGGCCAGCGGAGAGAACCCGATGCGCCGCTTGCGGCGGCTGGAAGTGGCGATTCAGTACACGCTCTCGCGCTATCAAAGCAATCTGGCGGAGCCGAACGGCAGCGGTGGAGATTATTCGCTGATGAACGTGGCGGAAGATTACAACCGTCCGCATCTGGGGTATTGGGGGGCCTCGGGGATGGACCGGAGGCACCAGCTTACGTTCATTCCGACGGCGGATTTGCAGCACGGGCTGCGGCTTTCGGTGGTCGCGCACGTGGCGTCGCCGCTTCCGCTGAGCGCCTATATTCCGCAGCAGGACGGGGGCGGAGTGGCCGGGGAAATCTTCCGCAGCGACCTCACCGGCGACGGCACGGTGGGCGATCTTTTGCCGGGAACGTTTATTGGAAGCACGGGAAAATACTCGACCAGCGATTTGACCAAGACAATCGCGTTTTACAACAGAACGTATGCCGGGCAGTTGACGCCGGCGGGCCAGGTGCTGGTGAATAGCGGATTGTTTACCGGGCAGCAACTGCTTGCGCTGGGCGCTTATGCGCCTCTGATTCAACCGCTGCCGGGGCATTATGCGGAAGCGACCTGGCTGAAGACGATGGATTTGCGGTTGAGCCGGCCGTTCCAGGTTGGGGAGCGGGTGAAGCTGGAGCCGAATGTCTCCGTGTTTAACGTTTTCAACTGGGCTAACTTCGGAGGCGCCGGGAACCAGCTAAGCGGCGTGCTGAACGGCGCGCCGGGCAGTTCGCTGAATAACACGAGTTCGGCGGGATACTGCGGCAACTCAACCGCTTTCTGCACTTCGCGGCTGGACCGGGTTCTGCCCGGTTCGGGCACGTATGCGAACGGGGCTCCGCGGCAAATCGAGTTCGAAGTGCGGATCACGTTCTAGAGCGGATTCAAATTTGCTGTATCCCGCTCGTGTGGCGACGGGCGTCCTCGCCCGTCCAAGCCGAGCGCAGTTCGGCAGTATGCCGGCGGCCACAGCAACTATGGATTCACTCTGACGGGTTGCAGTACTTGACGAGGCGTTTGATTTCCCGTAGAGACGCGGCTTGCCGCAGAACTATGCGCTCACACTCAGGGCATTGCCGGAGCTGCTCTGAGTCTGCCTCGTCGAGTTGAAATTGCGCAGGTTCAGAACCAGCTCGTAACTATTCTGTGGGTTGAGGTTGATGGTGAGTTGCTCGGTGGGATGGGAGGTCAAGCTGAAGGCGGTTTTGCAACTGCGGAGGCGAAAAGGCCGGGGCAGCTGGTTGCTCCGGCCTGAGTTACTGGATGGATGGTTCTTGTGCTTAGTCGATCATGCTTAGGCGATCATCGTCTTTTCGAAGTGCTCGCAGAGCGTGGTCTCAAGCGTGTACAGCTTTCGCGTCGAGGGAGTGCTCAGATAGGGTTTGAGTATCTGCTCGACTCTGGGGGACCACTCTTGCTCGTCGCGTTCGAACTCCTTCTTATCGGTCCAGAGAGTGACCGCCAGCACTTTTTCGGTCTTGATCTCAGGCACAAGCGGAAGGATTTCGAGGAAGCCCTCCTGCTGCTTCAGAATGGGAAGGACCTCTTTCTTTACGACGCGAATGAATTCGTCTTTCTTCTCCATCAGCGGAACGAACTCAAGGATGCGTGCGAACATGGGAAAGTCTCCTTTCGTTTTCGGAATTTTGAAATTGGTTCCGCGAGACCTCTGTCTGGCCCTTGTCTGCGGGATCGGAGGGCAGCGTACAACGGAGCCAGAGGGTTTGCAGTGATGGATGGGCGGGGTCGGTGTGACGATTTTCAGTGAAATTGTTCCAAAATGGGAAGCTGATTCCCCGGGGGCGTGGGTTGATGCGAGCGCGACACGCATGGCACGTTTGGTGCCGTTTTCCTTTTTCTCACTCGGCAATTATAATCGCCAATCACCGTTATCCCGTGCAAGTGTTGACGCAAGACAAGCCCGGCCAGGAGGGTGCATGGTTCCTGGCGAGGCTGCCCCCGGTCAGACCCAAGTGGCCAGCCCGATCCTGTATTCTGTCAGTTATGCCATTTTTTGCATTCCCTGGAGGGCAGTAAGGAACATGAAAAAGCTAGTTCACGTCGCTCTGGCAGTTCTCTTTCTTCTAGGCATCGCTTCCGCTCAGAACATTCCGGCAGTCGATGTATTCGCGGGCTACTCGTACCTCAAGTTCGACCTGCCGGCGAGCCCGAACACGGGTGCGTCCTCTCAGCGGCTGAATCTAAACGGCGGGGAAGTTTCCTTCTCTGTCCACGTGTGGCATCGCCTTGCTTTCGAGGCAGACTTCAGCGACCACTACAGTAACGATTGCGAGAATACTGGTTATAACTGCAGCAATTTCTCTTTCATGTTCGGGCCGCGCTTTAATTTCGGAAATCGCTCCAGACGGATCACGTACTTTGCACACGGCCTGTTTGGTAAGGACCGGACTACTCTTCCCTACTCGCTGATCCCCGGTGTCAGCAACAACATCAACCAGGCTGGCACCCTGGCAGATACGTCCGTGGTGTTAGATGGGGGAGCAGGCCTCAATTATTGGGCTTTTCGTCACATCGGGTTTCAGGCGCAGGGCGATTATGATTACACCCATCACTGGAACAACTACGACCTTCCCAGCCAAAACAGCTTCCGCGTTTCTGCCGGAATCGCTTTTCGATTTGGTGGCAATTTGCCTGCGAGTGAGCCCTCGCGCAGGTCCAAGTCTGAATCTTCTTCGCGTCGGCACCCGTCTAAGTCCATGCCTGTTCCTGCTGAGAATCGGCCCTCGACTGTGGCAGCCGGTCAGCCTGCTCAGACATTAGTGGGTGTGCCGGGTCACGGGATGCAGATCGCTTCGCTCGGTGTCGTGGTCGTGCCTCAGGAATTCGACGGAGCGAAAATTGCGGAGATCGTGCCGGGAGGCATCGCGGAGATGGCATCCTTGCGCGTCGGCGATCTGATCAAGTCAGTGGATGGCAAACCGGTAAAGACGCCGATGGAGTTGCTCGCTGAGCTGTCGGACAAGTCCGGCAAAGTTCGCATCGGCATTCTGCGGGGCGACGTTGCGACGGAGACATTGGTCCTGCTGGGCCGCTGATTACTGTCGCAAACCCCGACGTTGAGCGGTCTGGATCCCGCCTAGGGAAAAGTAAAACGGCCGGGATAAACTGGCGCGCCCGGAGAGATTCGAACTCCCGACCTACAGCTCCGGAGGCTGCCGCTCTATCCAGCTGAGCTACGGGCGCGCGGTGAATACTGTGAGTTTACAACCTTCGCTGATCGCCTTCAAATGGGATCGGATCATCTGGTGATCGGGCCATCGGACCATCTTGTCACAGCCGAACCTCCGATCACCCGCTCGCCCGATGCTCTAGCATCCGCCGACCTTCCAGAAGCGTTCGTCCTGGTAGTCGAGAGTCAACAGCCGATTACGCGGGTCGTGACCCTTGCCGCAGTTGGGGCAGAGAATGAAGCTGCGGATGTGCATTCCCCGGCGGTCGTAATCCTCGGCAACGGCAAAGCTGGCGCCGCAACTGCACGGGATCAGAAACATGCGAAGATTCCTCTTGGCTCCCGCATCGTCCTTCGGCGCCCTTCGCTTCATACCGAATCCAGAAATGTTCGTGTAGGGACGGGCGTCTCGCCCGTCCTGGGCTGCGTAGGGACAGCCGCCCTCGGCTGTCCAAGCCGAGCGCAGCTCGGCAGCTGCCGCAGTCCCGACAACAATCAGCCTTCCACCGCCGCCAGCGAACCCTTCTTCCGCTTATTCGACTGCAGAATCTTCTTTCTCAACCGCAGCGACTTCGGCGTGACCTCGACGAACTCATCGTCGGCAATAAATTCGATGGCCTGTTCAAGATTGAGGTTGCGGTAAGGTACCAGCCGGATCGCCTCGTCCGAAGTTGAAGCCCGCATGTTGGTCAGCTTCTTCTCGCGCACAATGTTCACGTCGAGATCCGTGTCTTTCGCGTTCTCGCCGATAATCATGCCTTCGTAAACCTCCACGCCGGGACCGGCGAAAAGCGTGCCGCGCTCCTGCAGATTGTAGAGAGCGTAGGAGGTCGTAAGCCCGGGCCGGTCGGCGACCAGCGCGCCTGTCGGGCGATGCGGGATTTCTCCCTGCCACTCGATGTATCCGGCAAAAAGCGCGTTCATGACAATCGTGCCGCGCGTGTCGGTGAGCAGCGTGCTCCGCAGTCCGATCAGTCCACGGCTGGGCACGCGAAACTCAACGCGCACGCGTCCATAGCCGTGATTGTGCATGTTGGCGACTTCGCCCTTGCGCGATCCCACATGTTCCATGACCACGCCAACAAATTCTTCGGGAATATCGACGGTAAGGTGCTCGACCGGCTCCATAAGTTTGCCGTCGATGTGCTTGGTGACGATCTCGGGCTTGCCAACCATCAGCTCGTAACCTTCGCGGCGCATCATCTCGATCAGAATCGAAAGCTGCAATTCGCCGCGTCCGAGCACCTTGAAAGAATCGGTGCTCCCCGTCTCTTCCATGCGCAGCGAAACGTTGGTAAGCAGCTCTTTTTCCAGCCGCTCGCGCAGGTTGCGCGACGTGACGTAGTTGCCTTCGCGTCCGCAAAACGGAGACGCGTTGATGGTGAACAGCATCGCAATCGTAGGCTCGTCGATGACGATCGGCGGAAGCGGCGCGGGATTCTCTGCGCTGGTAATCGTTTCGCCAATCGTGATGCCTTCGACGCCCGCCACCGCAACAATGTCGCCCAGCGCCGTCTCTGTGATGTCGGTGCGCTTGAGCCCGGAAAAACTGAAAAGCTTCGTGATTCGAATCTTCTGCAACGAACCGTCGCGCTTGGCGATGCCGACGTCCTCTCCGGTCTTCAACGTTCCAGAAAAAACGCGCGCAATGGCCAGCCGTCCGAGGTAGTCGCTGTAATCGAGGTTCGCCACCAGAATTTGCAGCGCGCCGCTAGCGTCTCCTTGCGGCGCAGGGATGGTGCCGAGGATCGCATCAAACAGCGGACGCAGATCTTCGCCCGCCGCTCCCTGATGAACGGCCGCCGTGCCCGCCTTGGCGTTGGTGTAGAGGACGGGAAAGTCGAGCTGCTCTTCCTTGGCGTCGAGGTCAATAAAGAGGTCGTAAACCTCGTTGAGAACTTCCTGCGGACGCGCGTCGGGCCGGTCGATCTTGTTGATAACAAGAATCGGCTTCAGGTTAGCTTCAAGCGCCTTGCTGAGTACGTAGCGAGTCTGCGGCAGCGGGCCTTCGCTGGCGTCGACGAGCAGCATGACCCCGTCCACCATCTTGAGCGCGCGCTCCACTTCGCCGCCAAAATCGGAGTGCCCGGGCGTGTCCACAATATTGATTTTTACGCCCGCATAAAACACCGCCGTGTTTTTGGCGAGAATGGTGATGCCGCGCTCGCGTTCGAGATCGTTCGAGTCCATAACGCGTTCGGCGACGGTCTCATTGTCGCGGAAGGTGCCGCTCTGCCGGAGCATGGCGTCAACCAGCGTGGTCTTGCCGTGGTCCACGTGGGCAATAATGGCAATGTTGCGAATACCAGGATTCAGATCGAAAACTCCTCGGGGTTGCAAATTCGGGCTTACTACTACTTTACTATGGCGGCGAGGTTCCGAGGCTGACTCATGCGTCCTAAAGTTGTCATCAAGCGAGGCGAGGGATCTGCAGTTGTGGCGGAGGCCATTCTTGACACTCGCTGCGCAGTGAACGAGCATGTGAAAGATGGGTTCGCTTCGAACGGAGTTTCACCAATGAAAGTTCTTGGACTTGTTCTTACAGCCTTATTGTTCAGCACTGCTCTACGGCCCGCGCCGGGGCCAGCGCTTGCCTTGCAGACGAACGCCCCGGCACCCATCGCAGGGCCGGCGGGTCTCCCCGTGTACGACCACATCGTGATCGTCGTCGAGGAAAATAAGGATTACCGGCAAATCATAAATAATCCGGCTGCGCCTTATATAAACGGCACCCTAAGGGCACAGGGAGCAAGTTTCACTCGGATGTATGCTGAGGAGCACCACAGTGAAGGTAACTATTTCTGGCTTTTTTCCGGCAGCAACCAGAGAGTCGGCTTTGAAAACCAAGTTCCTAAGAAATGTTTGACAAGCAGCAGCTTGGGAGAGCAGTTGATCGGCGCTGGACGTTCGTTTAAGGGTTATTCTGAAGATCTGCCAGTGATCGGCTTCGTCGAAAGCAATAAGGGAAATTATGCCCGCAAACACGTTCCTTGGATCAGCTTCTGCAATATACCCAATGGCAAAACGATAGCCGATTCGTCAAACCTCCGATTCAAGGAAGACTTTCCCTCTGACTACAATTCTCTGCCCACTGTTTCCTTCGTGATTCCAAACCTCGTCAACGATATGCACAATGGTTCCGCTCCCTTCAGCATCGCGGCTGGCGACCTCTGGTTGCGGGAGAACATTGACGGCTACTACAACTGGGCCAAGGAGCACAACAGCCTGCTGATCCTTACTTTTGACGAGAGCGGTGACGCTCCGCTATTTGGGGGCTCGACCAATCCTGCGGATCAGAATCCAGATAAAAGAAATCAAATCGCCACAATTTTCGCCGGGGCTCACATAAAGCGTGGCGAATACGGCGAAGGGAAGGGCATTACTCACGTGAATATTCTGCGTACTCTGGAGGCGATGTACAAACTGAATAAGTCGGGAGCCCAACAGCCGCTAGCGCTCAAGGCTGGCATCGCGGATGATTTTGTCATCGCCGATGTTTTTGATGTTGGGCCGGTTTTTTGATTTTGTTTTGAAGGGGCGCCGCGGGTGCCCCACTCATTCGCGTTTCTTGCGAATGAGTGGGTTCTTCCCAATAAGACTGAGACAAAGGTCGCAGTCAAGCTCGTACTCCTGTGCCCACTCCGACTCGCAATGATCCCATCGAAATTTTTCACTTGACAGTGTACTAGTAGTCTAGTACATTAACCGCGTGATGAGTTCCCGTCGGCCTCTCTTCCGTTTTCGGCTTGACCTTCACAGCGGCGTGCCGGTTTATCGCCAGATCATAGACCAGGTGCGCGGTGGCATCGCTTCTGGGGCGCTTGCCGTCGGCGACCAGCTGCCCACGGTGCGCCAACTCGCCGTCGATTTATCCATCAATCCCAACACCGTTGTTCGCGCCTATCGCGAGCTCGAACTCGGCGGATTGTTGGAGACCCACCAGGGAACGGGCACTTTTATCAGCGCGCAAAAGCTACGGGGCGGAGAGGCGGAACGCGGGCGGCAGTTGGCCCAGATCGTAGGTGATTGTGTGGCTCGTGCAGGGGCGGCTGGCTTTACCGTCGAGGATTTAATCGAACAGTTACACGGATTGGTTCCAGAGCTAACTCGCAGGAGATGAAGTCATGACCAAAATCGATTTCGCGCAGATCAATGGCGTAGCAGTCACAGCGTTCGTATTCTGCCTCGTCGTCGGTGCCTTGCTTAGCGTAACCATGCATCAGCCGGCGCCGATAATCGTGGGCGCATTGCTGGGCTTGTACGCGCTGTTCGCAATCAAAGTCGTACAGCAATGGGAGAAAGTTGCGCTCCTGCGGCTGGGCCGTTACGTCGGTCTTCGCGGGCCGGGAATATTTCACATTATTCCTGTCGTGGAGACTCTCAGCCCATTCGTGGATCAACGCGTTCGTGTGGCCAATGTGACGGCCGAATCCACACTGACTCGCGACACGGTTCCAGTCAACGTCGATGCCATTGTCTTTTGGCTGGTGTGGAACGCGGAAAAGGCGATCCTCGAAGTGGAGAATTTCCTCGATGCCATCAATTTGAGCGCGCAGACCGCGCTCCGGGAGTCCATTGGCCGTCATGAACTGGCGCAGATGATCACCGAACGCGAAACGCTGGGACGCGAACTGCAGCGCATTCTTGACGAGAAGACAAATCCGTGGGGAATAACGGTTCAGTCGGTGGAAGTCAGAGATGTGAGGATCCCGCAGGGTCTGGAAGACGCCATGTCTCGGCAAGCCCAGGCGGAACGTGAGCGACAGGCGCGAATCATTCTGGGCCAGGCAGAAACGGAAATTTCCAACAGCTTCGTGCAGGCCGCAGCCGCCTACGCCGAAAACCCCGTAGCGTTGCATCTGCGCGCCATGAACATGCTCTACGAAGCCATCAAGGAAAAAGGTTCGATGGTGATCGTGCCATCTTCAGCGGTAGAGACGATGGGCCTCGGCGGGACCTTGGCAACCGCGTCACTCGGCGGAGCAAAACCCTAACAATTCCACCTGAACAGGTCGAAAGGAGCAAGACGTATGAACTATCTACTTGAAGTGTGCCTTGTCGCGCTAACTTTAGCTACAGGCATTCCACCTTCTATTGTCACGCAGTCTCAAGCCATCGCGGTTCAGGCGATGCAAAAGGGGATTAGTGTGGAGTTGCCAGTCACCAGCAACGCCATACCGATGCCCGACGCGGACAAAGAGGACGCGTTAATTGTGAGTGTTACCGGCGACGGCAGTGTCTACTTCGGAGTCAATCCGATCAGTCCCGCTGCCTTGGCGGAAAAGCTCAAGGGTGTCCTGTCCAACCGGACAGAGAAGAAACTCTACATTAAGGCGGATGCTCGTACTCCCTATGCCAACGTGGTAAAGGTTCTAGGCGCTCTGCGTACCGCGGGTGTCGAAGCACCAAACCTGCTGACAGCCCAACCGGACTCGTCGGAACCAGGGACTCTAGTGCCTCCGAAAGGCCTGGAAGTGTTGATTGGCCCGCCATTGCCCTCTGGCTCGGAGGCGATCGTTGTGCAGGTGCTCAACTCGGGGCAGCGAAGGCCCGCGTTGAAGATCGACAACGAGCCCGTTCCATGGGCTGCTCTGCAAAGTAGGCTAAGGCAGATCCTCCAGAATCGAAGTGAGAAAGCGGTTCTCGTGAAAGCAGAGGGGACGTTGCCATTTGCGGGTGTCGTGGACGTGATCGACGTGTGCCGTTCGACGGGGGCTAAAGTCGTTCTGGTCACGCCAGGACCGTGATTTTGGCATTCTAACGTGGTCCACTTCGGCGGTTTGTTTTGGTCCACCCTGGGCACAGCAAACTTCTACTCTGGATTTGAGCGTGAGCTTGGATTCGGAGGCGGGAGTTGGACTGGAGAGCCAA
>Ga0208937_1000245_pt1 | contig 49672 bp, 46 predicted proteins | sample June2015DPH_11_5_FD_184705 | JGI IMG/M metagenome (GOLD analysis project Ga0208937, IMG submission 184705) | Peatland microbial communities from SPRUCE experiment site at the Marcell Experimental Forest, Minnesota, USA - June2015DPH_11_40... | ecosystem: Environmental > Terrestrial > Soil >... | reverse complement strand
ACTACGCCCTGGCCGCAGTGATTATCGGCTTCGGAATCTTCCCGGACCGCATCGTGGAACTGGCCAAGCTCGCGGTGAAGTCGGTTCTCTGAGTTTTGAGTTTCGAGTTTTGAGTTTTGAGTTGTAGTTTGTCATTAACCTTTACTTTTTTAAGGAAGCTTGTGCTATATTGGAGTCGACGAGAGGATTCGGCTCCAAGAACAGAAACTTTTGGGGATTTTTTCCGGGCAAGAGGTCCCAAAAACCTTTTTTGGATTGCGCTGGCCAAGGCTGCTGCATAATCTCGGCTACAAAAGGGCGGGGGGGGTAACCTCCCTTACCTGGCCCTTTATTGTTCAACCACAGCATAGGAGCATGAGAGCGAATGGCCACAATGGAACGGGTTTTAGTGGTAGATGATGAATTGGATTTTTTGGAAACCATTGTCAAACGCCTGGAGGTCCGCAATATCAAGGCCAGCGGCGTCGACAGCGGCCCCAAAGCCCTGGAATTGCTTAATGAGCAGGACTTTGACGTGGTCATCCTGGACGTCAAGATGCCGGGGATGGACGGCATCGAAACCCTGCTGGAAATGAAAAAAAAGAAGCCCCTGATGCCGGTGATCATGCTCACCGGCCATGCCACGGTGGCATCGGGGATCCAGGGCATGGAGCTGGGGGCCTTCGCTTACGTGATGAAGCCTGTGCCCCTGGACGAGCTGTTGGAGAAGATCCACAAGGCTCACGAAAGAAAGCTGACCCAGGAAGGTTAGACTGAGTGACCCTGCCTTTCTCAAAGGCGGGGCGGCCCTTGCGTCCGTGATTTGACCATCTTGGGGCCTAATCCCAAACAAATTACCAGGCCAAATTTCCTGGTAAAAATCTTTTTGAGAAAAAAATCACAATTTTCTGGATTCCCACCCTAGCTTTTGTTATATAATAAATTAGGGGAAAAAAAGACAATGAGCACCGACATGTTAGCAAAACCGACGAGCAGCAGCCCAGAGGTGTTTTCTATCAAGCGGGACCGCTCCTTGGCTTCTGAGGTTATTGCCCGGAGCCGCACGGACTTGAATAAATGTTATCGTTGCGGCACGTGCGCCAGTGGGTGCCCGTTCATCCAGGCCATGGATTATCCTCCTTTCGGTGTCTTATCGCTATTGAAGTACAATATGCGCCAGGAGGCCCTGAGCAGTGCCACGATCTGGATGTGCGTGGGCTGCAATACCTGCTCCAGCCAGTGTCCCATGACCATTGACATGGCGGCGGTGATGGGTACCCTGCGCCACATGGCCCTGGAGGAAGGGGTGGTCCTGGCTCATCTGGAGCCCCCGGTGCCGGCGGTGCACCGGCATGGGTGTGGGCCACTGGAAGTCCTGGTAAGGAACGGCGGTCTGAAAAATCTTGCCAAGAGAAAACTCAATGGCTTGAAGTTTGTGCCTAATTACGGGTGCACCTCCTTTCGGCCACCACAGTACCATAAGCAGATAAAATTCATTGAGGGCGAAATGGAACGAGTCCTGAGCGCCTTGGGAGCCCAGCCCCTGACAAGGACTTACACCAATCGCTGCTGTGGCTCTTTCCTGGCCGCCAGCAGGCCGGATATCGCCACTCCCATGGTCAATGCGATCATTGAAGGCGCCCAGGCCGTAGGCGCGGATTGTATCATCACGGCCTGCGCCACCTGTCAGCTCAATCTGGAGGATCGTTGTACTCTGGAGAAGAAGCTGCCCGTGTTCCATTTTTCAGAAATCCTGGCCCTGGCCCTGGGGGAAGAGTACGAGGGGTGGCCCCAACACCACCTTGTAGACCCGGGACCAATGCTCCAGAAACTGGGATTGGCCAAGGAGCAATAAGGTTTTGGGATAATTTAGTCCGGATAGATAAACGGAGAAAGGACCATGGCCCAACCTGACATTTCGACAATACCCATGGGCAGCAAGAAAGTAATTTCTTCTACCAAGTGGGACCGCTCCCTGGCTTCTGAGGTTATTCGACAGAGCGGCACGGACCTGAACCAATGTTTTCGCTGCGGCACGTGCGCCAGTGGTTGCCCGTTCATCCGGGCGATGGATTATCCTCCTTTCGGGGTTTTAATGCTATTGCAGTACGGTTTGCGCCAGGAGGCCCTGAGCAGTGCGACGATCTGGATGTGCGTGGGCTGCCATACCTGCTCCAGCGAGTGTCCCATGGCCATTGACATGGCAGCGGTGATGGATACCCTGCGCCACATGGCCCTGAAGGAAGGGGTGGTCCGGGCTCAGCCGGAGCCCCCGGAGCTCCCGGTGCCGACGGTGTACCGGGGTGGGTGTGGACCTCTGGAACTCATGGTGAGGGATGTCCAGCGTCTGAAAGATACCGCCAAAAGGAACCTCAATGGCTTGAAGTTTGTGCCTAATTACGGGTGCACTCTCTTTCGCCCACCCTGGCGCCATAAGCAGGGGAAATTCATTTGGGGCGAAATGGAACGAGTCCTGAGCGCCTTGGGGGCCCAGCCCCTGACCAGGGCTTACACCAATCGCTGCTGTGGCTCTTTCCTGGCCGCCAGCAGGCCGGATATTGCCACTCCCATGGTCAATATGATCATTGAAGGCGCCCAGGCCGCAGGCGCGGATTGCATCATTACGGCCTGCGCCACCTGTCAGCTCAATCTGGAGAATCGTTGTACGCTGGAGAAGAAGCTGCCCGTGTTCCATTTTTCAGAGATCCTGGCCCTGGCCTTGGGGCAAGAATATGAGGGATGGTTCAGCCGCCACCTGGTGGGTTCGGATCCGCAGCCGATGCTCCAGAAACTGGGATTGGCCGGCTAACCACTTCTGAGAGGGTCGCCAAATTAGCAACCTTTAGCAACCTTAGAGGCCTTTATGAATGACAAATTGCTTGGATCTGTAATGGTCGTCGGTGGAGGAATCGCCGGGATGCAGGCCGCCTTAGACATAGCCAATTCAGGATATTACGTCCACTTAGTGGAAAAGGGGCCAGCAATCGGCGGGGTCATGGCGCAGCTCGACAAGACCTTTCCCACCAATGACTGTGCCATGTGAATTATCTCTCCCAAGCTGGTCGAGGTCGGCCGGCATATTAACATTGAGGTGCATCCTCTGACAGAGGTGCAGGAGATTACCGGGGAGCCGGGAAATTTTACGGTCACCTTAGAGCAGCATCCCCGGTATGTCGATCTGTCCAAGTGTACCGGCTGCGGGGACTGCGCCAAAGCTTGTCCGGTAGCCATTAAAGATGAATTCAATATGGGGCTGTCTGAAGGTCGGGCCGCCTACCGCCTCTATCCCCAAGCCATTCCCTCGGCCTTTGCCATCATGAAGGCGTCCCGGGCCCCGTGCACCCGCACCTGTCCCTCCGAGATTAATGTTCAGGGTTATGTGCAGCTTATCAAGGTGGGGAAATATGAAGAGGCCCTGAAGCTCATTATGGAGCGCGTGCCTTTTCCTGGAACCCTGGGGCGCATCTGCCCCCATCCCTGCGAGGGAAAATGCCGGCGTCAGGAGATGGATGAGCCGATAGCTATTATGTGCCTGAAGCGGTTCGCGGCTGACAAAGTGGAGGTAAGCCAAATCTCCCACCCCAAAGCCGAGCCCCGGAAAGAAAAGGTGGCCATCATCGGGGCCGGTCCGGCGGGGTTGACCTGCGCCTATCATCTGGCCCTGCGGGGCTATCAGAGCACCGTCTTCGAGGCCCTGCCCAAGCCCGGGGGCATGCTGTTGGTAGGGATTCCGGCATATCGCTTACCCCGCGACGTCTTGCAAAAAGAGATTGACCACATCCTGAGCCTGGGGGTGGAGCTGAAGACCAATATGGCCCTGGGGCGGGACTTCACCCTGGACGATCTGTTTGACCAGGGATACAAGTCAGTTTTCCTGGGCATAGGTTGCCATAGAGGACTTCCCCTGGGGATTCCGGGGGAGGAAACTGAGGGGGTCATGCAGGGGGTGGAGTTCCTGCGCCGGCATAGTCTGGAACTGCCGCTGACGGTGGGGAAAGAGGTGGCGGTCATCGGCGGCGGTAACGTGGCCCTGGATGCCGCTTGCACCGCCCGGCGATACGGCGCCAACGTCACCATTGTCTATCGCCGGTCCCGGGAGGAGATGCCCGCCCATGCCTGGGAGATCGACCAGGGGTTGTGCGAAGGCGTGAACATCTATTATCTGGTGGCGCCCTTAAAGGTCTTGTCCGAGAATGGACGGGTCACCGGAATGGTCGTTCAGAAAATGGAGTTAGGGCCGCCGGATGCCTCCGGGCGACGCCGACCCATACCCATCTCGGGATCAGAGTTCGAGATGCCCTTTGACATGGTGATCCCGGCCATTGGCCAGGCATCCGAGCTGGATCCCCTCAAGGATACTGGGATTAAATTCAGCCGTCAGGGAACCATCGAGGTGGACCCGGTGACTTATATGACCTCTCGGCTGGGGGTCTTCGCAGCCGGGGATGCCCAAACCGGTCCCTGGATTGCCGTGGAGGCGGTGGGCGGCGGCATTGAGGCGGCAGAGTCCATCCATCGTTATCTCCGGGATGAGGATATGGTTGCCGGCCGCATCTTGGGCGTTGATGCCGAAGTCCGCTGGCGGGATATTCCTAAAGACAGGTGGGGGCGGCCCCGAGAAACTATGGTCACCATCCCCCCGGAGGTCTCTTCCATCTGCTTTGCCGAGATTGCCCAGGGTTTTTCCGAGGAAGAAGCCCTGGAGGAAGCGGACCGTTGCATCAATTGCGGCATCTGTTCCGAATGTATGCAGTGTGTGGCTGCCTGCCTACCCGGCGCCGTCGACCACAGCCAGCAGCTCCAGAAAATGGACCTTAATGTGGGTTCTGTGGTGCTGGCGCCTGGCTTCCGAGCCTTTGATCCTGGCGATTATGAGAAATTTCGTTATGCCTCCCATCCCAATGTGGTGACCTCCCTGGAGTTTGAACGGATCCTCTCCGCCTCGGGACCTTTTAGCGGGCATTTGGTCCGGCTCTCGGACCATAAAGAGCCCCAAAAGATCGCCTGGTTGCAATGCGTCGGCTCTCGCGACCTGAATCAATGTGACAAAGGCTATTGTTCGGCGGTGTGCTGCATGTATGCCGTCAAACAGACGATAATCGCCAAAGAACACAGTAAGATACCTCTGGATACCGCCATCTTCTTTATGGATATGCGAACTCACGGTAAGGAGTTTGAGAAGTATTATTGGCGGGCCCAGGATGAGCTTGGGGTGCGGTTTGTCCGCTCCCGGGTACATAGTATCGAGCCGGTGCCCGGTACCGATGATTTGACGGTGAAGTACTGGACTGAAGACGGCTCTTTAAACACGGAAACCTTTGATCTGGTGGTTCTTTCCGTCGGCATGGTGATCTCCCCGGACACCGTGGCCATGGCTAAGAAGTTGGGGATAGAGCTGAGCCCCGATAACTTTGTGAGTGCAAGCTGCTTTGACCCGGTGGGCACTTCCAGGCCTGGGGTTTATACCTGTGGAGTGTTTACCGGTCCCAAGGATATCCCGCAGTCGGTTGTGGAGGCCAGCGCGGCCGCGGCGGCTGCCACCAGGGCTTTGGCTGCGGCCCGGGGCACCTTGCTAAAGAAAAAGGAATTTCCGCCAGAGACGGAAGTGACCGGGGAGCCGGCGCGAATTGGCGTGTTCGTTTGCAACTGCGGCATTAATATCGGCGGCATTGCCGACGTTCCTGCCATCGTGGAATACGTCAAGACCATTCCCGATGTGGCATACGTGCAAGCCAATCTCTTCAGTTGCTCTCAAGACGCGCAGAAGCAGATGGCAGACGTAATCCAGGAACATAAGCTGAACCGGGTGGTGGTGGCGGCCTGCAGCCCTTCCACCCACCAACCCATCTTCCAGGATATGCTGAGAAATGCGGCCTTGAACAAATATCTCTTTGAGATGGCCAATATCCGCAATCAGTGCACCTGGTGCCATCAAGCGGAGCATGAGGCGGCCACCGAAAAATGCAAGCGCCTGGTCAACATGGCGGTGGCTAAGGCCCGGTTGCTCGAGCCCCTGGAATACATCACGGTGGGCGTGACCCGGAAGGCCATGGTAATAGGCGGTGGCGTGGCGGGCATGGAAGCCAGCGTGGCCCTGGGCGATCAAGGTTATGATGTGCACCTGGTGGAGCGGCAGGCATTCCTGGGAGGTCAGGCTCTCAACCTCCATAGCACCTGGAGGGGAGAAAAAGTTCGTCCTTATGTTGAGGGTTTGATCGAAAAGGTAAATAAGCATGACAAGATAACCGTCCATTTAGAGTCCAATGTTACCGAGGTCCACGGGGTCGTTGGTAACTTTGTCTCGAAGCTCTCCTCTGAGAATGAGGAGATCCATCACGGCATCATCATTTTTGCCACCGGAGGTGGACCTTATGAGCCGGAAGGCCAATTTCTGTATAAGCAAAATCCGAATGTCCTCCTTTCCCTGGATCTGGATCGGGAATTAGCCCAGGAAAGCGAGCGGATCAAGAACGCCGGAGCGGTAGCCTTCATCCAGTGTGTGGGCTCACGCATCCCGGACAGGCCATATTGCAGCAAGGTTTGCTGTTCCCATTCCGTGGAGAATGCTCTGAGGCTTAAAGAGATGGATCCGGAGAAGGATGTCTACATCCTCTACCGGGATCTGCGGACCTATGGGGAAAGGGAAACCCTGTATGAAAAGGCCCGGGAAAAAGGAGTGCTTTTCTTCCGTTATGACCTGGAGGATCCACCCCTGGTGGAAGATGCCGACGGCAAAATAATCATCAAGATCACGGATCGCGCCCTGAAGAGGCCGATAGAGCTGACCCCCGACCTCCTGGTGTTGGCTACCGCCATTGTGCCTAATGACAATACACCCATTTCTGAACTTTACAAGGTTCCGCTCAGTGCCGAGGGCTTTTTCAATGAGGCCCACGCCAAGATCAGGCCGGTGGACTGCGCCACCGATGGCATCTTTCTGGCAGGGCTCTGCCATTTCCCCAAATCCTTAGATGAGGCCATTGCCCAAGCCTTGGCGTCTGCCTCCCGGGCGTCAACCATACTGTCCAGGGATTTTCTAGAACTGGAATCCATCGTCTCCCACCCCATTGATAAGAACTGCGACGGCTGCGCCTTCTGTGTCGACACCTGTCCGTATAAGGCTATAACGCTGGTAGAATACAGGACAGAGGGAGGGACGAAGAAGACTGTAGACGTTAACGAGATCATTTGCAAAGGTTGCGGCTCATGTATGGCCACCTGTCCCAAGCAGGCCATCTATATTGCTGGGTTTACGCCGGCACAGTTGGGTGCCCAAGTAGAGGCGGCGCTCGGATTAATCTAAGTGTAAAAAAGGAGTGCTGAAATGAGCGACCAATATGAACCACTGGTGATCGCCTTCTGTTGCAACTGGTGTTCCTATGCCGGGGCAGATCTCGCAGGGGTCTCCAGGATTCAGTATCCGCCGAACGCGGTCATCATCCGGGTGATGTGCTCCGGGATGATCCATCCCCAACTGGTGATCGACGCCTTAACCAAAGGAGCCGACGGCGTCCTGATGTGCGGCTGACACCTGGGCGAATGTCATTACCTGTCAGGTAATGAAAAAGCGAAAGACAGGGCGGAAGGATTAGATTTAATGTTGGAGGACTTCGGGCTGGAGCCGGAGCGCTTCCGCCTGGAGTGGGTTTCTTCCTCGGAGGCCCAGAAATTTGCGGACGTGATGCGGGACATGATCGAGTCGGTGCGGGTCCTGGGCCCCAGCTCTTACAGCACCAGGGCTTGATCTGGCACAGGCAGGTTTAAACCTGCCTTATTTTTTGTAATGGCAAACAGACCAATCGAGATCTCTTAAACAGGAGCTAATCTTGATGGAAATCAACGTGAACCAACCGCTGGTTCCTTCTTTTTCCTTACAGGAGCGCCTGGCCGGGGAAATGGCCACGCCGCTGTCTTCCTGTTATCAGTGTAAGAAGTGCTCCGCGGGCTGTCCTCTGACCTTTGCCATGGATCTGCTCCCGGACCGGGTCATACGCCTGGCCCTCATGGGTCAGACGGAAGCGCTCCTGGGCTGCCGGACCATTTGGGTCTGCGCCGCCTGCGTCACTTGCAGCACCCGCTGTCCCAACGCCATTGACATCGCCGGGGTCATGGACTGGCTCAAAGAAGAGGCGCTCCGGCAGGGCAAAGCCATCGATCAACCGGAGGTGGCGGCCTTCCATCGCTTCTTCCTGGACAGCCTCCGGGCTGGCGGCCGCCTATCGGAAGTGGCGCTGATGCGTCGCTTTACCCTGTTTAACCTTTGGCGGCACCCCCAAATCGGAGAGCTTTGGGAAAATATGAAGCTTGGCCTGGGCCTCTTCAGACGCGGCCGGCTACGTCTGGGCGGCCCCCCGGCCATCAAGGGGCGGGATGAGATCAAAAAAATCTTTCAGCGCACGGGGGTAAAACACTAATGAAGGTATCCTATTACCCCGGCTGTTCCCTGGAAGGTACTGCGTCGGATTACGCCGCCTCCATCGCCGCGGTCACTCCCTTGCTGGGCGTGGAGTTGGAGGAGCTGGAGGATTGGAACTGCTGCGGCGCCACTGCCGCTCACAGCATCAATCATCAACTCTCTTTCGAGCTTCCGGCCCGCAACCTGGCCCTGGCCCGGAAGGCCGAACGAGACGTGGTGGTGCCGTGTGCCTTGTGTTTCAACCGGCTCAAGGCCGCTGAAAAGGAGCAGCAGCGCCGGGAAGAGGTCCTGGGAGATGGCGTCAAGGTCTGGGACCTGCTGGACTTTCTCGCCCAGGAGTCATTGCTGGCCATCCTGAAGAAGAAGGTAGTGCGGCCCCTCACCGGGTTGAAGGCGGTGGGCTATTACGGCTGCATGACATCCCGGCCACCGGCCATCACCGATAAAGCGGATTGGGAAAACCCTATGGAATTGGAGCGGTTGCTTAAAGTGCTCCAGGCCGAGCCCCTGGACTGGTCCTACAAGACCGACTGCTGCGGCGCCGGCCTGGCGATGTCCCGACCGGATCTTATCGATACCCTGGTGAGCCGCCTCTATGACCGGGCCCTGGCGGCCGGGGCGGAGTGTTTCGTGGTCACTTGCCAGATGTGCCAGGCCAACCTGGACTTAGCCCAAGGGCGCATCTCGAAAAAGTTAAGCAAGGATTACTACTTACCGGTGTTCTATTTCACCGAGCTGATGGGCCTGGCCCTGGGGCACCCGGAGGTGGAGCGCTGGCTGGCCCGCCATCTGGTGGACCCGCGCCCCTTGCTGCGGGATAAAGGACTGATGTGACGGGAAGGCGTAGATCTTCCCCTAACGAACCACAACGCCAATCAAGACGAAAAAACTTATGACTACTGACAAGACGAAAATCGGCGCCATTAGCGTGATAGGGGGCGGCATCGCCGGCATGCAGGCCGCCCTGGACGCAGCCAATGCGGGTTTCAAGGTCTATCTGGTGGAGAAGGATATCTCCATCGGCGGGGTCATGGCCCAGTTGGACAAGACCTTTCCCACCAACGATTGCTCCACCTGCTTGATCTCCCCCAAGCTCATCGAGGTGGCCCGGCATCCGGACATCGAGATCATCACGCAGTCGGAGATCGCCGGGGTGGAGGGTGAGGCGGGCCATTTCACCATCACCCTGCATCAGGAACCTCGCTACATCGACTGGACCAAGTGCAACGCCTGCGGGGCCTGTGCGGAAGCCTGCCCGGTGTCCCTGCCTTCGAGGTTCGATGAGGAATTGGGGGTGCGCCCTGCCGCCTACCGGCACTTCCCCCAGGCGATTCCCGCCACCTTTGCCATCAAAAAGCTGGACCGGGCCCCTTGCGTGCGCGGCTGTCCGGCGAATTTAACCGTACAAGGCTATGTGCAGCTCATCAAGGCGGGGAAATTCCCCGAGGCCCTGTCCCTGATCATGGAGCGGCTGCCACTGCCCGGCACCATCGGCCGCATCTGCCCCCATCCCTGCGAGTCCGACTGCCGCCGGCAGGAAGTGGACGAGCCCATAGCCATCTGCAACCTGAAGCGGTTTGTGGCCGACGCCGTGGATTGGACGGAGTTGCCGGTGCCCGAGGTGGTCCGACGGTCCGAGACCGTGGCCATTGTCGGGGCCGGGCCCTCCGGGTTGAGTTGCGCTTTCCACCTGGCCCTGAAGGGTATCCAGGCGGTGATCTTCGAGGCCGCGCCCGAGGCCGGCGGCTGGCTGCGCTACGGCATCCCGGAATACCGGCTGCCCCGGGAAGTGCTGCAAAAGGAAGTGAACTATATCCAGCGCCTGGGCGTGCAGATCAACTATGACTCCCCCATCGGCAAGGCCCGCACCATCAACGACCTGCTGACCCGGGACGGCTTCAACGCCGTGTTTATCGGGGTCGGCGCTCAGGATTCGCTGCGCATTCCGGTTCCCGGCCATGAGGCCCAGGGGGTCCTCTGGGGGGTCGAGTACCTCAAAGACTCGGCCATGGGCAAAAAGCAGGACCTGGCTGGCAAGAAGGTGCTGGTCATTGGCGGCGGCAACGTCGCCATGGACGTGGCCCGCACTGCGGTGCGGCAGAAGGGTAAAGTCACCCTGATCTGTCTGGAGTCGCCCGAAGAGATGCCCGCCTCCCCTTGGGAAGTGGAAGAGGCCAGGCACGAAGGCGTGGAGATCGTCACCCGCTGGGGCGTCAAGCAGGTCCTGGAGAAGGGCGGTAAGGTCACCGGCATCGAACTGAAAGCGGTGGAGCGGGTTTTCGACGAGCAGGGCCGCTTCGCCCCCACCTACTTTGAAGATCAGACCAAGCCCGAGACGGCCGACGTGGTCATTATGGCCATCGGCCAGAAGACTGACCTGAAGTTCCTCACCGAAGCCGATAAAATCCAGCTCACTCCCCGGGGCCTCATCCAGACGGACCCGGCCACCAAGGCCACCAGCCGGGAAGGCGTTTTTGCCGGCGGCGACGTGGAGACCGGCCCCTTTATCGCCATCGCCGCGGTGGCCGCGGGCCGCGAGGCGGCGGAGTCCATTGACCGCTACCTCCAAGGGAAGGATTTGCAGGCCGGCCGCGACCTGCCGGTGCGCCCCATTCCCAAGGAAGAGGGCAATTGGTCGCCCATCCCGCCCAACATTGAGAAGAAGCACCGGGCCTTGATGCAGACCCTGCCGGTGGAAGAATGGATCAAGGGCTTTAAGGAAATCAACCTGGGCTACAGCGAAGCAGAAGCCGTGGCCGAAGCAGTCCGCTGCATCAACTGCGGGGGGTGCTCCGAATGCATGCAATGCGTAGCGGCTTGCCAGGCCGTGGCCATCGACCACCACATGCAACCCCGAACCCGGCAAATCGAGGTGGGAGCCATGATCCTGTCCCCAGGCTTCCGGCCGTTCGATGCCAGAGAGAAACCTGAGTACGGCTTTGGCCGCTATCCCAATGTGGTGACTTCAATCCAATTCGAGCGCATCCTTTCCGCCACCGGGCCTTATGACGGGCATGTCCTGCGTCCCAGTGACGGCGCCCCGCCCCGGAAGGTGGGTTGGATCCAGTGCGTGGGCTCCCGGGACGCCTCCTGCGACCGGGAATACTGTTCCTACGTCTGCTGCATGTACGCCACCAAGCAGGCCATTATCGCCCGGGAGCACGACCACAACGTAGAACCGACCATTTTTTACATAGACTTACGGGCCCAGGGGAAGGGCTTCGATCGCTACGCCGAGCGGGCCGAGAAACAACACGGGGTGCGCTATGTCCGTAGTATGGTCTCCCGGGTGGCCCAGGATCCTCGCACTCAAAATCTGGAACTCAGTTTTGTGGATGAATCCGGCCAGGTACAAAGCGAAGTCTTTGACATGGTGGTGCTCTCCGTGGGCCTGAACCCCCATCCGGCTGCCCGGGAAATGGCGGCCCATTGCGGCATCGCCACGGACCGCTATGGCTTCGCCGTGAGTTCGCCCCTGGAATCGCTGTCCACCTCCCGGCCAGGGATCTTCACCTGCGGCGTCTTCCAGTCTCCCAAGGACATCCCGGAGACCGTGGGCCAGGCTTCCGGCGCGGCCGGGGCGGCAGCCTCCCTGCTGGCCGAGGTCCGGGGCACCATGCTCACCAAGGAAGAATATCCCCCGGAAAAGGAAATCAGAGGGGAGGCCCCCCGGGTCGGCGTCTTTATTTGCCATTGCGGCATCAATATCGCCGCGATAGTGGACGTGGCGGCGGTGACCGATTACGCCCGCACCCTGCCGAACGTGGTCTACGCCGACCACAATACTTTCACCTGCTCCACCGATACTCTGGACAAGATGCGCCAGGTGATCGAAACCGAAAACCTGAACCGGGTGGTGGTGGCCTCCTGCAGTCCCCGGACCCATGAACCCTTATTCCAGGAGAACCTGCGGAAGGCCGGGTTGAACAAGTACCTGTTCGAAATGACCAACATCCGGGACCAGGACTCCTGGGTGCACCAGGGGACGCCGGAGCTGGCCACCGAGAAGGCCAAGGAACTGATGCGCATGTCGGTGGCCTCGGCCGCCCTCCTGGAGCCCCTGAGTGACCTGCTCTTCCCGGTGATCCAGAAGGCCCTGGTGGTGGGCGGCGGCCTGGCCGGCCTGACGGCCGCCCTGACCATTGCCGACAGCGGCTACCAGGTCTATCTGACGGAAGTGCATGACCGGCTGGGCAGCAGCCTGGCCCGGCAGATGCGCCGCACCCTGGAAGGCCATGAAATCCAGCCTTATCTGCAAGGACTGGTGGCCCGGGTGGAAAACCACCCCCTCATTGAATGGTTGCCCAACACCCGGGTCCTGGACGTGTCCGGCCATATCGGCAAATTCCGGAGCACGCTGGAATCGGGCGATGGCCGCCGGGAGGTGGAATACGGCGCGGTGGTGATTGCCACCGGAGGTGAGGAATATAAACCGGAAGAATACCTTTATGGCCAGGATCCTCGAGTCCTTACCCAATTGGAAATGGAGAACCTGCTGGCAGAACCCCCCAAGGCCTTAGGCGCCGCGCCCAAGATAGTGATGATCCAATGCGTCGGCTCCCGGGAGCCGGAACATCAGTATTGCAGCCGGACCTGCTGCGGCGAGGCCATCAAGAACGCCATTACCATCAAAGAGCTCAATCCAGCCGCCCAGGTCTTCATCCTCTACCGGGATATCCGGACCTATGGCCTCAAGGAGCTTTACTACAAAAAGGCCCGGGAGCTGGGAGTGCAGTTCGTGCGCTTCGATCCAGAGCGGAAACCGGAGGTAAAGGCCAGCGGCCAGGGCCTCGAAATATCGGTATTCGACCAGTCGTTGCAGGCGAACCTGTCGTTGACCGCTGATTACCTGGTCCTCTCGGCGGCCATTAGGCCCCATCCGGTGAGCCGGGAAATCGCCCGGGTCTTCAAGCTGGCCTTTGACGCCGACGGCTTCTTCATGGAGGCCCACATGAAACTGCGGCCCCTGGATTTTGCCTCCAGCGGCGTCTTCCTGGGCGGCCTGGCGCACGGTCCCAAGTTCCTGGAGGAAAGTATCGCCCAGGCCAAAGGGGCGGCGGCTCGGGCCCTGGGGGTGCTGGCCAAAGAGGAGATGTATGTGGCGGGGTCAGTGGCCCAGGTGGACCCCTTACTGTGCGCCGCCTGCCTGACCTGCGTGCGCACCTGCCCCTTCGGGGTTCCCAGGATGGACGAAAGCGAAGGCGTGGTGATCATCGACCCCGCCTCCTGCCAGGGCTGCGGCAACTGCGCCAGCGCCTGCCCCCGGAAGGCCATCGAGGTGAAGCACAACCTGGACGAGCAATTTATTGCCAAGATTAGCGCCATCGGCTCGTCCTCGCCCACGGTCAGCCTAAGCGAAAGGAGTGGAGCCTAAGAGATGGAATTTGAACCTGAAATACTGGCCTTTGTTTGCACCTACTGCGCCTACACGGCTGCGGATATGGCGGGGTCGGCCCGGATGCAGTACCCGGCCAACGTGCGTGTCGTCAAGTACCTGTGCACTGGCCGGATTGACATCATGCACATCCTGAAGGCCTTTGAGGCCGGGGCTGATGCCATCTTCGTGGGCGGCTGAGAGGCCGGAACCTGCTATTTCCTGGAAGGAAATCTAAGGGCGCGGGAACGGGTGGAATACACCCGGCAATTGCTGGAGGAATGCGGTCTGGGGGCTGAGCGCCTGGCCATGTATGAGATCCCGGCCTCGGAGGCCCCCAAATGGGTGGCGGCGGTGAATGAGATGACCGAAAAAGCTAAAGCTCTGGGGCCCAATCCTGTGAACCCGAGGTGGGGGCTGGAAGCAGTGGTCCCGGAAAAATTAGAACTGGCGGTGCAGAGATGATCATCGCAGAACGGAAGCCTTTTGCGGAAATCAAGACAGCGGTGGCGCCCTTTGAGAAAATCCTCATTGCCGGGTGCGGCACCTGTGTGGCGGTTTGCCTGGCGGGCGGGGAAAAAGAGGTGGGGCTCCTGGCCTCGCAACTGAAGCTCGCTTTTGGACAGGAAGGCAAGCACCCCAAGATCGGGGAAATCACAGTGGAGCGCCAGTGCGACCGGGAATTCATCCAACCCCTGAGCGACACCGTCGCTGACTATGATGCGGTCATCTCGACGGCTTGCGGCGCCGGAGTGCAGTTTCTGGCGGAACTGCCCGAGATGAAACCGGTCTTTCCGGCCCTCAACACCACCTTCATCGGGGTGAACGAGGAGGCGGGGTATTACACCGAGCGCTGCCGGGCCTGCCACCAGTGTTACCTGGGAGTGACCGGGGGTATTTGCCCGCAAACCATGTGTCCCAAGGGGTTGCTCAACGGTCCCTGTGGGGGCAACATCCAGGGGAAATGTGAAGTTAATCCGGAGAAGGCCTGCGCCTGGTGTGAGATTTATGCCAAACTGGAACGGGAAGGGCGGCTGGGGCAGATCGAGCCCATCCTGCCGCTGCATCCCTACGGGAGGAGCGTCACCCCCGGCACGGTAATCCACCCGGCTTATAAGAGGAGATATAGCGTCCATGAGTAAGCTCAAGGAAGCTTTGGCAGGCGGCCAGTTTCCCATCGTCATGGAAATTGAACTTCCTAAGGGCATTGACCTGGAGGGGATGCTGGCTCCGGTGAAATTGCTCCACGGGAAGGTGACCGCCTTTGGGATTCCGGACAATGAAGATGCCAAGATGAAACTCTCGTCCCTGGCAGCGGCCAGGCTGGTCCAAGAGGCCGGAGGTGAACCCTTGCTCCTCATGACCTGCCGGGATCGCAACCGCCTGGCCCTGGAGAGCGATTTGCTGGGCGCCGGCGCCCTGGGCATAGAAAATATCTTGGCGTTAAGCGGCGATTTCGTCAGCCTGGGTGATCATCCCGACGCCAAGCCGGTCTATGACGCCGACTCGGTACAGCTCCTGCAAATCGCCCGGGGGTTGATGACAGGTCATGATAGCGTCGGTCTTTCCCTGAAGGGAAACCCCCAATTCTATCTGGGCGCGGTCCTCATCCCGGAGGCCGATCCGGTAGCTCCCCAGCTCCTCAAGGCTAAGAAAAAGCTGGAGGCAGGAGTCGAATTTTTTATCACGGCACCCATGTTCACCCTGGAGAAGTTCCGCCAGTTCAGGCAATCATTGGGTTCCCAGGCTGTAAAGTTTATGGCCTGTCTCAGGGTTCCCAAGGCCTCGGAAGTGGAGGAGGCTTCCTTGGGCCAGCACCGGAAGGTCTATTCCCTGCCCCCCGATGTAGTCAAGGAACTGGCCGGGAGTGATCCCGAAGAAGTCTTGCAGAAGGGCGCCGCTCTGACCGGCCGTCTGCTCAAAGAGATTAGAGAGCAAAAGCTCGCCGACGGCGTCTATGTGAAAGTCCATGGCCGGGGCGACCTGATGGCCCAGATTTTGAAGACCGCGGGTGCCTAAGATAGTGGGGAAACTCTCATGAGAGATGATAAAGTCAATCCGGTGGTAGTCCTGGGCGGCGGCATTGCTGGGATTACCGCAGCCCTGGAGTTAAGCCGGGCCGGATTGGAGGCGGTCCTGGTGGAGAAGAGCCCCTTTTTCGGCGGGCGGGCCGCCAGCTTCGGCTGCAAAGCCACTGAGGTCTGCCAGAAATGTGGCGCCTGCCGGGTCGAACAAGGTTTGCGAGACCTGTTTGCGGCGCCGGGCCTCACCCTTTATGCCCACACGGAGCTGCTGGAAAGCCGGTCTGTTAACGGTTTGCTGCACCTGACCCTGAAGTCGCAGCCCCAGGTAATCGACCCCTACCGCTGCATCGATTGCGGCCTTTGCCTGGAGGAGTGCCCGGCGCCGGGAGGCGTGATAAGTGCGGCCTCCGCCGAGAACCAGCCCCGTTTTGCGGTGAATCCGGCCGCCTGCCTCTATTTTCAAGACGGCTCCTGCCGCCGCTGCCAGGACCTCTGCCCCACCCAGGCCATCGATCTGGCCAGGTCCGAGACCGTGAGGCAACTGGAGACCCCGAGCCTTATCTTGGCTACCGGCTATCAACCTGGGCAGCTTCCCTCCCGGGTGGCTTATACCAATTACCGCTGGCCCAACATCATCACCGGCCTGGAATTGGAGGAATTGATGCGGCAGGGCGGGCCTCTGCTCAGGCCCGGCGACGACCAGCCGGTGCGGCGTCTGGCCTTCATCCAGTGCGCGGGCAGCCGGTCCCAGGAGCATTCGTATTGCTCCCGGGTCTGCTGCGCCTATGGGTTGCGCCTGGCTCGGCTGATCCGCCATCGTTGGCCGGAGTGCCAGGTGACTACTTTTTACATGGATCTGCAAAACGTCGGCCCGGACCCCGAGGATTTCGAGGCTGCCGCCAAGCGGGAATTAGAATTGATCCGGGCCCTCCCCGGGGACGTGGTGGCCACGGCCGACGGGACCTTGAAACTGCCCTTTTTGGATGAAGCGAGCAACCGGGTGCTGTTTCGGATGGTGGACCTCTTGGTCCTGGCAGTGGGTATCGGTCCTGGGCCAGACAACGTCAAACTGGCGGAAATGCTGCACCTGCAACTGAATCCGGACGGCTTTTTTAAGGACGGTCTGGATGGCACCCGGGCCGAAGCTCTAGGAGTTTTCCTGGCCGGGACCGCCACCGGTCCCCAAAGCATCCTGGAATGCATCGCCCAGGCGACCCGGGCTGTCGGGCAGGTGCGTCAATATCTGGAGGCAAGGACGTGAATATTTCCGATGCCCTGAAACCGGTGAATGTCTTGTTAATGCACGGCCCGGAGCTGGTCGCGGCGGGACTCGATCCCCAGGACTTTTGCCAGGCAGTGGCGAGCTTACCGAATTGCCGGGTGTTGCCCGTGGATCCGGCCTGGCCGGCTGCAAAGCAAGAGGAGCAAGTGCGCGGCTTCCTCAGCCAGGACCAGGAGGTCAATCCGGTTATCCTGGTGGGCAAAGATCCGGAGCATCGGGGGGCCGGGGTAGCCCGCCTGTTGCGGGAAGAGCTGGGGTTGAACCCGGAATGCCTCATACCGGTGGACCTGACCGCAGCCCTGGAATTCCCGGACCAAAGCACCCGGACCGCTAAAGGGCTGGAAATGATTCGCCTGGCGGCCTCGCAAGCCAGCATGACCAGGCCCATTATCCCACATGCAATCCCTGTGAGCCGTCAAGTTCTGGTTTGGGGCGATTCCATTGCCGGTTTGAAAGCCGCCTGGGATTTGGCAGAGTTGGGCTATCCGATTATCCTGGCGAACCCCAACCCGGGGTTCAACCCCTTACCCTTGGAGTATACCGAGGACCCGGCTGAGATTGACTCGCTGGCCCGGCAGGCCCAGGAACACCGCCTTATCAAGACGGTTGCTGCCGCCCGGATCAAAGATTTCGGCGGGGTCGCCGGCAATTTCACCCTGCGTCTGGAGACGTCGCAAGGACGCCTAACCGAGCAGGTGGGCGCGGTGGTTTTGGCCCCTGAGTTGGAGGTGCAAGAAGCCCCTCAGCGTTACCACGCTCCCGAACATCCCTGGGTGATCTCCCAGACCCAGCTGGAAGTGCTGCTGACTGGCGTTTTCGAAGAGGATCTGCCAGAAACTGTCGCCATCCTGGTGGGTCTGGCCGGCGAGAGCCATCCCGTGGCCCTGGGGCGGGCCCTGAGGGCGGCATCCCGCCTGCTGGCGGCCGGCAGCCGGGTCTACCTGTTGGTGGGCAACGCCAAGGTGGCGGACCCGGGCCTGCAGCAGGCCCTGCAGGACAACCAGGAGGCCGGTTTACAGCTCATCAAGCTGAGAGAGTGCCCTACGGTTAGCGTCATGGACGGGGGTCTGGCGGTGGCCTTCTTTGAGCCGGCCATACGCGAGAACCTGGGTCTGGCAGTTGACCTGGTAGTTTATGATGAACAATACCAAGCCGCCGGGGGAAACGCCGGGGTGGCCGAACTTCTCCGCCTGCCCTTAGGCGCCGGGGGCTTTCTCCAGTCCGGCAATGTCCACCACACCCCGGTGGCCACCAGCCGACGGGGCATTTATGTCATCGGACCAGGCCGGGGGATCATGGACCGGGAAGAGACCGACACCGATATAAGTGTTGCCGTTAATGAGATTCGGAACCTCTTGGCCCAGGGCGAAGCCGTCGCGCCCCAGGGACGGGCCGCAGTGGACCGGGGCCTGTGTGTCATCTGCCTGACCTGCTACCGGCTTTGCCCTCACGGTGCCATCACCTGGGACAATCGGGCCATCATCAATGAACTGGCCTGCCAGGGCTGCGGCATTTGTGCCAGCCAGTGCCCCAACAACGCCATTCAGATCTGGAATTTCACCGATGACCAGGTGGCGACGCAATTGGCGGCCTTCGATCCCCAATTGAGTCCCCGGATTGTGGCCTTCATGTGCCGCAACTCCGCCTGGGAGGCCTATCAAACCGCGGTGAAGCTCCATCATGCCTCTCTGCCGCTGGGCTTCACTCCCATCAAAGTGCCTTGTGCCGGCAAGGTTGACGCTGATTATTTGCTGCAGACCTTTACCTCCGGGGCCGACGGCGTGCTGGTCCTCTCCTGTCTCCAGGACAACTGCAAATCCACCCGTGGCAACCTGTGCGCCGAGTGGGATGTGGAGCAGGTCCAGGGGCTCCTGGCTGAAGCCGGCATTGATCCCGGCCGGCTCCTGTTCCGTTCCCTGGCCGCCAACGCCCCCCGAGACTTGATCGACGCGGTGGATCAGGTGATGGCCAACCTCAGCCTCTCGGCCGCGGAAACGGACGACGATTATCCTTTCTGGCTGACTACCGGGGCCAGCTTTACCCAGCATTTCAGCGGCGCCAAGAGTCAGCGTCAGCCCGTTCTCCACCATGAAAGCGGGGAGGTCTGCATCGAAATTAATGCCCAGGATGCCCGGGACTTGGGAATTCAGTCGGGAGAACCAATCAAGATTAACAGCCGCCAGGGCACGATCACGGCCACCGCCCGGTTAACTGATCGGGTCAGGCCGGGCACGGCCTTCATGCCGAGGCACTTCCTGGGGGACGTGGTTAACGGCCTGGTCAATTCGCCTCTGGACCCCATCGCCAGTATGCCGGCATATCATGGGTGTGCAGTCAATTTAGAAAAGTCGGTCGAGCAACTTATGGAAGTCTTCGGCATTAAGGTGCCGCCTTCCCGCTACCTCCACCGGGGCCATACCTGGGTGGCCTTGGAGAATGGCGGCAGGGTGCGCCTGGGCATGGATGACTTTTCCCAGAAGGTCCTGGGTCCCGGCGATGAAATCAGGCTGCCGCTAATCGGGGAGGAAATTCGCCATGACCAGGCGGCGCTGGCCCTATTCCGCCAGGGAGAAAAAGCCGCGGTCCTGGCGCCTCTGGACGGTATCATCGAAGCGGTGAATCCCAAGGTCCTGGCAAGACCGGGGTTGGCCCATGACGACCCTTACGGCGAAGGCTGGCTAATGGTCGTCGCCGCCACCAATCTGAAGACGGACCTGAAAAACCTGGTCTCCGGCGAGGGCAACGGGCCCTGGATAGAAGAGGAGTCCCTCAGGCTCCTGGCCATGCTGGAACCCTCGGTGGGCGCCGCCCTCCAGTCCGACAGGACGGTCATCGACGACGTCTACGGTCAGTACCCCGAACTAGGCTGGGAGCGCCTGGTAAAGGAGTTCCTCCGGTCCCCCTGATAGCGGGTCCGCCAGAGGTTGGGGAATTCCTATTTCCTCGAGGAACTGGAAGGCAAGAACCTATTGATCATCGCCGGCGGCTTTGCCGTGACCACCCTCAGGTCCACCATCGTCTGGTTGCTGGACCCGGCCCACCGGTCCAAATACGGCAAGATCACTTTCATTTACGGGGCCCGGCCCCCAGGCCTGCTGCTGTATAAGGAAGAATGGCAGGCCTGGCTGAAGCGGGACGACCTTGACTGCTATATCACCGCAGACCGGGAGTTCCCCGGCTTGGACCGGCAAGGTGGGCTTTGTGCCTACCGTAACCGCCGAAGTCTGCCCGCCCCCAGAAAACACTTACGCCTTGGTGTGTGGGCCGCCCATCATGATCAAATTCACCCAATGAGAAGGTCAAGGTCCTGGTGATGGACGTGCGCCTTCCCGAGCCCATGGGTTATGAGGCCATCTCCATCATCAAAGGCCTGGACCGGAAGCTGCCCATTATTATCACCGCGGATGAAAACGATCCGAAACAGGAAATCCAGGTCAGGCAAAAGGGCATCTTTTATTACCACGTCAAGTCGTTCGGCATGGATGAACTCATCTTGACCATTTGCAATGCCATGGTACGCGCATCCCATTAATCCAGAGGGGAGTTCCATGCGATTACAAGAAAAACTGACTTCCGGGGAATTTGTGATTCTGGCGGAGATGGAGCCTCCCAAGGGCACCGACGTCACCGCCATGGTGGCCAATGCTGCCAGAGTCAAGCGCCGGGTGGATGCCTTTGTGATCCCAGAGATAAGCAACGCGGTCATGAAGATGAGTTCTCTGGGCGGCGCCTTGCTGTTGCAGGGCAAAGGATTGGAAACGGTGTTGCAGTGTTGCTGCCGGGATCGCAACCGCCTGGCCCTGCAGGGGGACTTGTTGGCGGCCCAGGCCCTGGGGGTGCCCAACGTCATGGCAGTCCCCGGGGAAGAGATCACCCACGGCGACCACCACAAGACCCGGGCAGTCAACGACCTGGATCTGCTGGAACTGTTAGGCGCCATCCAGACCCTGCAGACGGGTCGGGACCTGGCCGGGGTGGAGTTACAAGGCGCCCCCCAGTTTTTTGTAGGCGCCACCGTGAAAATTCCCACAAGCGATGCGGCGCGGCTGGACGAACTCGCGGTGCTGGATAAGAAGATGGCCGCCGGGGCCTCTTTTTTCGTCACCCCGCCGGTGTATGAAGTGGCGGACCTGGCAAGGTTTATCGACCTTCTCAAAGGCCGCCGGACCACCCTCATTCCCACCGTCTTACTCCTCAAGTCGGTGGGCATGGCCCGCTATATGAACCGCCACCTGGAGGCCAAGGTTCCGGAGGAGTTCATCCTGCGGATTCAAAAGGCGCCGGACCGGGTTCGGGAATGCGTGCAGATTGCCGCGGAGATCACCGCCGCCCTGAAGGCTAAGGGTTTCAGTGGGGTGAACCTCTCCACCATGGGCTGGGAGGATAAGCTGCCAGCCATCCTGGCCGCGGCCGGGTTGGAGTTCGGGGTTTGAGGATCGCTAACGCACCTCTTTAAGGAGCAGATTATGTCCGATACCCAAGAGCAAAAGGTAAAGGATACATCACGGAACGCCAAGGTCGGCTCGGTGGTGGTGGTAGGCGGCGGCATAGCCGGCATGCAGGCCTCTCTGGACCTGGCCAATTCCGGTTTTCACGTTTATCTGGTGGAAAAGAGGGCCGCCATCGGCGGGGCCATGGCGCAGCTCGACAAGACCTTTCCCACCAATGACTGCGCCATGTGAATCATCTCTCCCAAGCTGGTCGAGGTCGGCCGGCATCTGAACATCGATTTGCTCACTTATTCGGAAGCGACCGGTATTTCCGGGGAGCCCGGCAATTTCCAGGTGGACGTGCTGAAAAAGGCTCGCACCGTAGACTTGACCAAATGCACCGGCTGCGGGGTCTGCCTGGAAGCCTGTCCCATCCGCTATGAAGTGCAGTTGCCGGGAGCGGAGGCGGCGGCCCGCACTGCCTATGCCCAGGCCACGGATGAAGTGGTGGTTACGGATATCATCAACCGCTACCGAGAGGAGCGGGGCAATCTGCTCCCCGTACTCCTGGACATCAACCGGCACTTCAACTGGCTGCCCCGGTGCACCCTGGAGCACGTTTCAGAACAGTTGAGCATCCCGCTGGCGGAAATCATCCGGGTGGCCAGTTTCTATAATGCTTTCAGCCTGGTGCCCCGGGGCAAACACATCATCAGCGTCTGCCTGGGCACCGGCTGTTTCGTTAAAGGCTCGCCGCGGCTCTTGGATCGTCTGGAACGGGAATTGGGCATTAAGCACGGTCAAACCACTGAGGATTTCATGTTCACCCTGGAAGTGGTACGTTGCATCGGTTGCTGTGCTCTGGCGCCGGCTATGCGGGTGGGAGAGGACACCTTCGGCCGCCTGACCCCCACGGCCGTTCCCAAGATACTTAAGTCTTACGTGGAGTCCTACGGGAAAGCAGAGCCTGAAGAGGAGGCGGCAGGATGAAAATCACCAGTTTGGAACAGCTTAAAAAGATTAAAGAGCAGGGTCTGGCTCTGACTTACCCTGATAAGATCAAGATTATGGTGGGCATGGCTACCTGCGGCATCTCCGCGGGAGCTGATAAAGTCTGGAAGGCCCTGGAAGAAAAAATTGCTGAGCTCAAGCTGGATGCAGTCCTGGAAAAGACCGGCTGCATCGGTTTCTGTCAGAAAGAGCCCCTGGTGGATGTGGTCTATCCAAAGAAGGTGCGGATTAGTTACCAGGCCATGACCCCCCAAAAGGCCGAAGCCCTGGTGGAGGCCATCAAGAACGGCGAGGTTTTTCAGGACAACACGTTGTGCCGCATCGACCAGGAGGAGTTTCTGGTCGAGGGGACTTCCCGGCCCTATGCCAATCCCCATCCCCCGGAGTTGCCCGGGGAGATTCCCAAATATGAACAACTGCCCTTCTTCAAAAAGCAAGTAAAGATCGCACTGCGGAATTGCGGTTTCATCAATCCGGAGCGCATCGAGGAATATATCGCCCGGGGCGGCTACACGACGCTACACAAGGTGCTCACGGGTATGAGTTCCGAGCAGGTGATCAATGAAGTCAAGGCTTCGGGCCTGCGCGGCCGGGGCGGCGCCGGTTTCCCCACCGGGCTCAAATGGGAATTCGCCCGCAATAATCCCGGGGACATTAAGTATGTTATCTGCAACGCCGATGAGGGCGACCCCGGGGCCTTTATGGACCGTGGCATTCTGGAGGGCGATCCCCACGCGGTGTTGGAGGGCATGGCCATCGGCGCTTACGCCATCGGCTCCTCCGAGGGTTATATCTACTGTCGGGCCGAATATCCCCTGGCCATTCATCGCCTGAAGATCGCCATCGATCAGGCGGAGAAACTGGGTCTCCTGGGAGACAACATCTTCGGCACCAATTTCTCTTTCAAACTGAAGATTCGAGAAGGCGCAGGGGCCTTCGTCTGCGGCGAGGAGACTTCGCTCATCGCCTCCATCGAAGGCAAGGTGGGCGAACCCCGGCCCCGGCCCCCGTTCCCGGCCCAGAGCGGCTTGTGGGGCAAGCCGACCATTATCAACAACGTCAAGACCTGGTCCCACATCGCTCCTATCATGGCGCGGGGATCCAAGTGGTACTCCAAATATGGCACCAAGGGGAGTCCCGGCACCACCGTTTTCGCCCTGGTGGGCAAGGTCAATAATACCGGCCTGGTAGAAATCCCCTTAGGGATCACCTTGAGGGAGATGATCTTCGATATCGCCGGCGGCATCGCCGGAGACAAGGCCTTCAAGGCGGTGCAAACCGGTGGCCCTTCCGGCGGCTGCATCCCGGAAGAACACCTGGATACGCCGGTGGATTATGATTCCCTGGGGGCTTTGGGCTCCATCATGGGATCAGGCGGCATGATCGTCATGGACGAACGCGACTGCATGGTTAACATGGCCAAGTATTTCATCGACTTCACCAAGGATGAATCCTGCGGCAAATGCACCCCCTGTCGCGAAGGGACCCTGCGACTCATGGAGATGCTGGAGGCCATCACCGAAGGCAAGGGCCAAGAGGGAGATATCGACAAGTTGGCAAACATGTCTGAGGTGATCAAGGATGGCTCCCTTTGTGGCCTGGGACAGACGGCGCCTAACCCGGTCTTGAGCACCATCAGGTATTTCCGGGAAGAATATGAGGCCCATATCTGGGCGAAAAAATGTCCGGCCAAGGTGTGTAAGCCCCTGATAACCTTCCAGGTGCTGGACGACGTCTGCAACGGCTGCGGGCTTTGCCGCATCAAATGCCCGGTGCAGGCCGTCGAGGGGGTCAAGAAAGAGGCCCATAGGATTCTCCAGGAAAAGTGCATCAAGTGCGGAGTCTGCTTCGACTCCTGTAAATTTGCCGCCATAAATGTGGAATAAAGAGGGACACCATGGTTAAATTGACCATTGATGATCGTCAAGTGGAGGTTCCGGAAGGGACCACCGTATTGGAAGCAGCCCGGAAGGTGGGCATCAGCATCCCCACCTTGTGCTATTACGAAGCCATTAAGCCTTATGGCGGCTGTCGCCTATGCGCGGTGCAAGTCACCCAGGGCAATCGCACCCAGATCACCGCCTCCTGCACTTATCCAGTAAGCGAAGGGTTGCAGGTGGTCACCGACGCCCCCCGGGCGCTGGCGGTCCGGCGCCTGGTCATCGACCTGTTATGGTCCCGGTGTTCCGATTCTCCAGAGCTCCAGGAAATCGCCCGGCAGTTGGGGGTCATGGAGCCCAGTTTCAGCAAGGGGCACGATGACTGCATCCTGTGCGGCAAATGCACCCGGGTGTGCACCGAACTCCAGGGCGTCGGAGCCATCAGTTTTCTGGGCCGAGGCGCCAAGCGGCAGGTGACCAGCCCCTTTGGTGAGTTCTCCCAGGTTTGTCGCACCTGTGGGGCCTGCGCCTTTGTCTGCCCCACCGGCCACATCAAAGACATCAGCAAGATCAGCGGCAAAGTTCCCAAGCCCAAGTTATCCGAATTCAATGCCGGCCTGGACACCCGGGGGAATATCTACCGGCTCTACCCCCAGGCGGTTCCCAGCGCCCCGTCCATCGACCGGGAGGGCTGCGTCAAGTTTCTCACCGGTGATTGCGGTGCCTGCGCCACTGCCTGCCCGGCCGGGGCCATCGACTATGAGATGAAGGACGAGAAAGTGACCCTGAACGTGGGCGCTGTGGTGCTGGCCCCGGGCTTCCAGGCCTTCGATCCCAGCATATATTCCTCATATCACTATGCCAATTTTCCCAACGTGATCACCAGCCTGGAGTTTGAGCGGATTCTCTCCGCCTCCGGGCCTTTTGGCGGTCACCTGGTCCGGCCCGGCGACCACCAGGAGCCCAAGAAGATCGCCTGGCTGCAATGCGTGGGCTCCCGGGACTTGAACCACTGCGACAACAGCTATTGCTCCGCGGTTTGCTGCATGTACGCCATCAAACAGACGGTGATTGCCAAGGAGCACTGCAAGGAATACCCCCTGGACGCCGCCATCTTCTTCATGGACATGCGGACCCACGGCAAGGATTTCGAGCAGTACTACAACCGTGCCCGGGAACAGGGAGTACGGTTCATCCGCTCCCGGGTACATAGTGTCGAGCCGGTGCCCGGTACCGATGATTTGGCGCTGAAGTACTGGTCTGAAGACGGCTCTTTAAACACGGAATCCTTTGATCTGGTAGTTCTTTCCATCGGCATGGTGATCTCCCCGGACACCGTGAAAATGGCTAAGAAGTTGGGGATAGAGCTGAGGCCCAATAATAACTTTGTGCGTGCAAGCTGCTTTGACCCGGTGGCCACTTCCAGGCCTGGGGTTTATACCTGTGGGGTGTTTAGCGGTCCCAAAGACATTCCCGAGTCCGTCATGGAGGCCTCGGCTGCCGCGGGCGCAGTGAGCGCCACCCTGGGCGAGGTGCGCTGGACCCGGACCAAGACCCGGGTAGTGCCGCCGGAGATCAAGGTGAGCCCGGAGGATACCCCCCGTATCGGGGTCTTCGTTTGCAATTGCGGCATCAACATCGGCGGCATCGTCAACGTGCCGGAACTGGTGGCCTACTCCAAGACATTGCCCAACGTAGTGTTAGTGGACGAAAATCTTTTCACCTGCTCCCAGGACACCCAGGTGACCATGACCAGGGTCATCGAAGAACAGAAACTCAACCGGGTGGTGGTGGCGGCTTGCACCCCCATCACCCACGAGCCCCTGTTCCGGGAGACCTTGATCGACGCGGGGCTGAACAAGTACCTTTTCGAGATGGCCAACATCCGCAACCAGGACTCCTGGGTGCACATGAAGGAGCCCGCAAAGGCCACGGAAGTGGCCAAAGACCTGGTGCGCATGGCGGTGGCCCGGGCCTCGCTGCTGAAGTCCCTGATAGAAAAGCCCCTGACCATCACCCAGCGGGCCGTGGTCATCGGCGGCGGGGTGGCGGGGCTGAACGCGGCTCTCAACCTGGGGGACCAGGGCTTCGAGACCATCGTCCTGGAAAAGAATGACCAGTTGGGCGGCAATGCCCGCAACATCCACCACACCATCGAAGGCATGGAGGTGGCGGCCTATCTCGACGGGCTCATTGATAAAGTGAAGTCGCACGACAACATCCAGGTGCTCACCGAAGCCCTGGTGGTGGGCTACAAGGGCTACAAAGGCAACTTCACCACGGAAGTTCTGGTGGGGCCCGGCATGTACGCACGCAAAATCGACCACGGCATCACCGTGGTGGCCACCGGGGCCCATGAGTACGTCCCCAAGGAATTCCTCTATGGCCAACACCACCGGATCATGACCCAGTTGGAGCTGGGCCATTTCCTCCAGGAAAAACCTGGAGAGGCAGCCGCATGGAAGCGGATAGCCATGATCCAGTGCGTTGGCTCCCGGAATGAAGAGAACCCCAACTGCAGCCGCATCTGCTGCCAGGGCGCGGTGAAATCCGCCCTGCAGTTGAAGAAAATCAACCCGGAGACCGAGGTGCTCATCCTCTACCGGGATATGCGCACTTATGGCCTGTTGGAGGACTATTACCTGGAGGCTCGGACCCAGGGGGTGCACTTTGTCCGCTTCGACCTGGAGCGCCTGCCTGAAGTGAAGAACGACAACGGGGCGTTGAGCATCACCTTTGTGGATCACGTCCTGGATCTCCCCGTGACGCAGCCGGTGGACGCGGTGATCCTGAGCGCCGGGGTCCGGGCCAACGATACCGAGGAACTGGCCTCGCTCCTGAAAGTCCCCAGGAACGCCGCGGGCTTCTTTATCGAGGCCCACCCCAAGCTGCGGCCGGTGGACTTTGCCTCGGAGGGCATCTTCCTCTGTGGTATGGCGCACTCGCCCAAGCTCATCAGCGAGTCCATCGCCCAGGCCCAGGCCGCAGCCTCCCGGGCCGGGGCCTTTCTGGCGGACACCCACCAGACCATTAGCGGCGTCACCGCCCACGTGGACCCGGACCGCTGCGCCGCTTGCCTGGTGTGCGTGCGCACCTGTCCCTACGGCGTGCCCCAGATCAACCGGGAGAACGTCTCGGAGATCAACGAGGCCATGTGCCAGGGTTGCGGCACCTGCGCCTCGGAGTGCCCCGCCATGGTGATCCAGGTGTCCCATTATGAGGACGATCAGTTGAGCGCCAAGATCAAGACCTTGTATTAGAGTTTCGGTTCCGGAAAAAAGACTCACCTCAAAGGAGGGCCTGATGGAGAATTTTGAGCCGAAGATCGTCGGATTCTGTTGCCATTACTGAGCCTATTCCGCTGCGGACCTGGCAGGTTCGATGCGACTGCAATATCCGCCCAACCTCCGGATCATCGAGGTCCCCTGCACCGGCAAGGTGGATATCCTCCACCTGCTCCAGGCCTTTGAATATGGGGCCGACGGAGTCATCGTGGCGGGCTGCAAGGAAGGGGACTGCCATTATATGGCGGGCAATTTGCACGCCAAGACCCGGGTGAAACGGGCCAAGGAGATCCTGGACACGGTGGGCCTGGGCGCCGAGCGGGTGGCGATGTACAACCTCTCCTCCGGCGAGGGGGGAAGGTTCGTCGAGATTGTGACAGAGATGACCAACAAAATCCTGGAACTGGGCCCAAGCCCCATTCGCAGCGCCATGGGAAAGGGCAAGATGGTCAGAGAGGCCGGGGAGGTAACCACATGATTAAGGCAAAACCCAAGCCGTTAGAAGAAATCATCGATAACGTCAAGGATTTCAATAAATTGCTCATTGCCGGCTGCGACGGCTGCGTCACCGTGTGCGAAGCCGGCGGCCTGAAGGAAGTGAAGATTCTGGCCGCGGCCCTCAGGCTCTACTTCACCCAGGCAGGCAAGCAGGTCCAGGTGGATGAGGCCAGCCTCACCCGCCAGTGTGAAAAGGAATACCTGGCGCAGCTCAGCGACCGCATGGAAGGCTACGACGCCGCAGTCTCCCTGGCCTGCGGGGTCGGGGTCCAATACCTGGCGGAAATGTATGACCACAAGATAGTCTTCCCCGGGGTGGATACCTGTTTTCTGGGGGTCAACGAGGAGCGGGGGCTTTACTCCGAACGCTGCCAGGCTTGCGGCCGCTGCATCCTGGCCGATACCGGTGGCATCTGTCCCATCACCCGCTGTTCCAAGCGCATGCTTAACGGCCCCTGTGGCGGTTCCGACAAGGGCAAGTGCGAGATCAACCCGGACATCCCTTGCGGCTGGGAGCTGATTTACGAGCGCTTGAAGACCCTGGGGCAACTGGACCGCTTTGAAAGACCCGTGGAACCCAAAGACTGGACCACCTCCCGAGACGGTGGCCCCCGCAAGATCGTCAGAGAGGACCTACGCATATGAGCGCCACTACTCCCAGCAAACTCGAGCAGATCATCGCCTCCGGCCAGTTGGCCGTCACCTCCGAAGTGGGTCCACCCCGCAGCGCCGACGGTGAGGTGATCGATTCTAAGGCCAAGATGATCAAGGACTATGTGGACGCCATCAACGTCACCGACAATCAGACCTCGGTGTGCCGCATGTGCTCTCTGGTCTGCTGCATCCGCATCAAGCTCCTGGGTCTGGAGCCCATCCTGCAGATGACCACCCGGGACCGGAATCGCATCGCCCTGCAAAGCGACATCCTGGGGGCCGCCTCCTTCGGGATCCATAATCTCCTCTGCCTCACCGGCGACCACCAGCACTTCGGCGACCACCCCAGTTGCGCCAACGTCTTTGACCTGGACTCTGCCCAACTGGCCATGACGGTGAAGATGATGCGGGACGAGGGGCGGCTCCTGGGTGGCTATCAATTCGAAGTGCGGCCCCAGATGTTCATCGGCGCCGCGGTCAACCCCTTCGCCGGCCCCAATGTCTTCATGCGGGTGATCCGCATGGGCAAGAAGGTAGCCGCCGGGGTCCAGTTCGTCCAGACCCAGTGTATTTACAACCTGGACAAGATCAAGGAATTCATGAAGATCGCCGTGGACCGGGGCCTTACCGAAAAAGTGGCGGTCCTGGCGGGGATCACCCCTATGAAGAACGTGGGCATGGCCAAATACATGCAAAAACGAGTGCCGGGAATGGATGTCCCCGATGAAGTGATCAAGCGCCTGGCGGGGGTCCCCAAGGATAAACAGGCGGAGGAGGGTATCAACCTGGCGGTGGAGCAGATCGAGGAATTGAAGGGCGTGCCGGGGATTCGCGGCTTCCACGTGATGGCCATCGAATGGGAAGAGAAGGTGCCGGAAATCGTGGAACGCGTCGGCCTCTACCCCCGACCCCAGATGGGCGGCGGCGGGTAGCCGCGGGAGGGGCAATTTATCCCGGAGGAAGCCCAGCGGTCTAATCCGCCTTGTAATTTATAAACTTTAAGTCCACAATGAGGTGACGATCACTTGGAAAGGGGAGGCCTCATGGCTGGAAAGTACGTGTTGATCGTGGACGATGATCCTGATCTGGTGGAAACCGTAGCGATGATGTTGGAGAGCAAGGGCTTTGAGGTGGGCAAGGCTTATGATGGCCTGGAAGCCGAAGCGGCCATCAAGAAACGCCGTCCCGACGTGTTGATCCTGGACGTCATGATGCCCCGCAAGAACGGCTACCAGCTTTGCAAGGAATTGAAGTCCAACAAATGGACCGAGGATATCCCCATCCTCATGCTCACCGCGGTGGGCGACGCGGTGCCCAACACCACTTACAGCCATGCCGAAGGCATGGCCCTGGAAGCCGAGGACTTCATCCCCAAGCCGGTGGACGCGGCTACCCTGGTGGAAGCGGTGCAAAGATTGATTTGACGGTTTCTTGATAGCATGACGCCATGCGCTTGACTAACCTTGGAGCGGAAACTAGAAAGAAGCAGAGTTGGGGGTCTTAAAGTCCTGGAAGGGGGAGCCTGCCTGGTAGCTTCCTTCCCTCAAGATGAGTGTCGCCTGGCCGAGCGGGTCTGCACCCCATTGGCCCTTAACATCGCCCTCCGGAGTTTTCCTTACTAAGGGAGCTTGAAAAGTTAACGTGGTGGGCTCATGCCCACCCTACAACTAAGCCATTGGGGGAGATGGTCAGGCAACGAACCCCAGCGCGGGAATAAAGCTGGAACCCCGTTAATGGACCCATTAATAATGGGCAAGATTGGGTTCCACATAAGCAGGCGAGCGAATTGGTAAATCAGCTAGCTGAAGGAGGCTTGAATCCGGCGCTGCTCCGGGCCGGTGGGGGGCGATCATCCTGGAAGATTCCGGGAGGTAATAAAGGGCCTAATCTATTAATTCCGCATGACTACCAAGGTTTAAGGACGTTATCGGATAACCCCCATTAACGTTAAATGCCGCACTAGGAAATGTAATCGCGTTTGCTATTATACCTCCATTAAAATTATAGGCACCACTAATGCTTATCGTACCATTAGGGGCATAGAGGATTGCACTTGAACTACCGGTCCCAAAGTTCATCGCACCATTAAGTGTAATATTGCCATTGGCCGAATAGAGAAAAACTTGGCCGGAACCGCTGATATTTGCCGCACCAGTCACAGTTATATTTCCGTTTGCCAAAATTGCCCCGGTATTATTAATCGCTCCGTTTAATGTTGCCGTACCGGTCGCATATACATTGCCACTTATATTCAAAGCACCACTTTGTGTGTAATTACCATTAATAGTCGTAGCGGCAGTTTGCTGTATCTGCTGGGTATAGTTATAGTTAGACAGGTTAATAGTTTGTGCACCCCCAGATTCTGATCCTATATTAAAAGCACCAGAATCATGTATATTGGATTCCGAGGCAGAAGAAACAGAACCTAGATTCCCTGCACCACTTAAACTTACCTCAGTCACACCTGTGGCCCTTCCTGAAATATTCTCAGCCCCATTTACAATTAGCTCTTCATTTGCAAATATCGACCCCGTGATGTTGAACGCGGCAGGACCAATTGTTAAGTTAGTATTTGAGAAAACGGCATAAGCAAAAGGTCCTGTGGATCCACCAATCAATATGGCTTCTGCGTAGGCGTTCAGGTTGACAGTTGAAATGCCCAACACCTTCATGAAAAATGTTGGAACATTGTTGGTCAGGGTAACGTTAATTTCCGGATGATTAGAGGGATTTTTAACCGTATCTTGAGTAAAAGTTACCGTAGGGGTCAGGTTGAAGTTATTATTGATGATGAGAGCATTTGCCTCAGATGTTGCCAGGGCCTGACTACTCTGTAATTGGAGGGCGCCGCCGCAGGCTGCGGCGTCCACGGCGTTTTGCATCTGGGTCCTGACGACTACTAGATTTCCCAGGTCCAGGGCCAGGCCGAGAAATCCAACCAGGACCGGCAGCATTAATCCTATCAAAACCGCCACGCTTCCTTCCTGGTTTTTCCGCAATTTTTTTATCATAAAAGGACCCTCATGGTTGTTCCACTAACATAGTGCATTGCCCTGCTACAGAGACGGGATTGCTTGGAAAGAAGGCGCTAATTATCGGGGTCATAAGGGTTACGTTGGTGGTTACTTTGACCATAACGTTACTTCCGGAGGTTGATGGATTTGGGCTCTCTGTGACAGTTAGACCCCCCGGTAACTGGCTGGCATAGCTGCTAAGCGCTGCGGTAATTTGGGCAGAGGTCTCCCCAGGATTAACAGCAGCTAACCGCGCCCCTTGCCGCGCCGCCTCGTCAACAATATTCCAATTCATATATAAATTTCCAAAGTCGAAGACCCCACAGAGAACCAAGAGTAAGACCGGAATAACCAGGGCAAATTCCACCGCCGCCGCCCCACCCTCGGAATCCTGCTGCAAATGGCGTTTGCCGGGTCGAATTCGCCTCATAATGCCCCAATTTCCCTCGCTAAGAGAATCTGCCATGATTAACCAAGATTATGCGGCCGCCTGGGCCCCGCACTCGAAAAAGATGTTGTCCATAGCTTGGTGGTTTTCTCCAGCCGTGTAAATCGGGGAATCCCTGTTTTTTTAGGGAGAATTCCCTTACTTATTCGAGATGAGTGCGGCAGACTCAGCCAGCGCGGTCAAAAGGCGGTTTCCGGAGCGCTCTTACCGAGTTTAGCCCCGACAAATTTCCTCTTTGGCAGCCGAATTGTCTGGCGACCGCGATGATGCGGGCAGCGGCATTGACGACCTGACGGAGGCCGGGATTGCTAAACTGGTCAAATAAAAATCAAAGCGGGCGCCAGGGTTTCTTATCATGCCCGGAGGCGGTACGTACATGTCGCCCCAGCTTTTCCCCCGGCTCACTTATTAATGGGAGCGGAAAAGAGATTAAATTTCCCCTCATCCGGTGTCGTCCCCCATTGGGGAAGAGGGGATAAAGATGGAACCCCTTTCATGCTTCCGTTAATAAGAGTTTATCCCGCAGGAGGGATTCTCGCCGGGTTCATTTGGTCCCGCCAGCGCCTCGCCCAGCAGCCGTTCCTCCTTAAGCCCGAGAAAGCGCACCAGGAGGCGGCGATTGCGCCAGGCGGCCGGGCCGGGAAAGACTACTCGCAGGTAATTGTCGCTCAAACCCTGAAGCCAGCCCGGTTGAGGGGCCGGCCCTTCCACCAGGACCTCACGCAGCCGCTGCGTTTGTCCCTGCATAAATGCCAGCCTTTTCTGCCTTCCCAGCTCCCGGATGATGCCGGCGCGGCGCCGCAGCTCCCGGCCGGGCACCGCCTTTAGCCGCGCCGCCGGAGTTCCGGGACGGGCGGAGAAAGGAAAGACGTGCAGGTAGGTCACCGGTAAAGAGGCCACCAGGTTTTGGCTGGCTTCGAAGTCGGCGGCGCTTTCCCCGGGAAAGCCCACCAGCACGTCCAGCCCCAGGGCCGCCTCCGGAAAAAGGCGGGCGATCTTAAGGACCAGGTCCCGGAATTCTCCGGGGCGGTAAGGGCGGTTCATGGCCCTGAGGATGGTGGGCGAGCCGCTCTGGAGGGGGAGGTGGAAATGAGGGCAGAAATTCCGCCAGGAAGCCAGCTCGGTGAGGAGCTCCCCGGTTATCCCCTGGGGTTCCAGGGAGCTGAGACGCACCCGCAAGGCCGCTCCGTCTTCCTTCAGGCGCCGCACCAGCCCGGCCAGGCTGAATGAGGGGTCCAGGTCCTGGCCGTATTGGCCGAGGTCGATGCCGGTGAGGACCACCTCCTGGTAACCCGCGGCGGCCAATTCTCCCAGGGCCGCGGCAACCCCGGCCGGCGGCCAGCTGCGCCGGGGCCCCCGCACCTGGGGGACGATGCAGTAGCTGCAACCGTGGTTGCAGCCCTCCTGGATCTTGAGCCAGGCCCGGGTGTGCCCGGGAAAGCCCCGCAGCCGCCAGGGCTGGAAGGGTTGGCGGCCCGGGCAGGGATCGACCCAAAGTTTCGGGTGGGCGCCGGGAGCAAACTTCTCCCATAATTCCGCCAGCTCGCCCTTTTCCCGGTTGCCCAGCACGGCCTGGACCCCGGGCAGGGCCGCCAGCTCCGCCGGAGCCCGCTGGGCGTAACAGCCGGTGACCCAGATGGGAGTTGCCGGATATTCCCGGAATAGCCGGCGGATGGCCTGGCGGGCCTGCTGGTCGGCGCGGCCGGTGACCGTGCAGGTGTTCACCAGGTGCAGGTCCGCAACCACCCCCGGGGGGGCGCTGAGCCAGCCCCGGCCGGCCAGCTCCTGGCTCATCCCGGCGGTGTCACACTGGTTCACCTTGCAGCCGAAGGTAAGGATGCGGAAAAAGCGGCGGGCGGTTGGCGGTGGGCGGTTTTCGGCGGGCATGCAACCGATTTTAACAGGTCTTCGCGGTTATTTCATCCTGGCGAAGGAAATACAGGAAGGCGCCCTTAGTTGTAGAGATTTTCAGACCCTTTCAGACCCTCTTTGGGAAAATTCCCCAAAGCTTCGGTTTTTTGAAGCCAGATCCCCTCATCGTGGTGACCTTAAGACCCCTCGATGCTGAAAAAAGTTAAGCAGGCGCACGGACAGCTTTATCAGAAACCAAAAACCGCAAACCGGTTCTTCACTTGATCGGCTCCTCGATCCAGGCGCCGCCCAGGACCCGGTCGTCTTCATAGAAGACCACGGCCTGGCCGGGGGCCACGGCTGATTGGGGCGCGGCGAAGATCACCTCCACCGCTGCGGAGCCCAGGGGGCGGATGCGGGCCGCCACTCCCGGGTGGCGGTAGCGGATGACCGCCTGGGCCTCCAGATCGCCGCGGGGTGGCTGGATGAGCCAGTTGACCCGGCCGGCCCGTAGGCCGCGGCAGAGGATCTCCTGGCGCCGGCCCAATACCACCCGGTTGCTCTCGGGGTGGATTTCCGCCACGTAATAAGGTTCCCCGGCCGGAATCCCCAGCCCCCGGCGCTGGCCCACGGTGTAATGCTCCAGACCCCGATGCCTTCCCAAGAGCCGCCCCCTAAGGTCCACCAGTTCCCCCGGGGTTCCCGGACCGCGGCGGGCCCGGATGAAGTCCTGGTAATGGCCCCGGGGGATAAAGCAGAGTTCCATGCTCTCGGGGCACTGTTCATCGACCGGCAAGCCCAGCTCCCGGTAACGGCGGCGCACCTCCGCCTTGGTCAGGTCCCCCAGGGGAAAGAGGAGGTTGGCCAGCAGCTCCCTGGGCAGGCGGCTAAGGAAATAGGACTGGTCCTTGCCGCGGTCCGCGGCCCGGAACAGTCCCAGGGTCCCGTCAGCCCCTGGAAGCAGCCGGGCATAGTGGCCGGTGGCCAGGCGGGTCAGCCCCTGGGCCTGGAGCAGCTGCCACAGGCGGCCGAACTTGATGGCCGCGTTACACTGCACGCAGGGATTGGGAGTGCGGCCCCGGGAGTATTCGCTGACGAAATAGTCCACCACCAGGCGGGCAAACTCCTCCCGGAGGTCCACCCTGGTGAGGGCAAGATTCAACATCAGTGCCAGGGCCGCCAGATGTGCGGCCGGAGGGCCGCCGTCGCTTAGGAGCAGGTGGACCGCCCGGGGCCGCTGCCCTTGTTGGCTGAGCAAGGCCGCGGCCACGGCGCTGTCCACCCCGCCGCTCAAAGCTACGGCTACCCGGTGGTCACGCTCGGGCATAGGGCTTTCTCAGGGGCGATTCCTGTATGGGTAACGACTCTGATGGCTTCAATATTTTCATCCCATAAAGAATGACCACCGCCATTGACATCAGGTTCACGTAACTGAATATGGCTTGTTCCATCGGGTTAAGATAACAGAAAGGTCAAGGGGCGGCAAAGGAGAGGTTCCCGGGACGATGAAACGGCCGAAGCGCCTTCTTTCCGGGGGGGAGACCATCTTGTATATGCCCCAATAATTCGGTAATTAAGCGAACTTCTGCAGGGGCTGTGCCATTAGCGAGAAAATTTTCACATAATAATGGGAGCGGAAAAGAGATTAAATTCCCCCCACCCTTGCCTCTCCCCCATTGGGGGAGAGGGGATAAAGATGGAATCCCTTTCATGCTTCCGTTAATAAATGGACTACTTTTCTGATCCAGATATTCCTTGACGCAATTTTCCCCTTCCTTTATCATTTGCGCCAGGGCCATGCTGACCAATGGTCCAAGGGTGAGAAGGCCCCATCATGTCCCACGTAGTAGCGGTTATCAATCAGAAAGGCGGCACCGGCAAGACCACCACCGCCCTGAATCTAGGGGCCGGCCTGGCTTACCAGGGTTACCGTACCCTGATCGTTGACCTGGACCCCCAGGGCCATACCACCATCGGCATCGGGGTGGACCCGGACACCATCAGCGCCTCCATGGCGGAGGTGATGACCGTCCCCCGCACCAGCATCAGTGCGGTGGCCCTGCCCACCTATATTCTGGGGCTGGAGGTGGCGCCAGCCCAGATCCATCTGGCCCGGGCGGCGGAGCAGGTTTACAGCCGGGTCTTTCGGGAGGCCATCCTGGCCCAGGCCCTGAAAGACGCGGACTATGACTTCGTGCTCATCGACTGCCCGCCGTCCCTGGGGGTGCTCACCACCAATTCCCTGTTCGCCTGCGACTTCATCATCATCCCTTGCCAGATTTCCCGCTATTCCCTGGATGGCCTGGCGGATTTGCTCACCACTGTGGAGACGGTCAAGAACCTCACCATGGAGGAGTTGTTTCAGGGGGACTTCTTCCGCATCCTCCTCACCATGTATGATAAACGGAATCGGATCACCAATGATTATATCTTGGAACAACTGGTGCCCTTCAGGGAGAAGATTTTCAAGGCCATGATCATGAAAAACGAGGCCTTGAATCAGGCCCAGATTGCCCAGAAGGCCATCTTCAATTATGAGCCCAGGAGTTCCGGGGCCCAGGACTATCTGCAGCTCACCCTCGAATTCTTGGAGATATGGAAAAAAAGAGACAGCTTGCCGGCAAGAAGACCAAGCTTGCCAGGCTCCCGTTAACCCTGGCTCTGCTGGAGCAGTCGGAGTCGTCCGGCGGGAGTGCCGCGGCGGCCGCGGCGGCCCGGGAAACCGCCGAACCCCTGGGCGCAATTTATATCCACTTGATGCGGGAACTGAGCTTCTTGCTGAGCCAATTGCAGGCCGGCCCCCAGATGCCTGTGCCGCCGCCGCGGGCCTTGCTGCCCCCTCACGTCCCCCAGCCGCAACAGATACGGGAGTCCCTGCGCCTTGCCCAACAAGGGCTCCAGGATCTGCAGTTCCTGCTCTCCCGGGATTAGACCCGTTTTAGACTTGAAAAAATAAGGGCCAGGGGGATAAGCCCCGCTGGCCCCCAAATGAGATGTCTTCAGAGGGGGTGACTCGTTATCCTGCTCTCGTAACCCCTGGCCTGACCTAAAGGGAGGAACGGGGCGGGGGCCCGAAGGCCCCTGGGAATTACTTCGCTTTAGGCGCAGGCACCATCGGAGGGGGCGACCCTGCCGGCGGAGGCGTCTTGGTGGTGGCAATCTTAGCCTCTAACTTCGTGATATTATCCTGAATGATGGGGAGGATTTCACTGGTGGTCGCCTCCTTCCGGAGGGGTTTGACCGCCATGCAGCTGCCGGCCACGAAGCAGGTCTGGCTAACCTTGTCTCTATATTCGGCGGCGTGGATGGTGGCATCCTTCAGATGGGCCAGGGCGTCATTCAGCCTGCCGTCCCGTTCATCCAAGACTGCCAGGTTGTTAAGGGCAAAGGGGTTTAATTCATCGAGTTTGGTCGCGATCGCGAATTGATCTTTGGCGGCCGCATAGTTGCCCTGCTGGACAAAGGCATAACCCTTGTTTATGGGGGTGTACACGTCTACCGGCATCAAACCCCTGACGGTGCCGCCCTGCTGGGCGAAGACAGGTATGGCGCAGGCCAAAGAAAGCGCCAGGATCATCGCGGTTAACATGAATTTACGGGTATGTCGCATCATCTTTCTCCTTGTTTGAGTTGGAAGTGAAATCCGCCCCGTTGCTATGCGAATTTAATTTAAGGCTAAATTTTGCAATGTCAAGAAATGGGGCGGCATTTTAACCGATAAGGCCAAGGTTGAGCGGCTGGCTTCTCGAAGGCCCGCGGCTCCAGGGTCTTTTCCCCCAGACCCTTACAAAAAAAACCAAAAACTTCACAGGGTGATCCCGAAGCGCTCCCGGATTTCCGGGCGCCAGCGCCGCGGTCCGTGCAGGTCCAGGGAGACCTCCAGAATCTCCTGCCCCTCGCCGCCGCTCAGGACCACCCAGGGGCGCAAGTCATCCCAGCCTCGGATCAAACTCGCCATGGTTTTTGCATCGGCCGGGGCGGGTGGTTGGATGGCAAACGAGTGGCCGCCCTGGATGGCATAGCGCCGGCGGTGGATTTCTGCGATAAAGGCGGCGGTATTCACAGCTACCACCGGCAGGTAATAGTCGAAGGCCCGGGCCAGAGCCCCTGTGAGCCAGTGGCCCCGGAGGATGGGGAAGATGCTGGGATTGACGATGAGGTCGGTTCCCTGGGCCGCCAGTTGGCGGGCCGCTTCCGGCTGCCCCCAGAAATCGATGCACACCGGCAGGCCCAACCGGCCGAAGTCGGTCGCAAGCGGCTGAAAGCCGTCCCCCGGAGTGACTCCAAAACCACGGCGTTCCAGGGTGCCCACGGTGATTTTGCGCTGGCGTCCTACCAGCTGCCCGCGGCGGTCAAACAGGGTGGCGGTATTATGGCGGCGGCCCTGCTGTTCTTCCACCAGGCCGGCCACCAGGTAGGCGGAAAGGTCCCGGGCCGCCCGGCCCAGTTCCGCCTCGCCGGAGAAGGGAAAATATTCCGGAAAGCAAATGAGGTCCGCCCCTCGCCCCCGGCACCGGGCCAGCAGGGTCAGGGCCAAACTAAGGTTTTCCGGGCTCTCCAGGCGGGCGGCCGGCCGCGGCTGAATGAGCAGAATCTTGACCATGGCGGGTCCTGGCGTGATGAGGGGATCTGGTCCGGCTATGGGCATGTTTCAGATTTTCTTTAAATAACTAGCTTTCCAAAATGGGGGTTATAAATCAGTCATTTTCAATGAATAAGCAATTGCGAAAAAGACCTTTAATTCTATCAACTTAGCCATTTAAAATGCAGCCGCAGGCTTAGCGGGCGCCGCCTGGTTTTTGCCCTCTTCCTTCCCTTTCGTGGGGTTTTGCAGAGCTACCATAGCATAAATATTGTTGGGGAAAAAAGTATTTTTAGGCCTCCCGGAGCATAACCCCTGGCAACCTCCCGCTGCGGTTGATTTTGTCGGGGATCCCTGATAAATATGATTTGGGAAAAATTGCGCTCAGGCTGGCCCCCGACACTCTTGGGTATTTTCCAGGCCGCGATTTAAAAAAAATCTCCCGAGCCTGTTGCTGGAGATAAAAAATGCTCATTGTGATGGACAAGGAGGCCACCCCGGCACAAATCGGGGTGGTGGTGCGCAAGATCGAAGCCCTGGGCTACCTGGCCCAACCAATGCCCGGGGGCGAGCGGGTGGCCATCGCGGTGCTGCGGAACCCCGGGCCGGTGGACCCGGCCCTGTTCTTAGACCTGCCTGGAGTGGTGCAGGCCATTCCGGTCACCCGGGCCTACAAGCTGGTGAGCCGGGAAGTGAAGCGGGAAGACACCCTCATCTCGCTGCCGGGCCTGGAGTTGGGCAGGGGCTGTTTTGTAGTGATGGCCGGTCCTTGTGCGGTGGAGAGCGAGCTCCAGGCCCTGACCATCGCCGCCAGGGTGAAGGCCGCCGGAGCCCGGATCTTTCGCGGCGGCGCCTTTAAGCCCCGCACCTCGCCTTACAGCCATCAGGGACTGGGCAAGCCCGGCCTGAAGATCTTGAAAAAGGTGCGGGACGAGACCGGACTGCTCATCGTCACTGAGGCCATTGACGAGGATTCCTTGAAACTGGTAAGGGAATATGCCGACATCGTCCAGATCGGGGCCCGCAACATGCAGAATTTTTCCCTGCTGCGCCAGGCCGGACGCTGCGGCAAGCCGGTCCTCCTGAAGCGGGGGATGAACACCACCGTGGAAGAATGGCTGATGGCCGCCGAATACATCATGGCCGAGGGCAATTCCCAGATTATCCTCTGTGAACGGGGGATTCGGGCCATCGGCGAGCATGTCCGCTATCTCCTGGACCTGGCGGCGGTGCCGGTGGTTCGCCGGGAGACCCATCTCCCCATCGTGGTGGACCCCAGCCACGCCGCCGGCCGGCGGGACCTGGTGCCTCCCCTGGCCCGGGCCGCGGTGGTCGCCGGCTGCGACGGCCTCATCATCGAAGTGCACCATGAGCCGGAAAAGGCCATCTCCGACGGGGCCCAGTCCCTTTACCCGGACCAGTTCGCCGCCCTGATGCAGGAGATCCAGACCTTGCGCCCCGGGGGCTGGAAGTGAGGGAGATCCTCCTGCCGCTGCCGGGCCGGGATCAGAGCTATCGGATTATCCTGGAACCGGGGTTGCGCTCCCGCCTGGGCTCCTTATTGACCCATCTTAACCAGGCCAAGAGGCTGTTCCTGGTCTCCGACCGCCGGGTGGCCCGTCTGTACGGGGCTCAGGTGGCGCAGGCCCTTAAGGGGGCCGGCCTGGAGCCGGCGTTGCTCACCGTGCCCAACGGGGAACGGGCCAAAAACTGGCCGGTGGTCCAGCGTCTGGCCCGGGAACTCCTGGAGGGCGGCGCCCACCGGGGCTCCCTGCTGCTGGCCCTGGGGGGCGGGGTGGTGGGGGACCTCACCGGCTTCCTGGCCTCCATCTTCATGCGGGGCCTGCCTTTCATCCAGGTGCCCACCACCTTGCTGGCCATGGTGGACGCGGCCATCGGCGGCAAGACCGCCATTAATCTTCCAGAGGGCAAAAACCTTCTGGGCACCTTCCACCAGCCCCGCCTGGTGGCCATCGACCCGGAGTTCCTGCAGACCCTGCCCCGGGCCGAATTCCTCAGCGGCTTGGCGGAAGTGGTCAAGGCCGCCTTGATTCGGGACGGCGAGTTGCTGGCGCGACTGGGAGTTTTTTTTGTTAAGGGGCCGGCTGGGCTGCTCCGGAATCCGGAGGAATTGCTCGAGGTGATCTATCGGGCCGCGGCCATCAAGGCCGAGGTGGTGGCCCAGGATGAGCGGGAGGGCGGTCTGCGCCGCCTCCTCAACTTCGGCCACACCCTGGGCCACGGGCTGGAGCAGGCCTCGTCTTTCAGGCTGGCCCACGGCCGGGCGGTGGCCTGGGGGATGCTGGCGGCGCTCAAGCTTTCCGAAAGACTGGCGGGTTTGCCGGCGGAGGAGGCCAGCCGCGCCCGCGGGCTCCTCCACCACCTGGGGCTCACCCGCCGGCCCCTGCCGCCTTTGGACCCCGGGGCCGTCCTGGCCGCCCTGGCCCGGGATAAGAAACGCCTGGAGAGCGGGGTGCCCTTCGTGCTGCTGCGCCGCCTGGGGGAGGCGGTGGTCGCGGAAGAAGTGCCCATGCAGGTGGTAACCGAAGTTTTGGATCAAATTTTGGGGAGAGGCGAGGGCCTTTGGGATGACGCCATTTGATTCCTTCCGGTTAACGCCCATCGGCTATATCAAAAAAGAGGAGGACAAGGCTTACCTGGAGGTCCTGCCGCAGTACGCTCCGGCCCTTCTGGGCCTGGAAGGCTTCACGCACCTCTGGGTGCTTTGCTGGTTCCATGAAAACGACCGGCCGGCAGCCCGGGCCGTCCTCCAGGTGCATCCCCGCCGGGACCTGGCCAATCCTCTCACCGGGGTCTTCGCCTGCCGGGCCCCGGAGCGCCCCAACCCCCTCGGCCTCACCGCCTGCCGCATCCTCAAGATTACCGGCAACCTCCTGGAAGTGGCCGGCCTGGACGCCCGGGACGGCAGCCCCATCGTTGACCTGAAGCCTTATATACCCCAAGGGGACTCGATTCCGGAAGCGGCCACCCCGGAGTGGCTGAAGCGGCCGCGGCCATCTGGAAAAGATTAGGAAACCCTGAGCAGCCCGTCGGCTGGTATGGTGGTTAAATATTTTCCTGCGCTCCAAGGTCGCGATGGTGAGGAAGAAAGTCCCTCCAGGGACCCAGGCCCGTAAATAATGGGGCATATCCTGTTTCCCTGCTACGCCTCCGTTAGCATAAGCGATTTTTATGGGTGCGCAGTGCGCACGATCATTTCCTTTTACCTTATTCTTCAAATTCTAACCATCCGGCTCACTCAGGGCGGCCAGCAGGCCGGCGGCGGCGGTGAGGCCCCAGGGGAGGGCGGACTCATCGGGGTTGAACTCCGGGGAGTGCAGGGCCTGGCTCCGGCCCCCGGGGGAACGCACCCCCAGGAAGAAGTAAAAGGCCGGCGCCTTGGCGGCGAAATACGAAAAATCTTCGCTGCCCATGGCTGGCCGCAGAACCTTGAGGCGCTGGGAACCCATGATGGTTTCCAGCGCCTTAACCGCCTTTGGGCTCAGTTCCGGGTCATTCTTTAACACCGGGTAGGTGGGGGTGGCCTCCAGATCGATTTCAGCCCCGGTGGTCCGGGCCAACCCCTCCAGGAGCTGCCGCAGGCCGTTCAGCAATTCGGTGCGGGTGGCCTCCTGCAGGTAGCGGAGGCTCCCTTCCAGGGTCACTTTATCTGCCAGGATGTTGAAACGATTGCCCCCGGCAATTCGCCCGAAGGTGAGGATTTTGGGGGTCCGGGCATCCACCTGTTGGGCCAGGAAGGCCTGCAGATGGTTCAACAGCAGGGCGCTGGTGAGAATCGGGTCCACCCCGCGGTGCGGGGTGGCGCCGTGGGCCGCCTTGCCGACGATGGTGAGGAGCAGATGGTAGGCTCCGGCCATCACCGTCCCGGAGCCGCAACGGATCAGGCCGGCCTCCAGGTTGGGGGCCACGTGCAGGGCGATGATGGCCGTCAAGGGCGGCTCGGCCTCTAAGACGCCCGCCTCCACCATGCCCTTGGCGCCGCTGGCGCCCTTAAGGAGCGGCCATTCTTCGGCGGGCTGGAAGATGAAGCGGAACTGCCCGGCCAGGCGGTCTTTAAGTTCACTTAACAATTTAGCGGCGGCCAGGGCGATGCTCAGGTGAAAATCGTGGCCGCAGGCGTGCATCACCCCCTTCACCCGGGAGCGCCAGGGGACCTGGATCTTCTCTTGGATGGGCAGGGCGTCCATATCGGCCCGGTAAGCCACGGTCCGCCCGGGCCGGGAGCCCTGCAGGTCCGCGGCCACCCCGTGGCCGGCGATGCCGGTGCGCACCTTAAGACCCAGCCCTCTCAGATAGTCGGCCACCACCCGGGCGGTGCGCTCTTCCTGGTGGGAGAGTTCCGGGTGCTGATGGAAATCCCGGCGCAGGGAGGCCAGCTCCCCGGCCAATTCCTGTGCTTGCGCCCTGATGGAGGATAACAGGTTATTCATGAGCCGATTTTAACATCAGGGCCGGCCGGAAACCGAGATAAAAAAGCCGGGCGCCCTGGCGGCCAGGCCGCCAGAGCGCCTTTGAGGTCACTCCGGTTACGACAGAAAGAATAATTACCTGACCGTGCACCCTTCTTCGAATCCGCCACCGCCGGCGCGGCTGGCCAGGGGGTTTATAGATTAGTAACCACCACGACACCGACCGCCTCGCTTACCGCTGCTTCCTTCCGGACCTGACGGGGTTCACGAGCGTCTGTTGCGCAGGGTCCAATCCGCCGTCCCGGTCAACCGGCATCGGAGGCGCTGCGACCCTCAAGAAGGGACTTCAACCCCGCATAAGCGGTTCTCGGGTTACAGGGCACCGCTAGTTCCCCATCTAGCACGGCCAGGTGTGAAATTGGGCAGCGAAACCGGCCTCAGCGGTCGACGCGTTCCCGCATCTCCTTGCCGACCTTGAAGAAGGGCAACTTCTTGCCCTCTACCTTGATGAGGTCCCCGGTTTTGGGATTCCGGCCCTTGTAGCCGTTGTAAAATTTGACCTTGAAGCTGCCAAAGCCGCGGATTTCGATGCGTTCCCGCTGCACCAGAGCCTCCACCATGTTCTCGAAAATGGCGTTCACCACCATTTCCGCCTTTTTCAAGGTGATGTTCTCGGCTTTGGCCAGGCCTTCGATTAGCTGCGACTTGTTCATGCGGCTCTACTCCTTGGCGAGGGCGTCGAGTCCCGGACCGGGGTGACTCCAACGCTCGTGGGCTAATTTACCAAAATATAAACATAATCGGACCCAAAGGCAAAGAAAAACTTCACCTCCTCCAGCATGCGGCGGGGTCGGGCAGTTCGTCAAATCCAGGATCGTTTAATGCCGGCGGCCCCAGGCCGCCCTATAAGGTCTCGTTTGTTGGCGGGGGTGGCCCTGGGGCGACCCAATCGGGTCGCCCCTATAGCCCTTTCCCCTCCCAGAGAGGGGGAGTTTGCCAATACTCAGTCCCAGAATTTTGATAGATTAACGAAAAAATGAATGGCGCTCCCTATAAAATCGAAAATGGCGCCCCCAGGTCCTCCCTGGGGGAGGCGAAGGCATCTTTCCTGCAGGAGGGACTCTCACATGATTAGCGCTGGTCTGCGCTCCCGGCTGTTGGCGGCGGCCCGGCGGGCTATGGCCAAGGCCTATGCCCCTTACTCTCAGCTGCGGGTGGGCGCGGCTCTCCTGACCGGGCGGGGCGCCATCTTCTCCGGGGCCAACCTGGAGAACGCCTCCTTCGGTCTGACCCTTTGCGCCGAGCGGGTGGCCATCGCCGCGGCCGCGGCCGCCGAAGGCCCGGACCTGAAAATTCAGGCCCTGGCGGTGGTCAGCGACCCGAGGGCGGACTGCCCCCCGTGCGGCGCCTGCCGCCAGGTTATCCGGGAGTTCGGGGCAGAGGCCCTCATCATCTTTCCAGGCCCGGACGGCCTGGTGGAAATGAACCTGAAGGAATTATTGCCGGCAGGCTTTCAATTTCCCGGGAAGGAGGGTTAAAATGGAAAGGGCAGGGGCAGCGCAGTTTACTTGCTAGAAGCTATGGCAAACCCAGGTCTGCCCAAAAATGTCATTCGGCGCGAAGCGAAGAATCTCGTATTTTTAGTGACCTTAGATTCTGTTCAGGATGACAGTGAAATCAGGTTTTGCCCTAGCTTCTGGGAAAAAGGCAGCGCCAGCGCAGTTTACTTGATAGAATATCCTTAAGGAGGCGTTATGAATGATCAGACCCAAGAACCCCGGTCTCGCGACCGGTTTGCCATCCGGCTGTTGTACACCCTTCTTTTTCCGCCCATCTACGGGATTTGTAATTTCCTGGTCCTCCTGACCACCCTGTTTCAATTCGCCCTTCTGCTCATCACCCTGAAGCACAGCGAACCGGTGCGCTCCTTCGCCAACCGGGTGATTTCCTATGAATACCGGATATGGCGCTATGTCTCTCTCAACAGCAGCCAGCGGCCCTTTCCCTTCGCCGAGTTTCCGCCGGCAGTGGAACCACCGGAGGCAGAAGTCGGCTTTCATTAGGTTCGAGGCGCGCAAAAAAAGGCCCCGGGGGGTCAACTCCGGGGGCCAAGACAAGATCCTTAGTTTATCTGGTTCCCAGGCTGCGCTTGGGAACCAGATAATTTACAAAGTTTTGCCTTGCAGTCCAAAGCGCAGCTTAGACCATAATGGCGTTATCAAGTGCTCCTTGGGAACGAGAACAAGGATAGAAGTCATGGCAAAACCTTGGTCCGCCCAAAAAGGTCATTCGGCGCGAAGCGAAGAATCTCGTATTTTTAGTGACTTGAGATCCTTCACTCCGCTCAGGATGACAGTGAAATCAGGTTTTGCCCTAGCTTCCAGGAAAAGGCCAGCGGCAGCGCACTGCACCTGATAGAAATAACCTTAAGGAGGTTTTATGAACGCTCAGACCCAAGAACCCCGATCCCGCAAACAGATTGCCATCTGGTTCTTATACACCCTATTTTTTCTGCCCATCTGCGAATTCTGTAATTTCCTGGTTCTCCTGACCACCCTGTTTCAATTCGCCCTTCTGCCCATCACCCTGAAGCATAGCGAACCGGTGCGCTCCTTCGCCAACCGGGTGATTTCCTATGAATACCGGATATGGCGCTATTTCTCTCTCAACAGCAGCCAGCGGCCTTTTCCCTTCGCCGAGTTTCCGCCGGAAGTGGAACCACCGGAGGCGGAAGTCAGCTTTCCTTAGGAGGCATACCGCGAAGGGGCTGACTTGGCCGATATGGTAGCCAGGTTGATGGCCCTGGAAGCCGTATTGAAGGAGAGAAAATCTGCTCATGGCAGAATGAAGCTTGGCTAAACTCTATGACCAATTGACAGGGCCGGAACGCCTGCGTCTGGTAATCGAGGCTAGGCCCAGGGGAGACGAAATTGAGATGCAGCGTTTAGTGCAATGCTGCCCGAGAGCAATTTATAGCTGTGGAGATGATGATTATGTGGCTCCCATGTGAGCGACATTTGACCTGGTGCGGGCAGTTTGCCATGACTTTGACAGGGGACAAGGACGGGTAAAGACCATGTTTGCCTGGATACCGGACCGGCTAACGGCGCTAGCGGCAGCGTAGCCAGCCTGGCGCCGCAGCAAACCGCAACTGAAACAATGGTGCGCCTCTGTACCTCGATTTAGCTCCAGGCTCATAAAAAGCTGTAAAATGGAGGCTCTGCCACAGTTCGCCATTGCGGTTGCCCCGGTAACCGATCGCCCGGGGATAAATTTTCCCGGGAAGATGTCACCATGGATGACCGCACCTTTAATTAAAACCAGAAACCCCCACCTTTGCAGGTGGGGGTTTCTCCCGGTTTTTTCAGCCGTTAAGCCTTGAAGATCTTTCTCCGGCCCAGGAGGCCGAGGCCGAACAGGCCGCTGCCCAGCAGGAGCATGGTGGGGGGGACTGGAGTCGGCGTGGGGGGGATAATAGGGGTATCATAAAAATAATACCCATATCCGGTGGTGCCAAATTGGAACGCTCCATTGATGACCGTGCAAATCTCACCTACGACAAAATTACCACCGTCGTAGGCATCCCAAATCAGAATATAATTTGCAAGGGGCGAACCGGTAAAATCATAGGCCCAGGTTGCCGACGTAGGGGCGTTACCCTTAGTAGCCACAACCGTATAGGGCGGTGTTGTAGTCACACTCCAGCCACCAAAACCTGGAGACCCAAAATCGTACACCCCTGGGCTGCCAAAGTTTAGCCCATACGTAGTTATGTAAAAATCGATTGTATTAACACTGTAGACTGGAGGACCAGATGCGGGGTAATTGTCATACCAGCCTTGCTGGACACAAGTCCAGTCGGCCATCGCCATCCCGGGCAGGCAGATAAGCATACCCAGAGCCCATAGAAGAATTAATTTTTTCATGCTTCCCTCTTCTTTAAAAGGTTATTGGAGCCCGCAGATTCGCTCTCATTTAGAGAACATCGTTAAAAAGCGAGACAAATTTCCAAACTTCCGGCCCGATTTTAGGACTTCCGTACAGCCCCAATAGCACCTAAAGGCAGTAAGCCACGCAGTCCCCTGCCAGCAGGAGCATTTTCCATATGGAGATTTTGAGGCTAAAAACTTTATACATTTAAGGAAGTCCTTTAATCCGGAAATAATTTGTAGATTAACCAGGGAGGATTAAATTTTCCATCAGGGATACCCTAGAAAGAGGCTTCGATTTTGCTGGTAATATTTTCAGCAAAACCCTAATGGGAAATTCTCCTGGAAATCCGCTGCTAAGTTAGCCCAATTCGCCTCGCCTTCCAAAGGCGGCAAATGGGGAAAGCATTCCACCGCCTGCTGCCCCCGGGAGCAAAAGTTACTCAAAAGAAAATGGTTTAGAGTGAGGTAATATCTTCACGTGACCTGCCCCCCCAAAACTGATCCACAAGTTATGTTAAAGTAGTAGATCGAAGGGAGGCAGGGAGATGAGCAGGAGGCGTTACACACCGGAGCAGATCATCGGGAAGCTGCGGGAAGCAGAGGTAGCCCTGGTACAGGGGGGGGGCCGCGGGGCCTTCGGTCTTCTCTGCCCGTTGACCACAAGCTTCGCATGTACCACCCCTCAATTTTTCCTGGGTGGCCGAGACCAGGTGGATGTTCACCTCGGCACCACATTTTTCGCATGGCTGGGTGATTACCGATTTAGCCGACTTCCTCCGTATCAATTTTGTCTTCTCTCGCACTCCATCTAGACGGCCCTCCTATGCTTTTAATGAAAACGCCTAAGATAACTTATTAATTAGATGGCTATTTTAGGTAAGTCAACCGTTTTCCTCGAATTTTCCGAGAAACTTTAACGAACGTTTTCGGTGAAGAGCAAGGGAAGGTTTTGATGCCGGAGTCATGGGTAGGTGAACGACACAGCCCTTCGTCAAGGCGATAGCTATCTCCGTCTTATGATATGCTGCCATAGGGGGGTAGGGGGTGGTGATTCAGTAGAATCCTCCAAGGGAATAAACTACCGGGAGAAAACTCTGGCAAAGATTTTAGCTTGAAACCTTTTTCAAGATTCTCGCTCTGTCAGGCTACTGCCGTGGCAAAGCTGATTAATCTTTCTATAAAAGTTAATGGTGGCCGGGGGAAATTTATGGGTATATTTTTTCCATCCACGCCCTTGACAGGGGATGAATTTAGATATAGCTTATTTTCACTCCTTGTTCCTGTGTCTGTTGTTTCCAAAGGCCTCCAATAAGACGAGGCAGAGCAGTCAGGAGGGGCAAGGAATAGCGGCAAAGGTGGTTCCTGCTACCATACCTTGCCGGAGCAGGAGAATGGCCGATTCGCGAAAACCGGGTCGGCCATTTGCTTTTGGGGGAAATTCCATAAGAGAGCCGAAAAAAAGAGGATTAGCCACACCACTCCTCCCGCCCGCCCTCGCCTGAACATGCTCGCCAGAAATCCCTTTAGCTCGGCCTGTCCTTGGACTTCTTTTTGGCCCATCGTCCGGTTGCCTTTCGCTATATTATTGGCCAGCGGCGTCCATTCAAAGTGGCATAAAATTGATTAGGCGAACAAGCCTTGCCGATGATTAACTTCAATTATAGAAATTAATGAGGGAAACGGGGTTCCTTAGGAGATTATCTTGCTTGACAAATCGATATCTTTTGTGTAAATGTGAAATAAAACTAAAGGAAATTAGCTAAAAACATGAATGAAGAAATCCGTTGGCCTAAGAAAGGAGATAATCCATTTCATGTAAAATATGTTGATCCTAATTCTCCGACTTGGGCATCTCTTCATTGGCTTGCATCATTAAATATCAATGACTCGTTTTTTGCGAATGCTTTTAAAGAAGCAGCGGACAAAATTATTAAGGAGCTAAGCAGAGGTGAGGAACCGTGGAACCACGACACAATTTTTATGCCCATAGCCTATCTTTATAGACATGGTCTTGAGCTTAAAATGAAGCACCTGATTAAAATGGGGATAGAGCTTGATCTTCTCAAAAGAGATGACAAGGTTTCATCTGCACTGGGATCTCACAAATTGCATCAGCTTTGGAATTATTTAAGGAAGATCGTTGAAGGCTACTGGCCAGAAGGCCAGAAAGAAGTTCTTGATGCTACAGGAAGAATAATTCAGGAGTTCCATAATATAGACAAGACAGGCCAAAATTTACGTTACTCGGAAGATTCTTCTGGTAAAGAGAGTCTAAATGGTTTTCCAGAATTCGTTCAACTCACTGACCTGAATGACGTTATCGATGCTGTTTTTAATTTCTTGGAGGGATGTGAAGCTGGCTTTGATCATGCTCTAGAAATGAGAAACGATATGATGAGGGAATTTAGCGATAATTATTAGCCTTAGCTTTTTAACACTCCTTATGTACTCATTATCCTGGATTATGCCGTAGAAAAAGGTAGGTAATAATCTAACTATATGATATAAGGAGGTAAAACAAGCATATCAGGGGGTCTAAAAATGCTCGCCAGTGGTGAAAGCCGGAAAGGGGTGATCCGGCCG
>Ga0208937_1000242_pt1 | contig 49825 bp, 39 predicted proteins | sample June2015DPH_11_5_FD_184705 | JGI IMG/M metagenome (GOLD analysis project Ga0208937, IMG submission 184705) | Peatland microbial communities from SPRUCE experiment site at the Marcell Experimental Forest, Minnesota, USA - June2015DPH_11_40... | ecosystem: Environmental > Terrestrial > Soil >... | reverse complement strand
AAGCTCGTCTTCCCAATTCGACGTTGTGCCTACCATGGTCGGCCCTCCAAAAGCCGACCACCCATGAATCATTGAAAAACTGATTTGGGAATCCCGTGCCGCTAAAAATCTGCCAAAGTAGTGCTAGCTAGGGTAGGGAGTCATAAACGTAACCCGTTGATGCGACTCGTGCTCTCGGCTTCTACGCGATTCATTAAGATGGATATTGAAGATGGATATTGACTTGCCGGAGGTCGTTGCCGAAGTACGAGCCGAATTCGATCGCTACGAGAAGGCGCTGGGAGCGAATGACGTTGCCACGCTCAATGCGATGTTCCGCAACGACCCGCGCACCATCCGCTACGGCGGGACCGAGAACCTGTACGGCTATCAGGAGATCGAGGCATTTCGTGTCGCCCGTTCGCCAGCCGGACTCGCCCGCACGCTGTCGAAGACCGTCATCAGCACCTATGGCCGCGATCATGCCGTCGCGTCGACGCTGATTCGCCGCGCCAGCGTGTCCGGCAAGATCGGACGGCAGATGCAGACCTGGGTGCGTTTCCCGGAAGGTTGGCGCGTCGTCGCGGCGCACGTGAGCTTCATCGAGGAGCTGAAGTAATCGTCACGCCGTCACCTTCTCCTGCGCCATGAAAGCGCGCCAACCGCCGAAGCTTGAAATGTCGCGCGCACCGGCGACCGCCTCGGCCTCGACCAAGAAGCCCTTGACGGAGCGGCCGCTGTCCAGTTCGAGCGTGCCGATCGAGAGAGGAGACGGCACCGCGGCGACGAAGCGGCCGAATGCTGCTTCTGACAGCGCCCAGACCTCGACCTCGGTGGCGGCGCCGGCCCCCTTCTGCACGCGTAAAAGACCCGGCTTCGGCGGCCGTGTGCCGGCAAGCGCATAGAGCCGATAGTGCGGCGCGGTGGCGGTACGCTCGATCAGCCGGCCGCCGGCGGCGCGCAATTCGCCGTTGAGCGGCATGCCGGAGAGATGTGCGCCGACGACAGCGATCGGAATTTCGCCCTCGGCCGGCGCAGCTGGAAGCCTGGCCAGCGGCGGCTGCGGATGTTGGAGCGCCCCGAGCGGCAGGCCGGTCGCGGCATGGAATTCGCGGCCGATCGCGGCGAGCGCCGCGTCGTCGCCCGCTGGCGCCAGCAAGGTCACGCTGAACGGAATGCCGTCGGGGCGTATGGAGGCAGGCACGGCGAGGCCGCACATGTCCAGCAGATTGACAAAGTTGGTGTAGATGCCGAGCCGGCTGTTGAGCCCGATCGGATCGGCGAGAACCTCATCGATCGCATAGATCGTCGGCGCCGTCGGCAACACCAAGGCATCGATTGCGCGGAGCGTTCGATCGCGCACCTGCCGTAGTTCCTCGAGCTGATAGAAGGCGGCGAAGGCGTCGGCCGCCGTGCCGTGCGCGCCGGAGAGAATCACCTGCCGCGTGACCGGATGCAGCGATTCCGGCGAGGAGGCGATCAGCGCGCGCGCCGTCAGGTAGCGCTCGGCCACCCACGGTCCCTCGTAGAGCAAACGCGCCGTCGCGTAGAACGGCTCGACGTCGATCTCCACGATTTTTGCGCCGAGCGCGGAGAGCCGCGCCAGCGCTGCGTCGTAGGCCGCTTCCGACGCGCGATCGCCGAAGAACAGACGTTGACCCGGCAGCGGCACGCCGAGCTTGAGCCCGTCAGGCATCGGCCCGACGGCATGCACCGGCCGCGGTCGTGAAAACGGATCGGCCGGGTCGGGACCGGCGATTACGCGCAGCATCGCCATCGCGTCATCGACGGTAAGTGCAAGGACCGAGACACAATCGAGCGTGCGGCACGCCGGTACGACGCCTGCCGTGGAAACAAGACCGCAGCTCGGCTTGAGCCCGACGATGTTGCTGAACGCGGCGGGCACGCGCCCGGATCCGGCGGTGTCGGTGCCAAGCGCGAGCGGCGCCAAGCCGGCCCCTACCGCGAGCGCGGAGCCGGCGCTCGATCCGCCGGGAATGAGTTTTTGGTCGAACAAATTGCGCCCGATACCATAGGGCGTGCGCATGCCGACCAGGCCGGTCGCGAACTGATCGAGATTGGTCTTGCCGAGCACGAGCGCTCCGGCCTGCCGCAACCGGGCGACGCACGTGGCATCCTTGTTGGGGCGATAGCTGTAAGCCGGGCACGCGGCGGTGGTCGGCAATCCCTTGACGTCGATATTATCCTTGACCGCGACCGGAATGCCGTAGAGCGGCAACGTTTTATCGCCGCCGCGTACCAACGCGCGCGCCTCGGCGACGACGTCTGCTTCTTCGCGTAGCGCGATGAAGATCGCCGGGTCATCATGGGCGCGCATGCGCTCGAAGCTGCGCGCGACAATATCCCCGGGCTGAACTGCTCCGCGGCGATAAGCGTCGAGGATTTCGGCGACCGTTTCGGTCACGTGAGGCTCCGTGTTGGTGCGACAGGTGGGCCCGGTTACCGTTCGCCGCTTCCTTTTTGCCAAATCCGGACCATTTCGCAATGGGCATGCGCGCTTTGGCTGGGCGCGCTGTGCGGGCGATCCGGATCAAGAATCCACGCAGCGGTTGCACGGGGCTTGCGGGCCGCCTATATTCTGTCAGCTTTTCAGTCATCGCTGATGACGTGAGTGGCTCCGCCCCGCCGGGCGGGCGGAGCACAGAGGAGATTTGCACATGGCTATCGCGCCCCTGATGCCGAAGGCTACGGCGGTGTGGCTGGTGGAGAACACGGCTCTGTCGTTCGACCAGATCGCACAGTTCTGCAACCTGCATCCACTTGAAGTGAAGGCGATCGCTGATGGCGACGCCGCGCAGGGCATCAAGGGACTTGACCCGATCCAGACCGGGCAACTAACGCGCGAAGAAATCTCCGAAGCCGAGGCCGATCCGAACCACCGGCTGCATATCGCCGACCCGAAAGTCCGCCTGCCGGAGGCCAAGCAAAAGAAGGGTCCGCGTTATACGCCGGTATCGCGCCGCCAGGACCGGCCAAACGCCATCCTATGGCTGGTGCGCAACCATCCGGAACTCAAGGACAGCCAGATCATGCGTCTGGTCGGCACCACAAAATCGACCATCCAGGCGATCCGCGAGCGCACCCATTGGAACTCGGCCAGCCTGACACCGCTCGACCCGGTGACGCTCGGTCTTTGCTCGCAGATCGACCTTGACCTCGAGGTGCAGCGCGCCGCCAAGGAGAAGCCGGTTCCGGTCGAGGCGCAGGGAGCCACGCTGCTTCCCGCCTCCGTCACTACGGCGCCGAAGGCGGAGCCGGAGGAACCGGCCGCCGCGAAGAAAACCGAAGAACTCAACGTCGAGGCCGTGTTCGCCAAGCTCAAGCAGCTGAGCGGCAAGGGCGAGTGATCGGCCGGCCGTTCGCGGCGGCGCGCGCTATCCCTCGCCGATAAGCTCCTGCCGCCGCCGCTCCAACTCTGCCGCATAGCGGCGTAGCGCATAAGCCTCTGTCAGGAGTCCGAGGACGCGGCGGTCGACGTAGGAATCGACGACCGCGAGAGCCTCGGCCTCGGCGCGATCGAACGCAAGCACCGCTTCTTTGATCGCCATCCCCGGCAGCAGCATATCTTCGGTATTGTGGAGAATATCCTTGACCGGCTTATCCGGCGCGACCTCGGAAGCGTGCGCATCCGCGACCCGCACCATGCCGGCATAACGCTCCTGTTCGTCGACGACGATGACAAGGGCGGGGGAGCCGAGCGGGAAGGCTTCGCGGAAGGCGCCGATACTCGCCGCGGCGCGCACTGTCCGGACATCGTGGCGCATCATCTTTGCGACCGTCAGGTCACGCATCCAGCCGACGTCGGCGGCGCTGCGGATCGTCTCGCCGCGCAGGTGGAAACGCCAGGTGGCGAATGAATAACCGAACACCTCGCGCGTCACCTGCGAGGAGATGATCACGGCGATGAGCACCGCTGTGGTGAGCCACAGATCGCCCGTCGTCTCCAACGCAATGAAGGTCATCGTGAGCGGGCCGCCGATCACCGAGGCCGCGAGCGCACCCATGCTGATCACCGCGTAGGCGTTGGAATCGAACGAGCCGCTCGGCCAGCTCGCGGTCAGCGCGACCGCCAGGAGATCGCCGCCCAAGGCGCCGATCAGCAGCGAGGAAAAGAACAGGCCGCCGCGAAATCCGGAGCCGATGGAAACGATCGAGGCGGCGATCTTCAGCACAAAAAGCAGTGCGACGGTCCGCAGCGACAGGTCGAACATTCCGGAAAGGCGCAATGCCCCGTGACCGGACGACATCACCTGCGGCGATACGATGGCTAAAAGCCCGACGGCAAGCCCGCCCACGGTCGTGCGCAGCGCCGGCCGCAGCTGCAAGCGTACGAACACGGCCTCACACAGCGCCACCCCGCGCATGAGAAAGATCCCGGCTGCGGCACAAAGGAGGCCAATCGTGGCCGCGATCACCAGATCATGGGCCGCGATCGTCATCTTCTCGGGCGCAACGAGGCCGATGTCGGCCGGCGCCAGCGCATGCGCGACGAGATAACCGATGAGCGCCGCGACGCCGACCGGCGCCAAGCTGTTCGGCGAATAGCCGCCGATGATGAGCTCGAAGCCGTAGAAGGCGCCGGCGAGCGGCGCGCCGAACGCGCCGGCGATGCCGCTAGCGGCGCCGCAACCCACCAGGATGCGCAGGTCGGCGCGCCGCAACCGAAACGCCATGCCGATGCGCGAGGCGATACCGCTGGCAAACTGCGTATAGCCGGCCTCCAGGCCGACCGAGGCGCCGACGCCGCTCGACCAGACCGTCTCCGCGGCGACGATGATACTGCCGAGCAGCGACATCCGCCCACCGTGCAGCGCATTGGCTTCGATCGGATCGATTTCCCGCTCCGGCCGCCAGCTCGCGATCAGCTCGCGCGCGACGCCGAACACGAGACCGCCGGCCAGCGGCACGGAGATCGCCACCATCGGATCGAGCCGCAACAGTCCCGACAGACGCACGCCGGGCGCGCGTCGGGGGGCCGAACTCACCATATAGCGCCCGCCGGACGCGACCTGGAACCCCTTGATCACACTCGGCGTTTCCATGGAGAGAGACTGCGCTTGGGGCGATCTGACAATGGCTCGGTATGCACCCCACGCAGTGGTCGATCGGGAATTCGACGCGGCGTCTTGTGACTCGATCAAGCCGGCGGCGTGCTGGGCGCCGTGTTCCTCGGCTGGCTGACCGACCATCGGCTACTTCATCAGTGCGCTCCTGATGATTGCGGCGGCGGTCGTCGAAGCACTCTGGGGCGTCGCCGCCGAGCGCCAACCGCTCAAGGCGGTAGCTCGGCCCTTGTCGTATATCGAATCATGATGGGATATGAACGTGTGGAACCAGATAGACCTTGCGACCCTCGCCATGGAAATTGCCACCACATCGCTGACGTCCGACTTGCGCGAGTGTGCGATCCTGCTCGATATCGACGGCACCATTCTCGATATCGCGCCGGCCCCGCAGGAAGTCTGGGTGCCGCCGACGCTGCGGCACACGCTGGGCCGTCTGCAGGGGTTGACCGGCGGCGCCTTGGCGCTGGTGAGCGGCCGCAAGCTCGATGACATCGACCTGATGTTTGCGCCGCTGCAGCTCGCCGCAATCGGCGGCCACGGCGCCGAACTGCGGCCGGTTCCGGGGACCAAGCCGCAGATCCGAGCGGGCTCGCTCAGCGGCGAATTAAAGCGCATGCTCGCCGCGCTCACCGCACTTGGTCCGGGCATCCTGGCCGAGGACAAAGGTTATTCGCTCGCCCTGCACTATCGGCTGGCGCCCGATCTGGGGCCGGCGCTGCGCGCGGCGGTGGCTGACATTTGCGCGCAAATGTCGCCGGGCACCGTCGATATTATGCCGGGCAAAGCCGTGGTCGAGATCAAGCCTGCGGGAATCAGCAAAGCCCTGGCGGTGCGCGAACTGATGAATTACCCGCCGTTCGCCGACCGCCATCCGATCTTCATCGGCGACGACACCACCGACGAGCCGGTATTCGGCGTCATTCCGAACTTCGGCGGCCTGGGCTTTTCCGTCGGCCGGATCGTTCCCGGGGTGGACGGCCACTTCGACAAGCCCGAGGACGTTCGCTCGTGGCTGGCGCGGATCGCGGCCGACCGCGGGGACCATGCGGGATGAAGGACCACGGGCTTGATCTTGCCGTCATCGGCAACGGGCGAACCGCCGCATTGGTCGATCCTTGTTCGCGCATCGTCTGGTGGTGCTACCCGCGCTTCGACGGCGACCCCATCTTCTGCCGATTGTTAGCGGGGAAGGAGGAGAAGGGATTCTCCGATGTCGTGCTCGACGACATGGCGGAGTTTCAATCCGAATATCTGCGCAACACGGCGATCGTGTCGACCGTACTCACCGATCGGCACGGTAACAAGCTGCGGATCACCGATTTCGCCCCGCGCTTTCATCAATTCGGCCGCGTCTTCCGGCCGCCGCAAATCTTTCGCATCCTCGAGCCGGTCGCCGGCTTGCCGCGCATCACCATCAGGATGCGGCCGACCAACCAATACGGCAAACCGCTGCGGCAGCGCTCGCTCGGCAGCAACCATATCCGCTATTCCAGCGAAGGCACCGTGATCCGTCTGACGACGGACGCGCCGCTGTCGCTGATTGACGACGAGGCGCCGTTCGTTCTCACGCGCCGATTGCATCTGGTGTTGGGCCCGGACGAGCCGTTCCCGGGCGATCTGCAGACGACCTGCCGCGAATTCGCCGACCGTACGCACGAGTACTGGATGGAGTGGGTGCGCCGGCTGTCGATCTCGTACGATTGGCAGGAGGCCATCATCCGCGCCGCCATTACGCTGAAGCTCAGCAATTTCGACGAGACCGGCGGCGTCATCGCAGCACACACCACCTCGATCCCGGAGGCGCCCGCCTCCGGCCGCACCTGGGACTATCGCTATTGTTGGCTGCGCGACGCCTATTTCGTCGTCCAGGCGCTCAATCGCATCGGCGCGACGCGCACGATGGAGGAATTCATCTCGTTTACGATCTCGATCGCATCGAAATCGGACCACGAGCTTCGTCCGGTCTACAGTGTGGTCCCGACGACGGCGATCGAGGAACGAATCGCGCCCGACCTTGCCGGCTATCGCGGCGACGGACCGGTGCGCATCGGCAACGCTGCCGTCGATCAAATCCAGCATGACGCCTATGGCAGCGTCATCCTCGCCGCCATGCCGATGTTCTTCGACCGCCGTCTGCCTCGCCCCGGCGACGAGGGACTGTTTCATCTGCTGGAATCACTCGGCGAGCAGGCGGCAAAGAAGGCGTTCGAGCCGGATGCCGGCATCTGGGAATACCGCGGGCGCCAGCGCGTCCATACCCACTCGGTGGCGATGTGCTGGGCGGGCTGTCAGCGGCTTGCGGCGATCGCCAAGCGCATCGGCCTCGACAATCGCGCGCAATATTGGAATTCGATCGCTGAGCCGATCCACGCCGCGCTGCTCGCTGGCGCCTGGAACGAAAAGCGCGGCGCCTTCACCGCCGCGTTTGGCTCGGACGATCTTGACGCCAGCGTGCTCCTGGTCGCCGACCTCGGCGTCGTCGAAGTGGACGATCCGCGCTTCGCGTCGACCGTGGCCGCCATGGAGCGCGAACTGGTGCGCGAAAAACACGTCATGCGCTACGCCGGCGCCGACGACTTCGGCCTGCCGGTGACCGCATTCCTGATCTGCCGGTTCTGGCTGATCGACGCTTTGTGGTCGCTCGGACGGCGCGAGGCGGCGCGCGACCTCTTCATCGACGCGCTCAATCACCGCAATCGTTACGGTCTGCTCTCCGAGGACGTCGATCCGCGAACCGGCGAGCTGTGGGGCAATTTCCCGCAGACTTATTCGATGGCCGGGCTCATTCTCTCCGCCATGCGGCTGTCGCGCAGTTGGGAAGACCGTTACTGGCGCGGGTGACCGCAGGGCAATCACGAGCGGTGCATCAGCCAATTCCGGAGCGGCTACTACTCGCGACCGAGGGTATTCTCGATCCGCCGGTCGGGAACCAGCCACATCACTGCGACCAGCGTAGATCGCGATCGAAATCCATGGACTGACAAAGGCCAGCACGATTCCGGCGACGTAAAGTATCAGCGATATCTTACCTTTGATGTCGCTGCCGAGCGCCTTGGCAAGCATGGAATGCGCACCTTGCCTGCGCACGATCGCCTTCTGCAGCAAATAGTAGGCGATCGCCGGCATCAACAGTACGCCGCCATAGACCGCGGTCGGTACCGGAGCCGAGAGATTTTCGCCCATCCAGGCAGTCGCAGCCGGGATCAACGAAAGCCAAAACAACAGGTGCGAATTGGCCCAAAGGATGAGCCCATCGACCCGCGCGACGGTGTACAGAAGATGATGATGATTGTTCCAGTAAATTGCCAAGTAGACGAAGCTCATGACGTAGGTGAGTAAGCTCGGAACCAGTCCAACGAGCGCCGCCCAATCGGCGCCGTGGGGTACTTTCAGTTCCAGCACCATAATGGTGATGAGGATGGCAATGACGCCGTCGCTGAATGCCGCCAGACGATCTTTCCCCATGGCCCTGTCCTGACCCGTCCACCCGACACCAGCCGTAGCCTTACCGGCAGCCAAAGTCGCCTAACTGGCAGAGCAATATCCCCGGCGATACTACGGCTCGCCGGGCTTGAATGGCGGTTCCCTGCCGGACGGGACACCCTCTTCGCTCATCGCCAACAGCATCGCCACCGCCACATAGCTGCCGGCGACCGCCGTCAGATCGACCACCTGCTGCTCGCCGAGCAGCTCTTTCGCGCGATTGAAGGTCTCGTCGGAGACCGCATGCTGGATCGTCAGCTCGGTGACGAAGTCATAGACCACTGACTCCTGCGGCGGCATGTTCGACGGCCGCTTATTAGCCTTGAGTTCGGCGACGATGTCCGGCGACAGCCCCGCTTTGATAGCGAGCGGCGCATGCGCAAGCCACTCCACCTGGGAGCGCCACTGCCGCCCGATGATGAGGATCGCAAATTCATTGAGCTTCAAAGGCACCGATGTTTCCCAGCGCAGGTAATGCAGCAGATCGAACATTCTTTGCCCGAGCACGGGACTGCGCAGCAGCGGATTGTAGGGGCCGCCGATACCGACGCTCGAAACCTTCATGATCTGCTCGGCGAGCGGTTTTTGCTGGTCGGTGAGTTGATCCATCGTCAGTTGCGAAAAGCGGGGCTCTTTGCTCATGGCACGGGGTCCTGTCGCTATGATTGCAAGCGAGCCGGCCGCCAAGGTGAGCATGGCCATAACGATCAGGGCCGAGCGTCTCATGGGTTTCCTCCGAGCTCCGCGGACGAAATTCTGCGAATGTATCCGAGCGCGGAAATGTGTACGACGCTGTCATAAATAACGGCACGATCCCGTTATTCTGCTTCCCGGCTATTTAATTCATATAACTACCGGCTTGCTTCAATCTCGAATTCATATGCCGTCGCCTGCATATTGGCCCTGGTACAGGCCTTGCACCAACCCTTCGCCAAGGCGAATGCGGGGAGGCGGTTGTGCTCAATCGCGGACTGCAAAATTCGGTCATTTCCTCCGCCAACGCCGGCGTGGTCTTCGCCGCGGCCGCAATCATGGTCGGCGGAACGCTGCATTGTGCGGCGCAGGCTGACAATTCCGACGTCAGCATTCGGCACTCATCCGAACGAACGAGCTTCAGCGACGACGAAATCATGGACGGCTTCTTCAAGACCGCGTTCCATGCCGAGCTGCAATTCGACCGCCGCGGCGAGCGTATCCGTAAATTCGACGAGCCGGTCCGGGTCTTCGTAATCAGTCGCGGGGCGCCGGATCGCCGTGCGGAGATCGCGACGATCATCGCCGACATCCGTGCCCATGTGGACCATCTCGATTTGGCGATGACGGATGACCGCCAAGCCGCCAATTTCGTCGTAACCCTGGTGCAGAGCCGCGACTTGGCACGCACGATCCGCGCGCGCTACGGAGCAGACAGGGCGAAGCAAATTGAACAATCGCTGCATCCGCAGTGCCTTTCAGGCATCGGCAAGGATCGCAGCTTTCGCATCCGCCGCGCCGAGGTGATCCTGCCAGTCGATGCCGGAGAATTTGCCTTCTATGACTGCGCCTATGAAGAACTGCTGCAAGCACTGGGGGTCATCAATGATGACAGTTCAGTGCCCTGGACCATGTTCAACGACAACGTCCAGATGGGATTCTTCGACGTTTACGATCAATACCTGCTCAATATCCTCTACGACCCGCGGGTTCGGCCAGGAATGAGCAAAGGCGATCTTGACAAGCTGCTGCCGGAAGTTTTGCCGGCAGTGCGGGCGTGGGTGGCGGACGGCAATTCGAGAGGGATGGCTGCGACCAACCGCCCCGATAGAAGCGGGCCCCATACCCCGGCGCTGGGCGATCGGAGTCGGAACAATTGAAAAGCGGCAAGGATACGATCCCGCCACGTGTCCAACGCTCACGTCAGACAGCGCGCTGCTTCGCAGCCGCTCCTACCTCAACGCTTTGGCACGGAGGTTTTGGCCGAAGAGGAGGAGAATTCCGTAATTCCGAATTCGGCTGTCAGCACGCGCTGATGATGCCGAACTTGTACCAGGTTCGCGGTATGGCTCGCATTATTGTATTTCGATGGCGCGCTCGTCGCTCCTCCGGCTTGTGCGCGATCGGATGCGAGCGATCCCAGTGACAAGATCGCGAGCGCAGCCGCGATCGTAACAAGGCTCTTGCACATCAGACCCTCCATTGGTTCGTGCAAAATCTCGGGGTTTCCTTCGGGGTCTGGGTCAGCCCCAAGCCAAGCATGATCCTCATTCTCAATTTGCGCAAGAAACAATCAACGATTGATTACAAAATCAGCACAACTGACTTAGACCAAAAAATAGTCATTCGCGTGAGACAGCTATTTCACGGCGGGGATTTTCACCCGCCCCGGCGCAGTCAGCCGCATGTGCAAGCCCAGAAGGCAGAGCCTAAGGCGCAATCGGAATCCGCGCCGGATGGACCGGCTGGAACTGCGCGAGCAACCGCATCGCCTTGAGATCGACGAACTCCACACGGCGATCGTTCACCGCAATCAAGCCTTCGGCGCGAAGCTGACCCATCGTGCGGTTCAGATGCGGCACGCTCAGACCGAGCGCGTCGCTCATCATTTCCTGCGTGAACGGCAGGTCGAAGGCGAGTTGTTCGCTGCGCCCGACCATGACCAGCCGGCAATGGATTTCGAGCAGGAAATGCGCCAGCCGTTCCATCGGGGTGCGGCGACCGATATTGATGACGTGCTCGGCGTAGACGGCCGCTTCCTGCACGGCGAGCCAGCTCAGTGCCAGACCGAATTTCGCTTGCCGGTAACAGAGGCCTACGAACGCAGCGAGCGAACAGACTTGCAGTTCCATGTCGGTGACGGCGATGACCGAGCAAGCCGCACGGTCGAGAAAACTGCCCGGCAGCCCCACCACGTCTCCCGGCAGCACGAAGTTGACGATTTGACGCTTGCCGTTGCGCAGCAGCTTGTAGCGGGCGGCAAAGCCGCCCTTGACGAAGCACAACTTGTTGAACTCGTAGCCGTCGAGGACCAGATCACGCCGCTTCTTGACCGTCAGCTCGGTCTCGATCACGGCGCGCAGATTTTGCAGATCCGGCAGCGTGAGGTCGACGAAATTTCTCAGCCGCGTGATGAAAGGATCGTCACGCCAAATATCCTTGTTCGCGTGGGCCGATCCGTGCGCGGCGATCGTCCTGAGGGACACGTCGTTCATTTTCGTAATCTGGATCAATAAGCACGATTAAAGCTACCCCTACGAAAGACGGTCACACTGTATGTCCGAAAATTAACGAACCAGGGAGGTTCATGTGACCATTGATAAAAAGCCTTCATCCAATGGCGTTTCACGCCGCCACCTCCTGCGGCAAGCGGTCGCAACCGGCGCCGGCCTCGGGGCCCTTTCCGCCGGCATTTCCCCGCCGTTCGGGTTTATGCCTGCCGCCTTCGCGGCGGACCAACCGCCGATCGGCACTTGGCCCGCCGGCTCGCAAGGCCCAACCGTTACCATCGGTGCCGCCGTGCCGCTGACCGGCTCTTACGCCCAGTCGGGCGCGGATGAGCTGAAGGGCTGGGAGCTTGCGGTCGAGCACCTTAACGACGGCAATGAGCTGATCAAGAAAATCGCGCCCAAGGTCACCAAGGGCCTGCTCGGCAAGACGGTGAAACTGGTCTCCGCCGACTCCGGCGCCAAACCGAACAATGCGGTACAGATACAGCAGACCTTCATCAACGATGACAAGATCGTACTGATGACCGGATCGACCTCCTCGGCGGTCGCGGTCGCGACCAATCATTTCGCCCAGCGCGAAAAAATCCTCTACGTCACCGGCATTTCCGGCTCGAACGACACCACCGGCAAGGATTGCGTGCGCTACGGCTTCCGCCAAGACTTCTATGGCCAGACCGCGGCCGCCGCAATCGGTCCCGTGCTGGTGAAGAATTTCGGCAAGAACCGCAAGGCGGCGTTCATGACGCCGGACTACACCTATGGTCACACCGTGACCAAGTCGGTGAACGACTATCTGACCCAGAACGCCGGCTGGACGCAGGTGACCGATCAGGTCTCGCCGCTCGGCACCCAGGATTACAGCCAGTACCTCACCAACATCGCCAATTCCGGCGCTGAATTCCTGATCAACGTGAACTGGGGCCGCGATGCGGTGCTGTCGACGCAGCAGGCACATCAGTTCGGCATCATTCCCAAAATGACGCTCGTCATTCCCTACCAGATCCCGTTCCTCGCCAAGGAAGTGGGGCCGGAGATCATGGGCGGGGTCCTCGCCGCCACCGACTTCTGGTGGACGCTCGAAGACAAGTATCCGCTCGCCAAGATGTTCGTCGAAGCGTTCTACAAAAAGCACAACTACCGGCCCGAATGGGGCGCCGAGAACTCCTACATGTCGATCGCGATGTGGGCGCGCATGGTCTCCGAGGCCGGCACCTTCTACCCGCCGGACGTGATCAAGGCCTATGAGAAGGGCGAAACCTTCGACTCCATGGTCGGGCCCGTCCACTTCCGCCCCGAGGATCATCAATTGGTCCGTCCCGTCGTCATCGTTCGTGGCAAGCATCCGAAAGAGATGAAAAACTCCGAGGACTACTGGGAGGTGCTCGAAGTCGTTCCCGGCGAGCCGTTGATGCAGAAGCCGGACGCCTTTGGCTGCAATCTCGGCGACTACGCCTGACGCACTTGACGCTCTCTCCGCGTCGATGACGCGGAGAGAGCACTTTTGTCGAGTTATGGCCGGGTCCAAGGCGCGAAGCACTTTCTTCGCTGCTTTCGGTCCGGCCGATTGCAAAATGCTAGGCGGCGCCGACGCTCGGCATTAATGTCGAGAAGACGACCGGGGCAGCGGCGAAACTGCATCCCAACGGATTGCGGACGACAGCGTGATCAACTGGGGCAATTTCATCTCGCAGGTGTTCAACGGGGTGGTGCTCGGCGCGCTTCTGGCGCTGATCTCGTCCGGCCTGACGATCATCTACGGCACGCTCGGCGTCCTCAATCTCGCGCACGGCGCGATGTTCATGCTCGGCGGCTATGCCGGCTGGGTCGCCTACAGCTACACGGGTTCCTTTATCGTCGCCGTCATTGCGGGCACTCTGTTCGTCATGCTGGTCGGGGTGGTGATGGAACTGGTGATCATCCGCCACTTCTATTCCCGCCCGCACGAGGACCAACTCCTGGTCACCTTCGGTCTCGGCATCGTGTTCGTGGAGACCGTACGCTTTTTCTTCGGCAGCCTGTCGAAGGCGGTGCCGGCGCCGCCCTCCCTGGTTGGGATCACTTCGATCGGTTTCATGTTCTATCCGACCTACCGGCTGGCGCTGCTCGGCATTGTCGCGGTGGCGCTGATCGCGCTCTACATCGCGCTCTATCGCACCCGCATCGGCATGATCGTGCGCGCCGGCATCGAGGATTCGGTAATGGTCGATTCGCTCGGCATCGATGTTTACAAGGTGTTCATCGTAGCGTTCGGCATCGGCGCCATGGCCGCAGGCTTCGCCGGCATCGTCAATGCGCCGGTGGTCTCGATCGCGCCGGACGTGGGCGAAGCGATTTTGGTGCAGACCTTCGTGGTCGTCGTCATCGGCGGCGTCGGATCGTTTCCGGGGGCCGTGCTGGGCGGTTTCATCGCGGGTGAAATCATCAGCATTACCTCAATGTTCAATCCCGGCTATTCCTACGTCATGCTTTTCGTGGCGATGACACTGGTGCTGGTGCTTCGTCCCTACGGGCTGCTCGGCACAGCCGGCCGCGAATGATGCGCGAACGCTTGATGCGCAGGCGAAGGTCTTTTGCGATCGAGGCGCTGACGGCGATCGGCCTGTTCGCCGCGCCATTCATCCTGCCCCATCTCGGCTTTGCCCCGACGACCATGAGCCGCATCATGGTGTGGGGCCTTTTCGGCATCGGCTTCGATATCCTGTTCGGCTTTACCGGCCTGTTGTCGTTCGGCCAGTCGGCGTTCTACGGCACCGGCGGCATGGTCGCCGCCTATCTGCTCACCATCGTCGGTTTTCACCGTGTGATGCTGGCGCTGATCGCCGGCACGATCGTGGCAGCGATCGTCGGCTATCTGGTCGGGCTGATCGCGTTGCGGCGCACCGGCATTTATTTCGCCATGATCACGGTCGCGATCGCCGAAGTCTTCTATTTCGTCGAGTTCAATCCACTCTCGGAATTTACCGGCGGTGAGAACGGCCTACCCGGCGTGCCGACGCCGACGCTTCCGCTCGGCTTCACCACCATTCACTTCAACACCGATTGGTCGCTCTATGCGTTCTTCGCGTTCTGGTATTTCGTCGGCATCGTGATCGCACTGCGCATCGTGCGCTCGCCGGTCGGCGCGGTGCTCAGCGCCATCCGCGACAACCCGTTGCGCGCCGCTGCGGTCGGCCACAACATCCACGGCTACAAGCTCACCGCCTTCGTCATCGCCGCGGCCTATGCCGGCTTTGCCGGGGGGTTGCTCGGCGTGATGCAGGGCTTCATGCCACCGGAGGCATTCACCTTCGACACGTCGGGCCAGCTCGTCATGCAGACCGCGATCGGCGGCACTGGCACGCTGTTCGGGCCGCTGGTCGGCGCCACCGTGTGGCTGTACCTGAGCGACTTCCTCCAGACGACGCTGCATCTTGGCGCCACCTGGAAGCTGGTGCTGGGCGTGGTCTTTGTGCTGCTTGTCTGCTTCTTGCGCCGCGGCTTGATCGGCGGCACCAAGGATCTCGGCGAATACCTCCACCACCTTATGCAGCGGAATGAACCGAAGACGGCGTCTCTGAGCGCCGCGACGGTGAACGAGCTGAACGCCGCGCCTCGAACTCCCGCCAACGCGGCGGCGGCCGCGATCACGGCGCGGCGGCGGCAACCAAGCGACGGTTCGAAACCGGCCCTCCAGGCGACCCGCCTCAGCAAGCGCTATGGCGGTCTCGTCGCCAACAGCGACATCAATTTCGCGGTCAGCCGCGGCGAGCGGCGCGGCATCATCGGTCCCAACGGCGCCGGCAAGACGACGTTCTTCAAGATGCTGACCTGCGAGATTCATCCTACCTCCGGCACGATCGTGTTGGAGGGCCGCGACATCACTGGCATGGACGTGACCGACGTCTGCCAACTCGGCTTGACCAAGAGCTATCAGGTCAACCAGCTGTTCACACGGCTGACCGTGCGCGAGAACATTACCATTGCCGCGCTCGCAGAATTACGCGGCAAGTTTCGCCTCGACATGCTGCGATCGATGGCGGCGATCCACGGATTGGCCGAGCAGGTCGCACACACGCTGGCGCTGGTCGATCTCACTTCCCGCGCCGACGCGCCGGTTGCGGCGCTCGCCTACGGCGAGAAGCGGCGTCTGGAAGTCGGTCTCGCTCTCGCCACGTCGCCGACGCTGCTGCTGCTCGACGAACCGCTCGCCGGCATGAGCCCCCTTGAACGATTGGAAATGGTCAAGCTGCTCAAATCGATTAGCCAAGACCGCACCATGATCATCATCGACCACGACATGGATTCGCTGTTCGAGCTGGTGGAACGCGTCACCGTCCTACAGGAAGGCCGCGTGCTGGTGGAAGGCACGCCCGAGGAGATCAAGGGTAACAAGGCGGTACAGGAAGCCTATCTTGGCGGAGTGGTGCAAGCATGAGCCTGCTCGAGGTCAAGGGCCTCAACACCTATTACGGGGACTCCCACATCCTCTTCGACGTCGCGCTCGAGGTCGAGCGCAACGAGGTGGTGGCGCTGCTCGGCAGGAACGGCGCCGGCAAGTCGACGACGTTGAAGAGCCTGATGGGCGTCGTTTCGCCGCGCGCCGGCTCCATCGTGCTCGACGGCGTCGAGATCGCCGGCAGGAAGAGCCATGCCATCGCGCAGGCCGGCATGCAGCTTGTCCACGAAGACCGCCGCATCTTCGGCAGCCTCAACGTCGAGGAAAATATCATCCTTGCCGGTCTGACCGCGCCGAACCGCTGGCCGCTCGCACGCATCTACGCGATGTTCCCGCGGCTCAAGGAACGGCGTAACAGCCGCGGCACTGACCTCTCCGGCGGCGAGCAGCAGATGCTGGCGATTGCCCGCGCGCTGGTGCGCGAGCCGAAAATTCTGCTGCTTGACGAGCCATTCGAGGGGCTGGCGCCGATCATCGTGCGCGACCTTCTCGCCACCTGCCGCGAGCTAGCCAAGGCGGGGCAGACGATCCTGATCGTCGAACAGAACATCTCCGCGGCGATGACGCTCGCCGACCGCGTCTACTTCATCAGAAACGGCCACATCGTCGAGACGCTGACCGCCCAGCAAGTGCGCGGCCAGCCCGACGCGCTGCACCGCCATCTCGGCGTTTAGAGTGTCGCCGGGCTGCTCTGCGCGCCGACCAGGGCGGCATCGGCAAATTGACAAATGGCAGAAATGAATCGACGCTGCGCGGTGGCATGCGCCCGATGCGCAGTCTCGGGGCTCAAATCATGACGCTCACTGACATTTCGACCGCCGCACCGGCGCCGCGCACGGCTCGGCTGCAGAACCTCTCGGCGCGCGAAATAGCCCGTCGCATCGCCGCCGGCGATCCGGACTATCCCGCGCGGCCGCAGCTATGAGCGACCCGCTTGCCACAATGCCGGACGCTGCCGCAAAAATGCGCGCGATCTTCGACACCCAACGCGCGGCATTTGTGCAGGCAGGAGCGCCCTCTTTAGAGGAGCGCCGCGCCGATCTGGCGAAGCTTGCGGATGCGATCCGACAAAACATCAACCGCCTCGCCGATGCGATCGCGGCGGATTTCGGCAACCGTTCGCGCTACGAAACCGAACTCGCCGAAATCTTTCCAGTGCAGGCATCGATCCGCCACACGCTACGCCATCTTGCCCATTGGATGCAGCCGAAGCGAGTGTCGGTCGGGCTCGAGCTGATGCCGGCGGGCGCCCGTATCATCTATCAGCCGGTCGGCGTGGTCGGCATCATCAGTCCGTGGAACTATCCGTTCAATCTTGCGATCGTGCCGCTGGTCGCGGCACTCGCGGCCGGCAACCGCGCGATATTGAAGCCCTCGGAGCTGACGCCGCGCACGTCGGACTTTATCGCCGAATTCCTTGGCGGCCTGTTTCCGCCCGACAAGGTCGCGACCATCATCGGTGGGCCGGATGTAGGACACGCATTTTCACGGCTGCCGTTCGATCATCTGTTCTATACGGGCTCTACCGCTGTGGGGCGATTGGTGATGCAGGCCGCGGCCGAGAACTTGACGCCGGTGACGCTCGAGCTCGGCGGCAAGTCGCCATGCATCGTCGGCGAGGATGCGGCGTTGCCGAGCGCGGTCGAGAGCATCGTCTACGGCAAGCTTTTGAATGCTGGCCAGACTTGTATCGCGCCGGATTACATATTCGTGCCCGAGCGGCAGCTCGATGAGTTCATCAGCTTGACCGCCGGGGCCGTGCAAAAATTCTATCCGACGCTCGGCGCCAATCCCGATTACACGTCGATCGTCAACGAACGGCACTATCGGCGTATCGCGCAATATGTGGCGGAAGCCAAGGCGAGCGGCACCCGCGTCATCGAGATCAATCCGGGGCGCGAGGCGCTGCCGCCGGAGACGCGCAAGCTGCCGCCGACGCTGGTGATCGAGCCGGGCGAGAACCTGTCGGTGATGCGCGACGAAATTTTCGGACCGGTGCTCCCGGTCAAGACCTATCGGGGGCTCGACCAGGCGATCGATTACGTTAACCGGCACCCGCGTCCGCTCGCGCTCTATTATTTCGGCGCCGACCCAGGCAAGCGCGATGAGGTTTTACGCAAGACCGTCTCGGGAGGCGCCTCGGTCAATGCGACGTTATTTCATTTCGCGGCGGAGAATCTTCCATTCGGCGGTGTCGGCGCTTCCGGAATCGGCGCCTATCACGGCGAGTTCGGTTTCCAGACCTTCTCGCACCGCAAAGGCGTGTTCTTGCAGAGCCGTTTCAACGGCGCGCGGTTTTTGCGACCGCCGTTCGGTCGCATCACCGATCTGATGCTGAAATTCCTCAGGCGCGGCTGACACCCGAGCCGGCATTCAAGATCATCTCCGCGCCCTTCTCCGCGATCATGATCGTCGGCGCGTTGGTGTTGCCGCTGACCACGTCCGGCATGATCGAGGCGTCGATGACGCGCAAGCCTTCGATACCACGGACACGGAGCTGATCGTCGACCACGGCCATGGGATCGTTTCCCATCTTGCAGGTGCTGACCGGATGATACTCCGTCTCCGCGGTGGCGCGGACGAATGCTTCGAGCTCGGCGTCCGATCGCTGCGCGACGCCGGGCAGCCGCTCCTCGCCGAGCCAGGGCTTGAACGCCGGTGCCGCCAGGATGTCGCGCCCGCGCCGGATCCCTTCGATGAGAATTTTCAGATCGTAGCCGGAGGCGAGATAGTTCGGATCCATCACTGGTGGCTTTAGCGGATCGGCGGAGGCCAGGCGAATTTCGCCGCGACTCTCCGGCCGCAGGCAGCAGGCATGCAAGGTCACGCCATAGCCGTCGAGCTGAGTCCGGGCGTGATTGACGACTTGCGCCGGGATAAAATGGAATTGGATGTCGGGCGTCGTGGCGCCGGGTCCGCTCGAGATGAAGGCACCGGCCTCGGCCACGTTGCTGGTGCCCGGCCCGGTGCGAAACAGCATCCATTGCAGCGCCACCGCGAGCGCGGCGAGACCGCCGCTCTTGCCGTCGAGCGTGATCGGGCGCGTGACCCGCTGGACGATGTTGACGTTGAGATGATCCTGCAAGTTCTTGCCGACTCCGGGAAGGTCGCGCATCACCGGCACGCCGATCGCGCGCAGCTCCGCCGCCGGACCGATGCCGGAAAGCAGCAACAGTTGCGGCGAGTTGATGGCGCCGCCGGCCAGCAACACCTCTCGCTCTGCGCGCGCCGTGTATCGCCGCCTGCGCCTTATGTACTCGACTCCGACCGCGCGACCGTTCTCGATCAGCACGCGGGTCGCTTGCGCCTTGCTGACGATGGTGAGGTTCGGCCGCGTCGCTGCGGGATGCAGATAGGCCGAGGCCGCGCTGCAGCGCTCGCCGTTTTTCTGCGTCACCTGGAAAAGGCCGCATCCGAGTTGCGCGGCGCCGTTGAAATCCGGATTGAGCGGAATTCCCGCTTGTTGCGCCGCCTCGACAAAGACGTGGCTCAAGGGATTGGTGTAGGGCCGCTCGGCGACGTTGAGCGGCCCCTCGCGCCCATGGAACCCGTCGCTAATGCGCTCGTTGTGCTCCGCCTTCTTGAAGAAAGGCAGCACGTCCTCATAACTCCAGCCAGCATTGCCGAGCTGGCGCCAGCGGTCGTAATCCGTCGCCTGGCCGCGCATATAGACCATGGCGTTGGTCGAGCTCGACCCGCCGAGAACGCGACCGCGCGGCCAGTACATGCGCCTGCCGTTCAACGCCGGCTGCGGCGCGGTGTCGTACTGCCAGTCGAACCGAGGCGTGGAGAGCCGAGCGATCCCGGCCGGCATGCGCACGAACAACGCTCTGTCCGAACCGCCCGCCTCCAGCAGCAGCACCTTGGCTTCGGGTTTTGCCGAAAGCCGGTTTGCCAACACCGAGCCGGCCGAGCCGGACCCGACGATGATGTAATCGTACCCTGTCCCCGACATCTCGACCCTGCCTGTTCTTCACGTATTGCCCAGCAGCCACATTCGCTTAAGCAGATCTGAACAAGTCAAGCATTGACTTGAGTCAACCCTGACCGGCGCAGTTCTGAATTGTATCGTGTTATGCGATGCTTGATGTTGGCGTAATGGAGCGAGGCCAATGGCAGATACCAAACAGCATTGGCTCTCCGACGTTCTCCGATGGGCGCCTGCGACACGCCCTGATGTTTCACAAATCGTTGCCGCAATGCTCGGCCTTGCCGGCCCGATCATCGCGGGTGTCGCAACTGACCATTTGCGCCTTGGTATGGTCGCCGCGATTGGCGGTCTTGCGCTTGGTGGCGCCGGCCAGGGCACAACGCTGCGGCAACGCGCCTTGGCGCTGGCGGCTGCGCTGCTCGCCGGCTGCGCTGCGATATCGACCGGCACAACGATCGCAAGTCACGGCAGTCTTGTTATTCTCACCTTGCCGGCGGTTGCAGCGATCGCAGGGTTTTTTGGCGGCATCAGCTTGGCGATGGCTCGGGAAACCACCCGATTCATTCTGTTCACCACCATCGCGGCCGGCCTCAGCGCGCCGGAAGTGCGGCCGCTCGGCATGACGCTGCTTTTTTTCCTCGGCGGCACATGGACGCTCGGCTTGTCCTTGCTTCTGCACGCGGTATTCGGGCGAGCCAAGTGTGCCATGGAACCCTCCGCCGCTGCCATGCAGACGCCGACGCGCCCTGTCGCCCTGCTGCTCAGACGATGGCGTGAATCACTCTTCCGCTTGTCAGGCTGGCAATATCCGATGCGAATCTGGTCGTGTCTGACGGTTGCGGAGGCCATTGCTCAAATCTGGCCCGGGCAACATGGTCAGTGGATCGCCGTGACGGTGGCCATCGTGCTTGGCCGCCGGCTTCCGGCGCCGCCGACGCGACTCCTTCAGCGTGCGCTCGGGACCATGCTCGGCGTCGTCATTGCCGGCTTGCTCCTGATCTGGACCCCACCACCTCTCATCGTGACATGCGAGATCGCGGCGCTTGCCGCCACGCGTCCGGTTCTTCGGGCCGGCAACTACGCCGCCTACGCCGTTGTCATGACGCCGTTGATCGTCCTGCTGCTGGATTTCGGCCAAGCCATATCGGTTGCCATTCTGGCCGATCGGTTGACGGCTACGATCGCCGGCTGTCTGATCACGTTATCGTTCGGCTATTTGCCGTGGCCAGGCAGTCCGCTTCGCCCTGGGAGCCTTCCGAACCGCGAGCGCTGAGCAAAGCCGGGACCGAGCGCGAGGAGCCGAATTCATCGATCCGCCGGGGCCTCTTGCGGCGACGTATACTCGGCCTGCGCGCGCTGCTCGACCGGCTTGGTCGCGCGCGTCAGGTTATAGGCGCAGTTGACCAGCGCCACATGGGAGAAGGCCTGCGGGAAATTGCCGACGAGTCGCTTGGCGCGCGGATCGTATTCCTCGCTGAGCAGGCCGACATCGTTGCACAGCCCGATGAGCTTGCGAAACAGCCGCTCAGCATCGGTGGCGCGGTCCTGCAGAATGTAGACATCGGCGAGCCAGAAGCTGCAGGCCAGGAACACGCCCTCGCCGGCCGGCAGACCATCATCGCTGGCTGCCGTGTCGTAGCGCATCACAAAACCATCGCGCAGCAAGCGGCGTTCGATGGCCGCCACGGTACCCTTGACGCGCGGATCGGACACTGGCAGGAACCCGACGCAAGGGATGAGCAACAGGCTGGCGTCGAGCTGTTTCGACCCATAGGACTGCACGAAGCTGCCGAGCTTTTCGTCGAAACCATTCGCGCAAACCTCGTCGAAAATCTGCTCCCGGAGCTTTCGCCATTCGTCGAGCGGCCCTTCGAGCCCGAACGTTTCCGCGCTCTTGATCGAGCGATCGAACGCGACCCACGCCATGATCTTGGAATGGGTGAAATGCCGCGGCGCGCCGCGAACTTCCCAGATGCCCTGGTCCGCCTCGTTCCAGATCTTCTTGAGGTGATCGAGGAACGCAAGCTGCACGGCCCATCCCGAATCGTCGGTCGATAGCCCGCTGCGGCGCGCCTGATGATGGACGTCCATGATTTCGCCGAAGACGTCGAGCTGCAGTTGGCTGTGCGCCGCATTGCCGATGCGCACCGGCGCGGAATTTTCATAGCCGGGCAGCCACGGCGCGGCCCATTCGGTCAAGCGCCGCTCGCCGGCGATACCGTACATGATCTGCAACTGATCGGGACTGCCCGCCACCGCGCGCAATAGCCAATCACGCCAAGCCTGCGCCTCCTCGTGATAGCCGGCAGTCATGGCGCCGAGCAGAACCAGCGTGGCGTCGCGCAGCCAACAGAAGCGGTAATCCCAATTGCGCTCGCCGCCGAGTTGCTCCGGAAGCGAGGTGGTCGGAGCCGCGACCATGCCGCCTGTCGGCGCATAAGTGAGCGCCTTGAGCGTGATCACCGAGCGCAACACGGCATCCGACCATGGTCCGGCGGGCCGGCATTTTGCCGACCAATCCCGCCAAAAAGTCTCGGTCTGCGCCAGTGCCGTTGTCGGGTCGAGCGGTTGCTCCAACGGCTGGTGGGAAGGCAAATAGCTCAAGACAAAGGGAATCGCATCGTCAACGTTGATGGTGAACTCACCGACCGTCGTCATATCGGCGCCGCGCAAATGCACGGGCGTGCGCAGCACCACCATGTCCGGTCCGGCGATAGCCCGCAGCGCGCCGTCTTCGAGACGCGTCACCCAGGGTACAATCGCACCGTAGCCGAACCGCAGGATCAGCTCGGTGCGCATCGCCACCTTGCCGCGCGTCCCGACCACAAGGCGTATGATGGTCGAATGCCGGCCACCCGGCGGCATGAAGTCGATCAGCGCCGCCGCGCCGTCTCCGGTCTCGAAATGGGTCTCGAGCACCAAAGTATTCGGCCGATAGCGACGCGTGACCCGGGCTTCCGCGCGCGACGCGATCGACCAGCGGCCGTGCTCGCGGGTGCCGAGCAAGGCAGCAAAGCACGCCTCCGAATCGAACCGCGGGCAGCAGAACCAGTCGATTGAGCCGTCGCGGGACACCAGCGCGGCGGTTCTACAATCGCCGATCATCGCGTAATCTTCGATGCGCGCGGCCATGAGATTAGGAAAAATCGACGATGACTTTGATGTCGTCGGCAAGCCGTTCGAAGGCTTGCGTCCACTGTTCGACCGGCTCGCGCCGTGTGATCAGCCGGTGGAGCCAGGCCTTGTCCGCCAACTGCAGCGCCTCGTTCGCCAATTCATAATGTCTGCGGTTCGCGTTCACCGTGCCGAACACCGTGTCGTTGTCAAGCACCATGGTGCGATTGAGCGCTCCGATGTCGATGGCAAAGTCATGGCCGGACGCCGTGACGCCGACCAGGCAGACGATGCCGGCGGATGCGGTACGACCGAGAACGTCGCGCACCACGATCGGCGCCCCGGTGCACTCCATCAGGATATCGGGTTTCAAGCGCAGGTAAGCGAGATCCTCGCTATGGTATGTGCCGCCGAGTTGGCGCACCAATTCTCGCTTCTTGAGATTGTCGTTGTGGTCGAGCACGTGGACCTCGAGGCCGCGCTGCGCCCCGATCAGGGCCGCCAGCAGGCCGACCGGACCGGCGCCGGTGATCAGAAGCGTTTTTGGTTGCCATGATCGCGAACGCTGACCGATGCGCTCGGTGTGATCCCAGGCCTTGGCGACCACGCTGGTCGGTTCGAGCAGTACGCCGGCAATGCCGAGTGACGGATCGACTTTGACAAGAAAATCAGGTTCGACCCGGAAAAGCTCGGCACCAAAGCCGTTCCGCTCCTTGATGCCGCGTTCGGTGTAAAGGCCATTGCGGCACATGTCCCACTCGCCGACGCCGCAGGCGGCACAGGGAACGGGATCGGGCCGGCGCACGATGCCGACGACGAGATCGCCGGCGTTGACGCCGCAATCGGCGGGCGCCTCCTGCACGATGCCGAGCGATTCATGCCCGATCACCAGCCGCCGCTGGCCAGGCGGAGCCCAACCGTAACGTCCGGATACGATTTCGCGGTCGGTGCCGCAGACCCCAAGTGCCACGGCGCGCACCAGAACGGCGCCGTCCGATAGAGGTGGGTCGGCAACGTCCTCTACTTGGGCTGAATTGGCCGTACCCGGCGCGACGGTAAGGGCGCGCATTGCGCTATCCGCAATCAATTGGTTTCGCCATTGCTTGCGGCCTGCGCAAGCACCCCCAGTCAGGATAAGCCTCGACCGGCGGGAAAGTTCCCGCGATGGAACCAGGGCGCATCCTTTGGCGTTTTCTTTGCCTCATGCGCTGAAAAACGGCGCCGGCAATCGCGCTGCGAAGAGGTGATCATGGAGCCGATCGGCTGCAAGCGTTGGGCCATTGCCGAAGGATACATCCCTTCGCAAAGCTCGTTTTCCGATCGCACCCTGATCTCTCACGAGACTGCATGCATCCTCAACGCCGGCGACCAGGCAGCGCACGTCAATATCACCATCTTCTTCGCCGACCGTGAGCCGATTGGCCCCTACCGCGTTACGGTGCCGCCGCGGCGGCCGCTGCATTTGCGCTTCAACGATCTCAAAGATCCCGCGGCCGTGCCCCGCGACACCGACTATTCATCGGTTTTCGAGTCCGTCGTGCCGATCATCGTCCAGCATACCCGACTTGATTCTCGGCACGCGGAAGTCAGCCTGCTTTCGACCACGGCTTACGCGCAAGCCTGAGCAATCTTGGCGCCACCCCGGTCTCCCGAAGCAAATACCAATTCCACGATTTTCAAGCGGTGAATGGTCGTTCGGCGGCGCCGCCTTGCAAGATGAATGAAACGAAAGAATGGAACCAAACCATAACCGCAACGGTTGTTGCGGCACGGTACCTGGAGGACCATCCGTGACCGTCATCGTCGCTTCCAACCGCGTCGCGCGGGCAAAATCCGATGAGCCGGTGGCCGGAGGATTGGCGACAGCGCTGATCCCCATGGTCAAGGACTCCGGCGCGATCTGGGTTGGTTCGAGCGGTCAGACCGCCGATGCGGCGCACACAAAGGACTCCCTTGCCCGGATCGAGGCGCTCGGCACCGGCGCCCTGGCAATGGTCGACATGCCGGCGAAACACTATCACGGCTTTTATGAGGGTTTCGCCAATTCGGCTTTGTGGCCAGCGCTGCATTCGCGTCCCGATCTCATCCGCGTGACGGCTGAGGAATACGCCTCATATCGCGAGGTCAACGCCTTCATGGCACGGGCGCTGTTGCGTTTCAGCGGACCGGAAGCGATCTTTTGGATCCACGATTACCACTTCCTCGCCCTAGGCGCCGAGATGCGCCGGCTGCAGATCGGCCGGCCGATCGGTTTCTTTTTGCACACGCCGTGGGCCGACCGCCGCATCATGGCCGCGGTTCCTCACCACGCCGAACTCGTCCGGGCGATGCTCTCCTACGATCTCATCGGCTTCCAAACCGATGACGATCGGCAGAATTTCGAAGACTATCTCCAGTTCGAGCTGGGACTGACGGTTTTTGACGGAACTGTCGCCTCATCATCGGGAATGACTCATCTGGCGACTTTCCCGATCGGTATCGATGTCGAGGATTTCACCGCTCGGGCGGTCAAGGCCTCCACTCGTCCCGAAGTTTCGCGTCTGCGAGCGAGCCTGCAAGGCGCCAAGCTGGTTCTCGGCGTTGACCGCCTGGACTATTCGAAAGGCCTCGATAATAGAATGCGGGCGTTCGACCGCATGCTCGAGCTCGGGCCGCAATGGAAGCGCGCCGTTGCGCTGTTGCAGGTGGCGGTGCCGACGCGCGGCAACATCCGCGCCTACCACGAACTCAAGGCCGAGCTCGCCGCCTTGATCAGCGAGATCAACGGCCGCCATGGCGAGGTCGATTGGAGCCCCATCCGCTACCTTAACAAAAGCTTCTCGCAGCTGACGCTTGCCGGCTTCTACCGCGTCGCCCGGGTCGGTTTGGTGACGCCGTTGCATGACGGCATGAATCTGGTCGCCAAGGAATACGTCGCGGCACAGAACCCCTTCGATCCGGGCGTGCTGGTGCTGTCCTCGTTTGCTGGCGCGGCCAGGCAGCTTGACGCTGCGCTCATGGTCAACCCCCACGATATCGATGGCACCGCGCGGCAAATCGCGACCGCCCTCGCCATGAGCGTCGAGGAGCGTCGCGAACGCTGGCACTCGATGATGGCCACGCTGCGCACCTCCTCGGTGCAGAATTGGTTCGCCGATTTCCTGCACACGCTCGCAGACGTGCGTCGTGCGCCGTTGCGGCTCGCGACCCCGCGGCCTGCTGCGTTGCCGGTCATGTTTGACCTTGGCGGCAGGGCGCAACGGCACTGACGCATCGCCGCCCACGGCGCGGTGTGATGCACGACCGCTAGGCCGCACCCTGGCTCTTTTGGGTCTTGGCCTTCACCGAATGAATTTCCTCGCGCCCGGCTTCCCGCGCCGCCTCCTGCAGGGCCCGCCGAATCTCGTCGCGCTTCTCGTGGATCGAGGCGATCGCCCGCCCGGTGGCGATGCCGAGCCCAACCAGGGCTGCCTCAGAGAGCTGGAGGCTCGCCTCGATTGTCTCCGGTACGGCGTCGGTAGCGCCGAGGCCATAGAGATGACGGGCGTGGTCGGCATCGCGCGCGCGCGAGACGATGAGAACGTCCGGCCGCATGGCACGGACGTGTTCGACGACCTCGTCGATGACGCTCACGGAGTGGATGGTGATGATAACGCCGGCCGCCTGGGCGAGGCCGCAAGTTTCGAGGAAACGCGGATCGGCGGCGTCGCCATAATAAACATCGTGACCGTTGCGACGGTCGCGAGTCACGGTCGGGGCATCGGAGTCGGCGGCGATATAGGGGACGCCATGCTCCCGCAGCAGCGCGCACACGACCTTGCCGACGCGGCCATAGCCGACCACGATTGCGTGCTGCTGCCCGCCCGCAGGCCGGGCGACCAGATCCGGATCGACGGCTTTCTCCGAGGCGAGCCGCGCCGTGAGAGACCGCGCGGCGAATGAAAGCAGCGGCGTCAGCGCCATGGTGACCGAAGTCACAGCGAGCGTAAAGCTCGCGAGCGGTGCTTCAATCAGACCCGTAGCCGACGCCATGCCGATGCCGACGAAGGCAAATTCCCCGCCCGGACCGAGCAGCAGACCGGTCTCGGTCGCGACCGGCCACGATAGACGGAACAGCCGGCCAAGACCGATCGTGAGCAGCGATTTGACGGTGATCAGACTGACAACGCCGCCAAGCAGCCAAAGCGGCTCGCGCAACAGCTCGCGGAAGTCGACATTCATTCCCACGGTAAAGAAGAAAATGCCGAGCAATAAGCCCTTGAATGGCGCGACTGTCGTTTCGATCGCCTTGCGGTATTCCGTCTCGGCGAGCAGCAAGCCGGCAAGGAAGGCTCCGAGCGCCATCGACAGGCCGGCCTGACCGGCGATCACGCCCGCCGCCACGATTACGAACAGCACGGCCGCAATGAACAGTTCGCTGGAGCCTGCGGTCGCAACCAGCCGAAACAGCGGTCGCAGCAGCACGCGACCGAAGATGACGATGACGATGACGGCGGCCGCTGCTTGCAACAGCGCGCTGGCAAGACTGGCGAGAACCGACCCGCTGGACCTTGCAGCCAGGATGGAGACGAACAACAAAATGGGGATGACCGCGAGATCCTGAGCGAGCAGGATGGAAAAGCTCGCGCGCCCAACACTGGTTGTCAGGCGCTCTTGATTGGAGAGAAGCTCGAGTACGATTGCAGTCGAGGATAGCGACAGGCTCGCCCCGAGCACGATCGCTTCCGGTGGATTCTTGCCCGCCACCACGGCGGCGCCGGCGATCACCGCACTGGTGAGGAGGACCTGCGAACCGCCCAGGCCAACGACCAGACGGCGCATCGCCGACAACCTGGGAAACGACAGCTCGAGACCGACCAGAAAAAGCAGAAACACAATCCCTAGCTGGGCGATGCCCGCTACGTTCTGGGCGTCGCTGATCGTGAACCACGACAGTCCCGGGAACGCATTGCCGATCGAGCCGAGCCCAAACGGGCCCAAAACGGCGCCGGCCCCGAGGTAGCCCAGGACCGAGCTCAATCCCCATCGCCGTACCATCGGAACCACGACTCCGGCGGTACCGAGGACGACCAGAGCGTTACTGTACGCGGCGACATTGGTGGGCGTGACCACTAAATCCTCCGGTTCCGCGTCGGCACAGCGACTGTTGTAAACGGTCCGCGCGATTCCTGCGACCCAAACACGCAGAGGAGATTCGCGCCTCCGAATTTCTGCCCATGACCGCTCAATAACAGATCGAAAACGCCGCAACCCGGCGAGTTTGAGCGCAGAAAAGTAAAACGCTTCTTGAATTTTAAACGGTTGCGCCCTGTAATGCCGCCGTGCAGGGCGAAGCAGATCATTTCATGACCGATTCCACTTCGGGCGGCCAGTCCGCCGGCACGGTGTCATGGGTCACCGCGACGGCGATTGTCGTTGCCGACATGGTGGGCGTCGGCGTCTTCACCAGCCTCGGATTTCAGGTCAATGACATAAGGTCCGGATTTTCGCTGCTGTTGCTGTGGATCGTCGGCGGAATCGTGGCGATATGCGGAGCGTTCTGCTATGCGGAACTAGCCACGATGTTTCCCCGCTCGAGCGGGGAATACAACTTTCTGCGGCAGATCTATCATCCGGCCTTTGGCTTCGTGGCCGGCTGGTTGTCGGCAACCGTCGGTTTCGCGGCACCGATCGCGCTTGCCGCCATGGCGTTCGGCGTTTATTTCAAATCAATCATGCCGGGAGCGCCGCCGCTGGCGCTCGGACTGGGCGTAATCTGGCTTGCCGCGCTCGTGCATATGGGCGGCCTATGGTTTCGCGGCGCCTACCACAACGCCTGGACGGCTCTGAAGCTTGTCCTGATTGTCGTATTCATCGTCGCCGGCTTTGGCTACGGCGATTGGCACGCGATTTCGTTCGCGCCAAGCACCGTCGACCTCGGCTACATCGCCGGGGCGCCGTTCGCCATCAGCCTCGTGTTCGTGATGTACTCCTATTCCGGCTGGAACGCGGCGACCTATATCGTCGGCGAATTGCGCGACCCCACCCGCAATTTGCCGCGCGCGCTGTTCGTAGGAACCGCGATCGTCATCGCGCTCTATGTCGGCCTCAATGCCGTGTTTCTGGTCACCACGCCGATGCACGAATTGGCCGGCCAGCTCGACGTTGCCATCGTCGCCGGCAAGCACCTGTTTGGCGAGATCGGCGGGCGCATCGTCGGCGCGCTGATCTGCCTCGGGCTCGTATCCTCCATCAGCGCCATGACTTGGATCGGCCCGCGCGTGACCATGACGATGGGCGAAGACATGTCCCTGCTGCGCATCTTCGCGCGCAAGTCGAAGCAAGACGCGCCCGCCGTCGCCATCATTTTCCAGCTCCTGGTCTCCAACCTGCTGCTGTTGACCCAGAGCTTCGAAGCGGTGCTGGACTTCATCCAGTTCAGCCTCACCTTCTGTTCGTTTTTCGCCGTTCTGGGCGTCATCAAGATGCGAATCACTCACCCCAAGCTGGCGCGGCCCTATCGCGCCTGGGGCTACCCGGTGACGCCGCTCATTTTTCTCAGCGTCACGCTTTTCATGATGTATTATCTTGTGGTCAACCGGCCGCTGCAGTCTCTCGCCGGCTTCGCCATGATGTCGGCCGGGCTTATCATTTATTATACGTCCCGCCTGCTATCGGATGTTCCCTCCTCGGACGCCTCGCAAACCGTGGCCTGACAGCGATGACCCTGCCCAAGATGATGGCGGCTGCCCTTGTGGCCGCCCTGCTGGCCCTGGCGGCGGCGCCCGCGCGGAGCGCTGAGACAGCGACAGCCGACGATACCGCGCGATTTCTCGCCGGGCTGCCGCCGGCGCCGGATTCTCCTCTCGCGGAGCTGGCCAAGGGTCCCCTCTGGCAGCGGCACGCGCGCTATTTCGATACCATTTTCGGACGCGAGGACAGCGCCAATCTTTCCAAGATCCGCGCATTTTCCCAGGAGCGGCTGATCGATAAGCATGAGACCCTGCTGTATATGTTCAGTGGTCCGGATTTTCTCTACGCCACTTCGTTCTTCCCGACCGCCTCGACCTACGTCTTGGCCGGTCTCGAGCCGGTGGGCGAGATTCCGCCATTGACCGCACTGTCGCACCCGACCGTCGAGTGGACGCTGCGAAATCTCCAGAGTTCGTTGGGATCGCTGCTCAGCTTCAGCTTCTTCATCACCAAGAACATGAAGACGCAATTGCACGAGGGGCCGGTCTACGGGACGCTGCCGATCCTCTACGTGTTTCTGGCGCGGACCGGCAAGACCATCCACGATGTGAGTTTCGTGAGCCTCGACGAGGACGGAAATTTCCAGGCTCCGATCGAGGCGGCCGCGCCAGACGCCGCCAAGAACCCTGCCGCGGGCGCTCGTGCCAAAGCTGCAGAGCGTGCCGCTCGCAGCGCCGCCAAAGGGGTAAAAATCGTTTTTTCAGAGAGCGCCGGACCCAACCAGACGCTTTATTATTTCAGCACCAATCTCGCCGACGACAGCGTGAGGCGGAGCGGGTTTCTGGCGTTCTGCGCCAAGCTCGGCGACGCCAACAGCCTCATCAAGAGCGCATCCTACCTCCTGCACGGCGGCGGCTTCAGCAAGGTGCGCGATTTCCTGCTCGACCACAGCGCCATGATCCTGCAGGACGACAGCGGTATCCCGCTGGCTTATTTCGATCCGAAAAAATGGCGGCTGCAGCCGTTCGGCCGCTATATCGGTCCCATCGCCATCTTCGGACACGCCTATCAATCCCGCTTGGGGGAGCTGTACCGCAAGGGCAATGCAATCCCGATCGACTTCGGGGTTGGATATCGATGGCGGAAGAATGAATCCAACCTGCTGCTGGCGCAGAGGACCGCAGCCAAGACCAGCGAAACCGAATTAGCGCCGCCTTTACCAACGGATCGATATCTTCCAAGCACAGACACCCGAGCCCCGAACAGGACGCGAGCCGCGGCCGGACCGCCGAAATCGCATCGAAAGCGGGTGGAGAGCGAGACAACGGGGTCGCTTGGCTGCCGATTGAGGGGGATTTTCTCGTTTTGTTCGACTCCCGGTGCAAAGGCGAGCCGCTAAACGTCAAAATGGGGACATAGTCCTCGCCGAAGCTGTGCACTCGTGGGGTGGGGGAAAAGTGCTGAATCCGGGCCGAGGACCAGCGCCGCAGGCGTTTCGCAGACCGGCCGCAGTTGCGGCTGCGGTTCAGCGCGCGCGCTATTCCAACCTAGATCCAAAGCTTCGGCGGCGATCTGAACCGGGCGCGCGCGTGGCTCCTGCGCGCGGCCACATCGAAGGCGGCCGCGGTCGCGTTGAGCCCGGCCGGCGGGCGGCACGGCGAACCGGTGTGCTCGCAAGCATACTGGAGCACCATCTGTTCTCAATTTCCGCTGCGCTGTTTCTTGTCGGCTCGGCAGGCTGGTGCTGGCTCATCTACAATGAATTCCGCTCCTCCGTTTTGGCCGCTCCCGCTGCGGCCGCCGCATACACGGTGACGACCGCAGTCGATTCCGGTCGCGGCATCGCAAAATCGGACCCGATCAGCACCTCAAACTACGCGCGCCTCGACCAAGGTCCGGGCACGACGGGCAGAAATCTTGCACGCGCCGTCGACCGGCCGAGTGCGCCCGGCTCTGCCAAAACGCCCAAGGTCGAGGTCGCCGAAACCGCCGCCAGTATCGTCGCCCGCGAATGGAAGTTCTTCGAAGCGACGCGGGTGGCCGACCGGGGCCAGATGCCCACGAAACACTCGGCCGCCGAAACGAATTTGAAGCCGCCGGTTCGTTTGGCTGCGCTCGAAAGCGATGCGCCGGAAATTGCGACCTTCCATTCGGCCACCGAGACCATGCCGTCGCGCGTCCCATCCAACATTGGGGCTAAGACGAGCTTGGTCGACTTCCAAACGGCGCCGTTTCCCTATCACGGTCGCGTACCCGGATCGAACCGGCCGTTCCTGAATGCGGGCGAACCGGGCCATCGCGGCCACGTCAATTTCCGCGGTCGCGTCTTCTGGGAATCGGAGACGTTCAGCGACAACCGCGTATTGCTTCACGTTCCTCCGGACTTCGACCCCAAACGCCCAGCCGTCATCGTCGTGTACTTTCACGGTCACGGCGCCAATCTGGCCCGCGACGTGCGTGACCGCCAGCAGGTGCCGGCGCAGATCACGGCGGCGGGAATTAATGCGGTGCTGGTGGCGCCGCAGTTTGCCGTCAATGCCGCCGATTCGAGCGCCGGCAAGTTCTGGGAGCCCAATGGATTTAAACGCTTCCTCGACGAAGCAGCCGTCAAGCTCGCGCACCTCTACGGCGATCCGCGCAGCGCGGCCGCATTCGCCAACATGCCGATCGTGATCGTCGCCTATAGCGGCGGCTTTGGGCCGACCTTGTCCGTATTGGATCGGGGCGGCGTGCGGTCGCGCATCCGCGGCCTGGTCCTGCTCGACGCGCTCTACGCCGGGATCGACAGGTTCGCAGACTGGATCGCCGACAACAGATCGGCCTTCTTTGTGAGTTCCTACACGCCGCACACGGCGCACCACAATGCCGATCTCGAGCGCCTGCTGCGCGAACGATCGGTGCCGTATGGTTCGGAGCTCAGGCACAATCATCTTCAGGGCATGGTCTCGTTCCTGCCCGCCGGCGACGTCTCGCACCGCAATTTTGTGACCCATGCCTGGGCCGACAACCCGATCAAGGATATTCTGGCGAGAATGAACGACATCGGTCCGAGAATCGCGACCGCCGGAGCGCCAGCTTCCTCAAACGCCTTCGCGGCGGCACGCAACTAAAGCGCCGGACGGCGCCGGCTTGATGCGGCCTGCTCCGGCTTGCGCGACCGTGCCTTTTGACCAAGATCAACGCCCAGCGACCCCATTGGATCAAATTCTATTCATTGGAGTTCAGCTGTGCTCATTGCGATGTTCTCAGACATCCACGCCAATCGACAGGCGTTCAGCGCATGTCTTGCGCAGGCGTCCGATCTTGGCGCAGAGCAAATTGTGTTGCTCGGCGACTATGTCGGCTATGGCGCCGACCCGGAGTGGACGATCACCACCGTCATGAACCTTGTCGAAAAAGGTGCAAGGGCCGTGCTCGGCAATCACGACAGTGCGGTCAGCAACCCGCGCGAACAGCTGAGTGTCGAGGCCAAAATCGTCATGGAGTGGACGCGCGGCCGGCTCGGAGTGGCAGAGCGACGATTTCTCGAACGGTTGCCGCTCACGCTGAACGACGATGACCGCCTGTACGTCCATGCCGAAGCAAGCAGTCCAAAAAGCTGGCGATATGTGACAAATATTGACGCTGCCGCCCAAAGCATCATTGCCACCTCGGCACAAATCACCATTTGCGGTCACGTTCACCGGCCGGCGCTCTACAGCATGTCGGCAGCCGGCAAACTTACGGCGTTCACGCCCAACACGGGCGCGACCATCCAATTGCTCGCCGGCCCCGGCCGGCGGTGGCTGGCGGTGCTCGGCTCGGTGGGGCAGCCCCGCGACGGAAATCCGGCTGCTTCCTATGCCATGCTGGATACAGAAAAGCGCGAACTGACCTACTGCCGCGCGCCGTACGATGTGGAAGAAGCGGCTACAAGAATTCGGAAAAACGGCCTACCGACCTGGTTCGCCGACCGGTTGTTGGTGGGCGCGTAAGCATGGTCAAACCGTTTCTCGATCTTGGCGCGACGATCGACGGCTTCCGGATCGAGGAATGCCTCCATCAGGGAGGCATGGCGACGCTTTGGCGCGTCTCGCGGCCGGGCACGACGATGCCCATGCTGATGAAGGTGCCGAGGATTGCGGAAGGCGAGGACCCGGCGGCGATCGTCAGCTTCGAGATGGAGCAGATGATCTTGCCGCGTTTGTCCGGCGTCCACGTGCCGAAGTTCATTGCCGCCGGCGATTTTGCGGTGCAGCCCTACATCGTTGTGGAGCGCATCCCTGGACCGACGCTATTCCAGCGGCTCCCCCAGCTCCCATTGCCCTATGCGGACGTTGCCCACATCGGCTTGAAAATCGCCGCCGCATTGGATGACTTGCATCGGCAGCATGTGATTCACCTCGACGTCAAACCAAGCAATATCATGTTTCGGCCGACCGGGGAGGGAGTCCTGCTCGATTTCGGGCTGTCGCATCACGACCAGCTTCCCGATCTGATGCAGGAGGAATTTCGCGTGCCTTTCGGCACCGCTCCGTACATGTCGCCCGAGCAATTGCTCGCCATTCGCAACGATCCGAGAAGCGATCTGTTTGCTCTAGGTGTGCTGCTATATTTCTTTTCTACGGGTGTACGTCCCTTCGGCCAAAGCGAGACGATGTATGGAATGCGCCGTCGGCTCTGGCGCGATCCGGCTCCTCCGCGCCGATTGAAGCCCGACTATCCGCCGTGGCTGCAAGAGGTGGTCTTGCGTTGCATCGAGATCGAACCGGCATGGCGTTATCCGACCGCGGCGCAACTTGCTTTCGACTTGAGCCATCCGGACCAAGTCAAACTTACCAAGAGATCCGAGCGACTGGAACGCGATCCACTGGGCACGGTCCTGCGGCGGCGCTTCAACAAGGACATCACGAGATCGATCACTTTGCCGGCGCTGGCGCGGCAGATCTCTTCCGCCCCAATTGTCGCGGTCGCCGTCGATCTGACGGAAGGATCACCGCAGCTCAACGATGCGCTCCGCGTTGCCGCGGAACGCATTCTCACGACGTTGCCTTCCGCGCGACTTGCTTGCCTCAACGTCTTCAAGCTCGGCATGATTACGCTCGATTTCACGCTGGACGAACAGGGCCACAACAAGCGGGTCGATCGTCTCGTTGCGCTGAAGCACTGGGCCGAGCCTCTGAAGCTCGAAGATCACCGTCTGACGGTGCACGTGCTCGAAGCAGTCGATCCGGCAAATGCGATCCTCGAATTCGTCCAAGCCAACCCGATCGATCAGGTATTGATCGGGGCGCGGCAAAACTCCCTGCTGCGCAATCTGCTCGGGAGTGTTTCCGCCAAAGTGGCCGCCGAGGCGCCGTGTACGGTTACAATCGTTCGCCCTGGTCGAACGGCCGAGGCCGGCGAATCGTAAGCCTGCCTGCACGGCGAGCATCGTTTGATTCCGATCGGCGGGCGCGAACCGTCGAGGACGATGGCGCAATTTCGTTCCGGATTGTCCAATTGCCGTTTTCCTGGGAGGTTCGCGGATATAAGGTGATCCGCAGCACCGCAGCGGCAGGAGCGAAGGATGGCGCGCAAGTTTCAAAATATCCTCGAAACGGTCGGCAACACTCCTGTGGTGAGGATCAATCGGCTGGCGCCTCCGGATGCGAATCTCTACGTCAAGATCGAGGCATTCAATCCGCTCGGCTCGGTCAAGGACCGTCTGGCGCTTGGCGTCATCGAAGCAGCCGAGCGCTCCGGCGAGCTCAAGCCGGGGCAGACGGTCATCGAGGCCACCAGCGGCAACACCGGTATCGGGCTGGCGATGGTGTGCGCCCAGAAGGGCTATCCGCTGGTGCTGACGATGGCCGAGACGTTCAGCGTCGAGCGGCGCAAGCTGATGCGGTTTCTCGGCGCCAAGGTGGTGCTCACGCCGGCAGCGCAACGGGCCGTGGGCATGGTGGTGAAGGCCGCGGAGCTTGCCAAAACCCATGGCTGGTTCCTGACCCGCCAGTTCGAAAACGAAGCCAATCCCGACATACACTCGCGCACCACCGCACGCGAAATCATATCGGATTTTGCCGGCGAGCGGCTGGATTACTGGGTCACCGGCTACGGCACCGGCGGCACGCTCAAGGGCGTCGCCCGCGTGTTGGCGAAGGAGAGGCCGGACACCAAGATCGTCGTCTGCGAGCCGCAGGACGCGCCATTGCTCGAAAGCGGCATCCCCCAGCAACGCAACCTCGACGGTTCAGCCGCGGCAGCCCATCCGGCCTTCAAACCCCACCCGATGCAAGGCTGGACTCCCGATTTCATTCCGAAGCTGACTGCGGACGCCGTGGACATGAAGGTCATCCACCGCATCCTCCCGATCGCAAATGCCGACGCGCTGCGCTGCAGTCGCGATCTGGCGCAGAAGGAAGGGATTTTTGTCGGCATTACCGCGGGCGGAACCTTTGCCGGCGCCCTGCGCGTTTGCGCCGAGGCGCCGAAGGGTGCGACCGTGCTTTGCATGCTGCCGGATACCGGCGAACGCTATCTGAGCACGCCGTTGTTTGCCGATGTTCCGGTCGATATGAACGAGGAGGAAATTGCCATTTCACGTTCAACGCCGTCAGCTCAGATCGGCGCTTGAGCGTGCGTGCAGGGCGCGAACGCGCTGGATAAATTTCGCATGGTCGCAGCCCCGATGCGGGCTTGTCTCACAATTGTGCCGATCCCAACAGGGTGCGCGCCATCGCATCGCGCCAGCCCTCGCAGCGATGGCGCCGGTCGGAATCGGACATCGCCGGCCGAAAGGTGCGATCGAGGCGCCAGGTCCGGGAAAAGCTGTCCGGCGCCGAGTACACGCCGGCTTGCCAGCCGGCCAGAAGAGCGACGCCAAGCGCGGTCGTCTCGCGAATCGTCGGGCGGTCGACCTGAACGTCGAGCACGTCGGCAAGAAATTGCATGGTCCAGTCGCTCGCGGACATGCCGCCATCGACGCGGATGACAGGCTTCGATCCCCGCGCTCCCAGCTCGCCGGCGTCCGCATACATGGCCTGCAGCAGATCGCGGGTCTGATAGCCGACGCTTTCGAGCACCGCTCGCGCCAATTCCTTGCGCGTTGTCCCGAGCGTCAGGCCGGTGATGGTGCCACGCGCGCTGGGGTTCCAGTACGGCGCGCCGAGACCGGAAAACGCCGGCACGAAATAGATCGGCTGCTCAGGATCGGCTTGCGCTGCGAGTTCGCCCGCGTTGGCCGACGAGGCGATGATGCCGAGCGCGTCGCGCAGCCATTTGACCGCCGCGCCGACGACGAAGATCGATCCTTCCAGAGCGTAGTGCCGCGTGCCTTGCCATTGGTAGGCGATGGTCGTCACCAGCCGATGCCGCGAGCGGACGGGCGTCGGCCCGGTATTGAGCAGGATGAATCCGCCGGTTCCATAGGTCGCCTTGACCATTCCCGGCTGCAGGCAGGCCTGGCCGACGAGCGCGGCTTGCTGGTCGCCGGCGACGGCCAGAATAGCTATCTTACTGCCGAGATGCCCGGCGGCGGCGGTGCCGTATTCGCCGGCCGTGTCCCGCACCTCCGGGAGCAACGACGGCGACACCTTGAACAGCCGCAGCAATTCCTCATCCCAGGTTCCGGAGCGAATGTTGAACAGGAGCGTGCGAGAAGCGTTGGTCGCATCGGTCGCATGCACTTGCCCGTTGGTCAGGCGCCACAGCAGGTAGGTATCGACAGTACCGAAAGCCAACTCGCCTTTCTCGGCGCGCGCGCGGGCGCCGGGAACGTTGTCCAGCATCCAACAAATCTTCGTCGCCGAGAAATACGGATCGAGCAGCAGCCCGGTGCGCTCGGTCACCATCTCTTCGCAGCCCTCTGCCGCCAGGCTCGCGCAGAGATCAGCCGTGCGGCGATCCTGCCAGACAATCGCATTGCAGATCGGCTCGCCGGTTTCGCGGCTCCAGACGAGTGTGGTCTCGCGCTGGTTGGTGATGCCGATGGCGGCAATATCCCCGGCAGGTACGGCGGCCTTGTGCAACGCCGCGCGCATGGTCGTCAAAGTTGTTTGCCAGATATCGCTCGGATCGTGCTCGATCCAGCCCGGATGCGGATAGATTTGCCTGAACTCCTCCTGTGCGACCGACAGCGGAGTGCCGTCCGCGCCGAATATGATCGTGCGCGTCGAGGTGGTGCCTTGATCGACGGCGAGGATGTATTGCATCAACGCGGCTTTCCCAGCGCGGCAAATGCCGATCGCTTATGAATCAACGCGGGCGCCGGTTGCGACGCCCCCTTTACTCCTGGATACTGGCCTAAACTCAAGAGTGTGCTCGGCGCGGGCGGAGGAGTTGCCCGGCCGAGAATGTCAGCGCTTGACCCAAGGCGGACTTGTCGCGAAAACGGCAGACTAAGCCGAGACCGGTGGCGAAAATGCCTACGGGCTCTAGTGTGCTTCCGGATTACGACCGCAGATTTAATATGCCCAAGAACACGACGATTGCGGTTAAGGCAGCAGCGGCGCCGATCGAATCTGGCGTCGCATCGGTCGTAAGGATGACTGTCCACAGGAGAATCGTAAGTATAACGCAAACCAATCCAATGATCTTTAATGTGGAGCGCATGCTGAACGTCCGTATCAGCAGATCGACCAGAAATGCGAGCCCTCGCGGACCACGCTGACAACACCGAACCCTTGGTTGCGATTGCGTATGAGCGCATTCGCCGGCTTTCCTCATGCGGTGTTGCCGGCTCACCGAACCGGCAACACCGCAATCACGGCTACCTTACAGCGGCAGCTCTCCCGACAACATTTGCTTCATGATCTCGTCATACGGCATTGTCTTGCCGGGCGGCTTCTCGTTGGCGAGCTTCTTCCACGGGGCGTGGTCATCGCTGAGCCACGCCGCGGCAGGCTTCTCCGGATTAAGCTTCGGGCCACAGTCGCCCTGCAGGCCGGAGCGTCCGATGCGTTCCATGACTTCGTCCTGCGCCTTCGCCAAGTTGTCGAGAGCCGTTTCGGGCGTAACTTCGCCGGCGACGGCCTCGCCGATGTTTTGCCACCACAGCTGGGCGAGCTTAGCATAGTCGGGAACGTTCAGGCCCGTGGGGGTCCAATATTTGATTCCGGGCCCCCGGAAGAACTGGATCAGGCCACCGTACTTCGAGCCATCCGGATCGTCGAAAGACTTGTCGTTGACGGTGCTCTTGCGGATGAACGTCCAGCCGACATGGGACTTCTTGAGGTCCACCGTTCTCGAAGTGATGAACTGTGCGTAAAGCCAAGCAGCCTTGGTCCGCTCCAACGGAACGTTCTTGAGGAGGGTCCAGGAGCCTTCGTCCCGATAACCGGCCTTCATGCCCGGCTTCCAATACGGCCCATGAGGCGTCGGCGCCATCCGCCAGAGCGGCTTGCCTGCCGCGTCCACCGTATGGTTGCCCTTGCTCTGCGGTTCGAGCATGTTGGCGGCAAACGCCGAGTACCAGAAGACCTGCTGCGCGACGTTGCCTTTAGCGAGGCTGGGCAGGGACTGATAGAAGTCCATGCCGAGCGCACCGGGCGGCGCGAATTCGCGCAACCACTCCACGTACTTGCGAAGCGCGTACTGAGCGGCCGGGCCGTTGACATCCCCGCCTCTGGTCACGCTGGAGCCCACCGGTCGGCAGCCCTCCATGCGGATACCCCACTCGTCGACCGGATAGCCGTTTGGAATGCCGATGTCGCCCTCGCCGGCCATACCCAGCCAGTCGTCGGTGAAGCGCCAGCCGAGATCGGGAGCCTTCTTGCCGTAGTCCATGTGACCGAACACGGCCTTGCCGTCGATCTCCTTTACATTCTCTTTGAAGAACTGAGCGATGTCCTCGTAGGCCGACCAGTTGAGCGGAACGCCCAATTCATAGCCGTACTTCTTCTTGAATTCCGCCTTCAGGTCTGGTCGATCGAACCAGTCCTTGCGGAACCAGTACACGTTGATGAAGGACTGGTCCGGCAGCTGCCAGAGCTTGCCATCAAAGCCGCGCGACTTCAGCCCGGTCGCATCCGCCAAGCCGAGGAAGTCCTCCAGATCCAAGAAAGGATCGGTGACATCCTTGCCTTCATTCGCCATCCAGTCCGTCAAGTTTCGCGTGTAGGGATAGCGGGCGTGAAAGCCGATGAAGTCGTCATCGTTGATGTAGGCGTCGTAGATGGGCTCCCCCGTCTGCACTTGGGTCTGCAGCTTCTCCACGACGTCGCCTTCTTGGATCACGTCATGCGTGACGTGAATCCCGGTGATCTCCTCGAAGGCCTTGGTGAGCGTCTTCCCTTCGTATGCGTGGGTCGGAATGCTCTCGGACACGACCTTGATGCTCATGCCCTTGTAGGGCTCAGCCGCGTGGATGAACCACTCCATTTCCTTCATCTGCTGCTCTTTGCTGAGCGTCGATGGCTGAAACTCCTCATCGACCCACTTCTTCGCTGCAGCCATGTCCGCGCTCGCCGTGCCCGCGTACAGTACGAAGGAGGCGGAAACTGCGCCCCAGAGAAGCATTCGCCGTGGCGTCTTCTCCCTTGGCTTACTCATGTTCTGTTTCTCCTTATGGCCTTCGATTTATTTACCCGGCTGACCGGGTTCCTGCCTGCCGGTGTGAAGGCCGAAAACACCGGCAGGCAGGGGCGTCGTTAATCACGCTTGCTCAGCCCCGAACCATGACCACCGCCAACCAGATCAGGGACGCGACGGACGCGATCCACAAGCTGGACCCGACCAGCCCAATCCACGCTAGATGCAAGTAGGCGCTCACCGTCAAGCCGACGAACAGTCGATCACCCGGTGTCGTGGGAATCGGCAGGAAGCCGCGGCGTTCTGGGCTCGGTGCAACGATCTGCCAGACGGTCATGCCCACCAGAACGAGGGCAATGACGACGAAGAAGATCGCCGTCGGCACGGTCCACACCATCCATCCAAGGTTCATGCGACCCTCTCTCTCACACGCGGCCGAGCGCGAAGCCCTTGGCGATGTAGTTGCGTACAAAATAGATCACGAGCGCGCCGGGAACGATGGTGAGCGTGCCGGCGGCGGCCAACAGGCCCCAATCGAGGCCGGACGCGCTGACCGTACGCGTCATCACTACGGCGATGGGCTTGGCGTTGGTGACCGTGAGCGTCCGCGCGAACAGCAGTTCGACCCAGGAAAACATAAAGCAGAAGAACGCTGTCACGCCGACCCCGGCGCGGATTAGTGGAATGAACACGACCAAGAAGAAGCGAGGCAGCGAGTAGCCGTCGATGAAGGCGGTCTCGTCGATTTCCCTCGGCACAGCCGACATGAAGCCTTCGAGGATCCAGACCGCTAACGGCACGTTGAAAAGCGTGTGCGCGAGAGCGACGGCAATGTAAGTGTCGCGAAGCCCCAAAGCCGAGTAGAGCTGAAAGACCGGAAGCAGAAACACCGCCGCCGGCGCCATGCGGTTTGTTAGCAGCCAGAAAAACAGATGCTTGTCGCCGAGGAAGCGGTAGCGCGAGAACGCATACGCCGCCGGCAGCGCTGCCACGAGGCTGATGACCACGTTGATGCTGACGTAGGCGAACGAATTGATATAGCCCCAATACCAGGACGGATCGGTCAATATCTGCACGTAGTTGTGGATGACGGGGTGGTCCGGAAAGAACGCCAGGCGGTACATGATGTCGTTGTTGTCGCGCAACGACATGTTGAGCATCCAGTAGATCGGCAGCAGCAGGACGAGCAAATAGATGAGGAGCCCGATCAAGCGGAAGCTGATGCTTTTCGATATCTGGCTGTTGGTCTGGACCGGCATGTGACGAGTCCGAACTTCAACCGCAAGATCGTCTATCCGAACTTCGGGAAGATATGATGCTTGCGATTTTTGCTCTTGGGCTTGGTCTTGCTGTCGGTTTTTCTGCCGGCGTTTGGTGGATCGGTTATTCATCGAACCTCTCCCCTTTGGGCTCGCAGCAGCACTTGATAAAAGACGTAGCTGAACACCAGCACGATTAGGAAATAAATGATCGAAAAGGCGGCGGCTTTGCCGACGTCAAATTCTCCCACGGCCAGCTTGACCAGATAAATCGAGAGGAAGGTCGTCGTGTCACCGGGTCCGCCGCCCGTCAGCACAAACGGTTCGGTGTAGATCAGGAAACTGTCCATGAACCGCAGCAGCACCGCGATGGTCAGCACGCCACGCATCTTGGGCAGCTGGATGTACCAAAAGACGGCCCATCGCGAGGCGGCATCGATGTTTGCCGCCTGGTAGTAGGCGTCCGGAATCGATCGCAAGCCGGCATAGGCAAGCAGCACGACCAACGGGGTCCAGTGCCAGACCTCCATCATCATCACCGAAATCCAGGCCTGGATCGGCACGGTCGGATAGTCGAAGTGGATGCCCAGCGTGTGGTCGATGAAATGTCCGAGCAATCCAATATCCGGCCGTAGAAAGATCACCCAGATCGTGCCGATGACGTTCCAGGGAATCAGCAGCGGCAGCGCGACGATAACCAATGTCGCGGAGAGTCCCCATCCGCCCTTGCGCGGCATGGTCAGGGCAATCGCGACGCCCAGCGGCAGCTCGATCAGCAGCACCAGTCCCGAGAACACCAGCTGGCGCAGCAGCGCATGCTGCAGCCGCGTGTTTAGCAGCATCTCCCGGTACCATTCGGTGCCGACGAAAATCCGGTGGGTAGAGTCGAAAATGTCCTGGACCGAGTAATTTACCACCGTCATCACCGGGATGAGCGCATTGAAGGCAACCAGCACCACGACCGGAATGACCAGGAACCAGGCTCGTTGGTTTTGCCACTTTTGCATCGCGCGGCCCCTAGCCGACCAGTCGACCGTCGGCATAGAGGCGGGTCATCGCCGGGTTGAATTTCAGAATGCCGCGCTCCGAAAGAATCGGCTGCTCCGGCGGGACCACGACTTTGATCTCGTGCTCGCCGAGCCGGCAGGTTGCAATATTGCGGGTGCCCAAATGCTCGACGTCGCCAATCTCAACGGCGAGGCCGCTCCCGCTGCTGCTAAGACCGATTGCTTCCGGCCGTATCCCAATCTCCAGCCCCGTGGTCTGCGTCGCCTTGGCCAGCAGCGTGGCCGCCAGCGGGACAAACTGACCCACCACCTCGGCGCCATCGCCTGACAACCGGCAGGGCAAAAAGTTCATTCCCGGGCTGCCGATGAAATAGCCGACAAACCGGTCGATCGGCGTCTCGAACAACTCCTGCGGTGTACCCTGCTGAAGCACGCTCCCTTCATGAATCACTACGACGCGGTCGGCGAAGGTCAGCGCCTCGCTCTGATCGTGAGTCACGTAGATAAGAGTCGTGTTATAACGTTTGTGAATCTCCTTGAGTTTGCGGCGCAGTCGCCACTTGAGGTTCGGATCGATGACAGTCAAAGGCTCATCGAACAGGATCGCACTGACATCGGAGCGCACGAGACCGCGACCGAGGGATACCTTCTGCTTTTCGTCCGCCGCGAGGCCGCTGGCGCGCCACCGCAGGTGGTCGGTGAGATCCAGCATCTCGGCGACCTCGGAGACGCGGCTGCGAACATCCGCGGCCGCGACGCCGCGATTGCGCAGCGGAAAGGCGAGATTATCGAATACCGTCATGGTGTCGTAGATCACCGGGAACTGGAACACCTGGGCGATATTGCGCTCAACGGTCGAGGAGTCAGTGACGTCGCGGCCGTCGAACCGCACACGGCCGGCGCTCGGGCGCAGCAGCCCCGAGATGATGTTGAGCAGCGTCGTCTTGCCAGAACCCGACGCCCCGAGCAGCGCATAAGCGCCTCCGTCCTGCCAAGCGAGATTCATCGGGCGCAATGCATAGTCTTCCATTCGCGCCGGCGAGCGCAGGTAACTGTGCGCGACGTTTTCGAACTCGATCAGCGCCATTAGTGCGCCCCCGTGCCACCGGCATTCTCTCCGGGTGCCGCCACCAGATTGCCGGCGCTGTCAAACACGAACAAGCGCCGGGGATCGAGATAGAGGTTGATCTCATCCCCCAATCCGAATTTGTGCACACCCTGCAGCACGGCAATCATCTGAAAGTCGCCATGCCCGGCGTGAATGTAGGTTTCCGAGCCGTTGATCTCGGCAAGCTCGACCTTCGCCGGGATCAAGCGGCCGTACTCGGCGTGACCCGCGAGGCCGATGTGGTCAGCCCGCACACCCACGCGATAGTCGCCCTGTGGCAGCGCGCGCATGTGCCGCGCCAACGGAAAGGCAACGCTAGGCGACAAGCGGCAACCCTGAGGGCCGATGACCGCGCGGATGAGGTTGATCGGCGGATCGCTGAATACCTGGCTCGCTCGAATAGTCGCGGGGCGGTCATAGATTTCGAGGGCGGGCCCACACTGAAGCACGCGTCCGGCATCGAGCACGATAGTATTGCCGCCAAACAGCAAGGCCTCCTGCGGTTCAGTCGTCGCATAGACGACTGTCGTGCTGCCGCGGCGGAAGATTTCGCGGATCTCACTGCGCAGTTCTTCACGCAGCTTGTAGTCAAGATTCACCAGCGGCTCATCGAGCAGCAAGAGCGGCGCTTCCTTGACCAGCGCGCGGGCCAGCGCGACGCGCTGCTGCTGCCCTCCAGAAAGCTCCGACGGCAGGCGGTGCAGCAGATGATCGATATGCATCATCTGCGCTCTTGCTCTGACCTTGGCATCGATCTGCGGCGCGGACAGGCGCTTCGCGCGCCGCAGCGGCGCCGCGATGTTTTCGTAGACAGTGAAGGAGGGGTAGTTCACGAACTCCTGATAGACCATCGCCACCGACCGCTCGCGCACGGAAACTCCGGTCACGTCGTTGCCGTCATCCAGAATCCGGCCCGAGGTCGGCTTATCGAGGCCGGCCATCAGCCGCATCAGCGTGGTTTTGCCGGCGAGCGTGGGGCCGAGCAGGACGTTCATGGTTCCCCGTTCGACGGCGAGCGAGACGTCGTTGATGATGCTCTCTCCCATCGAAACCATGCTGACGCTCTCAAGACGGATGCTCATGCGCTCCCGGCCGCTAGGCAGAGCACTTGGTCGAAAAGTCCGCAGAAAGCTCGTTTTGCAGGTGATGCTCAGAGGCGATCGTGGCGGCCGAAGAGCAGAAGACGCGGCAGGGGCCGCCATCCGCGAACGGCGAACGCACAATGCGGTCGATTCGGCAGCACGCGATATACACCGGTAATCCCCCCTGCAGCTTTCGTTCGTTAACCGAACTGATTTGCATTCGAACTCGATATCAATCATAAACGGTCAAAACGAAAATGGAAAGAGAAATTTTACCCCGTTGACGGGCCAGTGGACCGAAACCGACTTGAGCATTATGCAATGGCGCCCTGACGGGCGCAGGAGTTTTGCGGGGAAGGTGGGCGCATGCAACTCCTCAGTGACAGACAGAACACCATTGTCGGCTTGGCCCGTTCCATCGGTCGGGTGACAGTCGAAGATCTCGCGGCGCGCTTCGAGGTCACTCCGCAAACGATCCGCCGCGACCTCAACGAGCTCTGCGATCTACGCGTCCTGTCGCGGACGCATGGCGGCGCGATCATCGCCTCTTCCGTCGAAAACCTGTCGTATGAGGCCCGCCGCTTCATCGCCGCCACTGAGAAGCGCGAAATCGGCATTGCGGCCGCGGCGCTCATCCCCAACGAGTGCTCGCTCTTCATCAACATCGGCACGACCACTGAAGAAGTCGCCAACTCTCTGAAAAACCATCAAAATCTCCTTGTCATCACCAACAACCTCAACGTCGCTATGGCGCTCTATCGTTATCCGACCATCGAAGTCATCGTGGCCGGCGGCTTGGTCCGCCGCACAGACGGTGCGGTCATCGGCAGCTCGGCGGTCGATCTCATCAAGCAATTCAAAGTCGACATGGCGATCATCGGCGCCTCGGCTCTCGATGAAGACGGCTCGCTGCTCGACTTTGACCCGCGCGAGGTCAACGTTTCCCGCGCCATCATCGACAATGCCCGGCGTGTACTTCTGGTTTGCGACCGCACGAAACTCGACCGGGCCGCCCCGGTCCGCATCGGCCACATGTCCGACGTCCATTCCTTCGTCACCGATAGGCTGACCTCCGCCCGGCTCCGCGAGGTCTGCGCGACGCACCACGTCAAGGTGATCGAAACCGCAAAGGAAGAGGCCGTTTCGAGCCTGTCGCCATTGGCCGCTCCCGGGCGCTGAATGGTCCAGAAACCGACGGAGACCCACGGGCACCCGCCCGGCCGACAGGGTGTCGGTCGGCATGTTTCGTTTCAAATTTCGAAATGCGCGCTTGTGTACGGATTATTATTCACTTACCGTCTTAGTCAATCAAAAAACGAATAAAGGCATCTCGTCGGCTTGGGGAGGAACGGGTGGACGGGACCTACGATGTCGCGATCATCGGGGGCGGGATTAACGGTTGCGGCATAGCACGCGATGCGGCCGGCCGCGGCCTTTCGGTCTACCTTTGCGAGCAGGCCGACCTCGCCAGCGGCACATCCTCAGCCGCTACCAAGCTGATCCACGGCGGCCTTCGTTATCTCGAACACCTCGAGTTTCGCCTGGTGCGCGAAGCCCTGATGGAGCGCGAGGTGCTGTGGCGCATGGCGCCGCACATCATTTGGCCGTTGCGGTTTGTGCTGCCCTACCACGAAGGGCTGCGTCCGGCTTGGCTGCTGCGGCTAGGTCTGTTTCTCTACGATCATCTCGGCGGGCGCGAGCTTCTGCCCGCCACTTCTACCCTCGATCTGACCAAGGACGAGGCCGGCCGGCCGCTCAAGCCCGGTCAATACTCGGTCGGCTTCGAATATTCCGATTGCTGGGTGGATGATGCTCGCCTGGTGACGCTCAACGCCCGGGATGCCGCCGACCGTGGAGCGACAATCCGCACCCGGACCAAGGCCGTTGCGGCAGACCGCAGCGCCGACGTTTGGCGCCTTACGACGGTGGACTGCCGGTCCGGCGGCGGCACCGCAACGGTGCAGGCGAAGATTCTCGTCAATGCTGCCGGCCCTTGGGTAGCCGACGTCCTGGCCGCCACCCGGCGATGCAACGCGCCCGCTAGCATCCGCCTGGTCCAGGGATCGCACATCGTGATCCCCCGGCTCTATGCGCATGACCGCTGCTACATTTTTCAGAACCCCGATAAGCGCATCATCTTCGCCATTCCGTACGAAGGCGATTTCACGCTGATCGGCACGACAGAGCGCGACTATGTCGGCGATCCAGGCTTGGTCAAGACGACCGCCGATGACATCGACTATCTGTGCCAAGCGGCAAACCGGTATTTCAGCATGGCCATCACTCCGGCGGAGGTGGTTTGGACCTATTCAGGGGTCCGGCCGCTCTACGACGACGGGGCGAGCGAAGCGCAGGCGGCAACGCGTGATTACGTGCTGGATCTGGACGAAGCCGGCGCGCCGATACTCTCGATATTCGGCGGCAAGATCACGACTTATCGGCGACTTGCGCTGCATGCACTCGATAAGCTTGACCGGTATCTGCCGGCGAAGGCGCGTGGGCGCCGCAACTGGTCGGGCACGACGCCCCTGCCGGGCGGCGATTTTCCGGTTCAGGGCTTCGAGGCGTTGGTCAAGGATATCGTTCGCGATTATCCATGGCTCGGCGCGCATCAGTCCCGCCGCCTCGCCCGCGCCTACGGCACTCGCGTGCGCGCGATCCTCAACGGCGCAACCCACTGGGGTGCGTTGGGCCGGGACTTCGGCAGCGGTCTGACCGAGACGGAGGTGACTTATCTGATGCGCGAGGAATGGGCGGAGGAAGCCGTTGACGTCCTTTGGCGGCGCTCCAAGCTCGGCCTGCGGCTATCGCAAGAGCAGATGTTGGCGCTTCAGAGCTTCATGGTCGAACATCGCGAGGAATTTCTCACCCGGTAGGATATTTTGGAGCAGAGACCTGGGCTCCCTCGCTTATCAAACTCGACCGGACCGCCTAATACGGCCGGTTATGGAATCGCAATGAGCAGGCCCACGGTGAGGCCAAACGATTGCCCATGCCCGCTGCCGAAATCGTATCCATAGCTCGGCTCCAGATACCAGCCGTAGTTTCGATTCGGCCATGGCCAGAACTGGAATTCGACCACCGCTTCGCCACCAAGCGAATCGGCCGTTTTCCCTCCGCCTGTCGTATGCAGCCATTCCGGCCCGACACCGAACTCCACCTCTACGGTCTTGGATAAGGTAAAGGGCTTCTTGAACACGAGATCGGTGTTCCAGTCGGTGTGACCGCCGCCAAAGAGAGGCGAAACGCCCCCTTCGATTTCCAACCAATCCTTGAGAGGGGTGACCTCTATGGCGACCGCAGGGCCGAAACTCTGCCCGCCCCGCAGGTCCCACTCAGTCGCACCGCCCATCTCAATGAGTGCGGAAGGCTCCTTCTCCTCGGCCCGTGCTGCCCCTGCGATCAATAGCAGAGCGGCTATCAACCCCATCGTCCCGCACTTGATCATTCGCCCAGCCTTGGTCGCTTCCCACCCGCGGCGATTTCACCATATCAGGGATTTCTCGCAGCTTGGTAGCTGGCGCGCGCGGCTTCTTTGGCGCTCACGCGAGGCAGAAATTCTATCCAAGTTTTCGGATTGGATTGGTAGCGGAGGAGGGACTCGAACCCCCGACACACGGATTATGATGCAGCGGTTTATTTTGGAAAACCAAGGCTTTATTCCACGCAATCTGTCAAACCCGGCTCCAAAGATCAATGACTTAGCCTAGTTTTGTCAAACGTCTCGGAACCGCCATACGCGAAACCTGAACCAACCAGCCAAGAGGACCCCCAAGGGAACGGTGGATGCGGCACTGCCGAAGGGCCTGAAGGAGGCTTCCTTTGGGCGAGGATGCAGTGTCATATTCGGCGCGTAATTAGGTCCGCTTTCGGGAAACTGCGGAAATGAATGCCCGTGCCACCTTGGCTGAAAGCAACGCGATTGACCCAAACCGACCAATGCCGGCACTTGAAGGGCCAGCAGGCGGCCTAATTCAACTGCGATGAGATTGAGGAGAAGGGCGTCGGCGCTAAACTGGTTACGACGAACTACAGCGCATTTCCCACGCTTGTGAACGTGGTGTTAAGCTTAGTGCCGATGCCCTTAATCGCCGTAATAATCACGAGAGCTACGCCAGCGGCAATGAGGCTGTACTCGATGGCGGTCACCGCATTCTCGTCCTTCAAGAACCTGATGACCAAGCGCATAAAATGGACGCTCCTAAAAGTCGCCGGGCTTCTTCGCGTATCACGCCGTGCCGACCAACTTCACGGCACTGCGCGCCTTCCATCACCACGTCACGTGCTTATGGCTGCCATGCTACAACGCCGCTTGTTTATGTTAATGGAGACCCATTGCGAAGCCGTTAACGGTCCACCTCGCCTATAGGATCGACATCAGTTGGTGACTTTGGTCGCGACGCTTTTTGACGACTGCCAAAGTAGACCAACTAGCACACTCAATCCGCCAGCTGCACCGGAACCAAGGCCGAGGAGTAATTCGCCCTGGGTAAGGCCGAGGACGCGGGCTGCGACGAAGAACGTAGCGACAAATGATGCTATGGAAATAGCGGTTGGAAGGGCGAGAAGATTGAGTTGCCTTAACATAATCGTGCCTCGTCGTCTCTGCTTTGTCTGGGGCGGCCTCAAAGACAGCTATGGACGCGACCATCGCGGGGTTCATATACCAAACACACATTAGCTAACGATTGTTGACGTAGGCAGAATTTATAGGTCGCGGGATTAGAGAATATTAACGACGGCATTGGTAGCTGCGAACGAAGTCCACGTCGTAGATCGGTTCCGAGGTCCGGCCGGCCCGGGGCTACGATGTCTCCAGGTTGGCCCTTAGCTACAAATCACTGCCATAGGCATAGGCGGTCGCTTTTGGTAGAGTCGAGATGTGGCGCGGTGGCTGTAGGCTGAACATATCTGTTGCCGCCTCTTTCGTCTGGCGGTGCCTTAGTGGTTCGGCCATGGCTCCGTTTCCACATCCCGCTCATCGAACCGGACATG
>Ga0208937_1000235_pt1 | contig 50447 bp, 46 predicted proteins | sample June2015DPH_11_5_FD_184705 | JGI IMG/M metagenome (GOLD analysis project Ga0208937, IMG submission 184705) | Peatland microbial communities from SPRUCE experiment site at the Marcell Experimental Forest, Minnesota, USA - June2015DPH_11_40... | ecosystem: Environmental > Terrestrial > Soil >... | reverse complement strand
CGGGGGCCGTCGGCCCCCGGCCCTCCCCTCAAAATAATCATCTCGTCCCCTCACCCCTTCAATTCCTTAATCCGCTTCCGGTGGTTTTTGAGTTTGGTGAGTTTTTCGGTCCAGGATCGGAGCTTTTCTTTTTCTTTCTGGACCACCTGGGCTGGGGCCTTGCTGAGGAAGTCCTCATTGCTCAGTTTGCGTTGGGCCGCCGTCAGGTCTTTTCCGAGTTTCTCGATTTCCCGGGTGAGGCGGCGTTCTTCTTCGGTAAAGTCGATGACCCCGGCCAGGGGCAGGTAGATATCTACATTACCCAAAACCGCTCTGGCTGAAGTAGGAGGCGGTCCGGAAACTTCGTTAAAGTGAAGTTCTTCAACCTTTGCTAATAGGGAGATCGATTGCCGATGTTTGTGTAGTTCCAGGATGGCTTGATCGTCCGGGCTATGGATATAGGCCTTCACTTGAATACCAGGAGGGACGTTCATTTCCGCTCGTAAGTTGCGGATAGCAATTATGCAGCCCATTACCATGCCTAGTTCGGCTTCGGCTAGAGGGTTGATTAGGGCTTCATCCGCCTCGGGGTAAGGCGCCACCATGATGGAGCCCCGGGTCCCGGGCAGTTTCTGCCAGATCTCCTCGGTGAGGAAGGGCATGAAGGGATGGAGCAGCCTTAGTGCGGCGCTCAGGAGGCGGAGCAGGACCCCCTGGCAGTGGCGGCGGGCCGCCAAGTTTTCTTTATCATAGAGCTGGGGTTTGATGAGCTCCAGGTACCAGTCGCAGAACTCGTGCCAGATGAACTGGTAAAGGCTGTTGGCCGCCTGGTCGAACTCGTAGGCGTCCAGGCGGGTCCGGGTCTCTTTGGCGACCTGCTGCAGGTGGCTGACAATCCAGGCCTCCTCCATCCGCAAAGGTTTTGGGCCGGTCTCATCCGGGGGGCCGGCAGGGTCGTAGTCCTCCAGGTTCATCAAGGTGAAGCGGCTGGCGTTCCACACCTTGTTGGCGAAGTTGCGGTAGCCGGCGATACGCTCCTCGGAAAGGCGCACGTCCCGGCCCATGGCCGCGAAAGCCGCCAGGGAAAAGCGGAAGGCGTCGGTGCCGTACGCTTCCATCAGGTCCAGGGGGTCGATAACGTTGCCCTTGGATTTGCTCATCTTCTGGCCTTCCGGGTCCCGCACCAGGGCGTGGATATATACCTCCCGGAAGGGCGCCTCCCCCATGAAATGAATCCCCATCATCATCATCCGGGCCACCCAGAAAAAGAGAATATCGAAGGCGGTAACCAGAACGCTGGTGGGGTAGAAGATTTTCAGCTCCGGGGTGGCATCCGGCCAGCCCAGGGTGGAGAAGGGCCACAGGGCCGAGGAGAACCAGGTGTCCAGGACGTCGGTCTCCTGGGCCAGTTCGACGCCGGCGCATTGAGGGCACTCACCGGGGTCTTCCCGGCTGACTATGACCTGGCCGCAATTCTTACAGGTCCAGGCGGGGATGCGATGGCCCCACCAGATCTGCCGGGAGATGCACCAGTCCCGGATATTGGTCATCCAGTCGAAGTAGCTTTTATCCCAGTTGGCCGGGATGAGGCGGGTGCGGCCGTCCTGCACCGCTTCCATGGCCGCCTCGGCCAGGGGCTTCACCATTACGAACCACTGCTGGGAGACCAGGGGCTCGACGATGACCTTGCAGCGGTAGCAATGGCCCACCGGGACTACGTAGGGCTCCACCTTCGCCAGGAGGCCGAGGCGCTTCAGGTCCTTGACGATCTGCCCCCGGCAGACGAAACGGTCCATACCCACGTATTTGGGGCCGGCTTCTTTGGTCATCTTGCCGCCCTGGTCGATGACCTGGACGGCCGGGAGTTGATGGCGCCGGGCCACCTCGAAGTCGTTGAAGTCATGGGCCGGGGTGATCTTCAGGGCGCCGCTGCCGAACTCCGGGGAGACGTAAGAGTCGGTAATTACCGGGATCTCCCGCCCCAGCACCGGCAAGCGCAGGGTGGCCCCGTGGAGGGCCAGATAGCGCTGGTCTTCGGGATGAACCGCCACCGCGGTGTCGCCCAGCAGGGTTTCGGGCCGGGTGGTGGCCACGGTGAGGTGGCCGCTGCCCTGGGCCAGGGGATAGCGGATATGGTAAAGGTGGCCGTCGTGGGGGTCGTGCTCCACCTCCAGGTCCGCCAGGGCGGTGCGACAGCGGGGGCACCAGTTGATCATGTAGTCGCCCCGGTAAATGAGGCCTTCTTCATAGAGGCGCACGAAGACCTCGCGCACCGCCCGGGACAAACCCTGGTCCAGAGTGAAGCGCTCCCGGCTCCAGTCGCAGGAGCAGCCCAGGCGCTGCAACTGCTGGATGATCTGCCCGCCGAATTCCGCCTTCCACTGCCAGACCCGCTCAATAAAGGCCTCCCGACCCAGGGCGTGGCGGTCGCTGCCCTCCGCGGCCAGCATACGCTCCACCACGTTCTGGGTGGCGATGCCGGCGTGGTCGGTGCCCGGCATCCACAGGACGTCAAAACCCTGCATGCGCTTGTAGCGCACCAGGATGTCCTGCAGGGTATTGTTCAGGGCGTGGCCCATGTGCAAGAGGCCGGTGACGTTGGGGGGCGGGATGACGATGCAGTAGGGAGGTTTGCTGCCGTCGGCCTTAGCCCGGAACAGCCCCTGCTCTTGCCAATATTTGTACCACTTTTCCTCAATCCGGGAGGGATCGTAAACTTTGTCCAGAATTTCCGCCATGGTGGTCCTTAGGGAAGTGTCAGGGGAGGGTGGTAAGGGGTCCGGCAGCCCAGACGTCTCGCCTGTGGAAACCCTGTACCCCCTCCCCAATATCTAACTATTTAATATCATTACAAACTAACATGAGAACCCCGTCATGTCAAGGGAATAGAAGGCCCGCCCAGCGGCGGACTGAGATTTACCTTGAAAAGCGCCAAAAGATCTGATATGACCAAGTGGTCATGTTGAGGCACGAAGAAGCGGTCCTGGCCACCTTCCGGCAACTGCCGCCGGATAAGCAGGAACGCGTCCTCACCGCCGCCCTGGCGGAGTTCGCCGACCAGGGATATCGGGCCGCCTCCCTGAACCGTCTGGTGGCCCGGGCGGGCATTGCCAAAGGGTCCCTCTATCAATATTTTCCCAATAAAGAAGGGATCTTCCGTCACCTGTTCCAGTTTGCCCTGGATCGGGTCCGGCGCACCCTGACCACGGTCAAGGAAGATACCCTGGAGGAAGGCTTCTTCAGCCGCCTGGAGAAATCCTTGCTGGCCGGGGTGGGGTTCCTGCGGGAGCATCCCCGCATCTTCAACTTCTACCTGAAGATCCAGTTTGACCAGAACGTCCCCTACCGGGAGGAGTTACTGACCACGGTGCGCCGCCACGCGGTGGATTACTTCTCCTCCCTGGTGCGCCGGGCCAAGGCCCGGGGGGAGCTGCGGCCCGGAGTGCCTGAGGCTGCGGTCCTCTTCCTCCTGGACGCCCTGTTCGACCGCTTCCTCCAGGCCGTGGCCGTGCCCGCCCTGGACGTCACCCTGGGTCTGAACCAGGCGCCGGAGGCGATCATCCGCAAACGGATCAAGGAACTGGTGCAACTTCTGCGCGAAGGGATGGCGGCCTAGGGCGCACCTGCTGGTCCGCCCCTTGAAAAGATCTATAATGACCTTTAAATGACCAGCCGGTCATAAAGGAGTCCGGGGATGGCCCTTCCCAAGTTTCAGGACCCCGATCTGAGGTCCATCTATGAAAAGGTAGCAGCAAAGGTCCGACTGGACCGGGAAGACGGCCTGGCCCTGTTCGAGAGCGCCGATCTGCTGGGGGTTGGGGCCCTGGCCCAGGTGGTGCGGCGGCGGCTCCACGGCCGCCGGGCTTTTTACATCTATAACCAGCACGTCAACTACTCCAACATTTGCATCAACGGCTGCAAGTTCTGCGCCTTTAGTCGCAAGGCCGGAGAGCCGGGGGCCTACGAGATGTCCCTGGAGGAGATCTTCGCCAAGATCGAGGCCCGGCGCTACGAACCCATCACCGAGATTCACATCGTGGGCGGTTGCCATCCGGACCTGCCCTTTTCCTTTTACCTGGAGATGCTCCGGGGCATTAAAAGGCTGCGCCCCGCAGTGCACCTCCAGGCCTTCACCGCGGTGGAGGTGGCCCACCTCTCCGACCGGGCCGGGCTGAGCGTCGCCGACACCCTGCTGGCCCTAAAGGAGGCGGGTCTGGGATCCCTCCCCGGCGGCGGCGCCGAGGTCTTCAGCCCCCGCATCCGGCAAAATCTCTGTCCCGAAAAGCTCTCCCCGGAAGGGTGGCTGGGGGTGGCCCAAACCGCCCACCGCCTGGGGCTCAACTCCAACGCCACCATGCTCTACGGCCACCTGGAGACCCTGGCAGAGCGGGTGGATCATCTAATAAGACTTCGCCAGGCGCAAGATGAAACCCACGGGTTTTTGGCCTTCATCCCCCTGGCCTTCCATCCTCAAAACACCGGCCTCAGTGAGCTGAGCGGCCCCAGCGCCATCGATGATCTCAAGACCCTGGCGGTCTCTCGTCTGCTGTTGGACAACGTTCCCCATCTCAAGGCCTTCTGGGTGATGCTGGGGCCCAAGCTGGCCCAAATTTCGCTGTGTTTCGGGGTGGACGACGTGGACGGCACCGTCATGGAGGAGCGCATCACTCACATGGCCGGGGCCCAGACCCCCCAGGGCCTGACCCGGGCCCAGCTCCGGGCCCTGATCCGGGAAGCCGGCTGTGAGCCGGTGGAACGGGACACCCTCTACCGGGTGGTGGAAGCTGCATGATGCCGCGGCCTTACGAAATAGACGAAATAGACGGAATAGAGGGGGGAATCCTGGAAAAATTGATCCCGGGCGGGCGCCTCGACCGGCTGGCAGCCAACCGCCTCTGGGACCTGGACCTCCTTACCCTGGGGAGCGCCGCCGATCTGGCGCGCCGGCGCCTCCACCCCGAGTCCCGGGTCAGTTACGTCATCGACCGCAATATCAACTACACCAACATCTGCGTCTCCGGCTGCCGCTTCTGCGCCTTCTTTCGCCCCCCCGGGGCCCCGGACGGCTACGTCCTGGGCTGGGACGACCTGGCCGCCAAACTTAAGGAACTCAAGGACCACGGCGGCAGCGGGGTCCTCCTCCAGGGAGGCCTCAACCCGGAACTGGGGCCGTCGTATTACGAAAGGCTAATCGGCTGCATCCGGGACTCCGGCCTGGCGGTACATGGCTTTTCACCCCCGGAGCTGGTCTTTTGGGCCGACCAGTGGGCCCTGACCCTGGAGGAGGTCATTCGCCTCCTGGTGGCCGCGGGCTTGAGCTCCATTCCCGGGGGCGGCGCCGAGATCCTGATGGACCGGGTGCGCCGCCTGGCTTCCCCCCATAAGTGCGACAGTGCCCAGTGGCTGGAGGTCATGGCCACCGCCCATAAATTGGGGTTAAAGACCAGCGCCACCATGATGTTCGGGCATCTGGAGACCCGGGCCGAGCGCATCGAGCATCTCCTCAAAATCCGGAAGTTGCAGGATGAAACCGGCGGCTTCACCGCCTTCATCCCCTGGACCTTCCAGCCCGGGTCCACCAGTCTGGGGGGCGAACCCCTGGGCGCAGTCGAATATTTGCGCACCCTGGCCATCTCCCGGCTGGTCTTGGACAACGTGCCCCACCTGCAGGTTTCCTGGGTGACCCAGGGACCCAAGGTGGCCCAGCTCGCCCTGAAATTCGGGGCCGACGACTTCGGCTCCACTATGTTGGAAGAAAACGTGGTGGCCGCCACCGGGGTGGGATTCCGACTGCCCCGGGAGGAAATCGAAACCCTCATCCGCCAGGCCGGCTACCAGCCGCGGCTGAGAGACCATCGGTATAATTTGCGGTGAGAGAACTGGGGGGAGGGCCAGGGCCGACGGCCGCTTGCAATCTCCCTCCAGACCCCCCTCCCAACCCGGGTAAGGGCCGGGGAAGGTGAGGCCGCTGGCCCCGACTTCCCCGGCAATAAAAACAAAGAAAGCCAAAGCCATGAAGCCCGAAATCGCGGTCATCGCCCGGGTAGGGGCCCATCAGGCCCTGGCGGCCGCGGGGCTCCAGCCGCAGCAGACCCGGGTCTTCTCCACCCCTTACGGCGACAGCCGCCCGGTGCATTTCTTCCGGCACGAAGGCCTGGAGTTTGCGGTCCTCTCCCGCCACGGCGAAGCGGGCTATGAAATCTCCGCCCCCTTTATCAACGCCCGGGCCAACCTTTATGCCTTGAAGGACCTGGGAGTGGCCAAGGTCCTGGCCTGGGTGGCCCCGGGGTCCCTGCGGCAGGAACTGGCCCCCGGGGATCTGGTGGTCCCCGGGGATGTGCTGGATGAAGGACGTGGTGGCCCCCATACCTTTTTTACCGGGGTGGGCTGGGGTTTTATTCGCCATAACCCGCTGTTTTGTCCCGAACTTAGAGAAGCCCTGCTCAGGGGTCTGGCCGGGGCGCCCTTCACGGTCCACGGCCACGGGGTTTATCTGGCCACCACCGGGCCCCGTCTGGAGACGGCCGCGGAGATCCGCAAGTTCCGCCTCCTGGGGGGCGACCTGGTGGGCCAGACCCTGGCGCCGGAGGTCTTCCTGGCCCGGGAGTTGGAGCTCTGTTACGTCGCCCTCACTTACGTGGTGAACTATGCCGAGGGCCTCCTGGACCGGCCTTACCGACCCGGGACGCTGTTCGAGGGGCTGGCCACCACGGAGGAGGTGGCCCGGGTGGCCGCGGTGGAAGCGGCCCTGCCGCAGTTGCTCCTGGGCCTCTTGCCAGGCCTGGCGGCCACCCCGCGGCAATGCCCCTGCCCCCGGCTGCTGGAGCGCTATCGCCTCCGGGGCGATCTCGGCCCGGACTGGCGCACCTGGGTGCGCTGAGAAATATCGGCAGGGCGGTTCTGCGGCCTGCCTGGCATGGACTCGAGGCTAAAGATGGCTATTACTGCGGCCTGCCGCTACCGGGAACAAATATGATCGCCCACCTGGCTTCCTGGGTCCTGCCGGTGAACCGCCCCCCCATCCGCGATGGGGCGGTGCTGGTGCAGGGCGGGGTGATCCGGGCGGTGGGCCCGGCCCGGGAGGTTTGTTCCTCTTTTTTGTCTTCTTTGTCAGGGTCCGGATTCCGGGGATTGATCTGCGACCACGGCTCAGGGGCCATCTTGCCGGGGCTGGTCAATTGCCACACCCACCTGGAGTTTTCCGCCCTGGCCGGGCGGATTCCGCCGCAGGAGCGTTGGCAGGTTTGGCTGGAGGCGGCCCTGGCGGCCCGGGAGGCCCTGGCCCCCGGGGAAGTTGCCCAAGGCATTCTCCGGGGCCTGGAGGCCCTGCGCCGCAACGGCACCGCCCTGGTGGGCGAGGTCAGCAACACCGGCGCCTCACTGAAGTACCTGGAGAACAGCGAGCTGGCCTACCATCTGTTTTACGAATGTTTGGGCTTCAACCTCCTGGAGCCTGTGGATCTGGGGAAATCGTTTCCCTTCCTGGCCGAGGCGGGGGTGGCAGCCAGCCCCCGGGTCTCCGCCGCCGCCCATGCGCCCTACTCCGTTTCTGCGGCCCTGTTTCGAGCCATCAGCCGCTGGAACGACGCCGGCTGCCGCCCGCAAACGGTGCACCTGGGGGAATCCCGGGAGGAGCTGGCCTTGCTGGCGGAGGGCAACGGCTTTTTGCGAGACTTGCTCAAGCGGCGGGGACGGTGGCTTGATGCTTTTCAGCCCCCGGGCGAGAGCCCGGCCGCCTATTTGCAGCATCTGGGCTTCCTGGGGCCTCGCACCCTGGCGGTGCACGGCGTCTGGCTGGATGAGGCGGACTGGCGCCTGCTGGTTCAAAGCCGCACCTGGCTGGTCCTTTGCCCCCGGGCCAACCGCTACACCGGGGCGGGGCTGCCGCCGGTGGACCGGCTGCTTCAGGCCCGGGTCAATCTGGCCCTGGGCACCGACTCCCTGGCGGGCAACTGGGACCTGAATCTCTTCGGGGAGATTGACTGGCTCCAGCGGACTTTTCCCGCCTACCCCGGAGATTTGTGGCTGCGCCTGGCCACCCTCAACGGCGCCCGGGCCCTGGGAAGGGACCGGGACCTGGGAAGTCTGGAGCCGGGGAAAAAGGCGGCTTTGGGGTTTATCCCCCTGGATAAGCCCGGAGAAGATTTCTGGCAGGAACTTTTCACGGCGGGGGCCGCAGGGAAATTTCGCTGGCTGGGATAATCTTGTCTTAGGAGCAGCAGTGGCACAGGCTTCCAGCCTGTGATCGGGCGAGAATGGAAACTAGTGGAGTGTTTCATACCCAGCTGGACATAATATCAGGTCCGGTCTGGGGACTTGGCTCGAGTTAAGTCCCCCTTTAAAACGGGGGGGCTAATAAACAGTCATTTTCAATGGATAGTCGATTAAGAATCATACCACTATATTTACCTGTTAGCTGATCGCGACAAGCTGATCGCTTTCTTTCGGAGGCCGACATGCTTTCCCAGGCCCGTATCGGTCGGATTGAGTACCTCAACGTCCTGCCCATCTATTTTGCCCTGGAGAACCTGTTTGGGGAGAACGGTTTTCAGCTGGTGCGGGGCACCCCGGCGGAACTCAACGCCGCCATGCGCCGGGGGGAGGTGGACCTGGGCTCCATTTCCGCCCTGGAATACGGCCGCCATCCCGGGTCTTATCTGCTGCTTCCGGACCTCTCCATCAGCTCCCGGGGGCCGGTGGGGAGCGTCCTGCTCTTCAGCCGGGTGCCCTTTGGGGAGCTGCAGGGCAAGAGCATCCGGGTGAGCGCCGCCTCCGCCAGCGGCGCCGCCCTCCTTAAGGTGCTGCTGGCCGAGCTTTTCCGGGTGACCGCCCATTTTCACCGCGGTCCCCTGGCCGGCCGCTCCCTGGAGGAGGCTGCCGCAGACCTGGCCATCGGCGATGAAGCCCTGCGCCTCAAACATGAGGGGGCCGGGCCCTTTGAGCTGGACCTGGGCGCCGCCTGGCAGGAACTCACCGGCCTACCCTTTGTCTTTGGGGTCTGGGCGGTGCGCCGTGACTTTGCACAGGCCCAGCACGAGGAAACCTTGGCCCTGCACCGGCTGTTGCTGCACTCCAAATCCTGGGGGCTCGGGTCGCTGCCGGCATTGAGCCGCCTGGCCGCGGCTTCCTTCGGCATGACGCCGGAGGCGGTGCTGGCTTATTTCCAGCAATTGGATTATGCTTTAGGCCCGGACCACCAACGGGGTTTGCGTACTTTCTTTCATTACTTATATGAACAGGGGGAGCTGCCGGAAGAGCCGCGGTTGGAATATTTTCAGGGGTAGCTATCAGCGGTCAGCGGTCAGCTTTCAGCTAAAGACAAAAAACTGACTGCTATCTGGAAGTTGACCGATACCCCCGAATTAGGATCAAATAATGTAAAAGATATGGCATCAATAATCCCTAACCTATGTATGGTGCGCAATGAGCACCTAATGCTGTTTCGAATTAAAGGCAGTGGAGATGGTGCGCAGTGCGCACCCTACACGGCTAACTGCTGACTCGTTTTAGCTGATAGCTGATAGCTGAAAGCTATCCCGAAGGGATAAATACATGGGTTATCGCGATTTGCAGGAGTTTATCGAACGCCTGGAGCAGGCCGGGGAATTAGTGCGCCTCCGTGAGCCGGTGAGCCCCAGGTTGGAAATCACCGAGATCACCGACCGGATCAGCAAGCGGGCCGGGCCGGCCCTGCTCTTTGAGGAGGTGCCGGGCTATGCGATGCCGGTGCTGATGAACGCCTTCGGCTCCATGAAGCGCATGTGTCTGGCACTTAAGGTGGACTCCCTGGACGGCATCGCCGGGGAGTTGCTGGACTTCATGGAGGTGGAGGCCAACACCCTGATGAAAAAGCTGAAGCTCCTCCCCAAGCTGGCCCGCCTGGGGAGGATGTTCCCCAAAGAGGTCTCCCGGGGCCCCTGCCAGGAAGTGGTGCTCACCGGCGACGACATCGACCTGGGGCAGCTCCCGGTCCTCACCTGCTGGCCCGGGGACGGCGGTCCTTTCATCACCCTGCCCGCGGTCTTCACCCGGCATCCCGAGACCGGGCGGCGCAACGTGGGCATGTACCGCCTCCAGGTCTATGACGCCCGGACCACAGGCATGCACTGGCACGCCCATAAAGGAGGGGCGCAGCACTACCGGGTGGCGGAGGCCCGGGGAGAGGCGCTGCCCGTGGCGGTGGCCATCGGCGCCGATCCCGCGGTCACCTATGCGGCCACCGCCCCGCTGCCCGAGGACATCGATGAAATCGTCTTTGCCGGCTTCCTGCGGGGCGAACCGGTGGATCTGGTGAACTGCCTCACCCAGCCCTTGCAAGTGCCGGCGGAGTCGCAGATCGTCCTGGAAGGCTACGTGGCCCCGGGGGAGCGCCGCCGGGAAGGGCCTTTCGGCGACCACACCGGCTACTATTCCCTGGCGGACGACTACCCGGTGTTCCACCTCACCGCCCTCACCCGGCGGCGCCGGGCCATCTATCCCGCCACCATCGTGGGCCGGCCCCCCATGGAAGACTGCTTCATGGCCAAGGCGACCGAACGCATCTTCTTCCCCCTGATCCAAAAGACCCTGCCGGAGCTGGTGGACCTGAACCTGCCGATGGAGGGGGTGTTCCACAACCTGGCCTTCGTCTCCATCGACAAACGCTACGCGGGCCACGCCCGCAAGGTGATGTATGCCCTCTGGGGCCTGGGACAGATGATGTTCACCAAGATTGTCGTGGTCTTCGACCGGGAAGTGGACGTCCAGGACCTGGGCCAGGTACTATGGCGCCTGGGTAACAACGTCGATCCCAAACGGGACGTGGTCTTCTCCGAAGGCCCGGTGGACGCCCTGGACCATGCCGCCCCTCTGGCCCACTACGGCTCTAAAATGGGCATCGACGCCACCCGCAAGTGGCCCGAGGAGGGTTTTACCCGCCCCTGGCCGCAGGTGATCGAGATGGACCCGGAAATCCAACGGAAGGTGGACAAGCTGTGGCCCAGACTGGGACTGAAATAAACCGCTATGTGCTGGCCCTCACCGGGGCCTCGGGGATGATTTACGCCAGGGAACTCCTGGCCTATTTCGCCGGCCGGCCGGACCTGGAGCTGCACGCGGTGATCTCCGCTCCCGGAGAGCAGGTGCTGGCCCTGGAGTTGGGGCTGACCCCCGGGGAGCTGGCCCCCGGGGCGGTTTGGCACCGGGTGGACGACTTCACCGCCCCACTGGCCAGCGGTTCCTTCAGGGCCCGGGCCATGGTGGTGGTCCCCTGCTCCATGGGGACCCTGGGGGCCATCGCCCAGGGAGCGGGCCGCAACCTGATCCACCGGGCCGGCGAGGTCTTCCTGAAGGAGCGGCGGTCCCTGATCCTGGTGGTGCGGGAAACGCCGCTGAGCCTTATTCACCTGAAGAACCTGACCCGGGTGGCCGCGGCCGGGGCCACCGTCATGCCGGCCTGCCCCGGCTTTTATCACCGGCCCGCCACCCTGGAGGATATGTCCCGGCAGTTCGCCGGCCGCGTCCTGGACCTCCTGGGATTGGCGCACCAATTGGGGCCGCGCTGGGGGGAGAACTGAGGTCGGTACAGGCTGGAAAGCCTGGGTCACCCATACTAACGAAAACAGTGGCCAGTGGTTAGTGGTTAGAGAACAGAAAACAGTTTAACCATCCCGGCTCGCTATGCGCCAATTCCTGCAAAACCTTTACGAATTGTTGGAGATGATCAAGATCGGCCACAGCGTTCTGGCCCTGCCCTTTGCCTTCATGGGGGCCATGCTGGCGGCCCGGGGCCTGCCCGACGGTCGGACCAACTTCTATATCCTGATGGCCATGGTAGGTGCGCGAGCCGCCGCCATGGCCTTCAACCGCCTGGTGGACGCCCCCTTGGACGCCCTCAATCCCCGCACCCGGGATCGGGCCTTGCCCGCAGCCCGGGTGAGCCGCCGGGCCGCCTGGGTACTGACGATCAGCAGCACCCTGGTTTTCATGGGGGCCGCGGCCCAGCTCAACCGGCTCTGTCTGCTGCTCTCGCCCCTGGCCTTGTTGGTGATCCTGGGATACTCCCTCACCAAGCGTTTTACCTCCCTCTCCCACCTGGTGCTGGGTCTGAGCCTGGGCCTCGCCCCGCTGGGCGGCTGGCTGGCGGTGCGGGGCGACCTGAGCCCCTCGGTGCTGACTCTAGCCGCGGCAGTAATCTTTTGGGTGGCGGGCTTCGATATCCTCTACTCCCTCCAGGACGAGGACTTCGACCGCCGCCTGGGGCTCTCCTCCCTGCCGGCCAGGTTGGGGGCCACCGGCGCCAGGCGTCTGTCAGCCCTGTTTCACCTGGCCGCGGCCGCCTGCTTCGGCCTCACCGGCCTGCTGGCCCCTCTGGGCGCGGTCTATGCCGGGGCGGTGCTTCTCACCTCCCTGATACTGCTCTTCCAGCATGTCCTTCTCTCCAGCCGGAATCCTTTGCGCCTGCCCCCGGCCTTCTTCACCCTCAACGGTCTGGTGGGTCTGGGCCTGGCCCTGGCCACCTGGCTGTCGCTGGCCGTTTAGGCATGGGCTCCCCATCTCTGACCAATTACCGGAATCTCCCTTTCCACAGCGGCCAGGTGGGGGTGGCCTACCACTTTTAAACGGCAGCGCTGCCGATTTCACCGCGGCCCTTTGGGGGCCGCTTTTTGTTTGTGGGGAAGCCCCTCCTGGAGAAGGGAAGCTGCGATCCCGGGGCGCCAAGCAAACCCTGGTTGTCATCCCTAGGGCCGGGATGATATGGTGAGGCTGGCTTTGCCCGGCAGGGGCGAATACTTTATAATGCAAATCTGGGAACCTGGTTAACGTCGATGTTTCTCCAGCAATTACTCAACGGCCTCACCAGCGGCAGCGTTTACGCCCTCATCGCCCTGGGCTACACCATGATCTATGGCATTCTGGGCCTGATCAATTTTGCCCAGGGAGAGATTTACATGTTCGGGGCCTTTGTGACGGTGTTGCTGCTGGCCGGCGGGCGGGTCCCTTTTTCCCTGGCCTGTGGCGCCGGGATGGCGGCCGCCGCCCTGCTGGGGGTGGCCCTGGAGCGCCTGGCCTTTCGGCCCTTGCGGGGCTCCCATCCCGTGGTGCTCCTGATCAGCGCCATTGGCGCCTCCATCTTTCTGCAGAGCCTGGCCCTGCTGTTATTCGGCCCCAACGACCGGCCCTTTCCGGTGCAATTCGCCTTCAGCAGCCTTAAGATCGGCGGGGCGACGGTATCCACCCTGCAGGCGGCCATCCTGGCCGCGGCCCTGGGCTTCATGGGGCTGTTGCTGGTCTTCGTGCGTTATACCAGGTATGGCAAGGCCATTGTCGCCTGCGCCCTGGATCGGGACACTGCCCGCCTCATGGGCATCAACGTCGACCGCATGGTGGCCCTGACCTTTCTGATCGGCTCGGCCCTGAGCGGCGCCGCCGGCATTATGATGGCCATCTATTACAACGCCACCTACCCGCGCATGGGCCTGCTGCCCGGCCTCAAGGCCTTCAGCGCCGCCGTCCTGGGAGGGGTGGGCAATATTCCCGGGGCCATCCTGGGAGGGCTGCTCCTGGGGGTGGCGGAGAGCCTGGGGGCCGCCTATATCTCCTCGGGTTACAAGGACGCCATCGCCTTCGCCATCATGATTCTGGTGCTGCTTCTCCGGCCCCAGGGGATCCTGAAGGGGCGGGGAGACTGAGATGACCGCCTATCTCTTGCATCTGGCCATCCTGGCTGGGATTTACATCATCCTCACGGTGAGCCTCAACCTGATTATCGGCTACGCCGGGCAGATTTCCCTGGGGCACGCCGCCTTCTTCGGCGTCGGCGCTTACGTCTCCGCCCTCATGGCCCGGCAGGGGCACTTTCCCTTTCCCTTGGCGGCCCTGGGCGCCATGCTGGCGGCGGCAGGGTGCGGCCTGGCCCTGGGCCTGCCCACCTTGAGATTGAAAGAGGATTACCTGGCCATCGTCACCCTGGGATTCGGGGTGATTCTGGACCTGGTGTTCCTCAATCTGGAAATCACCGGGGGTCCGGAGGGTCTGGCGGGCATCCCTTCTCCCAGCCTTTTCGGCCTGAGCTTCCGGCCTGCGGGCCGCTATCTAGTGCTGGTGGCAGTGGCCGTGGCCCTGGTCCTGATCCTGACCTGGCGCCTGGTGGAGTCCTATCACGGCCGGGCCTTGCGGGCCATCCGGGATGATGAGACCACCGCCCAGGTCATGGGAATCAACACCCCGGCCTACAAGGTGGCCGTCTTCACGCTGGCCGCGGCTCTGGCCGGCCTGGCCGGTTCCCTGTACGCCCATTACATCACCTTCATCAACCCGGAATCCTTCGGTCTGCACACCTCCATCCTGATCCTGACCATGGTGGTGCTGGGGGGCATGGGCTCCATGACGGGAGCGGTGCTGGGCGCGGTGATCCTGACGGCCCTGCCGGAGATGCTTCGTCAGTTCCAGTCCTACCAGGACCTGGTCTACGGGGCGCTATTGGTGGGTCTGCTGATTTTGAGGCCCGAAGGGTTGCTGGGGCGGGGGAAGCTGAGCCTGAAATTTCTGCAAAGGGAAAGTTGAAAGGAGCGATCCGTGATCAGCTTTCAGTGGGCAACTTAAGTTCTTAACCCCTTTTTTTCCCACGGAAAACGGAAAACGGAAAACGGAAAACGGTTTTCTACCATGCTGACCTTAAAAAGTGTCCAGGCCGGATATGGCCGCCTGCCGGTGCTCAAGGGCGTCTCTCTGCACGTGCGGCAAGGCGAAGTGGTGACCCTTATCGGCGGCAACGGCGCCGGCAAGAGCACCATCCTGCGCACTATCTGCGGTTTGCTGCGGGCCCGCAAAGGGGTCCTCGAATTTGCCGGCCAGGACCTGACCCTGCTGACTACCGAGCGCATTGTGGCCCTGGGTCTGGTCTTGGTGCCCGAGGGGCGCAGGGTCTTCCGGACGCTGAGCGTCACTGCCAACCTGGAGTTGGGGGCCTATGCGCGGCCGGATAAAATTCAGGTGCGTCGGGACCTGGAGGAGTTGCGGCGGCGCTTCCCCATGCTGAAGGACCGGGCCCGGCAGGCGGCCGGCACTTTGAGCGGCGGCGAGCAGCAGATCCTGGCCATGGGCCGGGCCCTCATGGCCCGGCCCCGCCTCCTGATGCTGGATGAGCCGTCCATGGGCCTGGCCCCCCGCATGGTGACCCAGATTTACGAAATTCTGGCGGAATTGAAGAAAAACGGGACTACCATTCTGTTGGTGGAGCAGAATGCCCGGGCCGCCCTGAAGGTGGCCGACCGGGGGTATGTCCTGGAGACCGGCCGCATCATCCTGGACGGGACCGCCGCCGAACTGCGGGAAGACCCGGAGGTGCAGCGGGCTTACCTGGGCAAAGGTTATCGCGAGGTTTGGGAGTGAGAAGAAGCTCTCAGCTAACCGCGGGCATATGGTCAGCCTAAGAGATTCGAAGTCTTGGCTGCAAGCTGGAAGCTGGCAGCCTTCTCCGGTGCTCGGGTTTTAACTGGTAACTTGATGAGTTTATTAGAAATCAATAGCTTGACCAAAAAATTCGGGGGGGTCCAGGCCCTGAACCGGGTCTCCTTCGCGGTGGCCGCCGGCGAGATCCTGGGTCTCATTGGGCCCAACGGCGCCGGCAAGACCACCTGCTTCAATCTCATCAACGGCCTCATCCCCCCCACCGCCGGCAGTCTGATGCTGGCCGGCCGGGAACTGGTGGGCCTGCCGCCCTATCGCCGGGCGGCCCGGGGTCTGGCCCGCACCTTTCAGAATATCCAGCTTTTCGGGGGCATGACGGTGCTGGAAAATATCCTCGCCGGCTACCACTTGGCGCAGAAGGTGGGCATCCTGGAGGCCCTTCTGCCCTTGCCCAGGGTGCGGCGGGCCAGGGCCCAGGCCCGGGCGCGTGGCCGGGAGCTGCTTCGCCTGGTGGGGCTGGAGTTCAAGGGGGACTGGCCGGCGGAGTCTCTGGCCTACGGCGAACAGCGACGCCTGGAGATCGCCCGGGCCATGGCCTTGGAGCCGCGATTGCTACTCCTGGACGAACCCGCCGCCGGCCTCAACCCCCGGGAGACCGAAGATCTTATCCCCCTGCTGGGGGAACTGCGGCGCCAGGGGACCACCCTGCTGCTCATCGAGCACGACATGAGCCTGGTGATGGGCCTCTGTGATCGCATCGTAGTCCTGGACCACGGCGAGGTCATCGCCAGCGGCCTGCCCCGGGAAATCCGCCGGGACCCCAGGGTCATCGAGGCCTATTTAGGTAAGGAAGGAGAATGAGTGGTAAGCAGGTCGCAGTAGGGGCGGCAAGGGCGCAGGCTTCCAGCCTGTGATCGGGTCGCCCGCCTGGGGTGCGCACTGCGCACCCAAACAGGCTGGGCGCACCCGAAAGGGCCACAGGTTGCAAACCGGCGGCGCCTCAAAAGAAGCTGTCAGCTAGCAGCTAACAGTTAAAAAACCCAAAGCAAAGGATTTTTTAAAAAAAAGGTTGGCAAACGAGCCATCAATTGGCTTTAAATATCGATAAGGTAACAGGCGCGCGCCCCAAGCTTTCCCAAAAAGCTGAAAGCTGGAAGCTGAGCGCTGAAAGCTTACACCCAAACAGGATGCGCAGCCGAAAGGGCCACAGGTTGCAACCCTGTGCCACCAAACCGAAAACGGGGTTTTATAATGGCAGTCTTCGACCCAGATGCGGAACAGATGGACCGCGGGGAACTGGCCCAATTGCAACTGGAGCGTTTACAGGCCACCCTCACCCGGGTCTATAAGAACGTCAAGTTCTACAAGAAGAAGTTCGATGAGATGGGCTTTCTCCCGGAGGATTGCCAGTCCCTGGAAGACCTGGCCCGGCTTCCCTTCACCACGCGGCACGACCTGGCCCGGGCCTACCCCTACGAGATGTTCGCGGTGCCCTTGCGGGAGGTGGTGCGTATCCACTCTTCCACCGGCAGCCCCGGCAACCCCATCGTCATGGGCTATACCGCTTGGGACCTGCGCCACTGGGCCAGGCTGGCGGCCCGGGTCCTCACTGCCGCCGGGGTGGACCGCGACGATGTGGTCCAGGTGACCCTGAGTTACGGCCTCCTTACCAGCGCCTTCGGGCTTCACTATGGGGTGGAGCTCCTGGGGGCCTCGGTGATCCCCGCCGGCCCCGGCGGCGCCGCCCGCCAGATCCAGGTGATGCGGGACTACCGCACCACGGTGCTGGCCTCTACCCCTTCCTATGCCCTGGTGCTGGCTGACCAGATGGAGGCTCAGGGGGTGGACCCCAAAGACCTGCACCTGAAGTTGGCCCTGCTGGGCGGGGAGCCCTGGACCGAAGTGGAGCGCTCCGAGATCGAAAACCGCCTCTATCTCACCGCCTTAGACCACTACCCCCTCTCCGAGGCCATGGGGCCAGGGGTGGCCGGGGAGTGCGCCGCCCGCCCGCTGCCGGGCATGCACCTCAACGAAGACCATTTCCTCCCCGAGATCATTGACCCCAGGAGCGGCGCCATCCTTCCGGCCGGGGAACTGGGGGAACTGGTGCTTACCACCATCACCCGAGAGGCCACCCCCTTGATCCGCTTCCGCACCGGGGATTTAGTGCGCCTTGCGAACGATCCCTGTCCCTGTGGCCGCACTTTAGCCCGCATGAGCCGCATTGCCGGGCGCTGCGACGAAGTGGTGATCGTCAAGGGCATCAATATCTTCCCGGCCCGGGTGGGTCAGATCCTTCGCGGCCTGCAAGAGGAAGAGCCCTGCTACCAACTGGTGGTGGGCCGGGAGGGCCATCTGGATTACCTGGAGGTCAGAATCGAGGTGCGGGAAGGCCTGTTCTTCGACAAGATGACGGTGCAGCGGGAATTCTTGCAGCAGCTCACCCACAAGCTGGCCCAGGCCATCGGGGTCCAGCCCCGGGTCAAACTGGTGGAGCCGGAATCTTTGGCCCGGGAGCAGGAGACCTCGCCCTTGGTGGTTGATTTGAGAAAATGATTGGCTGGCAGGTGATTTTTGCGGCCGGATTAAACTAAACCATAGGAGGAAAGACCATGGCAGCAGAAACGGATATCCGCTACGTTTGCCTCTCGGACCTGCATCTGGGGGCGGAATTGAGCCTTTTAACCAGCTTGATGCCGGGGACCTCTCCGGGAAGCCCCCAGGTTGATCCCAAGCAGGCGAGCCCGGTAATGGGAGACTTGATGAACTGCCTGAGATACCTGATTAAGGACCAGAGCCCCAAGCCCACCTTAATTCTGCTGGGGGATATCCTGGAGCTGGCCCTGGCCAATGACAGCGATGCGGCCATGGTCTTTGAACGTTTCCTGGAGCTGGCCATGACCGAGGGCGGCGAACTCTTATTCGAGAAAGTCTTTTATATCCCGGGCAACCATGACCACCATCTCTGGGAGAGCGCCCGGGAGACCCAGTATGTCTCGAATTACTTGCCCACGACCAAACCTGAGACCAAACTCGACATTCCGTGGCACACCACCAAAATCTTCATGGAATTGGAAGAGAACCAAAACCAGGTCCCTTCATTTTTCTTAAACGCGCTGTTGGATCGCTATGACGACGTGGTTCGCTATGACCACCTCAAAAGTTTGAAAATCAACACCGCTTACCCCAATTTGGGCCTGATAAAGGATAATCGTTGCATAGTCTTCCATCATGGGCACTTCGTCGAATCCATCTATCAACTCATGACCACTCTGAAAAATCTGATCTTTCCTGCCCAGAAAGCCTTGATCCGCACGGTGGACGACCTGGAGGCGGAAAACTTCGCCTGGATCGACTTTTTCTGGTCCACCCTGGGGCGCTCCGGGGATTGGGGCAAAGATGTGGAAATCATCTATGACAAGATGCAGGACGCGACGCAATTCCGGACGCTGATCGAGAACCTGGCCAACGGCTTGGCGGCCAAATACGGAATCCCGGGCATGGACATAAGTGGATGGCTTGGTAACAAAATAACCAAGGCGATCGTTGATGCCATGGTGGACAAGTTGGTCTTTCCCGAGCGCGCCCAAGCCGGCGAAACCGACAAGCCTTTGAGCCAGGATGCGGAGACGGGCCTGCAGAATTACGTCAACGGCCCTCTTAAGATACAAATTGACGAAGAATGTGAAACTCGGCATCTGTATCTTCCACAGGAGATAACTTTCGTTTTCGGCCACACCCATAAGCCCTTTGAAGAACCCAGAACCTTTCCGAAACTGGGGAATGGGGTGCCGGTCTATAACACCGGGGGCTGGGTGGTGGAGACCAAAGAGACCTCACCGCTCCATGGCGGGGCGGTGTTGCTCCTTAATGAGAAGCTCGATGTGGCTTGCACCTGTATAATGAGGCCGTCAACGCAAATGACTACCAGGTAAGGGTTGCAGACCCTCCACCCGGCGCAGCCGATAGCGAGTTCCGCAAGAACTTGCAAGACCTGGTCAAACCCGACTTGTCTCCCTGGGTCGGATTTTCCCAGACGGTTGCCAATGAAGTCGATGATCGGCGCCAGGTTCTCCTGGCCAAAATAGGTTCCCAGGGGTTACCTCAGCCTCCCGGGGAGGTGGGGCCGGATTAAGGCTCCCCCGGCAGCCCCGGTCTTGGTGATTGCTTGCAAAAATGAGTCTGTTAGCATCTGAGGGAAATCCCCTCGGCCACAGGCTGATTCCACTGATTGGTTTGGAGCCCAATGCCCATGAAGCACATCATCCTTGCTGGTCTGATATTCTGCCTGGCGCCGGGCTGCCGCCCGGTGCCGGCGCCGCCGGCCAGCCTGAGCCGAGATTGGGGAGCGCCGCGGACCTTCGATTATCAGGGGATAAAGATCAACTACTATGATAAGGCAGGGCAGGGGCCCCCCGTCCTCCTGCTGCACGGCTTCGGGGCCTGCGCCTACACCTGGCGCTATCTGATTCCGCCGCTGGCCGGGGCGCATCGGGTCTTGACCCTGGAGCTCAAAGGCTACGGCCTCTCCGACAAACCCCGGGACGGCCATTACGCGGTGGCAGACCAGGCCGATATTGTGGCCGAATTCATTCGCCGGCAAGACCTGCATGACCTGGTGATCATGGGCCATTCCATGGGCGGCGCGGTGGCCCTGATGACCTTCCTCAAGTTGGAGAAGGACACGAAGGATAACCCCGGACGGATCCAAAAGCTGGTGCTCATCGACAGCGCCGGCTACCGGCAAAAGCTGCCCTGGTTCATCCGCCTGGCCAAGATTCCTGGGGCCAGTATTCTGGCCGCCCTGCTGCCACCCCGGTTTGCCGCGGCCCTGGTCCTGAAAAAATGTTATTATGATAAAGACAAGATCACCGAGGAACAAATCGACACCTATGCCTATTACGGCAGCCTGCCGGGGGCCGCGGAGGCCATTAGCGAGACGGCGAAACAGATCATTCCGGCGAATATCGATAGCATCACCAAACAGTACCAGGACATCAAGGTGCCGGTCCTGCTTATCTGGGGGGTGGAAGACGAGGTGGTGCCCCTGAAGGTCGGCCTCTCGTTTAAGCGGGATATCCGCGGCGCCGAATGGGTTCCCTTGTACCACTGCGGCCACATCCCCCCGGAGGAGGAACCGGAGGCCACCCGGCAGGCGATTATGGATTTTTTAAAGAATAGAGAATAGGAATAAATTCAGGGCTGGTGCTTTAGGAAAGTGAATAGTGATAGAAAAGAAAAAAAAAGTGGCACAGGCGGGACGCCTGTGCCACCAAAACTTTACTAAGTGAGCAAAACCATATGCGACCCTCATGGGATGAATACTTCATGCTCATCGCCAAGTTGGTGAGCACCCGCAGCACCTGCAACAGCCGGCCCACCGGGGCGGTACTGGTGAAGGATAAGCAGCTCCTGGCCACCGGCTACAACGGTTCCATGCCCGGCGCGCCCCATTGTCTAGACCAGGTCATGCCTGACGGCTCGCCCTATTGCCACCGGCGAGCCATGAAGGTCCCCGACGCGGACAAATATAACTACTGCCGGGCCTCCCACGCCGAGGCCAACGCCATCGCCCAGGCGGCCCGCTACGGGGTGGCCATCAAAGGAGCCAGCCTCTATGTCACCCTGCAGCCCTGTTTCGTGTGCGTCAAGCTCCTGGCGACGGCCCAAATAGAGCGGGTCTATTACGAGCTGGCCTACGAGTCCCAGGACCCGCTCCGGGACGCCTTCTGGGAGGTGGCGGTCCAGGAGGCGGGCTTCCAGGACTTTCGGCAACTCACCGTCTCGCCGGAGGCCCTGGCTTACATCCTCCCCATCCTGAAGGAGGCCACCTCCCGGCGGCAGTTGACGGCCACCCCGGTGGCGAAACCGCACCACGTGGGCGCCCTGGATTTGGATTAGCGGGACCAGGGCAGAGGCTTCCAGCCGGTGAAGCTGACCGCCCTGCTTAGGTATCCAGATTTCGTACGGAGAAGATTTAGTCCAGGAGGAAAAGAGGCCACTGAGGAGAGCACCGATGGCAAAAAAAAGCGCTCCTAAGGAGAGCGGCCCCCGGAAATCCAGGATGGCCGCGGCGTCGCCATCGCGGACCAAAGCCTGGCCGCGGCGCCTGGGCCAGGAGATGACCGCCCTGCTGCTGCTGGGATTGGCGGGCTTCTTCTTGCTGGCCCTGGGGAGCCACTCTCTACAAGACCCCCAAGGGTTGCTGGCGGCCTGGAACCGCGGCGGGGTGCAAAACGCCGGGGGCAAGGCCGGGGCCGTGGCCGCGGCATACGCCTGGTGGAGTCTGGGCCGGGCGGCCTTCTGGATTCCCCTGTCGCTGTTGGGCCTGGCCTGGCAGTCGCACCGCCGGGGACTGGAAGAGCTGGGTTGGCGCCAGGCGGCCGCCTGTCTGGGGATGATCCTGTCTACGGCGGGGCTTTTTTATCTGGTCCGCCCCTATTTTTCCGGGAACGAGGGACTGACGTCCGGCGGCGTCCTCGGTGAGTTGCTGGGCAAGGGGCTGTTGGCGGTCTTGAACCGCCCGGGTGCGGCCCTGGCCCTGGCCTTAACGCTCCTGGTCAGCTTCATGGCGCTGACCAGGCTCTCTTATGTGGGGGTGATTTCTTATTTGGGTGGGATCATTGATGGCCTCTGGCATCGAGGCGGGCGCCGGCGGCAGTGGCTGGGGGAGGCGGAGCCCCGATCCGGCCGGGCCCGCGCCAAACCCCAGGCCCCGGCCATCAGCCGCCACGGCGGCGAGACCGAGGAGACTTTAGCGTCGCCGCCACCGCTGACTGCGGTGGCAGCCGCCGCCGCAGCCAGGTTCAGGCCGGCGCCGGTGCCGGTGCCGGGCAAATTTACCCTGCCGCCCCTGGATCTCCTGGACCCCCCGCAACCCTGGAATTATCAGGTGCAGGAAGGGGCCATGTGGGACCAGGCCCGGAAACTGGAAGTCACCCTGCGCCATTTCGGGGTGGAGGGCCGGGTCGCCAACATCACGACCGGTCCGGTGGTGAGCCGCTTCGAATACGAGCCGGCCCTGGGAGTCAAGATCAGCAAGATCACTGGCCTGGCCGACGACCTGGCCCTGGCCCTGAAGGCTATGTCCATCCGCATCGTGGCCCCGGTGCCGGGCAAGGGGGTCCTGGGCATCGAGATCCCCAACCCCAAGCGCCAGGTGGTGGCCCTGCGGGAGATCCTTTCCGAGGCCGCCTACCAGAAGTCAGCCTCCCGGCTCACCCTGGCCCTGGGCAAAGACATCATGGGGACCCCGGTGGTCACCGACCTCGCCAGGATGCCCCACCTCCTCATCGCCGGAGCCACGGGCTCGGGTAAGAGTGTCGGCCTCAACGCCATGATCCTCAGCATCCTCTTCAAGGCCACCCCCGAGGAGGTGCGTTTCCTGCTCATCGACCCCAAGCGCATTGAACTGGCCCTCTACGAAGGCATCCCCCATCTCCTGCACCCGGTGGTCTTCAATCCCAAAGAGGCCACCATCGCCCTCCACTGGGCGGTGGGAGAAATGGAACGGCGTTACGCCCTGCTCTCCGACCTGAGCGCCCGCAATATCGAAGGCTATAACCAGAAGGCCCGGGTCAAAAAAGCCGATCCCCGGGTGGAGGAAGGGATTCTGCCCCGGTCGCTGCCCTACCTGGTGATCGTCATCGACGAGTTGGCCGATCTGATGCTGGTCTCTTCCCGGGACACGGAGGAGTATCTGATCCGCCTGGCCCAAAAGGCGCGGGCGGCGGGCATCCACCTCATGGTGGCCACCCAGCGGCCCTCGGTGGACGTGATCACCGGCCTCATCAAGGCCAACTTCCCCACCCGGGTTTCCTATCAGGTCTCGGCCCGGCCCGACTCCCGGGTCATCCTGGATGTCATGGGGGCGGAGCGCCTGCTGGGCATGGGGGACCTGCTGTTCCTGCCGCCGGGGACCTCCCGCCTGAAGCGCATCCACGGGCCCTTCGTCACCGAGGAGGAGGTCACCCGGGTGGCGGAATTCTGGAAGCTCCAGGCCACCCCGCTCTACGAGGCGGGCATCACCGAACTCAAGGAGTTGGCAGAGGAAGTGGCGGAAAACGGCGAAAGAGACGAAAAATACGCCGACGCCGTGGAACTGGTGGCCGAGACCCGCAATGCCTCCATCTCCATGCTGCAGCGCCGCCTGCGGGTGGGCTACAACCGGGCGGCCCGCATCATCGAAACCATGGAAAAAGAGGGGCTCATCGGCCCCTCCGACGGCATCAAGGCCAGGGAGGTTTATATTCCCAGGCGATGAGATATTGCCGGGTCGGGGAGCCAGTGGCCCGACGTAGGGGCGACAGTGGCACAGGCTTCCAGCCTGTGATCGGGGCGCCCGTATAGAGCCACTTAATCGGGATGTTTAAGATTAATAGGGCGGGCCTGCGGGCTCGCCTTTGTTATGTTCACAATATTTTTCCACAATTTTTTTGACATGATTTTCATGTTTTATTTGTCAACCTTTTATATCCCAATGGTTTACAATTGGGTCCGTATGGGTGATTTTAAGACGGGATGAGCCGTGATGAATTATTCCGATTGGCAAGAGATTTTTAGTGTGGAGTGGCCGGGCTTGTGGGCCCGGCTGGGGGAGGCGACGGAGACCAGGGAGCGCCATTTCGGCCGGCTGGTCAGTTTCTGCGTCATCCTCAACGCCAAAAGCGGGGCCTGCTCCGAAGATTGCGCCTTCTGTTCCCAGTCGGGCCGGGCCAGGAGCGACGCGCCCCGTTATCCCCTGCTGGCCAGGGAAAAGCTGGTGGCCGCGGCTAAAGCTGCCGCGGCCGCAGGGGCCTCACGTTTTTCCATCGTCACTTCGGGGCGGGGGGTCAGCACTCCCCGGGAGCAGGAGGCCATCATTGAGGCGGTGGCCGCCATCCGCCAGGCGGCGCCCATCCAGGTGTGCGCCTCCCTGGGCATTGTGGATCGAGAGTTTCTCCGGGACTTGAAGGCCGCCGGGCTTTACCGCTACCACCACAACCTGGAGAGCGCGGCTTCCCATTTTCCCCGAATCTGCAGCACCCACACCTACGGGGAGCGAGTAGCCACCATTGAGGCCGCCAAGGCCGCGGGCCTGAGCGTTTGCGCCGGGGGCATCCTGGGGCTGGGCGAGAGCGTGGCCCAGCGTTGGGAACTGGCCCAGGCCCTTGAGGAGCTGGTAGTGGACGCCATTCCCCTGAACTTCTTGCACCCCCTGCCGGGCACGGCCCTGGCGGACCGGCCGGGACTGTCGCCGCTCACCGCCCTTCAGGCGGTGGCCGCCTTTCGCCTGGCATTTCCGGAGCGCTCCCTCATCATCTGTGGCGGCCGTCAGGTAACCCTGGGTTCCTTGAGCCCTTTGGTTTTCGCGGCTGGGGCCGACAGCCTGATGACCGGAGACTACCTCACCACCCGGGGCCGCCTGCCGGAGGAGGACCGGCAGGTGCTGGCTGATTTGGGGCTGGAGTTGGAGCGGGGATAAGGATTTTGGGGAGGGGAGCTGAGGGCAGAAGTCCTTGGCCCTCCCCCCAAAAAGGACATCAATGAAATTACCATTCTTACCTAAAATCCGGGGCGTCTTGGTCACGGGCACCGACACCGATGTGGGCAAGACGGTGATCGCCGCCGGCCTGACCGCGGCCCTGCGGCGCCACCAGGTTAAGGCCGTCTATTTTAAGCCCATCCAGAGCGGCTGCCCGGAAGAGGGGGGCCGGCTGCTGCCCACCGATGCCGCCTTTGCCCGGGAACTGGCCGGTTTGAACGAGCCCCTGGAGCTGCTTACCCCCATAACTCTGCGGCTGCCCCTGGCCCCGGGGGTGGCCGCGGCCCGGGAGGGCAGGCCGGTGGATCTGGGCCGCATCGCCGCGGCCATCCGCGAGCTGGCCGGCCGCTATGATTTCCTGGTGGTGGAAGGCGCCGGCGGGCTTTACGTACCCCTCATGGCTACCAATTTCCTGGTGCTGGACCTGGGGCGCTGGCTCAAGCTGCCGCTGCTGGTGGTGGCCCGGGCCGGCCTGGGCGCCATCAACCACACCGCCCTGACGGTGGCGGCGGCCCGGCAGCATGGCCTGGAAGTGGCCGGGATTATCCTGAACCGCTACCCGGAATCTCCCGGCCTGGCGGAGCAGACCAACCCCGCGGTGATCGAGGCACTGACCGCCAGCCCCATTCTGGCCCGGGTGCCGGAGGTGGGCAATCTTAAGCTGGCGGCGGAGCGGGAGGCATTATTGGCGGCCCTGGCTGAAGTCTGCGGTAAGCTCGCCTTGCTGTCGCCTGAAAGCTGATAGCTGCAAGCTATGCTGGATCAATTATCCCAAGAATTGGCATCCCTGGAAACCCAGGCCTTACGGCGGCGGCTGCAGGCGCTGGAGGAGGTGCTGCCCGGCGGCAAGGTGCGCCTGGCCGGGCAGGTTTTGCTGAACCTTTCCTCCAACGATTATCTGGGTCTGTCCCTGGACCCCCGGCTCATTGCCGCGGCCCAGGCGGCCGCGGCACGCTGGGGGACGGGGGCCGGGGCCTCCCGGCTGGTGGCGGGCCACCTGGCCTTGCACCAGGCGGTGGAGGCGCGGCTGGCGGGCTTCAAAGGGACCCAGGCCGCGGTGATCTTCAGCACCGGTTACATGGCCAACCTGGGAGCGATCGCAGCCCTAACGGGCCCCGGGGACGCGGTCTTCTGCGACCGCCTCAACCACGCCAGCATCTATGATGGCATCAAACTCTCCGGGGCTGTCCTGCACCGCTTCCCCCACCGGGATCTGAACCGGCTGGAAGAGCTGCTGCGGCAAGGCCAAGGAGCCAGGCGGCGCCTGATCATTACCGACTCCGTCTTTTCCGTGGACGGCGACCTGGCCCCCTTGGCGGAACTGGTGGCCTTGAAGGATCGCTTCGGAGCCGCCCTGATGATTGACGAAGCCCACGCCACCGGGGTCCTGGGAGGGAAGGGCGCCGGCCTGGCCGAAGTCCTGGGCCTGAGCGCGCGGGTTGAAGTCCATCTCGGGACCTTTTCCAAGGCCCTCGGGTCCCTGGGGGGCTACGTGGCCGGGGAGCAGCGACTCATCGAGTACCTGCACAACCGGGCCCGCTCCTTCATCTATTCTACCGCCCTGGCGCCCCCGGTGCTGGGCGCCATAGAGGCGGCACTGGAGGTGGTGGCCCGGGAACCGCAGCCCCGGGCTTATCTCCAGGAGCAAGCGGAGAGATTTCGCCGGGGACTGGCGCAGGCCGGCCTGGATACCCTCGGGAGCCAGACCCAGATCGTCCCGGTGCTGGTGGGGGATAATGGCCGAGCCCTGGAATTTGCCGCCCGCCTGCGGCAGCAGGGGCTGCTGGCGGTGGCCCTGCGGCCCCCCACGGTGCCCCCGGGCCGGGCCCGGGTTCGGTTTTCCCTGTCCGCCGCGCATAGCCGGGAAGATTTGCAGCGGGCTCTTAACTCCATCATCGCCACGGCCCGGGCCATGGGGTTGGGGGCATGAAGACCCTGGTGCTGCTCCACGGCTGGGGGGCCTCCGGGCGCCTTTGGCGGGGAGTTCAGACGGCGGCAGCCTGCGACTCCGCTAGCGCCGTCCTGACCCCGGAGATTCCCAGGTGGGAGGCGGGTTGGCTGGCGCAATATCTCAGCGGGCTGCCTCTTAAGGAAAGCGTTCTGGTGGGCTGGTCTCTGGGGGGCATGCTGCTGCTGGAGGCCCTGGCCCAGCTCCAGGGGCCGGCGCCCGGTGCCACGGTTTTGGTGGCCGTGCCTCCGGTCTTCTGCCGGCGGCCGGACCACCCCTGGGGCCAGCCGGCGGCAATGCTACGGGCCATGCGCCGGGCCCTGGGGAGCGATTCCCGCAAGGTCCTGAACGACTTCGCCCTGGCCTGTCTGGCCCCGGGAGAGGCAGCCTTCCGGGAGGAGGCCGCGGCCGGCTTCGATTACCAGGCGGCCCCGGCTTTCTTGGCGCAGGGGTTAGATTATCTCAGGGATAAGGACCTGCGAGGCCTGCTGCCGCTTACCCAAAAAACCACAAACCTTTCCGGCCGGGTGATCATCATCCAGGGAGAGCAAGACCGAATCGTTCCCCCGGCCCAGGGGCGGGATCTGCAGGAGCGCCTGCCGGGGTCGGAACTCCATCTGCTGGCGGCCGCGGGGCATATTCCCTTCCTCACCCAGACCACCGCGGTCAACGGCATCTTGAGGGGATTGCTCAGTGTAGCTGGTCCATGAGCTGGACGAGACTTTCTCCTGCTTCGAAAAATTTTTGGGACTGCACCGGCTGGAAGCCTGTGCCACCGAAAGCGGAAACCGGAAACCACCTAAATGGACGGTAAGCAAGGCATTCGGCGGAACTTTGCCCGGCGGGCGGGGTCTTATGACCGTCATGCCGGAGTGCAGCGCCACATGGCCTGGAGATTGCTATCCTTTCTGGAGGGCCTGCTGCCCCGGAGCGGACGAATTATGGAGATTGGCTGCGGCACCGGCCATTTTACCCAACTCCTCCAGCAAGTCAGCAACGGGGCCTCCCTGGTGGCCCTGGACCTGGATGCGGCCCTGGTCGCCGCAGCCCGCCGTCGCCTGGGAGCGGCCCCCGGGGTAGCGTGGCTGGTGGCGGACGGCGAAACCCTGAGCCGGGGCCGCTTCGATGCCATCGTGGCCAATGCCGCCTTCCAGTGGCTTACCCGCCCGGCAGAGGCCCTAACGGCCTACTTCCGCCTCCTCAACCCCGGGGGGGCGCTGGCCTTCTCCACTCTCGGGCCCGGGACCTTCCGGGAGTTGGCGGATTCCCTGGGGCGGGCCGCAGCTGCGGTGCAGCTTAACAGCCAGCCGCCCATCACCGCCCAAGGTTTCCTGGATGAGGCAGGCTGGTCCCGGATATTGGCCGCAGCCGGTTTTCTGCAGATTAAGCTGGTCCGGGAATGGGTCACCGCCATCTACCCCTCGGTGCCGGAATTTCTCAAGGCCCTCCAGGCCATGGGGGCCACCAATCCCCAGCCCCGGCCGTTCTCCCCTCGCTTGTTCAGGGCCCTGTTACAGGCTTACCGGGACGGTTATGGGCAAAACGGCTCCATCCCGGTGAGCTATGAAATCATCTGGGCCCTGGCCGGCAAGTGAGGCAGCCAGTGAATGGGAAGCCCTGCCAGATTATTAAGATTATTCCCTCCCTTTCTGCCGAGATAATCCCCCAAGCCTTTTTTAATATTGAAAATGCAGAACTTTCTGCACATTACCACCCTTACCCGTAATACTTTTCAGTTCCCCTTTAGCAGGTTGTTGAAAAACGCGTTTTTATGTCATCCTGAACGAAGTGAAGGATCTAGAACTTATTAATATGACTAGATTCTTCGCTTCGCGCAGAATGACAAATTCTCAATTATGGGAGTTTTTCAACAACCTGTTAGGACCTTATCTGTTTTGCCAGCCCATTATTTGACCTATTTCGGGCAATTATGGCATAATGGGATGCAGACCCATCCCAGGCAATTAATCCATCTCCCTCCACTGCGGGGCAATGCAGTAAATTGGGAGTCAAACGATACTACCCAGCCGATTAGAGCAACTGGAAAAGATCGAAGCCCGGGCGCCGGTCATATCCAATAGAATCCACATCATGGCCAGGGAAGCCGCCAACGAAGCTGAATTTCGCCGGCCTTTCGCCAACCTGATTGAGATCATCGGACAAGAATTTGCCATTCCCATCCTGGTGCGGGAAGAATATTCCCTGGCCCAGGGGCGGGCCGACGCCGCCTATAACCGCCTGATTATTGAATATGAAAACCCCGGCTCACTGCAGCCTTCTTTAAGCCATCGGCACACCGCGCATGCCGTCCAACAGGTGAAGGATTACATGGAGGGCGTGGCCCAGGAAGAGCGCCAGCAGCTTACCCGGCTGGCCGGGGTGGCGGTGGATGGCAGGTTTTTCATCTTTGTCCGTTACGTGGACGGTGATTGGCGCATAGAACAGCCGGTCCCGGTCAACCCCCAGAGCACCGCCCGGTTCCTCAAGCTGCTCTTCTCCCTGATATCCGGTAAGGCATTGATTCCCAAAAATCTGATAGATGACTTTGGCTCCCAGAATATTGCCGCCCAAAGGATCACCCGGGCGCTCAACAACGCCATGGCGGGAGAACTGCCCCCCCTGGTCCAGACCCTCTTCCGCCAATGGTCCACCTTTTTCGGGGAAGTCTCCGGCTATGAGGAAGGCTCGGCCCGGTTGCGGGACAAGCCTGAATTAAGAATTTTCGCCCGGGGCATGGGGATCGATCCTGGCCGGCCCGATCCCCTCCGCCTCTTCTTTTCCGTTCATACCTATTTTGCCCTCCTGATCAAATTCATCGCCTGGCTGGCCTTATCCCGGTTCATGTTTCCCTTTGGCGGCGGACCCAATCTGGTGTCCTTGAGCCAGATGGAATCAGGGGAATTGCGGGGCAATCTCAAAGAAATGGAGCGGGGCGGGCTATTTAAGGCCCTGGGAATCCGCAACTTCCTGGAAGCCGACTTTTTCGGCTGGTATCTATTGATCTGGACCCCGGAGATCGAGGGCGCCATCCGCCTCCTGATTGAGCGTTTGGCGGATTACGACCCCGGCACCCTGGAGGTCAGCCCGGAGCAGGCCCGCGACCTCTTGAAGACACTCTATCACAACCTTATGCCCCGGGAACTGCGTCATGATCTGGGGGAGTATTACACCCCCGATTGGCTGGCCCAGCGGGTCCTGGATATGCTGGAGGGAGGACGGTTCAAGGGCGACCCCCGGAAAAAACTCCTGGACCCGGCCTGCGGCTCCGGTACCTTTTTGGTGCTGGCCATTAGCCGCATCAAGGAGTTTTGCCGGAACCAGGGTTATAATGAAAGGGACACCTTGGAGGCTATCCTGGCCAACGTGGCGGGGATCGACCTTAACCCCCTGGCGGTAATCGCCGCCCGCACCAATTTCCTCCTGACCCTGGGAGAACTGCTCCCTCACCGGCAGCGGGAGATTGATCTGCCGGTCTATCTGGCCGACTCCATCCTGACCCCGGCGGCCGGGCAAGACCTCTTCGGGCATGACAGCTATCCCATCAAGACTACTGCCGGGACTTTTCAGGTGCCTTCGGTCCTGAAGAGCCGGGGGCAGATTGAGTCCCTGGCCAACCTGCTGGAAGAATGTATCGACTCCGGCACTGCCACCTTCGCCTTTTTATCCCGCCTGGAAAAGCGTCTGGGTTTGCCCCAACCTCAGTGGCTCTTGGCCCGGCCCTTATTGGAACAGCTATATATCCAATTCCAACACCTCCACGGCAAAGGTCGGAACGGCATCTGGTCCCGCATCCTGAAAAACGCCTTCATGCCCCTGTTCCTCAAGGATTTCGATTACATCGTGGGCAATCCCCCCTGGGTCAATTGGGAGAGCCTGCCGGAGGAATACCGCCGGGACACCGAACCTCTGTGGCAGCGGCACGGCCTCTTCCCCCACGGCGGCATGGACACCATTCTGGGCAAAGGCAAGAAGGACATCTCCATGCTCATGACCTATGAGGCCATGGAGTCCTATTTGAAGACCGGGGGCCGCCTGGCCTTTGTCATCACCCAATCGGTCTTCAAAACTGCCGGGGCCGGCCAGGGGTTCCGCCGTTTTCGGCTGGGAAGCGGCATTACCATAAAACCCATCCATGTGGATGACCTCAGCTCTTTCCAGCCCTTTGAAGGGGCCACCAATCGCACCGCGGTGGTGGTATTGCAGAAAGGCCGCCCGGTCTCCTACCCGGTCCCATACACCTTTTGGCAGAAGACGGTCTCCGGCAAATCCATCGGCTACCATTCAGATCTGGAAGAAGTAAAAGCCATGACCCGCCGGGTCAATATGCAGGCAGAACCGGTGAAAGCGGACGACCCCACTTCATCCTGGATAACGGCAAGGCCGCGTGCCCTTCGGGCCATAAGGAAAGTGCTGGGGCCTTCTGATTATACGGCCCATGCCGGGGTTTATTCTGGCGGAGCTAATGCGGTCTATTGGCTTGAAATTATCGATCAAAGACCAGACGGATTGTTGGTAGTCAGAAATATCACCGAGGGGGCCAAAAGAAAAGTTGAGCAGGTGACCACAGAAATCGAGCCTGATCTTGTTTACCCCCTGCTTAGGGGACGTGATGTGCAGCGATGGGCGGCAGTACCCTCAGCGTACCTTCTCATGGTTCAGGACCCCAAGACCCGCCAGGGAATTGATGAAGAGATCATGCAGGTGAAATACCCGCATACATGGGCCTATTTGAAGCGATTTGAGCCCATTTTAAGAGAAAGAAAATCCCAATCAGTTAGAAGGCTGATGGAAATCGGGGCATTTTATTCTATGTTCGCTGTTGGTGACTATACATTCAATCCTTACAAAGTAGTCTGGACCAGGGTAGGGGTTGAAATCACCGCCGGTGTCCTCGGCCCGACGGATGGAAAAGTTTCATTTCCCATAGAGACTGCAACCATGGTGGGATTTGATGATGAAGATGAGGCATATTATTTCTGCGCTTTACTAAATTCATCACCTGGAAGGTCTGTAGCCCAGTCATATGCCGTTCATGGGACCGGCAGCTTCGGATCTCCTCATATTTTGACCAATACCCGTATTTTGAGATTCTCTAAGGACAACTACCTGCATATTGAATTATCGAAAAGATCCCGTGCCGCTCATCTAGCGGTTGCTGCAAATGACCCCGAAAGCATCAAACAAATTGAGGAAGAAATAGACCATCTTTCAGCTATGATATGGGAGATCAACGAGGCCGAATTAAAGGAAATCCAGTGGGACTTGGCGGATTTGAAAGCGTCTGGGCAGCCATCAGAGGATGAGTGAAACAAAGAGGTATGTCCTGAAACCAAAACCAAATTAGACAAAAATTATGCTGAGCCAAACCGACCAAAATATTGTTCTGGAATTGAAGGCCCGCCTGAAAGAGGCTGCGGGGGAGCGGCTGCAGACCGTGATCGTCTAGGGCTCCCGGGTCTGGGGCCAGGCCGGTCCCGATTCCGACCTGGACGTGGCGGTTATTGTCCGGGGCTGCACCCCGGAGCTGGAGGCCGCCTTGCAGGAAGCGGCCTATCAGGTCATGTGGGACCATGATTTCAGCGCTATCATCGCCCTCAAGGTCTTCGACGCCCGCAACTTCCTGGACTACCAGGGAAAAGGCTTCTCTTTTTACCGCAAGGTGGCCCAGGAGGGTATCGCCCTGTGAACCTCACTCCGGAGGTGATGCACTTGAGAACAACCTCTGCACCGGACTGGAAGACAAGCCCATGGCCTTACTTCATACTGGCTTTCGGATGGTCTTGGCTGTTCTGGATCCCACTCGTGTTGACCGGAATGGACATTTCCGTGACTCCGGGAATAGTCTTGCTCGCCATGGGAGTTCTTGGGCCGGCAGTCTCGGCGATATTTCTAACCTGTCTGACAGGTGACAAACAAGAACGGCGGGACTATTGGAGCCGACTGATTAGCTTCAAGCGAATAGGACCAAGATGGTACGCAATCATCATATTGATAGCGCCTGTCTACAGCGTCCTGGCTATCCTAACGGGACTTGTGATAGAAGGGAACATACCTGCGTTTGATACAGCGGTCGGATATGTGACACACCCGTTGACCATTATGCCGTTCGCGATTATGAGACTGGTATATGGGCCGTTACCCGAAGAACTTGGATGGCGCGGATACGCCTTAGACCGTCTACAGAGAAAATGGAACGCACTAGTCTCCAGTCTTGTCTTGGGGGTGATTTGGGCAGTCTGGCACACGCCGATGTTCTTCATCCGTGGCTCATTGATGTCGGAGGTATTCCCGCTGTGGTCAACGAAGTTCTGGGTAGCAATGGGACCGGGCATCTTGGCAGGAGCCGTGGTAATGACATGGATCTACAACAACACGCAACGCAGCACACTTGCTGCGATCCTATTTCACTTCATGATGAACTTCACCGGTGAGTTTCTGCGTCTGCCCGGAGACATCAAGACCTATCAATTCGTGTGGCTGACAATAATCGCGATTGTGGTGACACTGGTCTATGGACCCGCTACGCTCAAAGGGAAAGTCCGTAGGCGCTTGGTTGGCATGGGGCGAGAATCTGGCTAACAGATCGTTGGAGCAGACGCCTTGAGGGCCGTCTGAGACTGCGGGCTCATGGCATTAAGGAACCTCGACCCCTTGCCTGTGGGCGGCGGCCCCGGAAACACAGGCGAGTGCGCCTGTCCTGGCGAAGAGCCTTTTCTGGACCCGAAAAGAAGAAAACCTTGCCTACCTCCGTAAGATTTCGGGAGCACCAGCGGTTCCTGGAGCAAGCCCGCAGCCTGGTGCGCCTGCCGGAGGCGGAAGCGGGCCCGCTGGATTACCTGTTGCCCGAGGCCCGCTGGCAGGGACTGCTGCGGCGGTCCTCCGACCAGGCAGTCTGGCTCATGGGCCTGTCTCAGGCCACGGGGGTCTATTTCTTTCCCTCCCGGGAATGGCCACCCCGCTTCCTGCGGTTTCTCAGGCTGCTGAAGATCAAGCGGCTCCTGGAGGCCGGCGCCGGCCGGGGCTACCTCACCGCGGCCCTGGCTCCCCTCTGTCAGGGGGCGGGCCTCATTTTTCGGGCCGTGGACCGGGGCGATGGCGAATTTCAATCGGGGCTGCCAGTGCATCCCCGGGTGGAGCGGGGCGATGTCTTCGAGGCCATCCGGGATTTCCGCCCCGAAGCGGTGCTTTATGCCTGGCCGCCGCCAGGGCAGTCCCTGGTCCGGATTTGCCAGATGGATTTTCTGCATTATCTTATCATGGTGGGGGAGGCCGGCGGCGGCGCCACCGGGGACCCGGAGGACTGGCGGCGCCTGGCGCACCGGGCCTCACCTTCCTTGAGCCGCTGGGGCCGCGGCCGTACCGGTCCTGAGCGGCATCGGGTCACCGTTTTCTATGGCCGCGGCCGCCTCCTGGAAACGGCGGGTCAAAATCCCCGGGTGAACTGTTCAGATTAATTATAGGGGGACTTGAAAATCCAGGGTACGCATTGCGCCCCAAAGGGTCAGGACGCGATTTCAGAAATATAATGGCATATTTTACCATCCAGCCTCGCCCAGGCCCCTCCGCAAACCCGGAGGAGAGGGATAAATTATTTCGCCAGGTTTAATAACCAGGTCATTCGCTAGCGAATTTATGAACTGTTTCAATTAGTTTCGGAAACGAACTGAAAAAGACTAGCACATGTCCGAACACTTCCCCCACATAGTGGAAGAGGAATGCATCGCCTGCGGCACTTGCGAAGAGCTGTGCCCGGAGGTCTTCAGACTCAACGAGGGTCTGGGATTTGCCCAGGTGGTCAACCCCGGCGGCGGCTCGGAAGATAAAATCCAGGAAGCCATTGACGCCTGTCCGGTGCAGTGCATCCATTGGACCAACCAGGGATAACCGCTTCCCCGAGGTGAGATGCTGCCATTTCCCGGCAATTATGGTAAATATTTGAAGCAGGCGCCGCACTGGCAAGGATTACGGCAAAGTGAGAGGGGCAATGAACGAGACGCGTCATCTTTTCGGCACCGACGGGGTTCGGGGGGTGGCCAACATCCATCCCATGACCGCGGAGGTGGCCCTGCAGTTGGGAAGGGTCCTGGCTTACGTCATTAAATACGGCCCCGGGCGGAAAAACATCGTGGTGGGCAAGGACACCCGCATTTCCGGCTACCTCCTGGAGTATGCCATCACCGCAGGCATCTGTTCCATGGGGGTGGATGTAATGCTTTTGGGTCCGCTGCCCACCCCGGGGATCGCCTTCATCACTTCCTCGATGCGAGCCGACGCCGGGGTGGTCATTTCCGCCTCCCACAATCCCTATCAGGACAACGGCATCAAGTTCTTTTCCGGAGATGGTTTCAAGCTGCCCGATGAGATAGAAGCCCACATGGAGAGGCTGATGACCGATCCGGAGGTAGAGGGGGCCCGGCCCACAGCCACCGAGATCGGCCAGGCCTTCCGCATCGACGATGCCCGCGGCCGCTATATCTCCTTTCTGAAGAGCACCTTCCCCAGGGAACTGGAGCTGGACGGCCTCAAGATCGTGATCGATTGCGCCCATGGGGCCACCTACAAGGTGGCGCCGGAGGTCTTCGTCGAGCTGGGGGCGGAGATCATCCCCGTCGGAGTGCGGCCCAACGGCAAGAATATCAACCGCATGTGCGGCGCCACCCATCCTGAGATCATGGTTTCCCTGGTAAAGCGCCACCGGGCCGACCTGGGGATCGCCTTCGACGGTGACGGCGACCGCTGCATCGTGGCGGACCACACCGGCAGGGTGGCAGATGGCGACCATATCCTGGGCATCTGCGCCCTGGCTCTGCTGCGCCGGGGAAGGCTGCCTCACAAGACGGTGGTGGGCACGGTGATGACCAATCTGGGTCTGGAGGTGGCTCTGAAGAAGGCCGGCATAAAACTGGTGCGGGCCGCGGTGGGAGACCGCTACGTCTTGGAGGCAATGAAGAAAGGTGGCTATATCCTGGGGGGGGAACAGTCCGGGCACCTGGTCTTCCTGGATTACGCCACTACCGGGGATGGCATTCTCACGGCGCTGCGGCTGCTGGAGGTGATGCTCCGGGAAAACAAGCCCCTGGCCGAACTGGCCGGCTTCATGGAGGATTATCCCCAGGTTCTCATCAACCTGGAGGTCCGAAAAAAGCAGGATTTGCAAAGCCTGCGGCCGGCCCGGCAGGCGCTACGAGAGGCGGAACGGCGCCTGGGTCCCCAGGGCCGCCTGCTGGTGCGCTACTCCGGCACCGAGGCGAAGCTGCGCATCATGACCGAAGGCGAGGATCGACAACTGGTGGAACGGGTGGCCCAGAACCTGGCCCAGACCCTGGACGCCTTGCTGAACTGAGGAGAAAGGGCTCATGCTGCTGGTGATGGATGTGGGCAACACCAACACGGTTATCGGGGTCTATCAGGACGACCGGCTTCTCAGCGATTGGCGCATCCGCACCGAAAAAGAAGCCACCATCGATGAGTTGGGCATCCTGCTGCGCAACCTCTTCCAGGCCCAGGGCATGGCCCTGGACCCCGGCACCGACCTGATCATCTCCTCGGTGGTGCCTCCCATGAACAATACCCTGGAGGGCTTCTCCCAGCGCTACCTGAAAGTTCGGCCTCTGTGGGTGGGCCCTGGAATCAAGACCGGCATGCCCATCTGCTACGATAACCCCAGGGAAGTGGGCGCGGACCGCATCGTCAATGCGGTGGCCGCCTTTGAACAGGTGCACGGCGCCGTGGTGATCGTGGATTTCGGCACCGCCACCACCTTCGACGTGGTTTCCCAGCGAGGTGAGTATCAGGGCGGGGTCATCGCACCGGGGGTGATGATCTCCTGTGAAGCCCTGTTTCTCAAGGCCTCCAAGCTGCCTCGGGTGGAGATCTTCGCCAAACCCAAGAGCATCATTGCCAAGGACACCATCAGCAGTATGAACGCCGGCATTATTTATGGCTACGCCGGGCTGGTGGATGGCATCGTGATGCGCATCAAGAAGGCCATGGAAGACCACCCGCCCCGGGTCATCGGCACCGGCGGCCTGGCCTGCCTCATTGCCTCGGAAACCCAAAGCATCGACCTGGTGGACGATTATCTCACTCTGAAGGGCCTGAAGATTATTTACGAAAGAAACCGCCCCCGCCGGGAAGAGCGCAGCAAGGGGATTGGCCAAGCCTAGCCGTCCGTGTGAGGGCTAGATTTTTTATTGGAGAAGGTCATGAGGGACTCTGGAGAGCTGGACCCGGGCCGCCGCTACCTGGCAGCGAGCCGCTATCGCCGGGAGGACCTGGGAGAGGCGCGGCAGACCTATCCCCGGGCCCCCCTTTACAAGGAATACCCTGAAGCCCGGGAGCGCCTGCGCCTCGACCCCGAGGCGGGGCGCACAGTCGCGGACCTGTGGCAATGCCTGGGCCGACGCCGCTCCCAGCGCGGTTATCAGGAGCGGCCTCTGACCCAGGGCGAACTGGCCGCCCTGCTCTGGGCCAGCCAGGGGGTAACCTACGCCAGCCGTGGCTATCTCCTCCGGGCGGCGCCCTCAGCCGGGGCCCTCTACCCGGTGGAAACCTACCTGGCGGTACACCGGGTGGACGGGGTGGAGCCGGGGATCTGGCACTTCCAGGTGCCGGACTTTTCCCTGGAGCTGCTGCAGGCGGGGGACTTTCGTCATTCCCTGGTGGGGGCCGGACTCTCTCAAGGCTTTCTGGGCGCCGCCGGCGTGGTCTTCATCTGGACTGGGGTGCTCAACCGGGCCATGTGGAAATACCGGGAGCGGGCCATCCGCTACCTGTTCCTGGACGCCGGCCACATCTGCCAGAACCTGATGCTGGCCGCCACCGCTCTTAAACTGGGAGTCTGTCCGGTGGGGGCCTTCTTCGACGGGGAAGTGGAGCGCCTGGTCCAGGTGGACGGGGTCGAGGAAGCGGCCCTCTATCTGGCCGCGGTGGGACCGTTATGATATTTTTGGGTTTCCGATTAGAAAAGCAGGGGCGAGCTGCTGGGTAGCCATCTGATCCCCCTGGAAAAAAATCCGCTGGAGGAGGACACCGTGGTGCGATGGCTAAGCATGATGATTTTGGCCGCCTGCCTGGCTCTGGGAGGGATGGCGCCGGGCTGGGCCAGCGACGTTCAGGAAAAAGTCAGGGAAGCCTCCGGGAGGGCCGCCCAGGACTACCTGAAGGAAGGGCTGCTGCTGGCCGGCGAGGGACGTGACGCCGAGGCGGTTCCCGCCTTCCGCCAGGCCCTCGCCATCAAGCCCGATTGGGCCGAGGCTCATAGCCTCTTGGGCAGCGCCCTGTCCCGCGCCGGCGACCTGCGGGAGGCGGAGGAGGAACTGCGCAAGGCGGTGCGACTGCAACCCGATTATGCTGAGGGCTGGAATTTTCTGGGGGAATTTCTCAAGGCGCGCGGCAAAGATCAGGAAGCCCAAGAGGCCTTTGCCAAGGCTAAGCAGTATGCCCGTCCCCGGAAATAGGGCCAGGCGCGCTGCCGCCTCCTAAAAAAATCTTCCCGGTTCCCTAAGGTCGGGGGCCGATCAATTCAAGAAGACCACCAGGCGGTTTTTGCCATCGGCGGTGCGGTAGTAGATGAGGCTCTCCGCCAGGCGCTCCAGTGCATTGAGATGTGGGGCGTCCACGGGGGAAGCCATCCCACCGGGGTTGCCCGGGGGGTTCTCCGGGGAATTTTTCGGGACTGCGTCGTCTTCGAACATCAGGCGCAACCTGGGGCCCTTCTCCTCCAATTCCACGGCGATGGAACCAGGTTCGCCGGGCTGATAGGCGTGATCCACCAGGTGTCGGAAGATCCGTTTGGCCGCCAACTCCAGGCCCCGGAGCCTGGCTGCCGGCAGACCCCGGTCCTTACTCCACTGGCTGATGAAGTCCTCCAGCAGTCTCAAGTTTTCCGGTCGATTAGTCAGGGTCAGACGGGAGGCGACCATGGCCGCGTAAGTCCTAGCAAAAGGGTTTCCGGTTTTCAGCTAACAACTAGTCAAGCGATATGCGTCGCCCGCTGCTGATGCTCAACCGTTTACAGGTCCCGGGCTCCAATGGTTGATTCCATAACCTGGATGATACCCTGCATGAGCCGCTCCTTCCCGCAGCGACGCTTAAGCTGCTGGCCGATCGCCCCGATTTTCAGCTATTTTAATAGGTTTTGAAAAAAGGATAGGGTTAAAGCGAATACCTGACAATAGGGATTTCCCTGAAATTGTGACAGTAAAAACCATGATTTTCAGGCAGCGCGCCGCTGGGCCGGCCGGTGCCGACTTTCGCAGGGCGCCACTTTTCGCAGGGGCCTGATGGGGTATAAAGCAACTCCATTCCAACAACTAGTCAAAGTTTCCGTTAGCGCTTGAGCACCTGGCGCACCCCGGCCTGCTCCGCCGCAGGCTGCCGGAAGCGGTCCCGCTCGCTGAAGATGCAGCCACAGTACTGCTGCTTGTAAAGCCCCAGCTTTCCGGACTTGACCCGGCCTTCGCCCCAGCCCTGGCGAAAATCCTCGTAGTAAAAGGGCACCCCCACCTCCTGGACCAGCAATTGCCCCAATTCCCTGATCAGTTCATGGTTTTGAAATTTGCTATAGAGGAGGGTGGAGGTGAAGGCGTCGAACTTGCCGCCCCGGGCTACCCGGGCTGTGGCGCTGAGGCGCTGGTAGTAGCAGAAGCGGCAGCGCTCCGCCTCCCGAAAGGCCAGGTTACGCAAGAATTCTTCCAGGGGATAGCTCCGGTCCCAGATCACCGGCAAGCCGACCTTGGCGGCATAGGTCTCCAGGGTGGCGGCCCGACGCAGATACTCCTGGTAGGGGTGGACGTTGGGGTTGGAAAAGAAGCCGCGCACCTGGTGGCCATTTGCGGATAAGACTGCCAACGGGTAGATGGTGCAAGGGGCGCAGCAGATGTGCAGCAAAATCTTCATGGACGTCAGGTTGTATATCCCATGACCCTTTTTACCGTTTGCCCCAGCTCGCCGATATTGGCCACCACAGTCACCCCGGCTCGGCTGAGGGCCGCCATCTTGTCCGCGGCCTTGCCGCTGCCTCCCGAGATGATGGCCCCGGCATGCCCCATGCGTTTGCCCGGCGGCGCGGTCTGTCCGGCGATGAAGCTCACCACCGGCTTGGAGACGTGCCCGGAGATGAAGGCCGCGGCCTCCTCTTCGGCAGCGCCGCCGATTTCCCCGATGAGCACCACTCCCTCGGTCTGGGGATCAGCTGCAAACAATTGTAGCATATCTATGAAATCGGTGCCAATAATCGGATCGCCGCCGATGCCCACGCAGGTGCTCTGGCCGATGCCCAAAAGGGTCATCTGCTGCACCGCTTCATAGGTGAGGGTGCCGCTGCGGGACACCAGGCCCAGGGGCCCAGGCTTATGGATATGGCCCGGCATGATGCCCACCTTGGCCTGGCCCGGGGAGATGATGCCCGGGCAGTTAGGCCCGATGAGGCGGCAGCCGCTGTCCTTGAGGACGGCCATGACCTTCACCATGTCCAGGGTGGGAATGCCCTCGGTGATGCACACCGCCAGCTTGACCCCGGCGGCGGCGGCCTCCAGGATGGCGTCGGCGGCAAAGGCCGGGGGCACGAAGATCAGGGAGGTGTTGGCCCCCGCCTCTTTGACCGCCTGGGCCACGGTGTTGAACACCGGGACGCCGTCCACCTGCTGGCCGCCCTTGCCCGGGGTCACCCCGGCCACGATCTTGGTGCCGTATTCGGCGCAGGCTCGGGCGTGGAAGGAACCTTCCTTGCCGGTAATCCCCTGCACCACCACGCGGGTGTCGTTATTTACCAGAACGCTCATATCTCACCTTTCAGTCTTTTCCGGTTTACGAAGCAGCCCTCCGGGAACCAGCTTTTCTACCTCCACCTTGAGGGGTAGGGTAGGGGTGGGGGTGATTCTCACCCCACCAGGGCCGCCACCTTTTGGGCCGCGTCCCGCATGTCGGTGGCCACGGTGAACTTGAGGCCGGAATTCTTCAGGATCTCCCGGCCCTGCTCCACGTTGGTCCCCTCCAGACGGACGATGATGGGTATCTGCACCTTGACCTCTTTCACCGCCTCCACCACCCCGTTGGCCAGGACGTCGCAACGCAGGATGCCGCCGAAGATATTGATGAGCACCCCCTTGACGTGGGGGTCCCCCAGGAGGATGCGGAAGCCGTTGCTGACCATCTCGGCGGAGGCGCCGCCGCCCACGTCCAGGAAGTTAGCGGGTTCGGCGCCGGCGGCCTTGATCAGGTCCATGGTGGCCATGGCCAGGCCAGCGCCATTCACCATGGCGCCGACATTGCCGCTGAGACGGATGTAGTTGAGCTGGTGCTTGCGGGCCTCAAATTCCAAAGGGTCCATCTCACTCGGGTCTTCCAGGCCTGCCAGGTCGCGGTGGCGGAACATGGCGTTGTCGTCCAGGTTGAGCTTGGCGTCCAAGGCCAGCAGGGCTTCGGATTTGGTGACCACCAGGGGGTTGATCTCCGCCAGGGAGCAGTCCAGGCCGACGAACAGCCGGTAAAGGTTCTCGATAAAGCTCACCGCGGAGCGCAGCAGCTGGGGGTTGAGACCCACCCCGAAGGCCAGGTTGCGGGCCTGATAGGGCAGGCAGCCGGTGATGGGATTCACCGCTTCTTTGATGATCAGGTCCGGGGTGCGGGCCGCTACCTCTTCAATCTCCATACCGCCGGCGGCGCTCATCATGATCACCGGACGGCCCAGGGTGCGGTCCGGAATGATCCCCAGGTACAGTTCCTGGGCGATCTCCTGGGCCTGCTCCACCAGGACTTGGTTGACCACCTTGCCCTCGGGGCCGGTCTGGGGGGTGATTAGGGTCATACCCAGGATCTGGCCGGCCAGCCGCTCCACTTCCTGGGCAGTAGCGGCGGTCTTGATGCCGCCGCCCTTGCCGCGGCCGCCGGCGTGGATCTGGGCCTTGACCACAAAAGGGCCGGCCGGCAGGTTCTCGGCCACCTGGCGGGCCTGAGCGGCGGTCCCGGCCACCGCTCCCTCGGGTACCGGCACCTGGAATTTTCTGAGCAATTCTTTGGCCTGATATTCGTGAATCTTCATAATATCTGTCCCTTCCCAAAACCAAGATTAATAAAGATTAAACCAGACCGGAATAAGAAGTAAAGAAAAAAACAATGCATGGGGCGCCGGTCAGCAGTTAGAAGGCCTGCAAAAGATATTGGACAAATATTGTAACAAAATTAATTACAGATGGGGGCAAGTTCATTATATCTTGCCAAACAATAGTCCAACAACTAATAATAAGCCTCTTCTAAAAAGCAATAAGGCAATTCGGCCGCTCATATTTAATCCATCCGATAAATAAAAAATCCAGGTTCGAATAATACAGGTAGATAGTGTTAACTTATTACCACAAATATTATTAACTCAAGTTTCGCACCAAGTATTAATGGGAGCGGAAAAGAGACTAAATTCCCCCTCACCCTCGCCCTCTCGCCCTCGAGGGGTGTTTGGACCGGGGAGAGGGGATAAAGATGGAATCCCTTCATGCTTCCGTTAATAACTGACTACACAGGCCAGAGGCATAGGTTACCAGGTCCAGGTAGCCTAGGCGTCCCGCCTGTGTATTGAATTCAGGGGTGCGAAACTTGAATTATTAAGTAAGCGCCGCGGGCTCCCTCATGGCTCGTGGCTGTCTGCGCCCCATAAATCCGGGTGGTTTCCGGAGGGAACCGGTATGTTGTAATCCAGGCGGTAGAGGACCACGATCAGGATGATGGTGCCCAGCAACATCCAGATGGGCCCGAAGAGCCACAACACCAAGAGCACCCCGATGTAGTAACCCCGCATGCCGGAAGTGTAATGGAAGGTGGCGTGACTGAGGATACCCGCAACGTAATCCGGGGTGATCTTGTGAGCCAGGGTGGAGGGGACGTTAATCATGAAATTGACTTGGTTGAAGGAGCGGATGGCCATGGTAAAGTTAAAGAAGATGGCGAAGAAATCGATGATGATCGTCATCAGTTTGAACAGCCACAGGACCCGGTGCTCCCGAACCAGTTCGTTGAGGCTGGGGGTGATTTCCGCCATCTTCTCCGGGGTGGCGGCGACGCTGATGATCCCCAGGCAGATGAGAATGGCGGTGGAGGCCAGAAAACTCGAGGCCATCACCCAGTTGCGCAGTGTCTGGACCGCCAGGATGTCCCGCTTGTCCGCCATGACGGACTCCACCCAGTGGCCGCGCAAGTGGCTGGTGACCCCGATGGAGGTGGTCAAGGGGTGGCGCCGCACCAGGTAGATCAGGCGCACGTGGTAGATAATCAGGATGAGGAAGGAGGCGGAGGTAAGGTAGAACTCCAGGTTGGCATGCTCCAGGGGCGGGTCCATCTGAGGGCTCCTCCAGAAAACCGCAGGGCTAACCGGCCATGACCTGGGGCGTCTTTAAAACTCCGGATAAGCCGCCGATCTCGAGCCTGGTTCAGGCGGCTACCTCCCACCCGGAAACGCCTCTGAATTATCACCTACCATGTTTCCCGATTGGATGCAATTCCCCCGGGGACTCTTTAGCCTTCCGGTGCGGTTCATTTACCAGAAAATCTCGGGGCGCCATCATCTGCCCAGCGGCCTTAGGACTTGAGAAAAGCCGCGGTAACTTTTATGATGAAGAGGCCCGGCCAATTTGCCTGGGCAGAAGTTAGCGGATGGTCTCTCAGATGATCAGCGGGCCGCGGCTGCCTGTCCCGGAAACCGACAAGAGAGGAGAACATGAAAAAGATCGTGTTGTTGCGCCACGGCGAAAGTATCTGGAACCAAGAAAACCGGTTCACCGGCTGGATCGATGTGGGCCTCTCCGGACGGGGGCTGGAGGAGGCGGTCCAGGCGGGCCGCACCCTGACCCAGGAGGGGTTCACCTTTGAGGTGGCCTTCACCTCCATGTTGAAACGGGCCATCAAGACCCTGTGGCTGACCCTGGAGGAGATGGACCTGATGTGGATTCCGGTGCAGCATAGCTGGCGCCTCAACGAGCGCCACTATGGCGCCTTGCAGGGCTTGAACAAGGCGGAGACAGTGGCCCGGCACGGGATGGAACAGGTGAAGATCTGGCGGCGCAGCTATGATGTGCCGCCGCCGCCCCTGAACCCGGACGATCCCCATTATCCCGGTCGCGACCCCCGCTATGCCGGCATGCGGCCGGAGGAAATTCCCCTCACCGAATGCCTTAAGGACGTGGTGGCTCGCTTTTTGCCCTACTGGCATGAAACCGTGGCGCCGGCGGTGGCCGCGGGGCGGCAGGTGCTGATGGCCGCCCATGGCAATAGCTTGCGGGCCCTGGTGAAATATCTCGATGGGGTCTCGGAGGAAGAGATCGTCAGTCTCAACATTCCCACCGGCATTCCCCTGGTTTATGAGCTCAACGACGACCTGACCCCGATTCGCCACTATTACCTGGGTGACCCAGAGGCAGTGGCCCGGGCCATTCAATCGGTGGCCGACCAGTTGAAAAAGAAGGCCTGAGGGCGGCAGCTAAGCTACCAGTTCACCCGCAGCTTATATTTTTCGATCTTGAGGCTCAGGGTCTTGCGGTTGATTCCCAGGATGCGGGCGGCGTCCTGGCGGCGGCCCTTGGTGCGGTGCAGGACGAACTGGATGTAGCGCTTTTCCATGTCCTCCAGGGTATGGTCTTCCTCGGTAAACACCTGGAACTCCGCCTGGCGCTGGGAAATGAAGCTGGGAAGATGCTCCGGCTCGATGATGTCGCCGTCTTCCAGGATGATGATGCGTTCGAGGGTGTGCTCCAATTCCCGGACGTTGCCCGGCCAGGCATAGCTGCACAACATCTTCATGGATGCCGGCGAAATCCCGGTGACCTCGCGGTGGCCACCTTGAGGCCCATCATGGCCAACACCTGGGCGATGCTGGTGCGAATGGCGTCTTCGTCGTCCACCACCAGAACCTGCCGGTGGTTGGCGTCACTCTCCCGCATCCCCACCCTTCCCGCCGGAAATGGTGGGCAGCAAGACCCGGAAAAGCGTGCCCCGGCCCACTTCGCTCTCCACCTCCACCGTGCCCCGGTGCGCTTCCACCAGGCAGCGGACCAGGGACAATCCCAGGCCGGTGCCGATCACCTGCCGGGTCTTGGGGTGCTTGACCCGATAAAACTTGTCGAAGATCCTGGAGAGATCTTCGGGCTCGATGCCGATCCCGGTATCCTGCACCGCCACTTCCAGGTAGTCACCGCGGGAGACCGCGGATATGGTAACCTGGCCGCCGTCTGGGGAGTAAGTGACCGCATTGTTCACCAGGTTGGTAAAGACCTCCTCCATGCTGCGCCGGTCGGCCAGGATCTGGTCCATCTCAGCCGGCAGTTCCAGTTGCAGCCTCACGTGCTGCTCCTCCGCCTTGGCCCGCAGGAGTTCCACCACCTCTTGCAATACCTCCCGCAACTGTAAGGGCACCTGCTCCAACTGTCCCCGGCCGGCCTCCATCCGGGCCAGGTCCAACAGGTCATTGATGAGGTCCAGCAGCCCCTGGATCTTGACCTGGGCCCGGTTGAGCAATTCCGCTTGCTTGGGGCTTATCTCCCCGGCCAGGCCGTCCAGGATCACCGAATGTTGTTGTTTAATGGCCGCCAGGGGGGCTCGCAACTCGTGGGAGACCATGCGCACGAAGTCGTTCTTCATCTCATCCAGTTCTTTGAAACTGGTGACGTCGTGAAAAACCGTGACCGTCCCCAGCACCTGCTGATCCGGCCCCAAAAAGGGCGCCGACAGGGCTCGCAGCTGCACCCGGCCCTGGTTGAGCTCCTGGGAGATGGCCTTTCTGGGATTGTCGGGTGGCTCCGCCAGCAGGTCTTGGATGGCTTCCCGGAAGGAGGCAGCGGCGATATAGGCGTCGAGGGGTCCGGGCTGGGGCGGTGGGGTCGACAGACCCAGGAGCTGTAGGAGGCAGGTATTGTACAAGACCACCTCCGCCTCCTTGTTGGTTACCAGAACTCCGTCGGCCATGCAGTTGACTACGGCGTGCATGCGGCTCTGCTCCAAGGCCAGGTTGTATAGGTTGCGGGCCTGCTCCTCTTGCAGGAGGCGGGTCTGCTCCTGCAATTTGTGCTTCTCCAGGGCCCGCCGCACCACCAAGGCGAGGTGATCGATGCTGAAGGGCTTGGTGACAAAATCGTAGGCCCCCTTCTTCATGCATTCCACCGCATCGGCCACCGTACCCAGACCGGTCATGATGACCACCGGAATCTCGGGGTAGCGGACGCCGGCCTCCTCCAAGACCTCCAGGGCCCCCATCACCGGCATCTTCAGGTCGCAGAGGATCACCTGCACCGACTCAGTGGCTAACTGCTCCAAGGCCTCCCGCCCGTTAACGGCGGTGATCACCCGGAAGCCCTCGCCTGTTAAGACCAGCCTGCAGCCCTGGCGCAGCACCTCTTCGTCATCCACCACTAAGATTGTATTCTGCTGCGGCATGACCTACCCCTTATAAAACGTCCGCTCATCAACCCGCCGTTGGCCCTGCCCACGAGCCCAGGGTTTACTGCTGTTTACTGCTCACTATTCCAACTCCAGGCCAGGCCCTGGTTCCTTGAATTCCAAAGGAAGGGTCACGGTGAAAGTGGTGCCGCACCCCGGGAAACTGTCTGCCTTGATAGTGCCGCCGTGACGCTGAATGACCCCGTAGACAATGGACAGTCCCAGCCCCGTACCCTTACCCGGCGGTTTGGTGGTGAAAAAGGGGTCGAAGATCTTGTCCCGGACCTCCGGCGGGATGCCGCAGCCGGTGTCGGTAAACCGCAGTTCCACTCCCTCCACCCCCCGGGCGGGATGGCTGCTGACGGTAATGGTCCCGGAGCCGTTCATGGCATCCGCGGCGTTGAGGAACAGGTTGGTAAAGACCTGCTGGATCTGGCCCGGGTCGCCGATGACCTGCGGCAGCCTCGGGTCCAGTTCCTGGTGGATCTTGATATTGTGGAAAAATGCCTGGTGGCGGATCAGATCGACGCAGTTGCGGATGACCTCATTGGGGTTGAAAAGCCGCTTTTGACCCAGGGAATGACGGCTGAAGTCCAGCAGGCGAGTGACGATCTGCTGGCAGCGCATGGTCTGGTTGATAACGACCTCGATATGCTCCCGCAGGGAAGGGTGCTGTTCCAGTTCCCGGGCCAGCAATTCCGCATAGATGAGAATTCCGGCCAGGGGGTTGTTGATTTCGTGGGCCACCCCCGCGGCCATTCTTCCCAGTGAGGCGATCTTTTCCGCCTGCACCAGCTGGTGGTGGGTGGCCTCCAGTTCCTGATGCACCTTCAAGATTTCCCGCAGGTCGGAAAAGATGCCGACGCTGCCCACCTCCCGGCCCCGTTCCCGGATAATGGTGGCGGAGAAGTTCACCGGCACCCCCTCGCCGTTCTTGTTGATTAAGGTGAGCTGGGTAGTGTTCAGTTTGTCCGGCGGGCCGTATTCGTTGCTGCGCATCCGCGCCATCATCTCCGCGGCCAGATGGGGGGGGTAAAAGCGGCGGAAGTTTTCAGCATTGCCAATGATCTCTTCGGCCTTATAGCCCAGGATACGTTCGGCCCCTTCGTTGAAGATGATGGGCACCCCTTTGATGTCCACCACCACGATGCCGTCCACGGAACTGCGGATAAGGTTATGGAGAAAGGTGTTGGTCTTTTGTAGTTCCCGTTCGATCTGAATCCGCTCGGTGAGATCCCGCAGGTAAAGGCAGGTGAGGATCTTGGCGCCCAGCCGGGAGACGGTCATGCAGGTTTCAAAGATCCGGGGCTCTTCCTCTTCCTGGCTCGGCCGGTTCAGAAGGCTGCAGAAACGGTACTCCCGCTCCTGGCCCAGGTCCAGAAGGTGAGCCAGCTCCAGGGCCATGTGCAGATGCTGGGAAGTGAGGACCTCGCCCAGGTGTTTGCCCAGCAACTCTTCCTTGGGCCGGCCGAAAATTTCCGTCATCCGGGAATTAACATAGACCAGGCGCTGATTCTCATCCGCCATCAACAGGCCTTCCCGGCTATGCTCGGTGAGGAGATCGAGTTTGGCTTCGGCTTCCACAATATGGGAGATGTCCCGGATTGCCTCGAAGGCGCCGATGACCTTGCCCGACGGGTCGGTGATGATGGAGGCCGAGACCGTCACCGGGATCTCCTGGCCGCGGCGATTCCGAACTATTCGCCGCAAACCGGAAAGGGGCTTCTTTTGTTCCAGGACTTGCTTGATGACGCAGTCGCAGGTATCGCACTGCGCGGTGTTCAACAGCTGGCCGCAAGTCATGCGGCCCACCGCTTCCTTGCGGGAGTAGCCGGTGAGCCGCTCCAGGCGTTCATTCATATGGGTCACCACCAGATCCTGGTCCACCATAAAGAAAGGCATGGGGAAGTTTTCCAGGATGCTGGCCAGGGTGGCGATTTGCAGTTGCACCATCGGATGCGCCAATAGTTCCTCAGGCCCCCGGAGTACCACCAGGCATCCTGCGGATTCCTTCTTTGGGCCTTTGATGGGGGTGGCGGTAACCGTGAAGGGGGTGGTGCTGGCCCAGCCCGCCTTTAACAGGAAGGGGGCGCGCTGCAGGCCCTCGCCATACCTGAGACAGCGTGCCCGGCGCACCGTGCCGTCGGCGCTCAGTGGCAGGCCGGTGAGTTGGGAGCAGATGGGGCAGGGGTCTCCCAACCGCAGGGTGGCGCCGAAGATCTTTTCCGCCGCCCGGTTTAAAAAGACCACCTGGCGGTGGCGGTCGGCGATCAAGACCGGATCGGGGAAATCCACCAACAACGGGGCGCAGGCCTCACCCAGGGCCGAGGCGTCGCTGGCCAACCGGAGGCGTCGATCCCCGGCCGCTTTTGGGGCCTTACCCTGTTTCATACTCATGCCCTGGACCTGCGGCAGCCGGCGTCGAGACTTCCACCGGCGCGGCGAAGGTTTGGACCAGGACCAGTTGCGCCGCGGCCAGTTGGTATTGCCGGATGATGAGGGAGATGGTGGAAATGGTGCAGCTGAGGGCCAGCAGGGAGATGTGGGCCTTCTCCAGAGCCACCGTCAGGGTCCTGGCGATACCGAAGCGGTCACCGAAGTGGGGGCCGTGCAGGGAGATGCTGGCCACCGGGGTGAGGCGTATGGGCCGGAGGTCGGGCAGGCGCTCCTTCAGGATGCGGCGGATCTCCGGGCCGCGCTCCCCTCCGGGCTGGGGGGCATAGGTGCTGAAAGACAGGAGGAACTCCTTGCCCCCCAATCCGGGGAGGGCCACCAGGAAGGGAATTTGCAAACCCAGGCTTCCCAGGTCCAGGAGGGCGTCGGCAAAGCCCGCCAGGATGTCCGTAGAGGAGACGTTTAGGCCCCAAAGGTCCAGATCCGGCTGGGGCACGATCCAATAGACCTTGGTGACCTTTTCCTGATAGCTGGCCACCACCTGGCGCAGCAGTTCCTCCGGGGGGCTCTGGGCCGCAAAGAATTCCTGGGGCGACGAGAAGGCCGGGAAGTGGAAATTATCGAACAACTGGTTGACCGCGGCCTTGACTTTCCTGGAGGGCAACACCACAGAGATCGCCGCCGGTGAGCTGCCCAGGCCGTGGACCATGACCCTGGACTGGGCCAGGCTGAGAATGAAATTGCCGATGATCTCCGGGCGTTTGTCGTGGGGGTAGAGGGAGAGAATGGCGGTGCCGGGCTGCAAATGCATGGCCGCCTCCGAACCGGCCTGGGTCCTTAACAGAGTAAAGGCCGCTTCCCCGGAACGGCTCGCGGTGCACAAGACTTCGCGATCGCTGGCCATGTGGGTAAAGAAGCTGAGGTTGATGCGGTTAAGGGCCAATGGGGTGCAGACCCGCTCGGCCAGGCGACCCTCATCTTGAGGGAAGGAAGCTACCAGGCAGGCTCCCCCTTCCAGGACTTTAAGACCCCCAACTCTGCTTCTTTCTATTTTCCGCTCCAAGGTTAGTCAGGCGCATGGCGTCATGCTATCAAGAAACCGTCAAATCAATCTTTGCACCGCTTCCACCAGGGTAGCCGCGTCCACCGGCTTGGGGATGAAGTCCTCGGCTTCCAGGGCCATGCCTTCGGCATGGCTGTAAATGGTGTTGGGCACCGCGTCGCCCACCGCGGTGAGCATGACGATGGGGATGTCCTGGGTCCATTTGTTGGACTTCAATTCCTTGCAAAGCTGGTAGCCGTTCTTGCGGGGCATCATGACGTCCAGAATCAACACGTCGGGACAGCGTTTCTTGATGGCCGCTTCGGCTTCCAGGCCATCGTAAGCCTTGCCCACCTCAAAGCCCTTGCTCTCCAACATCATCGCTACGGTTTCCACCAGATCAGGATCATCGTCCACGATCAGCACGTACTTTCCAGCCATGAGGCCTCCCCTTTCTAAGTGATCGTCACCTCATTATGGACTTAAAGTTTATAAATTACAAGGCGGATTAGACCGCTGGGCTTCCCCCTGGATAAATTGTCCCTCCCGCGGCTACCCGCCGCCGCCCATCTGGGGCCGCACTTCGAATTGATAGCCACTCAGGAGCCGCCCGCGTCCCGCATCATCTTCACCGTCATGGCCAGTTGGGCGGAGTCCAGGTCAAAGACGTTGGCGCAACTGGGGTGGTCGCCGAAGTGCTGGTGGTCGCCGGTGAGGCAGAGGAGATTATGGATCCCGAAGGAGGCGGCCCC
>Ga0208937_1000234_pt1 | contig 50551 bp, 46 predicted proteins | sample June2015DPH_11_5_FD_184705 | JGI IMG/M metagenome (GOLD analysis project Ga0208937, IMG submission 184705) | Peatland microbial communities from SPRUCE experiment site at the Marcell Experimental Forest, Minnesota, USA - June2015DPH_11_40... | ecosystem: Environmental > Terrestrial > Soil >... | reverse complement strand
GAGCAGTCGGTGCTAGATAGCGCTCAAACCAGCTTGCGGCAAAGTCGATTACCGCCTCCAAGGCTCCCGGCTCGGGGAACAAATGGCTTGCTCCCGGAACAATCTCCAGCGCCTTGGGTCCCCGTAGTCGGGCCAGCGCCTGCTCATTGAGTTCGATGACGCCGAAATCGGCGCCGCCGACGATCAGAAGCGTCGGTGCCTCGACCTTTTCAAGAGCGTCTCCGGCGAGGTCGGGGCGCCCGCCGCGCGAGACCACGGCACCGACCCGGCGTGGAAGCTTCGCTGCGGCGACCAGCGCCGCCACCGCCCCGGTGCTGGCGCCGAACAGGCCGAGCGGCAGCTTTGCCACCGACGCTTGGCCGCCGAGCCAGCGGATAGCATCGGCAAGCCGGTCCGCCAGCAGCGGGATATCGAACACGTTGGCGCGGTCGGCTTCTTCCGCGGCGGTCAATAGATCGAATAGCAGCGTCGCGATGCCCCTATCGTTCAATGAATCGGCGACAGCCGTGTTTCGCGGGCTCAAGCGGCTTGAGCCGCTGCCATGCGCGAAAACGACGAGCGCATAGGCGTTGTTTGGTATCTGCAAAATTCCGGCAAGCCCGAGCGGTGGAATTCGGACATCGTGGCGTTCGTCGGCAGTCGTATGTTCAATCATGATACCACCATCATCAGACTCGGTTTTTCGGTCCGGGCAATTGTGCCGGATCGAGTCCCAGTTCTTCGCAGGCGCGGGCACCAGGCGCGCGTCAAGGATCTGGTGCGACTGACCAAGCGGAACTTCCGCCTTTCGGCCTTCTCGATGCACCGTGACCATGACAGGGCCTTTATGCCGCTGATCATGCTCACCGTGATCGATGCGGCAGCCTTGCTCCACGAGCCATTTTCGGAATGTGGCGCTTTCCATGATATCTGCTCCTGTCGGCCGCCCAGGACATGCTGCTTCTCCGGGGGCGTTGCGGCGTCTGCTAAGCCAGTAACTTGTCGGGGTCCTGCAGCTGTTGTCCGAGCGTCTCGAGAAAGCGCGCAGCATCAGCGCCGAACACGACGCGATGATCGCATGTTAGCGTGAAGAAAGTGCCCTGCCGTCGAGAGGCTGCCACCGACAGGATCGCTGACGCGCCGAGCGGAATGATCGAGTCGAAGGCGTAAACAACGGAAAATACGCCGAGGTCGCTCAGATAGAACGTCGCGCCGCTGTAATCGGCTGGCATCAATCGGCGGCTTTTGACCTTGTCGCGCAAACTGTTCCAGTCCTGCGCAAGCGCCGCCCAGGACCTGCCGGCCGCATCCCGCAAAACCGGCGTGATGAGCCCATCGCCACTATCGACCGCAATGCCGACGTCGATTCGGTCACGTCGCGCAAGACCATCTGGCGTGTAAGCCGCGTTGAAGAGGGGATGCGCCACTATCGTGAGCGCGCAGGCACGCGCCAACAGCAGCGTCAGCGATTGTTGCCGCTCCTTCGCGGCTTCCGTCAACGCTGCCAACGGCAACTGCGCCGTCACCCGGAAACTCGGCGTTGCCGCACTCGCAATCATATTGCGGGCGACCGCCTCGCGCAGGCTGGAGGCGCGCTCTACCCGATTGGGCGGCCCCGCCTCGAGCGCGGACAAAGCCGGATTGCGGACAGGCATTCTAGCGGCGGCGGGTCCGGCGCTCGTCCGCAGGGTCGAAGGAGGTGGACCAGGCCGCGGCGAGGGTCGCAGCGCCGCCATCGAAGCGGCCAAAACCGGAGAGACGGCCGATAGCTCGACCGCGGGCGCCGCGGCGGCATTTCCATTGCCGGCATTCGGGCCCGGTTGGACCGCCGTGGCCGCAGCGCTCGAAATCTCCGCCAAATTGTCGGCAATATAGCCGATCGTTTGGCCGACCGGCGCTTCGGTGCCTTCCGCGGCGAGGGGGCCGCTCAGATATCCGTCCTGGAACGCCTCGACTTCCATGACCGCCTTATCGGTTTCGACTTCGGCGATCACGTCCCCCTTCTTGATCTTATCGCCGGACTTTTTGACCCACTTTACCAAGCGGCCGTTACTCATCGTGTCCGAGAGCGCCGGCATCGTGATCGCCTGGCTCATGGTCACACCGCTTTGGTTTCAGGCGCCGGTCGGCACAGTTCTCGCGCCGCGGCCACGATATCGGGGATTTGCGGAATCGTCGCCGCCTCGAGTGCGCCGTTATAGGGCGTAGGAATGTCGAGACCCGCCAAGCGTTGCGCAGGGGCATCGAGCGAATAGAAGCAGCGCTCGGTCAGCGTCGCCACGATCTCGGCGCCGGCGCCGGCGAACCGGCAGTCCTCTTCAACGACCAGGAGGCGATGCGTCTTTTCCAGCGACTTCGCGCAGGTGTCCCAGTCGATCGGCTTGAGACTGCGCAGATCGATGATTTCCGCTTCGATATTCTCCTTAGCGAGCTCGTTCGCCGCTTCCTGCGCGAGGACGGCATGGCGCGAATAACTCACGATGGTGAGATCGCGGCCTTCGCGACGCACTGCGGCGCGGTGCATCGGCGGCGCTTCGGCGACGAGGTCCACCTGACCCTTGGTGAAATAAAGCAGCTCGTGCTCCAAGACGATGATCGGATCGTCGCTGGCGATCGCCTGCCGCAGCTGCCAATAAGCGTCCTGCGGCGTCGCCGGGACGGCAATGCGCAGACCGGGGACGTTCATCAGCGTATGCTCGAGGCGTTGCGCATGCTGGGCCGCAAGTTGCCGCGCAATTCCGCCGGGAACACGCACGACCAGCGGCATTTTGAACTGGCCGCCCGACATGAAGGGAATCTTGGCGGCGCCGTTGATGATCGAATCGAGCGCCAGCAGCATGAAATTGATGGTCATGATCTCGACCACCGGCCGCATGCCGACCAGTGCGGCGCCGACGCCGAGGCCGGTGAAACTGTTTTCCGAGATCGGCGTATCGCGGACGCGCCACTCACCGTATTTGGCAAAGAGACCCTCGGTCACGCGGTAGCTGCCGCCGTAGAGGCCGACGTCTTCACCGAGCGTGAAGACCGACTCATCGGCCGCCATTTCGTGGTCCATGGCGCGGTTGAGCGCCTGCCAATAGAGCAATTCCTGCGACATGAGCGTCTCCTACATCAGTACCTCGTGATGCCGGTTGACGTTGAGATGGCCCCAGGCAGCGTCCATGCTCGGCTGCGCGCTCTGCAAAGCGAACGCGACGGCGTCGTCGACGATCTTCTGGACGTCCTGCTTGAGTTCCTCGACCTCGGCTTCGGCAAGATGCTCGCCGTCGATCAAGTGGTCGGCGAACAGCTTGATGTTATCCGGTCCGATTTCCGCCAGTTCGTTGGGCGTCGGGTACTGGAATTCTACCTCTCGGATCGCCGCTGCGATCGGATCCCAATTCTGATAAGCCTTGAGCTCGACCGCCGGCCGATACGTGCCGGGATCGGCCATGGAATGGCCGCGGTAGCGGTAGGTCTCGCATTCGATAAATTGCGGGCCGCCGCCGCGCCTGATGCGGTCGAGCGCCTGCCGGGTGGCGTTGTAGACCTTGAGCACATCCATGCCGTCGATTTTTTCCGCCGGGATGTTGTAGGCGGCAATGCGCTTGAAAACCTCAGGGACCGCGGAGTGGCGGTGAATCTCGGTGCCGATGGCGTAGTGGTTGTTCTCGCAGACGAACAGCACCGGCAGCCGCCACAGCGACGCCATGTTGAGCGATTCATGGAACGTGCCCTGGTTCACAGCGCCGTCGCCGAGGAACGAGACGACGAGCTCCGGCAGGCCACGCATCGCGATCGCATAAGCAATGCCGATGGCGATCGGGCAGGTTTGGCCAACGATGGCGTAGCCGCCCATGAAGCGGCGCTCGCGATCGAACATGTGCATGGAGCCGCCCATGCCGCCGCTCATGCCGGTCGAGCGGCCGAACAACTCTGCCATCACCGCGCGCGCCGGCGTCCCGCGCACCAGAGCATGCGCGTGTTCGCGGTAATTGCTGACGATGTAATCAGACGGGCCGGTGGCGTTGATTACGCCGGCGGCGACGGCCTCCTCGCCTGGATAAAGGTGGAGGAAGCCGACGATATTTCCTTTGCTGTATTCTTCCGCGGCTCGCTCCTCGAAGGCGCGAGAGAGCAACATGCCGCGGAGCATGTGCTGCATGGTTTCGCGTTCCATTTCACACCTCTCCGGCCGGTGCGCCGCAGCATTGGCTTGTTAGTCACCCGCGGGCGGGCGGGGCACGGACGCGCCCCGCTCTCTCAGCAGCAACCCTTGAACCGGCCTTTGCCGACGGCGTAACGGGCCTCCTGACGTTCCACAAAGAACTCTTCGTAGGTCATGATCGGCAGTCCCGGATGGTTGGCCCGACGGTGCTCGACATAGGTGTCATAGTCGGGGACACCTATCATCAGCCGCGCTGCGCGCACACTCCAGATCTTCACGGCTTGACCGCGTTCCTTCCATTCCGTGAACTTGATGGACAGCAGGTCAGGCACTGCGTCCTCCCACAGCGGCGCCGGCGAACTCCACTTCCACGGCGGTCACCTTCGGTGTCCCCAATGCTTTGCGGATGTCGAAGAAGCCATAGATCACCATGGCCACGACGACGGCGGCGAACACCGCGGCCAGCGTCGCGTCGACGTAGTCGTTGAACACCAGGCGGCTCATCTCACCAAGCGAGTGGGCCGGCGCCAGTACCTGGCCCGCCGCAATGGCGCTAGAGAGCCGCCAGGCATGCGCGATGAAGCCCACTGCGGGATTCGGATTGAACACTTTCTCGAGGCCGGCCGTCACCGTGCAGGCCACAAGCCAAGTGGCGGGTACGACGGTCACCCAGGCGAACCGCTCGCGCTTCATCTTGAACAGCACCACCGTGCACAGCACGAGCGCGATGGCCGCCAGCATCTGGTTCGAGGTGCCGAACAGCGGCCACATCGTCCAGATTCCTCCGAGCGGGTCGATGACGCCCTGATAGAGGAAGTATCCCCATAGCGCGCAAGCCAACGCCGAACCGATGAGGTTGTTCGTCCACGACGTGGTTTGCTTGAAGGCCGGGATGGCATTGCCGATCAGATCCTGGATCATGAAGCGGCAAACACGGGTGCCGGCATCGACGGTCGTGAGGATGAACAACGCCTCGAACAGGATAGCGAAGTGGTACCAAATCGCCGTCAGCGCCTGGCCGCCGAACAGGCTGGACAGGATCTGCGCCATGCCGACGGCAAGCGTCGGCGCGCCGCCGGTGCGCGACAAGATCGTGATTTCACCGACGTCATGTGCGACCTGTGTCAGCTGATCGGGCGTCACCACGAAGCCCATATTGGAAACCGTCTGCGCCGCTTGGAGGGCGGTGGTTCCAATGATTCCCGCCGCGCTGTTCATGGCGAAATAGACGCCCGGATGCAGCACGGATGCGGCGATCATCGCCATGATGGCGACGAAAGACTCCATCAGCATGGCGCCGTAGCCGATGAACGGGATTTGGCTCTCGTTCTCAATCATCTTCGGCGTCGTCCCGGAGGCGATCAGCGAATGCCAGCCGGAGACCGATCCGCAGGCGATGGTGATGAACAGGAACGGGAACAGGCTGCCGGCCCAGACCGGGCCGCTTCCGTCGACGAACTTGGTGATCGACGGCATCTGCAGATACGGCCGTACGATGATGATGGCCAAAGCCAGCAGCGTGACCACGCCGATCTTCATGAAGGTCGAAAGATAGTCGCGCGGCGCCAGCAACAGCCACACCGGCAGCACCGAGGCGACAAAGCCGTAGCCGATGATGATGAGCGCCAGCGATGGGCCGCTAATGTCGAAATAGGCGGCGAGTTCGGGCGTCTGCGACACCGTCTGCCCGTAGAGCAGTGCGGCCAGCAGCAGCACGATGCCGATCGCCGACATCTCGGCCACGCGGCCGCGGCGGATGAAGCGGCCGTAGACGCCCATGATCAACGCGATCGGCACCGTAGCGAACACGGTAAAGGTGCCCCAGGGGCTGCCCTTCAGCGCCTGCACGACGACCAGCGCCAGGACTGCCAGGATGATGATGCAGATCAGAAGGATGCCGATGCCGGCGATCGTGCCGGCAACCGGGCCCATCTCCGCGCGCACCATGTCTCCCAGCGAGCGTCCGTCGCGCCGCGTGGACAGGAACAGGACGATCATGTCTTGCACAGCGCCGGCGATGACGACGCCGGCAAGAATCCAAAGCGTGCCCGGCAGGTAGCCCATCTGCGCCGCGAGCACCGGACCGACCAGCGGGCCGGCGCCGGCAATCGCCGCAAAGTGATGGCCGAACAGCACGTAACGGTTGGTTGGAACGTAATCGAGGCCGTCATTGTGACGGACGGCCGGCGTCGGGCGCATGGCATTGATGCCAAGCACTTTGTTGGCGATGAACAGTGCGTAATAGCGGTAAGCGACGAAATAGACGCACACCGCCGCGATGACGAGCCAGGCGGCATTAACGGGCTCGCCGCGACTCAAGGCCACGATGCCGAGTGAAACTGCGCCAAGGGCCGCAATCGCGCCCCATAGCAGTTTCGTCTGAATGCCGTTCCCATTCCAGAACAGCGCGCTCATTGGTTGCCTCCCTACGTCGGCACCCCCTTGAATCTGATCCCGAAAAGGGCGCCGCTATGCTGCGGACCGAAGCCTAATACGAAACCAATGTGAAAATGTCTTCGTTCTTTAGGTAGCCCGCTTTGATTAAGATCAAAGAGACTGCGGGTTTGCGAAGGTCAAATTTGCGAACTGCGGGATATTTTGGCTTGGCATCTCAGCGAGGTCATCTGCCGGACCGGAGCCGGTGCCGCGCCCCAAGAGTAGGAACCAAGGATCAGACCATGGAGATCGAACGCAGCACATTCGGCGCCATCACGATTGACGGCAAGACCTATGAGCACGACGTGGTCATTCGCCTCTCGGGCGAAGTCATGAAGCGGAAGAAGAAGCTGTCGAAGAAGTATTCCGGCACCTCGCACGTGCTGTCGAAAAAAGAAGCGAAGTTTGTCTTCGAGAAGGGCTGCGAACAGCTCGTTGTTGGCTCGGGCCAAATGGGCAATGTGCGTCTATCGTCGGAAGCTGAAGCCTATTTCGCAAAAAGGGGCTGCAAGGTCCTGCTGCAGCCCACACCCAAAGCGATCCATGCGTTCAACAAGTTGCGGGGAAAGAAAATCGGGCTTTTTCACGTAACCTGCTGAAACGAACCGGCGCCGGCGGCGACGACCTCCGGTGGAGATCGGCCGCGGCGACCCTGGGTGGCGGCACGTTCGGGCTTTTCTGCGTCGCTCGTAAATATTGAACTTTATGGCGCGCCCGGAGAGATTCGAACTCCCGACCCCCAGATTCGTAGTCTGGTGCTCTATCCAGCTGAGCTACGGGCGCGGTGCACGTCGTGCGGGAAAATCACCGGCTGCGGATGCCGCCTGCGACGCGCGCCATAGCTATAGCGTTCACCCGCCATTGGCAAGCGCCGGCGGTTGGCCGCCCGGCCGCCCCCGCCATCTGCGCGCGCGGCACGGCATGTCAGCCTCAGCTCTTGTTCTCGGCCGCGACCTCGCCGATGACGGCGTTGGCGCGCCGGAAGCCTTCTGCCGCGATCGGAATGCCGGCGTAGACGCCGGCTTGCAGGAGAATCTCTGCAATCTCCTCCGGGGTCACGCCGTTGTTCAGCGCACCGCGAATGTGCACCTCGAACTCATGCCAGCGGGCCATTGCCGCCAGCATGGCGATGTTGAGCATGCTGCGGGTCTTGCGGGAAAGACCCTCGCGCAACCACACACTGCCCCAGCACTGCGTCTGCGTGAACTCGATGAAATGCTGCGTAAACGCGTTCGCCCGTTGTTTGCCGGAATCCACATACGCCGCTCCGAGCACTTCGCGGCGCACCTTGGCGCCGAGCTGCGCGCGTTCGGTCAATGAGTCTGGCAAGGTCATGATGATCTCTCCGTCTTGTAGGGGTTGGCAGTAAAAGCGGCGCTGCACGACGCAAAGCGATCCGCGACGCCGGCAATTTCGTGCCGGTGGTGTGTGCGCGGGCCTCCGCCGCGGACGGCACGTGGCCGGTCGAGGCTTTAAACCGAATCCGTTGCGGTGGTCGCCACACGGTTCCACTCCGCGGCATTCGCGATGCGCGACCGTTGGGTTATACCAAAAGGCGCACACCCGACGGCAAGCGCCGTCTTACGGCGCCGGCGTGGAGTCCTCCGGATCAGCTTTGAGGAAAATCGCCGACCGGTCGGCGGGCGCTACTTCACGCTATCAGCGATCTCTTGACGGCCCGCGGCCGCAGCAACCGCGTGAGGTCCTCCACGCGGCGCGGCGGGCTGAACAGATAACCCTGCATCTCGGTGCAGCCGAGGTCTATTCCGGATGTTCGCTCCGCAGCTTACGCAACGCGGCGCGCAAAATGCCGGCGCTGTGCGTGCGGTGCAAATCGCTCTGCTCGCGATCGGAGTTTTGTTGACCATCAAGGCCATTCGCCGCGACGGCGATAGAGCTTCTGGCGGCTGATGCTGCCGGTGTCGCAGTCGGGCATCAGGCCGCCGCTGTGGCCTCAATCTCGATCATGAAGTCCACGCTGTAAAGTCTCGACACCTCAATCAACGTCACGGCCGGGGCGGCTGGCGTCGTCGTCGTTGCGAAGAATCGATTGCGCGCCTCGCGATAGAGAAGCAGATTATCCATGTCCGTGAGGAAGACGGTTAGCTTGACCAAATTACTGGCGGTGCAGCCGACAGACTGCAGAGCGATGTTCAGGTTTCGGAATACTTGCGCTGCCTGCGCAGCAAAGTCACCTTTGCCGATCAGCTCGCCTTCTTGGTTGAGCGCGGTTTGACCGGCGATGAAGACGATGCGTTCAGCGCGAACATCGACGACCTGAGAATACCCCGGCGGCGTGCCAAGTTCCGGTGGGTTTAAGCGCCTGATTCGATCGGTTGCATCGCCAGTCATTCGCGGCGTCCCATTTTGATCTGCTCGATCGGACCGCATTCGCTGCGCTGATGCGGTTCCTTGATCTTACCCATGCGCCCGGGCGCGGCGTGCGCTCAACTCCACCGCGCGGTCGGGAATGGTGACGCGCAGCGTCGCCCCGATGGTGCCTTCGACCAGGCGGATGTCGCCGCCATGGGCGCGCACCAGCTCGGCGGCGATGGCAAGCCCGAGGCCGGTACCGCCGGTGCGGGTCGAGCCCTGGAACGCCTCGAACAGATGCGTCCGCGCGCGTTCGGAAAAACCCGGGCCGGTGTCGGACACTTCGATCACCACCACCGCGCCTTCGCGGCGGCCGGTGATGCGGATCTGGTCGCGGTTCGGATCGCGCGCCGCGCGGCTTTCCAGCGCCTGCACGGCGTTGCGGGCGAGATTGAGCAGGATGCGAAACAGCTGGTCGTAGTCGGCTTCCACGATCAGCCCGCGCTCGACCGCGCTGATCCAGCGGATCGGCGCATCGGGGCCGAGCCCGAGCGTCTCGTGCACCTCCTCGACCAAGTGCTCGAGCAGGATCGGGTGCCGTTCCGGCGGAGGTTCCTGCAGGCGGCCATACGACAGCGTCGATTGGCAGAAGGCGATAGCGCGCTCGAGCGCGCGCACCAGCTTGGGCGCAAAGCGCTGCACGCCGGGATCGGGCAGGCTCAACAGCCGGTCGGAGATGAGCTGCGCCGAGCCGAGCAGGTTGCGCAGTTCGTGATTGATCTTGGAGACGGCGAGCCCCAACGCGGCGAGGCGATTCTTCTGGTGCAGCGTCGAGGCGAGCTCCGCCTGCATGGTCGCGAGCTCGCGCTCGGCGATGCCGATTTCGTCGGCGCGCCCCGACGGCACGATGATGCGGTCGGCGTTCTCCGGGTCGGCGCGGAACGCCATCATATTGGCGGTGACCCGGCGCATCGGTCGCACGAACATGTAATGCAGCGTCAGATAGACCAGCGCCGCGGTGATGCCCGAGATCAATAGCGAGATCAGCAGCAGGTCCACCGAATAGCGCTGCATCGCCTTGCGCAGCGGCTGCTCGTCCATGACGATCTCGATATAGTCGCCGCCCATCGGGGCCGGGCCGACGACGCGCATCACGTTATTCCTGGTGTCGAGCATCGTCTTGAAGGCATCGACGATCGCATCGAAGTTGTAGACGTTGCGCATATCGTAGTCGTCGGTGATCGGCGGCGGGGCGTCGCCGACCGCGAGCATGCGGCGCCGCATGCCCATCTTCATGGCGACGGCGCGCGCGCCGATTGAGTCGAGGATCTGCTTGGCCAGGCTATCGGGCACCATGCCGTTCGGCGCGGCGTCGAGCACAAGGGCCGCGGTGTAGGCGCTGGCCAGGCGATCATTGAGCCAGCTCACCCGGAAAATGGCGATCGAGGGCACATAGATCAGCACTTCCGCGATCATCACGAACAGGATCGTGAAGACGAGGAGTTTGCCTGACAGCCCAAAGCGCGGCGCCCGGACCGGTTCCGGCCGCGCGGCTGATGCATCGCTCATCGGTTGAGCCTCGCTGCGTCAAGCAATCCAGCCAAGACGACGCAGCCAACCCATGATGCGACGCGTCCGCGGCATCGTCAAACCATGAGTGAAATAAGTCATTGCGGCACGTTTACCCACCTCGGCATAGGTCGGGTAGGGGACGACAAGGCCGGCAAGGGCCCGGATATTCAACTTTTGGCTGATAGCCAGCGTCCAGGCGGTGATGCTTTCGCCGGCACCGGCGCCGACCATCGTCACGCCGAGGATCTCGCCAGCGCGGTTGGTGACGACCTTGATGTGGCCGTCGGTCGCATGCTCCACCTGGGCGCGGTCGTTCTCGCGATAGGGCCAGCGCAAGACGCGGATGACACCGCTCTGTACCCTGGCCTCCTGCTCGAGAAGGCCGACTTGGGCCAATTCGGGATCGGTATAAGTTACCGAGGGTATGGCACGATGGTCGACGCTGAACGGTACGCGAAACAGCGCGTGGCGGATTACCAGACCGGCGTGGTGATTGGCGGCGTGCGCGGACGCGGGTCCGCCGGTGACCTCGCCCACCGCGTAGACGCGCTTGTTGGTGGTGCGCAGTGAGCCGTCAACGATGATGCCGCGCGGCGTGGTGCGGATGCCGGCGGCGTCGAGGTCGAGGTCCTCGACATTCGGCCGGCGTCCCGCCGCAATGAGGAGATGCGAGCCCTCGATGGTCTCCGCGCCGGCCGACGTGGCGAGCACGACCTTGACCTTGGCCAGGACGCGGCCGACTTTCGCGATCTCGACCCCGGTGCGCAGCTTGACGCCGTCACGCACCAGGGCATCGAGCACCACGGCGGCGCATTCGGGGTCATCGCTCGCCAGCGGCGCCGCGGCGTCGAGCACGGTGACGTCGGAGCCGAGGCGGCGGAACGTCTGTGCCAGTTCGAGCCCCACCGCCGCGGCGCCGACGACGATGAGATGGCGCGGAATTTCGGCGAGGTCGAACACGGTTTCGCTGGTCAGGTGTGGCGTATCTTGGAGGCCGGCAATCGTCGGCACGACAGGCGAGGAGCCGGTCGCGATGACGAACCGGCGCGCCCGGACGGTAACGTCGCCGACCACCACGGTCTGCTCGTCGGTGAAGCGCGCGGCCCCCTCGACGACGTGCACGCCGAGGCCAGCGATACGTTCGCGGGTGGAGTTCGGCGCGACGGCGCCAATGACGTCGTTCACGTGCGCCTGGACCGCGGCAAAATCGACGGCGAAGCGCGTTGCCTTGATGCCGAAGCGCGCGCCGCTGCGCGACGCGTTCGCGTGTTTGGCGGCCGCCGCCAGCGCATGCAGCGCCAGGCCGCCGTTTTTTTTGAGGCGCTCGCCCCCCATGCGGTCTTTTTCGATGAGCACCGCCCGCGCGCCGAAAACGGTTGCCGCGGTGGCGGCCCAAAGACCTCCGGCGCCGGCGCCGATGACGCAAATGTCCGGTCTGAGCTCGTTCGCCATCAGCCGGCCGAACTCACAGGCCGCGAGGTAAATTTTGGCGTAAAGTCTTCATGGCTCTATTGCCGGCGTGGCGCAAACGCCGCCGACCCATCATGGATATTCCATACATCTCCCGAGCGGGGCAAATGACGCTTGAAAAAAGCGGGCGCGGCGCTTGGCGGATCTTGGCTCGCCTCGCCGTCGCATTGACGAGCCATGAGGGGTCCCGTATAAGCCGCGCCAATCGCGCGGCGCGCGCGCTGAATTGGAAAGTGCGCGTGCAAGATAAGGTATTGGCACGATCGGACCGACAGGTGGGCGGAGGTCGGGCGTGCAGCGGAGACAAATCCCGTGAAACGAACCTACCAGCCGAGCAAATTGGTGCGCAAGCGCCGGCATGGGTTTCGCGCGCGCATGGCGACCAAGGGTGGCCGCAAGGTCGTCGCGGCGCGGCGGGCGCACGGCCGCAAGCGGCTGAGTGCGTGATCGGGGCGCCGGCTCCCTCGTTCCCAGTTGAGCGGCTGAAACGCCGGAGCGATTTTCGAGCCGCGGCGGCCGGTCTGCGAGCGTCAGGCAGGGCGTTCGTGGTGCAGGCCCGTCGGCGCGCCGACGGTGGGGCGGTCCGGATCGGGTTTACCGTGTCGAAGCAAGTGGGCGATGCCGTGGAGCGCAACCGCGTGCGGCGCCGATTGCGGGAGATCGTGAGACTATCGGCGGCCGCCGGTACAAGCGGGTTATGCCCAGGCCACGACTACGTGCTGATCGGGCGCCGGGCGGCGCTGGCAGCTCCGTTTGGCGAGATGATGCGGGAACTCGATGCGGCGCTCAGCCGAATTCAAGCCCTCCAGCGCGGGGGAACTGGTGGCGCCCGCCGTGACCCCCTACATGAAGCGGGTTCGCCGTCCCGGTCGCCGAAGCTCCGCAATCGAAAGCAGCCGCCAGAACCGTCCCCGAAGCCGCCCCAAGACCCACTCGGATAGCCACCGCACGAGCTTTGCATGATCGAGCACAAGAACACCATCCTCGCCATCGTGCTGTCGCTGCTCGTCGTGGTCGGTTGGCAATATTTCATCGGCTACCCGCAGATGGAAAAGCAGCGCCAAGAAGCGCTGCTCAAGCAGCAGGAGCAGACGCAGGTGCAGCCCGGCGCGACGCAGCCGAGCGCAGCCCAGCCCGCGACGCCGGCGCAGCAAGCCGGCGTACCTGCGGTGCCGGGCGCGCCCCCTGCCGTCGCACAGCAACCGGCGACGCTGAGCCGTGAGACGGTGATCGCCGCCTCACCGCATGTCGCCATCGACACGCCCCGGCTTCGCGGCAGCATCGATCTCAAAGGCGCGCGCATTGACAATCTGTCGCTTGAGCAATACCGCGAGACCGTCGATCCCAATTCGCCGCCGATCGTGCTGTTCTCGCCGTCGGGCGCGCCGGAGGCCTATTACGCGGAATTCGGCTGGGTGCCGGCATCCGGCACGACCGAGAAGGTGCCGGGGCCGGATACGGTATGGAAGCAGGACGGCAGCGGCGCGTTGGGCGTCGAGCATCCGGTTGCGCTGAGCTACGACAACGGTGAGGGATTGATCTTCCACCGCAGCATAGCGGTCGATGACCATTATCTGTTCACCATCAAGGACTCGGTAGAGAACAAAGGCACCAAGCCGATCACGCTGTTTCCCTATGCACTGATCTCGCGCCACGGCACGCCGAAGACGCTTGGCTACTACATCTTGCATGAAGGCCTGATCGGGGTGATGGGCGATCAGGGCGAGAAGGAAGAAACCTACAAGAAAATCGAGGACAAGAAGAGCGAAAGCTGGGACGTCACCAACGCCTGGCTCGGTTTCACCGACAAATACTGGGCGGCGGCGTTATTGCCCGACACCGACGCCAAGGTGCACGCGCGCTTCTCCGCCGGCGAAGCCGGCGGCGAGAAGACTTACCAGACCGATTACTTGCTCGATCCGCAGACCATCGCGCCGGGCGCGACCGCAACCGCCGATGCGCGGCTGTTCGCCGGCGCCAAGGAAGTTTCGGTGGTCGGCATCAACTTCCCGCTCTCGGTGGCCGGCGGCTACAACCAGGCGCTTCATCTCAACCATCTCGATCTGTTGATTGATTGGGGCTGGTTCTACTTCATCACCAAGCCGATGTTCCTCGCCATCGATTTCTGCTTCCATCTGGTCGGTAATTTCGGCGTCGGCATCCTCATCGTCACGGTGCTGGTCAAGCTGTTGTTCTTCCCGCTCGCCAACAAGTCGTACGCCTCGATGGCGAAGATGAAAGCGGTGCAGCCGGAGCTGACGATGATCCGGCAGCGCTACGCCGACGACAAGATGAAGCAGCAGCAGGCGATGATGGAGCTGTACAAGAAGGAGAAGATCAATCCGGTGGCCGGCTGCCTGCCGATCGTCATCCAGATTCCGGTGTTCTTCTCGCTGTACAAGGTGCTGTTCATCACTATCGAGATGCGGCACGCGCCGTTCTACGGCTGGATCCACGACCTCTCGGCGCTGGACCCGACCAACATCTTCACCCTGTTCGGGCTCATTCCGTTCGATCCGACCGTGCTGCCGTTGGTCGGCAGCTTCCTCCACCTCGGCATTTGGCCGGTGATCATGGGCATCACCATGTGGGTGCAGATGAAGCTCAATCCGGCGCCACCCGATCCGACCCAGCAGATGATCTTCAATTGGATGCCGATCATCTTCACCTTCATGCTCGGGAGCTTCCCGGCCGGGCTCGTGATCTACTGGGCGTGGAACAATACGCTCTCGGTGGCGCAGCAAAGCGTAATCATGCATAAACACGGCGCCAAGATCGAGCTGTTCGACAATCTCAAGCGCACCTTCTTCAAGCTGAAGCCGAAACAGCCGGCGGAGTAGGAAGTGCGCGTCTTCACCCTTCCCGCTTCCTGGGGGAGGATGAAAAAGGGTCGCGCTCAGTGGGCGACGCGAACTAGCGCCTTGCCGAAATTCTTTCCTTCGAGCAGGCCCATGAATGCGGCCGGGGCGTTTTCCAGCCCTTCGGTGATGTCTTCGCGGTAGCGGATGCGTCCATCGGCGATGCCTGCGGAAACCGTTCGCAGAAATTCCGCGTAGTGCTCCGCGACGAATTCAGTGTTGATGAAGCCGCGCAGCGTCAGGCTCTTGGTCAGCACCGCGCGCATGGTTGCCGGCAACAGATTTGGTCCGGCCGCCGCGCCGGCGGCGCTATATTGCGCGATCAGACCGCAGACCGGCACGCGCGCATAGGTGTTGAGCAAAGGCAGCGCCGCTTGCCACACGGCGCCGCCGACGTTCTCGAAATAGACGTCGATGCCCTTGGGACAGGCCGCCGCGAGCCGCGCCGGAAAATCGGCGGCGCGATGATCGATGGCGGCGTCGAAGCGCAGGTCTTCGATGACGTAGCGGCACTTTTCGGAGCCGCCGGCAATGCCGACGGCGCGGGCGCCGGCCATCTTGGCAAGCTGCCCGACCAGGGAGCCGACCGGGCCGCTGGCGGCGGCGACGACCACGGTGTCACCGGGCTTCGGCTTGCCGATCACGTATAGACCCGCATAGGCGGTGAAGCCCGGCATGCCGAGAACGCCAAGCCCGGTGGTGATCGGCGCCAGCTTCGGGTCGAGCTTTCGTGTGGGCGGTCCGTCCCAGGCCGCATGCGTGCGCCAGCCGGTGTGCGCCAGCACGATATCGCCGGCGGCAAAACCCGCGCGGTCGGACGCGAGCACTTCGCACACGCTTTCGCCGGTCATGACTTCGCCGACGCCGACCGATTTGGCATACGATTTCACGTCGTCCATGCGGCCGCGCATGTAGGGATCGAGCGACAAATAGAGCACCCGCAGCAGCAGACCGCCGGGCGGCAGCTTCGGCATGGGAAGCTTTTCCAAACGGAAGTTGTCGGCTTTCGGCGGTCCGTTCGGCCGAGACGCCAGCACGATCTGTCTGACCACGGGGTCGCTCATGGTTCTCTCCTGGCGAACGCGAGCGCTATTCTAGCGCAGGGTGGGGAAGATGAAATGGCGGCTGTTCTTTCGCTCGCCGGCAACGGGAGAGCGCAAGCTAGGCGGCGCGGACGCGGGTGAAGAAGGTCGCCACCTTGGTTTCCAGGTCGTTGGCGCGCGCCGAAAGCCGTTCCGTCCAGGCCGTGATTTCGTCGACCGCGGCGACGCCGCGAGAGACGGTTCGTTCCACTGAATCGATCTCCACCGACGCCCGCGCGGTATGGCCGGCGGCGTTCTGCACGCTTTCTGCAATCGCGCGGGTCGTCATACTCTGCTGCTGCACAGCCGCGGCGATGCTGGTCGATACCGCGGTCAATTTGCCGATGACGCGCGCGATCGCGGAGATTTCCTCCACCGACCGCTTGGTCGCTTCCTGGATGGCGGCAACCTGCTGCGAGATATCGTCGGTGGCCCGCGAAGTCTGATTGGCCAGCGTCTTCACTTCCGCGGCGACCACGGCAAAGCCCTTGCCGGATTCGCCGGCGCGCGCCGCCTCGATCGTCGCGTTGAGCGCCAGAAGATTGGTCTGCGCCGCGATGGAGGAGATAGTGCTGATGACGGAACCGATGCGCTCCGCGGCGTTATCCAGCGAACCGATGACATCCTGAGTCCGCTCGGTATCGGCGACGGCAGACTGCGCCATTCCCAGGCCATTGCTGGCCTGCTGACCGATTTCCTGGATTGATCCGGAGAGTTGTTCGGTCGCCGTCACGGACGCGTCCATGCGCTGTGCGGTCTCGGCCGAGGCCGATGACGCCAAGGCCATGCGGCTGAGCGTGCCATCGGCAGATCGTTTCAGCGTCGATCCCGTCGTCGTCAGCGAAACGGAGGCTTCCTTGATGGCCTCGACCACCTCGCCGATGGCACCGGCGAAGTCGGTGATGGCCACATCGATCGCGCTGCGCCGCGCCAGCGCCGCCTGTTCCGCCGCGTGCCGGTGCAGGGTCATGGCGTTAGCGACATCGAAGCTGATGGCTTGCGCTACGATCTTGCCGCGCTCGGCGAGCTTGGCGGAGGAAAAGCGGTGCTTGCGCGCCAGCGCGTCGAGCGCCGCCTTGAGCATGAAACTCCCGGCGGTGCTGCGGATACGCGCGTCCAGGCCGATCGCAGCCTCCTGCCGCACCGTTTGCCGGCAGGATTCGGCGTAGCGCTGATCCAGTTGCCCGCCGAGCAGAGCCTGGAAGTGCGCCACTTCGAGCTTTTTCACCAAGTCTTGGTTCTGCGCGACGGCCTTTCCGATGTTGGGCAACTCGATGACCGCCATAACGACGTCATCGATCACCCGATCGAGGTGCGGCGCGATCGTCGGCCAGGTTTGCGCAAGAAGGGAGCGGGTCTGGTCGTCGATCCGGTAAAGCGCGAGGCGAGCTTGAAAAGCCGGAACTGAATCGATCGGCGCCATAGCTGAAACGAAGGCCTCGGTGGTGGCCGGCAATGTTGGCCGACAATGGTTGCTTGAGTGTGAACGATACGGTTGCCGACCGGTTCCGCCGCCGCGCAAATAAGCGGGAGGCCGAAGCCTCCCGCTGTTGCAGTTCGTCCCGAGTCTCACGTCGCCGTTTGTCGGAAGATGCGGCGAAGGATTGCGAAACAGCGTAAGGGACGGGGAAGATTCTTTTGCGGACCTGCCTCAACTCCTGCCGACGACCGCCAGCGTCACGGGCGCAAGGCCGGAAAAGCCCAGCACATGGGCGGCCGCCGGCGTCACGTCGATGACGCGGCCGCGGATGAACGGCCCGCGGTCGTTGATGCGAACCACCACCGAGCGGCCGGAGCGCTGATTGGTGACCCGCACCATGGTCCCGAACGGCAAGGTGCGATGCGCCGCGGTCAAGCCCGACGCCCGGGCTTGTTCGCCGTTGGCGGTGCGGCCGCCCGAATAGATCGATGCTATTCCGGTTTGCGCCGATGCGACGACCGGGATTGCGATAGTGGAAATAACAAGAGTTGAAGCAAACATGAGTTTAGTCAGGCTATTACCAGCCATGATCTTCCTTTTTCAGTTGTTGAAGGGAAAGATTATGCGGCTCGCTAAAATGGAGCCGAGGTTTCAATGATCAGGAAATGCGGAAATTGTGCGGCGCACAATGCCTTAATACGTTAAGGTAAGAATGCAGTATGGGAACTATTGGCTGTAATACGTTGTAATAACGTGAGAAATATAGGTATTTACTCAACGCAATGCTGGGCCGCGCCGGGCGCGTCCCGGGGCCGAAGCGTGAGCTCGTCTGCCAAAAAGCCTTTGCGGCGGCAAAGGCCTAGCCGCCTGGCGCAGCCGCCCCCGACGGAGACGGCGAAAATCGCTATGTCGCCGGGATCACTCGGCGGCGATGTAGGTCGGCAGCACGTAATCCTTGAACTGGTCGCGCAAGGTCGTCTTTTGGATTTTGCCGGTTGCCGTGTGCGGAATGGCGCTGACGAACACCACGTCGTCGGGCATCCACCACTTGGCGATCTTGCCCTCGATGAAACCGAGTATTTCCTCTTTGGTCGCCGATTGCCCCTCCTTGAGCACGACGACGAGCAGCGGCCGCTCGTCCCACTTGGGATGCCGCACGCCGATGACGGCCGCCTCAGCCACCTTAGGATGGCCTACCGCGAGATTTTCCAGATCGATCGAGGAAATCCATTCGCCGCCCGACTTGATCACGTCCTTGGAGCGGTCGGTGATTTGCATATAGCCGTAATGGTCAATGGTGGCGACGTCGCCGGTATCAAAGAAACCCTCGTCATCGAGGATGTCGGTGTCTTCCCGGTAATAGGCCTTGGCCACGGCGGGGCCGCGCACTTTAAGGCGGCCGAAAGTCTTGCCGTCCCACGGCAAGAGATGCTCCGCGTCGTCGGTGATCTTCATCTCGACGCCGAACGGTGTCTGGCCTTGCTTCTGCTTGATGTCGAGGCGCGCGTCGCCCTTGAGGTCGGCATATTCGGGCTTGAGCGTCACCATGGTGCCGAGCGGACTCATTTCGGTCATGCCCCAGGCATGCGCGACTTCGACGTCGTAATTCTCCTCGAAAGCCTTGATCATGGCGCGCGGACAGGCCGAGCCGCCGATGACCACCCGGCGCAGATAGGGCAGCTTGGCGCCGGTTTTTTCCAGATATTGCAGCAGCAGCAGCCACACCGTCGGCACGGCGCCGGAGTAGGTGACCTTGTAGTCGTTGAGCAGCTCATAGACCGAGGGGCCGTCGAGCTTTGCCCCCGGCAGCACCAGCGCACTGCCGACCATGGGGCAAGAGAAGGCGAGCCCCCAGCTATTGGCGTGAAACATCGGCACGATGGGCAGCGTGATATCGCGCGAGGTCAGCCCCATCATGTCCGCTTGCAGCGCAATGAACGAGTGCAGAATGTTCGAGCGGTGGGAGTAAAGCACGCCCTTGGGATTGCCGGTGGTGCCGGAGGTGTAGCACATGCCGGCGGCGGTGTTCTCATCGAATGATTTCCAGGCGAAATCGCCGTCGGTTTCGGCGAGCCATTCCTCATAGGCAACGGCGTTGCGCAATGTCGTCTGCGGCATATGCGCGGCGTCCGTGAATACGATGACGCGCTCGATTGTCGGCAGCTCGGCGGCGATTTTTTCCAGGAGCGGCACAAAAGTGAGATCCGTCATGATCACGCGGTCTTCTGCGTGATTGATGATCCAGGCGATCTGCTCGGGGAACAGCCGCGGATTGACGGTGTGGTAGATCGCGCCGATGCCGACAATGCCGTACCAGGCTTCCAGGTGGCGCCAGGTATTCCAGGCCAGCGTCGCCACGCGGTCGCCGAGCTTGATGCCGTCGCGCTCGAGCCGCTGCGCCACGCGCAACGCCCGCGCGCGAATTTCCGCGTAATTGGTGTGGTGCATCGGCCCTTCGATCGAACGGGTAATAACCGGCCGCTCGCCATGATTGAGCGCGGCATGGTCGATGATGCGATGCAACAGGAGCGGCCAATCCTGCATGAGCCCGAGCATGATATTCCTCCTGGAGTACTGCCTTGCGTTGCGTTGTTCTTGCGGTATCCGGCTGCCACCAGGACGGCCGGCGGGGCCCCCCCAATGTAGCCGCCTGCGGCGGCAATGAAAATGCCGTTTTGCAGGCGGAAAAGCCGCACGGCAAGCGCGCTTGAACGCAGGCGCGCCGTCCGCTTAAAGCATGGGCAGCACATTGACTTTCGTAAAGGACCGCCATTGCGCCGGAAACCTGCCGCGTGAAGGGTCTTGTCGTTATCGCCCTATTCTTCTGCGCAACCGGGCTTGCGGCGGCAGAGGACGCCGTCGCGCCCGCGGCGAAACCCGCCAAGGCCGAGCACGTTTCGCCCCGTCGCGTCCGGCCGCCGCAGCAACGGCGCACGCCATTGCCGATCGCCGTGCCGCAGCAATTTTCGCCGCCGCAGGAAGTTTACGCCTCGTTCCCGGAATCGGGCGGGGCTGCGGCTGCGCCATCGGTGCCGCCGGCGCCGTCGGCCTGTCAGCTGCGGTTGACGAAGGTCGCGGTGTTCAAGCCGATTCCCCTGCTCGCCGGGCCGGGCGAATGCGGGGCGGTAGACGCCGTTCTGCTGGAACAGGTGATGCTGCCCGATCAGGCGAAAGTGACCGTTGCTCCGCCGGCGACGCTGCGCTGCGCGATGGCGGAGGCAGTTGCGCTCTGGCTCCGCGAGGACGTCGCGCCGGCGGCGCTTCAGCTCGGCGCGCCGCTGCGCGGGCTCGACAACTTCGATTCCTATGAATGCCGCGGCCGCAATCGGGTCCACGGCGCCACGCTGAGCGAGCACGGCCGCGCCAATGCGCTCGATGTGCGGGCGTTGCGGCTCGCCAATGGCGAGGTGATCGGCCTCACCGACGTGAACGTCGCCAAGGACTGGCGTGAGGCATTGCGCGCAAGCGCCTGCGCGCGCTTCAGCACCGTGCTGGGCCCGGGCTCGGACGGCAGCCACGAGCAGCATATCCACGTCGATCTCGCCGAGCGGCGCGGTGGGTACAAAATGTGCGAGTGGGACGTGCGGGAGCCGGTCAAGGAGACGGCGCCACAGGACGAGCAGAACGCGGCCAAGCTCACGGAGCCGGTGCCGCTGCCTCGCCCGCGTCCAGTGGCGAGTGCCGACGGCGCCTCGCCGGCCAAAAAAATGCGCTCGCAACGCAGGTGGTGATTTTTGGCAGAGTGGCGTCGGCGAAGCTGCTGGCCGATCACGGCCGATGGTTGATCATCGTGACCCGCCACCCGGAGCCTTGCCGGCCTTGATAGTGATCGAGACGGGTTAGCGAGCAATTGTCGATCATGAAGGCAAATCCGCCGTGCGGCGGCAGGCCGAGAGCAATGGCAATGGCCGCGCGAATCGTGCCGCCATGCGCGACAGCGACAATGTCGCCGCCTCGGTGAGCCGCGGTGACGCGCGCGATCGCGGTGCCGACCCGCGCCACGAGGTCGACGAAGCTTTCGCCATTCGGCGCGCGTTCGTCGGCGTCCGCATACCAGAAGGAGGCCGGCTCTTGCCTGCGGCTCATGAGAAAAGTCCGGCGATCGAGGCCTTGCCAATCCCCGAGATGTTGCTCGGCGAGGTCTTGGTGTTGCTGCAATTCCTGCGGCGCCTCGAAATCTCCGGCCGCCAGAATCGCCTTCGCGGTCTGATGCGTGCGCGCCAGATGACTCGTGACCCAGATCGCCTTTCGCGGTAACAGCGCCGCCAGACCGGAGAAGACGCGCTCGTCGCTGCAATCGCAGGACAGATCGGTTTGGCCGTAGATTCGGCCCTCGTCGACGCGAACCGGCGCATGGCGAATCCACCACCAGCGCGTGCGCACGAAATCGTCGGCCGCAGCCTTGCTGGCGACGATCTGGTCCAGTGTTGTGGCGTCCGACACACTGCGCTCCCGGCTCTGATGACTTGCGTTTTCGGTTCGATCGCGGACGTTGGCTTCGCGATCGAGATGACCCACGTACCGTCCGCCCGTTTGAATCCCGATCTTTGAATACGGGCTGCCATCTCCAGCTTCAAGCGCAAATGCGGCAGTTTGCGCGCGAGACGGCCTTTGACGGCAGGCATCCGGCGCGCCCACAATGGCGGCCGCGACTTTAGCCACTCATAAAGGACCACTATGCCGCCGCTCAGCAATCTCGCCGCCCGCGACGTTGAAACTCTGGTGCATCCCTATACCAATCTCGCGAGCTTCCGCGACAGCGGACCGATCGTCTTCGAGCGCGGCGAAGGCGTTTATGTCTACGACTCCGACGGCAAGCGTTACATCGAGGGCATGGCGGGGCTGTGGTGCACCGCGCTCGGTTACGGCAACGAGGAACTGGTTGAAGCCGCCGCCGCGCAAATGCGCAAGCTTTCCTTCGGGCATCTGTTCACCGGCAAGAGCCACGATCCGGCGATCGAGCTTGCGGAAAAGCTCAAGGACATGGCGCCGGTGCCGATCTCGAAGGTCTTCTTCTGCAATTCCGGATCGGAGGCCAACGACAGCCAGGTCAAGTTCGTCTGGTACCTCAACAACGCGCTTGGCCGGCCGCAAAAAAAGAAGATCGTCAGCCGCGTGAAGGCGTATCATGGCGTCACCATCGCCGCGGCTTCGCTGACCGGCATCCCCACCAACCACCGCGATTTCGATCTGCCGCTGCCGGGCTTTCTGCACGCGGGTTGTCCGCATCACTATCGCTTCGCCCAGGACGGCGAGAGCGAGGAAGACTTCGCCACGCGGCTTGCCGCCGAGCTCGACGCGCTGATCGTCAAGGAAGGCCCGGACACGATTGCGGCGTTCATCGCCGAGCCGGTGATGGGGGCGGGTGGCGTCATCGTGCCGCCGCATACTTACTTCGAGAAGATCATGTCGGTCTGCGCCAAGCATGACGTGTTCATGATCAGCGACGAGGTGATCTGCGGCTTCGGTCGGCTCGGCACCGCGTTCGGCTGCCAGAAACTCGGCTTCAAGCCGCACGCCATCTCGATCGCTAAGGCGCTGTCGTCGGCTTACCTTCCCATCGCCGGCGTCATGATCCCGGAGAACGTCTATCAGGCGCTGCTTTTCGAAAGCAAAAAGATCGGCGTATTCGGCCACGGCTTTACCTATGGCGGCCATCCGGTTTCCGCGGCGGTTGCGGTGAAGACGCTGGAGATTTATGCCCGCGAGCGTATTTTCGAGAAAGCCGCCGAACGGGCGCCGAAATTCCAGGCGCGGCTGCAAGGGCTCGGCCGGCATCCGCTGGTCGGCGAAGCCCGCGGGGTTGGCCTGATCGGCGGCGTCGAACTTGTGGCCGACAAGACCAGCAAGCGTTCGTTCCTTCCGTCACAGGGAATCGGCCCCGGCGCGGTGCGTTTCGCCGAGCAGGAAGGCTTGATCGTCCGCTCGGTGCTGGGCGACGTGCTGACGCTGTCGCCGCCGCTCGTCATCAGCACAGCGGAAATCGACGACCTATTCGACCGGCTTACGCGCGCGCTCGACAAGACGCTCGATTGGGTTACGCGCGAGCATCTGGCGCAGGCGTAACAAAAAGGCGCCGACCAAGTCGGCGCCCTGATAACTTTCCGCCGCGTCGCGGAAGCTCAGTTCGTGCTGGAACCGGTGCCGAGCGCCATGTGCGCGCTGAACGGCCCTTGGTGCGGCCCGAGCACCACCACCACGGTGCCGATTTTGACGCGATTGTAGAGGTCGATTGAATCTTCGTTGGTCATCCGGATGCAGCCGGACGAAATGGCGGTGCCGATATATTCCGGCTGGTTGGTACCGTGGATGCGGTACAGGGTGTCCTTGTTCCCTGAATAAAGGTACATGCCGCGCGCGCCCAGCGGATTATGCGGTCCACCGGTGACGAAGGCCGGCAGCGGTCCGAGCCGGGTCTGCTCGCTGGGGGTCGGCACCCACGCCGGCCATTCTTCCAAGCGGCCGATCTTGGCGATGCCGCTCCACGCCATCGCCTCTTCGCCGACGGCGATGCCGTAGCGGATGGCTTTGCCGTTCGGCAGCACGTAATAGAGAAACTTGTTGTCGGTATCGACGACGACGGTGCCGGAGGCTTCCTTGCGGTGATAGTCGATGATGTGCCGCTGGTAGGTGTCGGGAATGACCGCCTGATTGTACGGCAGATTGGACATCAACTCTTTGTCGCGCGGCTTCCACCCGGCCTGGGTTGCAGGCTCGATCGTCCCCTGCATGCAGCCGCCGAGCGTCACAGCGACAATTACAAATGCCAGCGCACGCATTGTCATAACTTGCCTACTCTCTGCCGTCCCAAGCCGTGAATTGACCCCCAGAGATTCCCCGAAAACCCATACCGAAATCGCGTCGATCATGCCAGCGCTCCAAACACGGAGCATTGAAGTCGGCGGGCAAGTGTTGCAGGAATGTCGCACTCGTTAAGTCTATTTTCACGGATTGGCCGCAAGACGATCAGTTTGGTTAGCACAAATTAACCAAGGGTTTACCACGCTTGATGTCAGGCGTCGGCCGCGATGACGGTGGGAAATGTCACGCCTGCGGACGATTTGTCGCCCATTTCCGCCGCACTCATCGCTTACGACGCGTCATCGCTCACGAGAACGGGAATGGGGTTCGAGAATGAACGACGTTACGGCCGATGTGGCCGAGAACACTGCCAGCCAGCGCGCGGCTCGTAAGGCCGCCGACGAAAATCTGGCGCTTCAGCTCTGCTATGGACAAATTGGAATTTCCGCGGTCGCGGCGGCCGTACGCTACCAAGGGGACGCCAAGAACCCGGCTTACGCCCCGGTCGCGATGAAAGCGGACGACCGCGGCGCAACGTCTGCCTGATCGCTTCGCTTTCGGCCGGCACGTGCGGGCTCGGCTGCTGGAGGGGGACAAAAGTCCCCCTTCTTTATTTTTAGTGGGCGTTCGAGAAACCGCCGGAAGGTTTGAGCTTCCACACGGGGCGGAGTTTCGCACGCCGACGAGGGTTATGCGGGACAACGGGCCCGTGATACCGGTCGGTCGATGAGCACCGTGGCCGATTTTTCCCGCGCTGAAATCGACGACGGGCGCCGGCTGTTCGGCAGCGAGTGGACGTTTCTCTCGGCTGCGGGCTCCGTCGCCTCGCTGCCGCGCCCGGGCGGACTTGAGATCGCGTTCGCCGGTCGCTCCAATGTCGGAAAATCGAGCCTGATCAATGCACTGACCGGCCGCCGGGCGCTGGCGCGGACCTCGAATACGCCGGGCCGCACCCAGGAGCTGATCTTTTTCGGCGGCCCCGATCGACTGGTGCTGGTTGATCTGCCTGGCTACGGCTACGCGGCCGCGGCAAAGAGCAAGGTTGCGGCGTGGACCAGGCTCATCCACGATTATCTGCACGGACGGTCCGCTCTGGCCCGCGTCTATCTGCTAGTCGACGCGCGCCATGGCCTAAAGACCGTCGACGAGGCCATTCTCGACACCCTCGGCCAGGCCGCGGTCAGCCATGAGATCGTGCTGACGAAATGCGATCAGGTGAGTGAAGCTGAGCTTGCGGAACGCAGTGAAGCCGTGAAAACCGCCATGCGGAACCGGCCGGCGGCGTTTCCCGACCTCATTGCCACCTCCGCCCGCACCGGCGCCGGCATCCCCGCCCTGCGCGCCGCGATCGCGCGCCTGGTTCGCGAACGCGCGTAACGGGTTGAAGCGGTTCCGCCTCGCCGGGGCCCAGATGGTGAGGCTTGATCCATCGAAGGTGCCGCAATGTCAGACCTTTCGCCGCCTTGCGGAGACCGCTACAAGGCAAGCGTCTTCGATCCGGCGTTCCATCCTGCCTGAGCGGCTCCATGGCCATTTCACACCACGACATTGCCCGCGTGCTGTCCGAGGCGCTGCCCTACATGCAGCGCTATGACGAGGAGACCATCGTTATCAAATATGGCGGCCACGCCATGGGCGCCGAGGAGGTGGCCCGCGAATTCGCCCACGATGTCGTTCTCTTGGAACAGACGGCGATCAATCCGATCGTCGTGCATGGCGGCGGACCGCAGATCGAGGCCATGCTCAAGAAGGTCGGCGTCCAGTCGCAATACGCGGCGGGGCTGCGCATCACCGACGAGACGACGCTGGAAATCGTCGAGATGGTGCTTGCCGGACTGATCAACAAACAGATGGTCGGCTATATCAACGCCGCCGGCGGCAAGGCGGTCGGGCTCTGCGGCAAAGACGGCAACATGGTGATCGCGCGCAAGCTGACACGCACCGTGGTCGACCCCGATTCCAACATCGAGAAGCTGGTGGATCTCGGATTCGTCGGCGAGCCGGACAAGGTGGACGTGACCGTGCTGACGCAGATTCTCGGCCGCGAGCTTATTCCGGTGCTGGCGCCGGTTGCGGCGGCGCCGAACGGCGGCACCTACAACGTTAATGCTGACACTTTCGCTGGCGCCATCGCTGGCGCGCTCAAGGCCAAGCGCCTGCTGCTGCTCACCGACGTGCCCGGCGTGCTCGACAAATCGGGCAACCTCATCAAACAGCTGTCCGCCGATGATGCGCGCCGGCTGATCGCCGATGGCACCATTTCCGGCGGTATGATCCCCAAAGTCGAGACCTGCATCGATGCGCTGGAGCGTGGCGTCGAGGGCGTGGTCATCCTCGACGGCAAGGTCCCGCATGCCGTGCTGCTCGAATTGTTCACCGAGCTCGGCGCCGGGACGCTGATTCATAACTGATGCGGTTTGACGGCCGCGCGGCGCGAAACGCGCTTTACGGGCGGTTAACGGCCGCTGCCCGACGCGTACAACGCGGCCTTTACCAATCCCTGGGTAACAGTTCGTCTCCTCGACGCTGCGGAGGCGCGCTTGGATCTGTCGCCGGGCATCTCGTACTTTTTCGGTCAGCTGGGCAAAGCGTTCTTGGCGCCCGGCTCGCAGATCTCGCTCGCTTCGCTGTTCACGGCGCTGTTCATCGCATTCCTCGTGCTTGCGGTGCGGCGCTATAGGAAAGGAAGGCGCTTTCGCGTGCGGCTTTTGGTGCGGGCGCTTTTCCCCAAACGCATCGTGCTCAACCGGTCGAGCTTTGCCGACCTCGGCTATTTCTATTTCAACCTGCTTGTCTTCGGACTTGTCCTCGGTTGGGCTGTGCTTTCGTACGACATGATCAGTCGCGCCGTGGTCGATCTGTTGGCGGCGGCGTTTGGTCCGGTGCAAGCCACCTCGCTGCCGGTGTTGGTCTCCCGAACGGTCATCACCGTCATGCTGTTCCTGGCCTACGAGCTCGGCTACTGGCTCAATCACTATCTGTCCCATCGGATCCCGTTCCTCTGGGAATTCCATAAAGTTCACCACTCGGCGACGGTGCTGACACCATTGACGAACTTTCGCGTGCATCCGGTCTACATGTGCATATTCTCCAATATCCTCGCTGTCGTCACCGGGCTGGCGAACGGCCTCGGCGACTACCTGCTCGGGCAGAGCGTGCCGCAATACGGCCTGTCGGAAACCAATGTCATCCTCGTCTTCTTCATCTACTTTTACGTTCACTTGCAGCATACGCAGCTGTGGATCGCATTCACCGGCTGGCTGGGCCATCTGTTGATGAGCCCCGCGCATCATCAAATTCATCACTCGCGCAATCCGGGCCACTTCAACAAAAATCTGGGAAGCTGTCTGGCGGTGTGGGATTGGATGTTCGGCACCCTGTATGTTCCCGCGCGGCATTCCGAAAAGCTTGAATTCGGCGTCGAGCCGGATCGTGAGCACGCGCACACGATCAGGGGCGAACTGATCGCGCCGTTCGGCCGGGCGGCGCGGCTGCTCAAAGAGCGCCTGGCGCGGCGGGCGGTGCCGGTTCCGCTCGCGGCGGCCGACCGGAAGCAAGTGTATTAGGACGCTACCGGGTTGCGGCGCGCGCCGCCGCCGCGTATGCGTCAGGCACGATTCCCATAACAGTGCCCTCATTCTTGACCTTCCGCTCCGTCCTTCCCGCTGCACCCGGACTTACCGCGGCGATCGCGCTCGGCGTCTCCGACGTGCTCGCCAAGGTCATCATCGCGGCCCGCTGCGACGTGCTCACCATGCTGTCGTTTCGCAGCGTGGTCGGGCTGGCGTTCGTGGCGACATGGCTGTACCTCGGGCCGAAGCCGCGCGCCGACGCGCGGGTGCGCTGGATTTCGCTCGGCGTCGGCGTGTTATTCGCGGGGCTCATCTTTTGTCTATTCAAGGCGATCGAGTTGATCGACGTGCCCACCGCGATCCTGACTTATTTCGCCTATCCGCTGCTGACCGGGCTGGTCGCCTCGGCAACCGGCCTCGAGCGATTGCGTTGGCAAGGCGCCGCCTGCGCGGTCGCGGCGTTTTGCGGGCTGGCGATCATGATCGGCGCGCATCCGGCCGGATTGGCGCTCGCCGGCGTCGCCTACGGGCTCGGCGCGGCGTGCTGCCGCACCGGCGTGCTCATCGTCACGCGGGCGTACCTCGTCGGCGCCGATGCGCGGCTGACGACGTGGTATTCGGTGGTGGCGCAGCTCTTCCTCTTCGTCGCGGCGTCGGCGGCTACTCAGACCTGGAAACCGCCGCAGACCGATGCCGGCTGGGCAGCTTTGGTCGCTGTCAGCTTCGCCACAACGGCCGGCATCCTGTTCGTGTTCATCTCGACGGTCCGCATCGGTCCGTTTCGCACCGCGCTGATCATGAACCTCGAGCCGCTGACGGCAGTGGTGCTCAGCGCTATCGCGCTCGGCGAGGTGGTCACCCCGCTCCAGGCGGTCGGCAGCGGCCTCATGCTCGGCGCGCTGGTGGCGTTTCAAGTCTGGAGATGACGATGCTGTGACCGCGCGTTCATATCTTGAGCGGTATGCGCATAGCTGGGCGCACGCTCGTCGGTTCCTTCATGAGCGGGGCGACCCAGTGTCCTTCGCAATTCATGCCTTGCGTCACAAACTCGACTAACTTGACGCCGAAGCTTCCTCAATCGGTAAACCCATGTCCGTAGAATTGCGGTGAAGGACGGACCATGCGCGGGTTCCAAAATTCTTCCTTCGATCTCCAGACGCTCGTCATCTTGGAGGCGGCCTTCGACGAGGCGTGGCTGACGCTCAAGGCGGTCGGCAACAGGACGGTGCGGCCCGACGAGCTCGCACGCTCGATGTTGCGGCTTGCCATGGACGGCGAGCGTGACCCGGTGCGCTTGCATGATGGCGCGCTCAAGGGGCTGCTGCCGGCGGCGTCATGGCGGGAGGCGGGCTGAGCCGCCTGCCGCCGGGCGCAGGGCGGGCGCAGGCCGGCCCAGCGAGTCACGAATGGGGAATCAGCATCGCAACGCCGGCGAGGGCCGCGGCGGCCAAGGTGCCGATGAGCGCCGCCTGTACGAACGGAACCGACTTGCGTAACACTCTTCGCATCGATTGCCCCCGGCTCTCGGCTTGCTAAAACTGATTCGGCGCGGTCAAAGCCCTCGCCTGGAAGTGTGGCAACAACGAGTCGCCGGAAATGAACGAGCGTAATGTCCGCGGCTTCGATGCGGTCGAGACCTGGGTCTTCGATCTCGACAACACGCTCTATCCGCATCACCTTAATCTCTGGCAGCAGGTCGACGAGCGCATCCGCGACTACATCGCCGGCTTCCTCCAGGTCACGCACGAGGAAGCGTTCCGGGTGCAGAAGGATTATTACCGGCGCTACGGCACGACGCTGCGCGGATTGATGGAGGAGCACGGCCTCGACCCGGACAAATTCCTCGAAGTCGTGCATGAGATCGATCACTCGCCGCTGACGCCCGACCCCGCGCTCGGCGCGGCGATCGCCAAGCTGCCGGGCCGCAAGCTCGTGCTCACCAACGGCACGCGTCGGCACGCCGAAGCGGTGATGCAGCGGTTGGAAATCCAGCAGCACTTCGAGGATGTTTTCGATATCGCGGCGGCCGAGCTCGAGCCAAAACCGCGGCCGCAGGTCTATGACCGTTTCCTCGCCCGCCACCGCGTCGATCCGGGCAGGGCCGCGATCTTCGAGGACCTCGCCCGCAATCTCGAAGTGCCGCACGCGCTCGGCATGACCACCGTGCTGGTGGTGCCCACCGGCACCCGCGAGGTTTTTCGCGAGGAGTGGGAGCTCGCCGGCCGCGACGCGCCTCACGTCGATCATGTCACCGACGATCTCGCCGGCTTTTTGCGCGGCGTTGCCGGCAAACGCGGCGGCGCTTAGAGCGCGCTTGACATCGCCGATGCGCGCCCCGACAAACCGCGCCAGCAGGGAATCCGCTTCATGTCGACAGCCGACCTCGCCAAGACCCGGACCAAGACGCTGGCAGAGACCATCGACGCCGCCTTCGAGCAGCGCGAGGAGATCGGTCCGGCGACGACCGGCGCGGTGCGCGAGGCGGTCGAGTATGCGCTCGATCTCTTGGACCGCGGCGAGGCTCGCGTGGCGGAAAAGGCGGCCGACGGCTCCTGGCGCGTCAATCAATGGCTCAAGAAGGCAGTGCTGTTGTCGTTTCGGTTGAACGACATGAGCGTGATCCCCGGCGGCCCCGGCCATGCCGCCTGGTGGGACAAGATTCCGTCGAAGTTCGACGGCTGGGGCGACAATCATTTCCGCGCTGCCGGTTTTCGCGCCGTGCCCGGCTGCGTGGTGCGGCGCTCCGCCTATATCGCGCCGGGCGTGGTGCTGATGCCGTCCTTCGTCAATCTCGGGGCCTATGTCGATCGCGGCACCATGATCGACACCTGGGCGACCGTCGGATCGTGCGCGCAGATCGGCAAGAACTGCCACATCTCCGGCGGCGCCGGCATTGGCGGCGTGCTCGAGCCGTTGCAGGCGAGCCCGGTGATCGTCGAGGACAATTGCTTCATCGGCGCGCGCTCGGAAGTCGCCGAAGGGGTGATTCTGCGCCAGGGCGCGGTACTGTCGATGGGCGTCTTCATCGGCGCCTCGACCAAGGTCGTCGACCGCGCCAGCGGCGAAATTTTTCAGGGCGAGGTGCCGGCCTATGCGGTGGTGGTCCCGGGCAGCTTGCCGGGCAAGCCGAACAAGCAGGGCGAACCGGGCCCGAGTCTGGCCTGCGCCGTCATTGTCAAGCGGGTCGACGAGCAGACCCGCGCCAAGACCAGCATCAACGAATTGCTGCGGGATTAAAATCCGATTGCGCCGATGGATTGGGCCTATCTTCTCAACGGCTTTCACGGCCGCATCGGCCGCCAGACGTTCTGGATCGCAATGGGCGTGGTGGCGGCCGCCGAGATCCTCGGCCATCTCGTCGCCAATATGATCGAGGGTGACCGGTTGGGCGCCATCGTCGATCTCGCCTTCACCTATCCGGAATTCGCGATTGCCGTGAAGCGCGGCCATGACCGCAATCTGCCGGTTTGGCTGCTTGGGGTCTTCTTCGGCGCCGGAGCGTTGCTCGACCTGCTCACCGTCTTGGGCTGGGCCGGCACCGACGACGAGCCGAGCATGGTGTCGCTCGCGATCGCGGTGCCGTTCACGGTGGTCGGCTTGGCGCTATTGGTCGAGCTCGGCTTCCGTAGGGGGACGGTCGGGCCAAACCCATACGGGCCCGACCCGCTGGCGAAGAGTTGACGGACATGACCGCCGATCCCGTTGCCATTGCCCGCGATCTCATCCGCTGCCGGTCGGTCACGCCGGAGGAGGGCGGGGCGCTCGCCTATCTGCAGGAGCTGCTGGCGAAAGCGGGGTTTATCGTTCACCGCATGACGTTTGCCGAGCCCGGCACCGCGCCGGTTGAGAACCTGTTTGCCCGGATCGGCGACAAAAAGCCCAATCTTGTGTTCGCCGGTCATACCGACGTGGTGCCGCCGGGCGACGAAGCGGCATGGCAGCATCCGCCGTTCGCCGGCGAGGTCGCGGCTGACAGGCTTTACGGACGCGGCGCCGTCGATATGAAGGGCGCCATAGCCTGCTTCGCCGCGGCGGCGCTCGACCATCTTGCCGCCAGCGGCGGCAAGCCGAAGAACGGCTCGATCTCGTTCCTGATCACCGGCGACGAGGAAGGGGTCGCAGTCAACGGCACCATCAAGCTCCTGCATTGGGCGGCGGAACGCGGCGAAAAATTCGATCACTGCATCCTCGGCGAGCCGAGCAACATCGAAGCGCTCGGCGATACCATCAAGGCCGGCCGGCGCGGCTCGCTCAACGGCACGCTGATCGTGACTGGCCGCCAGGGCCACGTCGCCTATCCCGATCGCGCCGACAATCCGATCCGCGGCCTGGTGAAGCTGATCGAAGCGCTGCAGGCGCCGCTCGACCAAGGCAGCGAGCAGTTCGCTCCGTCGCATCTCGAATTCACTTCCGTCGATGTCGGCAATCCGACCGTCAATCTCATTCCCGGCGAGGCGCGCGCGCGCTTCAACATCCGCTACAACGACCACCACAGCCAGACCGCGCTGAAAGCGCTGATCGAACGCCGCGCGCAGACCGCTGCCGCCAGCCGCATCCGTTATTCCTTCGACTGGCAGCCGTCGAACGCCGACGTTTTCGTCACCAAGCCCGGACCGTTCACCGATCTCGCTGCCGCCGCCATCGCCGAGGTGACCGGGAGGAAGCCCAAGCTCTCGACGACCGGCGGCACCTCGGACGCGCGCTTCATCAAGGATTATTGCCCGGTGCTCGAATTCGGCCTGGTCGGGCAGACCATGCATGCGGTCGACGAATGCGCGCTGGTCGCCGACATCGTGGCGCTGACGGCAATCTACCGGTGCATTATCGAAAAGTATTTTGCGTGAGCGACCTTCGGCGACGACGCGAAGGTATTCCGCAGCTCGTTCGGCTCGCCGCAAGACCGTTTAGCATCCAACATCGGACATTCCGCAAGTGATGCGGTGGGGCAACAGCGGACTCTGGCGCGGCAAAAGAAGGAGGTCGCTTTGCCGCTGCCTAGACCATTGCAGGAGGCGGCATGCTCATCCTTTATCACGGGCGCTTCGCCCAGACCGCAAGTGGCCGTCGCAACAAGGGCTCTTACGTTCCTTCTGAATCCGAGGACATCGATCTAAAATAATGCTCGGCGTACTGGTAATAGTTCTCTGCCCCGACCGTGTTGCCGATTTGCGCTTCAGCGCCGGCGAGCGCCAGATACCGCTCATAGTTTCTTCGCGCGTTTTGAGAGCCCGTCGGCTCGGGGCGGGCGGTACTCGATGTCCACCGCTTCGAACGCGCAGCAAATGACGCTGCCGGTCTGGGTTGACGCGCACTCATGATTGGCCTTGGGCCATTTTGCATGGCTCACTCCTTGGTGGTTGCGGGTAAAATGCTCCGTGCGACACACGGACGATAAAAAAAGCAGAGACGGTGGCGCGCATCTCTGAAGGGTGAGCCGACGCCTGTTGAAGCCCACGGCCTGCTGTGCGTTGCCTACCCTAGCAGTGGCGATAAAGGCCCCCGGAGGAAATGATCACAACTTGTGGAGCCGATTGGTCCAGTCGTCGTGGCGGTACCTGCCGACTACACGCGATATAGATGAACCAAACGTTGCCATATGAGGATAATTGGAGAAATTGTCAAATACAGGAGCGCCGCCGCCGATCTGACGCTGTCGCGGTCGACTAGGTCGGCTACATGGCGACCTCGACAAAAAAGTGGGTGACTCCTATTGTTCTTTATCTCTGGCGCGCCCATTTTGGCATATACAGGCAAGCACGCTTGTCTGAAGAGCTGCCCAAAAAACGGCGACGTACCGAAGTCTTCGTTTCTTCCCCTTGGCGGCCATAGTGCCCATCGGCAGGCACAGTTTCCAATATCGACGTTGGTTCGTACCGTGGGTGCCCTCGGCACCCGAATTGTGCATATCCGTGCGCCAGTGGCCCGAGCGCCTTGGCCGTCGGGCCCATCAACCGCTCGATTGAAGAGGAACGCCGCGTGCAGGTTCTCGTCCGCGACAACAATGTCGACCAAGCCCTCAAGGTGCTGAAGAAGAAGATGCAGCGCGAGGGCGTTTTCCGCGAGATGAAGCTTCGCGGCCATTATGAAAAACCCTCCGAGAGGAGAGTCCGGGAGAAGGCGGAAGCCATCCGCCGCGCCCGCAAGCTCGCCCGCAAAAAGATGCAGCGCGAGGGTTTGCTGCCGATGAAGCCTCGGGTGATCGCGGGGGCCCTCGGAAGAGGCAGCCCCGCGCGCACTCCTCGCTTCTGATCTCAGAACAACCGTAACCGATACCCTCGATAAAATCTTGGTCTAAAAACCTTCTTCAACGGCACCGTCGGCTTAGCGTCGATTGTGGTGATTCATGGCAAGCAAGATCAAAGTGATGCCGCAAAAGGAAGAGATGCTGGAGGAAGAGGGTCCCGACAGCCCGCTGCTCGACCTTGCCGACGCTGCCGTCAAGGACCTGATCCGCGGCGGCAAGAAGCGCGGCTATGTCACCCACAACCAGATCAACGCGTTGCTATCCTCAGAGGAGGTCAAGTCCGAGCAGATCGAGGATATCCTGGCGACGTTAAGCGAGATGGGCGTCAACGTGGTCGAGACCAAGGAGGCTGAGCTCGAGGAAGAGGTGGCGACTCGTGAGGAGCCCGGCGAGGAAGCCGAGGGCGGGAATGAACTAGTCGAGGTCCAGCTACGGCCGGTTCCGGCCAAGTCCGCGGCCAAGGATCCCGCCGAGCGCACTGACGACCCCGTGCGCATGTATCTCCGCGAAATGGGCACGGTGGAACTCCTTTCGCGCGAGGGCGAGATCGCCATCGCCAAGCGTATCGAGGCCGGCCGCGAGGCCATGATCGCGGGGCTCTGCGAGAGCCCGCTCACCTTCCAGGCCATCATCATCTGGCGGGACGAGCTCAACGCGGGCAAGATCTTCCTGCGCGACATCATCGACCTCGACGCAACCTACGCCGGCCCTGACGCCACGGCCGTGCCGGCGCCGGTGATTGGCCCCGACGGCCAGTTGATCGTGGGCATCGCCGTTCCAGGCCAACCCGGGTCGCCGCCGCAGATGCAGGCGCCGGCCACTGCGCCCGCGACCGCCACCCCGTTCAAGTCGGTCGGCGAACGCGCCGACGGCGACGAGGCGGCTGCCGACGGGACGATCAGCGAGAGCAGCCTCGAGGATGACGATATGGAGAATTGGCTCTCGGTCGCCGCAATCGAGGCGGAACTCAAACCCAAGGTGATAGAGACTTTCGACACCGTCGCCGGCACCTACAAGCGGCTGCGCCGGCTGCAGGACCAGGATATTCAGTTCCAGCTCAAAAGGCGGTCGCTCTCGCCAGCGCAGGAGCGCAAGTATAAGAAGCTGAAGAACGAGATAATTGGCGAGGTGAAGTCGCTACGGCTGAACCAAGCGCGTATCGACGCGCTGGTCGAGCAGCTCTACGAGATCAACAAGCGGCTCGTCGGCTACGAGGGCCGCCTGATGCGGCTCGCCGAGAGCTACGGTGTCGTGCGCGAGGACTTCCTCAAGAACTATCTGGGCTCCGAGCTCGACCCGCTCTGGCTCAACCGCGTGTCAAAGCTCTCGGCCAAGGGCTGGAAGAGCTTGGTCGCTAAGGACAAAGACAAGATCAAGTCGCACCGCCACGATATCCACGCGCTCGCAGGCGAAACCGGGCTCGAGATCGGCGAATTCCGCAAGATCGTGCACATTGTGCAGAGGGGCGAGCGCGAAGCGCGCCAGGCCAAGAAGGAGATGGTGGAGGCGAACCTGCGCCTCGTCATCTCGATCGCCAAGAAATACACCAACCGCGGCCTGCAGTTCCTCGACCTGATCCAGGAAGGCAACATCGGCTTGATGAAGGCAGTCGACAAGTTCGAGTATCGGCGCGGATACAAGTTTGCGACCTACGCCACCTGGTGGATCCGACAGGCGGTTAGCCGCTCGCTCGCCGATCAGTCGCGCACCATCCGTGTGCCCGTGCACATGATCGAAGCCATCAACAAGATCGTGCGCACAAGCCGGCAGATGCTCGGCGAGATCGGCCGCGAGCCGACGCCGGAGGAACTCGCCAAGAAGCTCCACATGCCGCTCGAAAAGGTCCGCAAGACCTTGAAGATCGCCAAGGAACCGCTCTCGCTCGAAACGCCGATCGGCGAGGAGGGGGACAGCCACCTCGGCGACTTGATCGAGGACACGAACGCGATCCTGCCGATCGACGCCGCGATCCAGTCCAACCTGCGCGAGACAACGACGCACATGCTAGCTTCACTGACGCCGCGCGAGGAGCGCATCATCCGCATGCGCTTTGGCCTCGGCATGAACAGCGACCACACACTGGAGGAAGTTGGCCAACAGTTCGCGTTGACGCGCGAGCGAATTCGGCAGATCGAGGCCAGGGCGCTGAGGAAGCTGAAGCACCCGAGCCGATCAAGCGTACTCAGGAGCTTCCTCAAATGATCTTTGCGTTGACCGGCTAGACATGCCGGCTCGTCGTTTCGAGGGTGCGCCCGTCATTTCGCTTGTCAATACTGGCCGTAAAATATTCCTTTGCTGCAGCCGTTGCCGATGTCCTCGCAGAGGACCGAGCGACTTTCAAAATCTTGGACCTTGGTGCGCTTGTCGAGGCCGGGGTCCAGTTTCTTCAGGGAAATCACATTCACCGTGCCCTTCTCGCGCGAGACGAAAATCGCGCCGTCGCGAATCCCTCTCACTTTGAAGCCGACAAAATACGCGACAGGATAGTCGTCGGACTGGCAACTCCACTTTTTCGTGGTTCGGTATTTTACCTGCGGGTCGGAAAAGCCCTGAAACAGATTAAGATCAAAATCTCCCGAACCGGACTGCTCCTCCTTGATAACTACCTGCGAGGAAAAGAATTCCGGACCGCCGGTGCGTTCGTCGGCAATCAATTTGTCGATCTCTTCCTTCGAATAGCGGTTGGTCTTGCGCAGCTCGGCGATGTGTTGCAAAAAGGGGCCGAGCGCGATCGATCCGGTTGCGCAATATTTGATCTTGTCCGCCGCCGTCGCGGTCTGCGCGGCGAGAAGCAAGGCAGATCCAATCCCCATAAGTCGCAGGGAATGAAAACCGAAAGCCCGTCGTCGATGGAAAATATGCATTGCCCCCCAACAGCTGTCGACAGCGGTACGATAGTCCAAGCGCACCCCGCCTGCTACAGTATTCGATCATCCGGAAGGAGATCGAAGCCGCTGTCCGATCGACACCGGCGGTAGGTCGCATAAGTGTCAAACGGTACACATGTTTGACCGCCCTATGTCCGCTGTGCCTCGCTATCGGACATTCCAAAGTCCGGCAGCTTGTGCCCCCGAACGTGGTAGAACGAAACGTACGGCGATTAATACTCCACCCGTACCAGATAAAGCCCCTGCGGCGGGGCGACCTGGCCGCAGCGGGTGCGATCGCGGGCGGCGAGTGCGGCGGCGAGATCCTCGGCGCTCCATTTGCCCTCGCCGACGTGAACGAGCGAGCCGACCATCGAGCGCACCTGATGGTGCAGGAACGAGCGCGCCGCGGCGGTGATGCGCACCTCGTCGCCGTCGCGCTTAACGTCGAGCTGATCGAGGGTTTTTACCGACGATTTCGCTTGGCACTGGGCAGCGCGGAAGGTGGTGAAGTCGTGCCGGCCGACGAGTTTTTGCGCGGCGGCGTGCATCGCGTCGCCATCGAGCGGGCGCGGTACGCGCCAAGCGCGGTTTTGGTCGAGTGCGAGATCGGCGCGGCGGTTGACGATGCGGTAGAGATAGTGCCGCTTGGTTGCCGAGAAGCGAGCGTCGAAATTTTCGGTGACTTGCTCCGCCGTCAGCACGGCAATCGGCCGCGGGCGCAGGTGGAAATTGACCGCGTCGCGCACGGTGTCGCCGTCCCAATCCTTGGCAAGGTCGACATGCGCCACCTGGCCGAGCGCGTGCACGCCGGCATCGGTGCGTCCGGCGCCGGCAACGACGACGCGCTCGCCGGTGAAGGCCGCGATCGCCTCGGTGAGGACGCCCTGCACTGAGGGGCCGTTGTCTTGCACCTGCCAGCCGACAAACGGCGTGCCGTCATATTCGATGGTGAGCTTGTAGCGGGGCATACCGCTTCACCTGCGCGTGCCGCGTGGGCGCGTCAACTCAGGGCGCTTCCGGCTGCCAGCGGCATGCCGCGCAAGAATTCTTCGGCCGACATCGGTTTGCCGCCGGCGCGCTGCAGCTTGACGATCCGCACCGAGCCGTCGCCGCAGGCGATGGTCAGCCGGTCGTCGAGCACTTGTCCGGGTTTGCCGCTACCGTCGCCCTTGGTCGTGCGCAAAACTTTGACACGGCCGGCGCCGGGAAACTCGAACCAGGCGCCGGGAAATGGCGACAGCCCGCGGCAATGGTCATGGACCCGCTGCCAGGGTTTGGTCCAGTCGATGCGCGTCTCGGCCTTGTCGATCTTGTTGGCGTAAGTCGCGCGCCTTTTGGATTGCGGATTAAATTTCCACGCGCGCTTTGTTCCGAGCGCGGTAACTGCCCGTAACATGAGGCCAGCGCCGATCCGCGCCAGCTCGTCGTGCAATTCGCCGGCGGTCGCATCAGGACCGATCGGTACGGGCTTCCCCCTGGCTACCAGACCAGTATCCAGACCTTCATCCATCTTCATCACTTTTACGCCGGTTACTTTGTTGCCGGCCATGATCGCGCGCTGGATCGGCGCCGCGCCGCGCCAGCGCGGCAACAGCGAGGCGTGCAGGTTGAAAGCGCCGAGCGGAAACGCGTCGAGGATCGGCTTCGGCAGGATCAAGCCGTAGGCGACGACCACGGCGGCATCGGCGCCGTGCGCGCGCATGGCGCTTGCCGCGTCGGGGTCTTTCAACGTCTTCGGTGTGAAGACCGGGATTTTCCGCTGGGCGGCCTCGCGCGCGACCGGGCTCGGCCGTTCCGCCATTCCGCGTCCGGCCGGCTGCGGCGCGCGGGTATAGACCGCCACGATTTCATGGCCGGCACCGACAATCCCAAGGAGCGTGGGCACGGCGAAGTCGGGCGTACCCATGAAGACGAGGCGGAGCGCCACTCACGCCTCCTCCTTCTTCGCAATCTTCGCCGCTTTGCTGAATTTCTTGATGACACGGTCGCGCTTGAGCTTGGAGATATGGTCGATGAACAGCACGCCGTTGATGTGGTCGATCTCGTGCTGAACACACCTGGCCAGCAATCCGTCCGCCTCGATTTCGTGCGCCTTGCCGTCGAGGTCGAGATATTTGACCTTGATGTGCACCGGCCGCTCGACGTCCTCGTAATATTCCGGGATCGACAGGCAGCCCTCCTCCTGGATCGCCTTCTCGTCCGACGCCCAGGTGATTTCCGGATTGATGAAAACCTGTGGCTCGCGCGCCTCTTCCTTTTTCGACAAGTCCGCGGTGAAGACGCGCTTGCCGATGCCGACCTGGATCGCGGCAAGCCCGATCCCAGGCGCCGCGTACATCGTTTCAAACATGTCCTCGGCCAGCTTGCGGATGCCGGCGTCGATGCGCTTGACCGGTTCGGAGACGAGCCGCAGCCGCTTGTCGGGGAGTTTGATGATTTCGCGCACAGCCATATTGCACCAAGCCCTGGCGGGCGATGTAAGCGGTGCATAAAGCGCGGTCAATGCGCGCCATCCGTTGCCTCGACCGACGGAAGCACGCTATACATGTTCCCGCTTTGTTCCAATAATCGCCGCACGCCCCGACGAATCGCGTACAAGCAGCCATGACCGAGAGCCCAACGATTATCGCGATTTTCGCCGTCCTCGTCGTCTGCGCTGCGCTTGCCGCGATGGCGTTCGTGCTCTGGCGCTCCCGCCGTCCCGCGCGAACGGAAGACGCGGTGATGACCGAACTCAGCCGCGCTCACGCCGATGCGGCGGCCCGCCTCGAAGCCATGATCAGCTTGCTCGCCAAGGGCCAGTCGCAGCTGGCGCATACCGTCAACGAGCGCCTGGATTCGGTCTCGCATCGGCTCGGTGATTCCCTGGAGAAGACCAAGCAGAGCACTCACGAAAATCTGCAAAAGCTCAACGAGCGGCTCGCGGTCATCGACCGCGCGCAGAAGAACATCACCGAACTTGCCACCCAGGTGACGTCGCTGCAGGGCGTACTCGCCAACAAGCAGTCGCGCGGCGCCTTCGGGCAGTGGCGCATGGAGGCGATCGTCCAGGACAGCCTGCCGAAGGGCGCTTACGCCTTCCAACACACGCTATCGAACCGCACGCGCCCCGACTGCTGCGTGTTCATGCCCGACAAACGGCCGCTGGTAATCGACGCCAAGTTTCCGCTCGAAGGCGTCACCGCCTATCGCGACGCCAAGTCCGACGACGAGCGCAAGGCCGCAGCGCAGCGGTTGCGCGCCGACGTCGGCAAGCATGTGGGCGACATCGCGGAGAAGTACCTGATTCCTGGCGAAACCCAGGAGATGGCGTTGATGTTCGTGCCGTCGGAATCGGTCTACGCCGAAGTCTGCGACGGTTTCGACGATCTGGTGCAGAAAGCCTTCCGCGCCAAGGTCGTCATCGTGTCGCCGTCGCTGCTGATGCTTGCCGTCGCACTGGTGCAGCAAATCCAGAAGGATGCCCGCATGCGCGAGGCGGCCGACCAGATTCGTGACGAAGTCGGCCGCCTGGTCAAAGACGTGGGCTTGCTCGGCGAGCGGGTCCGTAAGCTGCAAACCCATTTCAATCAATCAAACGAAGATATCCGGCAAGCCATCATCTCGATCGAGAAGATCGAAGCCCATGGCGAGCGCATTCAACAGGTCGAAGTCGGCGCCCAGGCCCTGACGAGTCCGCACGTCATTCAAGCACCGCTGCTGCGCAAATTAGAGGCGGGGGAGTAGCTTGACCCTTCTGCCGCAAGGTTTGGCGTTGTTCGAGCCGGTACATAGCGCATGATCGCGACGCCCGACGCGACCGATCCTGCGCCTGCCCGCACATCCATCGCCGACACGCTCGCCGTTTATCTGCAACGGCGGGTGTTGATTGTTCTGCTGCTCGGCTTCTCCAGCGGACTGCCGATCGTGCTGATCGGCTCGACGCTGCAAGCCTGGATGAAGCAGAGCGGCATCGACATCAAGACCATCGGTTTGTTCGCGGCCGTGGCCGTGCCCTACAACATTAAATTCTTGTGGGCGCCGCTGGTCGACGCGCTCGATTTGCCGGTGTTGTCGAAGCTTTTGGGCCGGCGGCGCGCCTGGCTGTTGTTCTCGCAAGCCTGGCTGATGGCAGCGATCGTGTTCCTCGGCTTGTGCGATCCGGCGGTCTCCGCCTTCATCGTCGCGATCGCCGCGCTCACCGTCGCCGCCGCTTCGGCGACCCAGGACATCGTGGTCGACGCTTTCCGGGTGGAAAGCCTGCCGGAAAACGAGCAGGCCGCCGGCATGGCGTCCTATGTGGCCGCCTATCGCGTCGGCGCGCTGGTTTCGGGGGCCGGCGCGTTGTTTTTGGTGACGGCGTTCCAGGCGAAGCTCGGCGATCGGACGGCGTGGACCGCGTCCTATGTCGTCATGGCCGCGCTCATTCTTATCGGCGTCATCGCGACCCTGCTGGCGACCGAGCCCGCGAGTTCGGCGGCGGCGGAAGCCGACCATGCGCTGCCAAGCCACCGCAATTCGCTCAAACGCGCGTTCTGGTCGGCGGTCGACAGCTTCCGCGATTTCCTGTCGCGCGACCTGGCGCTCGCGGTGCTGGCGTTCGTGGCGCTGTTCAAGATCGCCGACGCGCTGGCCTTCGCCTTGCTGACGCCGTTCGTGCTCGATCTCGGATTTTCGCTGACCCAGCTCGCGACCGTCCGCAACGGCGTCGGATTTATCGTCGCGGTGCTCGGCGGTTTTGCCGGCGGCCTGGTGGCGCGCGCGCTGCCGCTGTCGGCCAGCCTGTGGATCGGCGGCCTCCTGCAAACGATCATGATCCTGGCGTTTTCCTGGCAGGCGGTCGTCGGCAACAACCTGGCGATGCTGACGCTGACCACCGCCATCGAGTTCTTCACCGATGCCGTCGGCACGGTGATCTTCGTCGCCTACCTCTCGGCGCTGTGCAAGAACCCGCTGTACACGGCGACGCAATTCGCGCTCTTGACCGCGTTTGCGGCACTCGGGCGTAATGTTTTCGCGCTCGGTACCGGTTACTTGGCGCATGCCGTCGGCTGGGCCTGGTTCTTTGTCCTCTGCGCGCTCGCCGGCCTGCCGGCGCTGATCTTGCTGGCCTGGCTGCAGAAGCGCCGTCATTTCGACGGATTGGTGCCGGCCAAGAGATGATCCCGCGGCCAGCTCCCGGCGGCGCCGCGGCTTTGGGCTTGCCGGTCAAGGAGATAATCGATCCCGGCGCGGTCAGGCTTTGGCTGCCGGGAAACGTTTGCGTCACAAAAACGCATTCGAAGCCCGGCACAAAAGACCCGCAAAAAAGTCTTTTTGTAAGGATCGGATAGCTATATTCGACGTTTCTCGTTCTGGCGTTCCTCGAACCGGGCTATTCCGCCGTTCCCAGCATGGACATGATCCTCGTCAAGATTTTCGCGACCGCGCTCGCGCTGAGCGAAGTGATGACCCAGCCGCAGGCGGTGAAGACGCACTTCGACCCCGGGCAGGATCAGGCGGAAGTGGTGCAAATTCTGCGCAACGGCTGCGCCCATATGCGCCAGGCGTTCGATATCGAATCGATCAACCTGGACAGCCTGATTGCCACGGCGCTCGACGACCCGAAGGCGCTGGGCGCCGACATCAAGGCCTTTCACGGCATCAATTTTGCCGACCTCAATACCGCCTACCGCCAGTTCTGCAAGAACGAGATCGTGGCCAATCCGGCGGTCGATCTCGGCCAGGTCATCGAGTTTTTCAACAACGCGGCGGCCGATCTGCCCGACCAGACCCGGCTGAAGGGCAGGAAACTGCCGAGCCTGAGCGTGGTGCTCGACGGCAAGGGCGGAAATTTTGCCGACGTGTTCGAGCCGGGCAATCGCCGCGTCTGGGTGCCGCTCGCCGCCATTCCCGATTTTGTGCAGAAAGCTTTCGTCGCCGCCGAGGACCGGCGTTTCTTCCAGCACCACGGCGTCGACGAGCGCGGCATCATCCGCGCCTTCATTGGTAATCTCGCCGAGCCGGGCCGGCCGCAAGGGGGTTCGACCATCACCCAGCAGGTCGTGAAGAATCTCTTGGTCGGCGAGGACGTCACCTATGAACGCAAGATCCGCGAGATGATCGTCGCCTCGCGGCTCGAGAATACGCTGAGCAAGCCGGAGATTCTCGAGCTCTACCTCAATTCCGCTTATCTCGGGCGCGGCTCGTGGGGCGTTGAGATGGCCGCGCGCAGCTATTTCGGCAAATCGGCCAAGGACCTCACGCTCGCCGAAGGTGCCATGCTGGCGGGCCTGCTCAAGGGCCCGAACTATTTCAATCCCGACCGCCATCCCGACCGCGCCAAAGAGCGCCTGGCCTACGTGCTTGGCCGCATGCAGGAGGATGGCGTCATCAGTGCCGAGCAGAAGGACGGCGCGCTCGCCGCGCCGCCGAAGCTGGTCGCTTTTGAGCGGCCGCATCGCGACATTGGCTTCCACTTCATCGATTTTCTCGGCCGCGAAGCCAAGGCGGATGGCGTCGAGAACCTGACCGCCGACTCCTACACGGTGCATTCGACCGTCAATGCAACGTTGCAGCGCGACACCGAGGCGGCGTTGCAGGAGGGTTTGGCGCACTACGAGATCTCAAGCGGCCGCATGCAGTTCCGCGGCGCCGAAGCCAATATCGCGGATGCCGTCCAAAAGCTCAGCGCCGACAAGCCGGCTGCATCGCCGGCTGGGGCGCCGGCAGCGGCCGGGCCGACTTGGCAACAGGCGCTCGCGGCAGTCCGGCTGCCGCTCTACGACGTCCACTGGCTGCCGGCGGTGGTGTTGGACAAGGGCGGCAAGCGCGGCGATGGCGCGATCCACGTCGGCCTCGCCGACGGCCGTGTCCTGCCGCTGAGCGTGTGGAACGGACAGATCAGGCGCAGCCTCGGCCTGTACGACGTGGTCTATGTCCACGTGATGGAGAGCAAACCGGCGGCAAAAGCCAAGGGCACGGCCGGCGCCCAGGCGCAGCTGCGCGTGCGGCCGACGGTGCAAGGCGCGGCGCTGGTGCTGGAGAACAAGACCGGGCGCATCCTCGCCATGGCTGGCAGCTTTTCCTATCCCTTGAGCCAGCTCAACCGCACATCGCAGACACAGCGCCAGCCCGGCTCGGCGATCAAGCCGCTGACCTATCTCACGGCTCTGCAAAAAGGTTTGCAGCCGAACACGCTCGTGCCCGACCAGCCGATCACGTTGCCGCCCATCGGCGGCGGCGGCCGCGACGCGATCACCCGCGAATACGGCGGCACCGCCCGCGATGAGGATTTCTGGTCGCCGCGTAATGCCAACTACGGTTCGGGCGGCGTCTACACGTTGCGTCGCGGGCTGGAGAATTCGGTCAACGTCGTCACGGCACATCTGCTCGACGGCGGCATCGATGCGGATCCGGAAAAGAGCCTCGATGAGGTTTGCGCGACGGCGGTGGCGGCGAAGATCTACAGCGATTGCATCCGCTATTATCCGTTCGTGCTCGGTGCACAGCCGGTGCGGATGATCGATCTGGCGGCATTTTATGCCGCGGTCGCCAATGAGGGCGCCCGGCCGCAACCCCATGGCATCGACTCGATCGAGCAAAACGGCCGCACCATCTATGAATACCCCAAGGCGTCACTGCCGATGATCGGCGCGGCCGACCGCGCCGCGTTCTATCAACTCAAGACGATATTGCAGGGCGTCGTGGCGCGCGGCACGGCGCGGGCGATCGGAGCGCTGTCGCCCTATGTCGCCGGCAAGACCGGGACGACCGAAGACGCGGTCGACGGCTGGTTCATCGGCTTTACCAACGATGTCACCGTGGCCGTCTGGGTCGGCTACGACAATGGCGACGGCAAGCGCCGGTCGCTCGGAGCGAGCGAGAGCGGGGCGCGCTTGGCGCTGCCGATCTTCGAGCCGATCATGACGGCGATCTGGGCGGAGGGGATCGCGCCGAAAGCGCCGCTCGGCGGACCCTCGCGCGAGGCGCAGCGTCAACTCATCGACCTGCCGATCGATTACATGACCGGGAATCGCTTGGACGGCGGGCAAGGCTTTGTCGAGCATTTCCGGCTCGACCCCGATGGCCGCCTCAGTGAAACGCAGTATCAGCTCGTCTCCCGCGAGGACGCCTATGCGTCGAGCAATCCGGACCGGGAATGGGGGCCGCCCGAACAAAGCTGGGGGCACTGGAGCTTTGGTGCGCCGAGTGCTCCGGGCGGTGGGCATTCCTATTATCCCTCCCAGGACGGGCAGCCGCAGCCGCGGCCGTTGGCGCGCGGCCTGTTCGCGCCGTGGTCGGATCCCGACGATCCGCGCAATCGCGTTCGCCGCGATCCGAATTATTTCCTCGGCGGACGTGTCAACTGAACCCCACGCGACCGAAAGAGCTTCGAATGTGGATGCGACACGCGATCGCGGTGGTCGGCCTGATGGGGTCGCTATCCGCCGCCTGCGCACAGGACTTTCGTATCGAGGACGCCGGTTCGGCGGCACCCAACTGGAGCTTGGCGCAACTCAAGCCCGGCACGATCGCGTTCAGCGACGAGGTCGGCGGCGGTGCTGCCGGCCGCGCCAACCTGATCAGTTTCGAAGAGTGGGGGCGCACGCGGCCCGTGCAGAAGAAATTTCTGTCGCTGTTTCCGGGATATATCGAGCCGACCGTCGTCAAGACGGCGAGCGCCGGCGCCAGCACCGGCCCGGTCCCCGAAAAGCTCACCATGTACGTGGCGCAGGCGCGTTTCGTTCTCGACCGACCGCCGGGTTCGATCGACCTTTCCCGCTATGTGGCCTTGCCCTTCCTTGAAAAGATCGATCCGGCGATCAAGGACAGGACGATCGCCGCCGCCGACGTCAATTCGCTGAAGGATCAACAGGGGACGGGTAACCAGAATCCGGACCGCAAATGGTGTACCGGGCGAGCAACGCAGATTTGCATCCAGTCGAGCTACAAGCTCGAAGGTAAGATTCCGATCGGCGTCATGCTGGTCAACAAGCTGCGCGACAGCGCCAAGAAGGTTTCCGATCACATCGATTTTGAGAGCGAGCTGTCGGCGCTTTCGCCAGTTGACATCGACGAGGCCGGGTTGAAGGAGTTGACGGCTCTCGATGCGCCGATCAGCGGCGCGCTTGAACAGAACATTTTCTACGTCAACCAGATCATGAAGTTCGGGAAGCTCCTGGCCGTGTTCCAGAACCACCCGGACGACGCGAATAAGACGGTGGTCACGGCCTTCATGGTGCTGGCCATCGAGTCGAGCGTGCTCGACAAGAAGAAGGAATTCGAGAAAGTGCCGGTGCTGCGTAATCTCGTGCCGGCGCAGGTGCTGATGGGGCGCTCCTCATTCAACTCCGGCGATTCGATCAGCGCCGGCCTGCCCAAATACGCCCGCAACGAGATCAGGACGATTGCCAATATCTTGGAGCGGGATAAGTAATCGATAAATTCGGCTCGCGGTCCGCCGCCGGATTCCCAGTTTCGCGGCAACCGGCGGACTGCCTATAATCAGCCGATGCGTGGAAGCTGGGAATTTTGGATCGATCGCGGCGGCACCTTTACCGACGTGATCGGCCGCGCGCCGGACGGCAAGCTCGTTGCCCACAAACTGCTTTCGGAAAATCCCGAAGCCTACCGCGATGCCGCGGTGGCCGGCATCCGCCACCTGCTCGCGCTTGCGCCCGGCGAGCCCATTCCGGCGGCGCGCATCAGCGCCGTGAAGATGGGCACTACGGTTGCGACCAATGCGCTCCTTGAGCGCAAAGGCGAGCGCACGCTCCTGCTGATCACCAAGGGTTTTCGCGACGCGCTGCGGATCGGCTACCAGGCGCGGCCGAAGATTTTCGCGAAGCATATCATCAAGCCGGACATGCTCTACGAGCGGGTGGTCGAGATCGATGAACGGGTGCGCGCCGACGGCACGGTCGAACGCGAACCGGACCTCGAGGCGGTGCGCGCCGAGCTCGCGCGCGCCAAGAATGACGGTATCCGCGCGGTCGCCGTGGTGCTGATGCATGCCTATCGCTACGGCAGCCACGAACAGCGCCTCGCCGCGCTGGCCAGCGAAATGGGCTTCGAGCAGGTGTCGACGAGCCACGAAGTCTCGCCGCTGATCAAGCTCGTCGGGCGCGGCGACACCACCGTGGTCGACAGCTATCTGTCGCCGATCCTGCGCCGCTACGTGGCGCAGATGGCAGGGGAATTGCACGGCGGGGAGGCGGATGAGCGGACGAAGCTCATGTTCATGATGTCGTCGGGCGGGCTCACGGCAGCCGAGCTGTTCCGCGGCAAGGACGCCATCCTGTCGGGGCCGGCAGCAGGCGTCGTCGGCATGGCCGAGACCGGGCGCCAAGCCGGGTTTGCGCGGCTGATCGGGTTCGACATGGGCGGCACCTCGACCGACGTGTCGCATTTCGCCGGCGAATACGAGCGAGCCTTCGAGACTGAAGTCGCCGGCGTGCGCATGCGCGCGCCGATGATGCTGATCCATACGGTGGCCGCCGGCGGCGGCTCGATCCTGCACTTTGACGGCGCCCGCTTTCGCGTCGGCCCCGACTCCGCCGGCGCCAATCCCGGGCCGAAATGCTATCGACGCGGCGGTCCGCTCGCCGTGACCGATGCCAATGTCGTGGTCGGCAAGCTCATTCCCGACTTCTTTCCGAAAATATTCGGGCCGCGACAGAATGAGCCGCTCGACGCCGGCGCGGTGCGCGCGGCTTTTGCAGCGCTCGCCGAGGAGATCGGCGACGGCCGCTCGGCCGAAGAGGTCGCCGACGGCTTCATCAAGATCGCGGTCGAGAACATGGCAAACGCGATCAAGAAAATTTCGGTGCAGCGCGGCTACGACGTGACGCGCTATGCGCTCAACTGCTTCGGCGGCGCCGGCGGCCAGCACGCCTGCTTGGTCGCCGACGCGCTCGGTATGACGCGCGTGCTGATCCATCCGTACTCGTCGCTGCTCTCCGCCTACGGCATGGGGCTTGCCGACATCCGCAGCGTTCGCCAGCAGGCGATCGAGGAGCCGTTCGGCGACAAAGCGCGCGAGACGCTGCAACGGGTGGCGGGCCGGTTGGCCGCCGCCACGGTCAAGGAAGTCGCCGGGCAGGGCGTCGCACCGAACAAGATCACGCTGCACGTGCGCCCGCACATCCGCTACGCGGGAACGGACACGCCGTTGATTGTCGAAGCCGCCAAACTTCACCCTCCCCTCAAGGGGGAGATGAAATTGGTCTCCCTGCAAAAAATGAAAGCCGGCTTCGAGCGCGCGCATAAGGCGCAATTCGGATTCATCGACCGAAAGAAATCGCTGGTCGTCGAGGCGGTGTCGGTCGAGGCGGTGGGCGGCGGCGCCATCTTCAAGGAGCAAGCGCGAAAGCTGACGCGGACAAAGCGTGCGGCGCCGGCGCGCCGCACGCGGTTGTTCTCCGGCGGAAAATGGCACCGCGCCGCCGTCTATACGCGCGAGACGCTTGTCGCGGGACAGAAGGTGAGAGGACCGGCCATTATCATCGAGCCGCACCAGACGGTCGTTGTCGAACAGGGCTGGCAGGCCGAGCTGACGGCGAAAAATCACCTGGTGCTGCGGCGGATCGCAAAATTGAAGCGCATGCATGCGGTCGGCACCCATGCCGATCCGGTTATGCTCGAAGTGTTCAACAATCTCTTCATGTCGATCGCCGAGCAGATGGGCGTGGCGCTGCAAAACACCGCCTATTCGGTAAATATCAAGGAACGGCTGGATTTCTCCTGCGCGGTGTTTGACGGCAACGGCTCGCTGGTCGCCAACGCACCGCACATGCCGGTGCATCTCGGCTCGATGGATCGCGCCGTCGAGAGCGTCATCCGCGAAAACAAGGGAAAAATCCGGCCGGGCGACGTCTATGCCATCAACGCCCCCTACAACGGCGGCACGCATCTGCCGGACATCACCGTCTGCACGCCGGTGTTCGACGGGGGGAAGATTCTATTCTGGGTGGCGTCGCGCGGCCACCATGCCGACGTCGGCGGCATATCGCCGGGCTCGATGTCGCCGAACGCCACTACGATCGAGCAGGAAGGCATCTACATCGACAATTTCAAGCTGGTCGAGCGCGGCCGCTTCCGCGAGAAGGAGAGCTATGCGCTCTTTACCGGCGGCAAATATCCGGCGCGCAATCCCCTGCAGAACGTCAACGACCTCAAGGCGCAGATCGCCGCCAACGAGAAGGGCGTGCAGGAGCTGCGCAAGATGGTGCGCCACTTCACGCTGCCGGTGGCGCGCGCCTATATGCGCCACGTCCAGGATAACGCCGCGGAAAGCGTGCGCCGCGTCATCGACCGGCTGCATGACAGCGCGTTCTCAGTCGAGATGGACCAGGGCACCGTCATCAGGGTGCGTATCACGGTCGACAAGAAGAAGCGCGAGGCGACCGTGGATTTTAGCGGCACCAGCGGCGAGCAGCCGAACAACTTCAATGCGCCGGAGCCGGTGGCTCGCGCCGCCGTGCTTTACGTTTTCCGCGTCATGGTCGCCGACGACATCCCGATGAATGCCGGCTGCCTGCGCCCGATCCGGATCGTCATTCCGAAAAAGTCGCTGCTGTCACCGGAATTTCCCGCGGCCGTGGTCGCCGGCAATGTCGAAACCTCGCAGGAGGTGACCAATTGCCTGTTCGGCGCGCTCGATGCCATGGCGGCGGCGCAGGGCACCATGAACAATCTCAATTTCGGCAATGCCCGTTATCAGTATTACGAGACGATCTGTTCCGGCTCGCCGGCGGGGCCGGGATTTCCCGGCACCGACGCCGTGCACACCCACATGACCAACACCCGGCTCACCGATCCGGAAATCCTGGAATTCCGCTATCCGGTCCTGCTCGAGGATTTTCACATCCGCAAGAATTCCGGCGGGCGTGGGCGCTGGAACGCCGGCGACGGCATCATTCGCGTCGTCCGGTTTCTGGAAAAAATGGAATGCACCATCCTGTCCGGCCACCGCCGTGTGCGGCCATTCGGCCTTGCCGGCGGCGAGGACGGCCAGATCGGCGAGAACTGGGTGCGGCGCCGGGGCGGCCGCATGGAAAGACTTGCCGGCTGCGACGCGACCGTGATCGACGCCGGCGAGGCGATCGTCATCCAGACGCCGACCGCGGGTGGATACGGTGAGCCATGAAGCAGACTCATGACGCTTGCCGATGCGGCTAATCGATCCCCGAGCGTTGCGCCGGCCTGCGCGATATCGAATACTTCATCTCGGCGTTGTTGCCTTGCCAGAAGAAGCTGTAGTCGATGTTCAGGTTGGCGCCATCGGCGAGCGGCAGCACCGTGTTGCAGACCACTTCGTCCTTGCTGCTGGAAATGGTCTTGATCGGTTCGTAGCGCAGCGGCTGATATTTGAGCTGTTTGAGAATGTCGGCGAGCGTGTCCTTGGCGCGCCCCGAATCGCATTCCGGCAACACGAAGCGGTCGTGCAGCCCGCGGTAGATCAGCACCCCGGCGACGGCAAGCACCGGAATGCCGATCAATCGCAGCGCCAGCCGATAGGGCCGAACCGGCGACGAACTGGATGGGGACCCGCACCGGGCGCGGATTGGGGAAGGCGGTTTGGGCGAAGAATTTCCGGCCATTGCGGCCGGAATCTTACAGCGCTTTGACGATCGATTCCGTCATTTTCTTGGCGTCGCCAAGCAACATCATGGTGTTGGGCCGGTAGAACAGCGGGTTGTCGATGCCGGCATAGCCCGACGCCAGCGAGCGCTTGATGAACATCACGGTGCCGGCCTTCCACACTTGCAGCACCGGCATGCCGTAGATCGGCGACGTCTTGTCGTCCTCGGCGGCGGGATTGG
>Ga0208937_1000233_pt1 | contig 50605 bp, 45 predicted proteins | sample June2015DPH_11_5_FD_184705 | JGI IMG/M metagenome (GOLD analysis project Ga0208937, IMG submission 184705) | Peatland microbial communities from SPRUCE experiment site at the Marcell Experimental Forest, Minnesota, USA - June2015DPH_11_40... | ecosystem: Environmental > Terrestrial > Soil >... | reverse complement strand
TTCATCTTCAAGATGGCGTCCACGCTCACCATGGGTACCGGTACCAGTATTGTCCTGAGCGGCGGCGCCCAGGCGAAAAACGTCTACTGGCAGGTCGGCAGTTCAGCGACTCTTGGTACGACCAGCATCTTCGAGGGAAACATACTGGCCGCTGTTAGCATCACGGTGAATACCGGCGCCGCGGTGGAAGGCTGTTTATTTGCCGGGTCGGGCGGCGGCGCGGGCGCGGTGACTGTACAGTCCAGCACCATTACAGTGCCTGCCCAGTAGGGCATGAGGTATTTCAAGTGGAAAATATCTGATCGACGAAAGGAAGTAATTGCATATGGCAAAGAAAAGCAGAGGCGGTCGAATGACTGCCGCTAAAAGACGGGCCGCCAACGGACCTGGTGGGAAAGGGATGGTTAAAAACCGTCCTGCAGGTCGAAGAATCATGAGCACTTGAGAGCAAATCCAAGCACTCCTTCCCTCAAGCGCGCTTGCAGTTTAACAAAAAGAGCGCGCTTGGGGTGGTGAACACGATCTGGAGAAGCAATCGGTAAATATCGGTAAACGAACAAAACATCAAAAACGAAAGAGAACGTCATGAAAAAGACATCTGTAAACACGGGCAAAACCTTGAAAGTGTTGGGATTGGTCATCGGCCTCGGTGCGCTGCCATTGCTCCTGGGCGTGACCGGCTGCACCACCGGCAGCCGCTACGAGCAAAGTACGGGCGAACGAATTGACGACCATGGCACTTCTTCCCGCGTCAAGGCAGCGCTGGCAGACGACTCGCAATATAAATACGACGGAGTAAATGTGGAAACGTTCAAGGGTGTGGTCCAGTTGAGCGGCTTTGTCAACACGAGGGACCAGAAAAACCGGGCCGGAGATCTCGCCAGGAAAGTCAAGGGCGTGACTGACGTCGAAAACAACATCACCGTCAAAGAGTGATCGAATTGAGAATGGCGCATTCGCAACACGCCGACAGTGGAATCCCCACTGTCGGCACGTTGACCGCGAGTAGAAACGAAACGGAATGAACTGCCCCAAGAGGTTCGCCAGTTACTCAATTGCGAGTTGGGAAAAAATGCTTTTCGTGATCTCGCGGCAATGATCAAGGTGCTTTTCGGACGGATCCGGTTGGCGGAAACCAGGCGGCGCGAATGGCGCGTCTGAATCAAAATGGTTTCGGTAGGGTAACACCCCATAGCGCATGCGCAGCTTCTTGAATTACTGTCAACTGATCAGGCAACCAAACCGGCAACCAAACACGCCTGCCTAATATAAAATAAAGGAAATACATGAAAACCAAACTCACCCTGCTCGCCATCAGCAGTTCACTGGTGCTGGCCGCGCCAGCATTGCTGGCGCAAGATACCAACACCAACACCAATGCCCTCCCCCTCACCCAAACCGTGAAATACCAAAAAGCGTTTGATAATGACCGGTCTTTGGGCGAACGATCCCTCCTTCCACCCGGTCTCAAGGAGAAGATGAAGCTCACCGACGAGCAGAGAGGCGAACTGAAGCCAATCGAGGACGACTTCGCCAACACCTGCCAGCAATACCAGATAGCCAACCAACCCCGGATTGACGCCGCCGAGGAGGCGAATCGCCAAGCGCGCGAATCGAAGGACACGGCAAAAATTGAGGCAGCGCGCAAACAGTTGCAACAGGTCTGGGCCGGTCTCCGGCCATACAGAGAGACAGCCGTCAAGCAAGTCGAGCCTTTGCTGACGCCGGATCAGCTCAAGGTTTTGGAGGATCCGAAGAACCAATGGCGCGAAAATCATGCTGCTGAAGCAAATGATCCGTCTGCGCATTGAATCATCCCGACAGTGATTTTATTGGACGGCGATGGCTACAAACCGGCGGCGAAACAATGGCTCAAAGCCCAAGTGAATCGTAACGGCGCGCTGATTGCCGTCTGGGATATGAAAGAATTTCAGACACAAGCAAACAACGGATTTTTTAGGCTAACCTTGTCTATGAATCCCAAACCGTTTTTCTGAATCACAGTGTCGCCATGCCTTTAGAAACATTTCAGGCGAGCCGGTTGACGCACGGCAATTTTCTTTTCCCCACGGTTATCGAGGTGACGGACAAGGCGGTCATCCGGCATAAACGGTCGTGGTTTAGCCGCGACGAGATCAGCATCAGCATCACGAAGGTTGCGTCCGTTCACATCAAGACGGGAATCATTTGGGCGGACATTTTGATTGAATCGTCCGGCGGCAGCGACCCGTTGGCAAGCCACGGCCACAGGAAGGCAGATGCGCGCCGCATCCGTGAGCTGGTCGAAACCGCGCAGGGAGGTTTTACGGGCAGAATCGGTCAGGAGAGCAAGTCATGAAGGCGTGTGGCATGCTCGTGTTGTTTTTGGCGGGTTCACTTGTTGCGCGGGCGGATGACGACACGGTCACATTGCCGGAACTGGTTCAAGGCGCGCAACAATGGGCGCAGGAAAATCTCGACACGAACATTCTCAACGCGCTTCCCGAAGTGGACGAGCGCGCGGTGCGGCAATTTTTTCGCGACGTGCAGCAGCGCTTTCAAGGCGACTACGTGGTGGATATGGCGGCGCTGCGGCAAACGGCCCAAACCGTCCTGCCGTTGCTGGAAAGTCGCGAGGAAACCCGGCCCTACGCCGCGTGGCTCAAGGCGCAGATGGATTACCTGGATGTCGCGGACGAAATCCGGCTCACGATTCCACCGCCAAAAGTTGAAACCAACCAGCCGCCCCAACCGGTTCCCAATCCCCCGCCGCAAAAGGAACGCGAGCTTTGGGCGAAGAAAGTTTCCGGCGGTCCCTGGCCAGCTTCAGCCAAAGAATATGTGCCGGAGTTGAAGCCGATTTTCGCCGCCCAAAAGGTGCCGCCGGAACTGGTCTGGGTGGCGGAAGTGGAATCGTCATTTGACCGTCGAGCCCGGAGTCCGGCGGGAGCGGCGGGATTATTTCAATTGATGCCGGACACGGCCAAACGGTTCGGCCTTTCCTTGTGGCCGCGCGATCAACGTTTTCAACCGGAACCGAGCGCGACCGCCTCCGCCCAGTATCTGAAATATCTTTACGACCGTTTCAAGGATTGGCGGCTCGCCCTGGCCGCTTACAATGCCGGTGAAGGCACGGTGCAAAAACTCTTGGATCGCTATAAAACAAGCAGTTACGACGCCATCGCCGAACATCTGCCCGCTGAAACGCAAATGTATGTGCCCCGCGTCGAAGCCCTCCTCCTGCAGCGTGAAGGTGCGAACCTCGAACAACTTTCCGCGCCGCAAGGCTCGCCGATCAGCTCCCAAATGCATGGTAGGGTTATACCCCATAGCGAAGGGACAGCTCGCAGCATAGCATGCTTCTCGTCGTTACAACTAAACCAAAACGTAACAATCGAAAGTAAAAGCAAATGAAAATGAAATCAACTTACCCGCTCGCACTCATCATGGCTGCGGGCGCCATATTAGTCACCAGCACATCCCTGCGCGCCTCCGATACGGACAGCCGCATCGAGTCATCCGCCGCAAAGTCGTATGTGTTCAAAACCTACCTCAAGAACGATTCAATCAAGACTGATTCCAAAGATGGCGTCGTCACCCTGACTGGAACGGTCGCCGAAGCGTCCCATAAGTCCCTGGCCCAGGACACCGTGGCGAGTCTGCCCGGCGTCATAAGCGTGGACAATCAACTGCAAGTCAGCGGCGAACAACCCGCTGAACATTCAGACGCCTGGATCAGCATGAAGGTAAAATGCGCGCTCCTGTTCCATCGCAACGTGAGTGCCACCGGAACCACCGTGTATACGAAAAACGGCATCGTCACCTTGCAGGGTGAGGCGAGCAGCATGGCCCAAAAGGAACTCACCACCGAATACGCCAAGGACGTTGACAACGTCAAAGAGGTCAAGAACGAGATGACGATTGCCAAGACTCCGGCAACGTCAGACGCAACCATCGGCGACAAAATTGATGACGCCTCCATCACCGCCCAGGTCAAGTCGTCATTGCTGTCGCACCACTCGACCAGCGCCCTGAAGACGTCGGTTTCAACGACGGATGGCGTGGTTACGTTAAGCGGCATTGCCAAAAACGACGCCGAAAAGAGCCTGGTCACCAAGCTCGCCACCGACATCAACGGTGTGACCAGCGTGATCAACAACATGACCGTCGAGATACCGGCTGCGCCCAGCAAATAAACCGGCAGATCACTGTTGGCTGGTGCGAAAGCGCGCCAGCCCTTAGTGACAATACAAACTAAAAGGAAAATCTTATGTTATACACGATTGCGGTGGTGCTGCTCATTCTGTGGCTGCTCGGTCTAGTAAGCGGTTACGCGCTGGGCGGGTTCATTCATATCCTCCTTGTCATCGCCATTGTAGTGGTTTTGGTCAGAGTCATCTCCGGCCGAAAACCATTGTGATGAATGCGAGTGAACCTCGCTTCCGGGCGCAAATGACTGTTTTGAGAAACTGTCAGCCAAAGAAATTAAGTTATAGATTCAATATGAACACAAAAACCATTGTTGCAGTCCTCCTGATCACTCTAGGCATTGTGGTGCTCGCTTACTCGGGCATCACCTTCACGACCCCGGGAAAGCCTGTCGAGTTTCTCGGAATGCACTTTGAGACCACAGTCAGCCACTTTATCCCGCCCGTCGTCGGAGCGTTTGCGCTCGTCGGCGGAATCGTGTTGCTGGTTGTGAACCCCAAGCGGGCCTGATGGCGGAGTCGAAGCTGGTGTCGGCATGCTACCCTAACAAGCGATACGCACGGCGTTGACCGCGCCCGGCAACGGGTTCTTGCGAACCGGCGCGCGACGTTCACGCCGCTCCGCCGTCCGAATTGCGAATGAATTGACGCCGCCACATTTTCCACGGAAAATCGCGGCATGGCGAAAAAGGCTGCTGTGAAAGGTAGGGCGGGCAATCCCTTGCCCGCCGAGATGGGAAATGGCACTGCCACCGGCGCGCACGGAGTGACGCGCCCTACCACCAAAAAGGAAAACTCCCTCGCCCGTCGGACGGGAGAGGGCCGGGGTGAGGGTCGCCCATCCTCCTTCCTCGACACCCGCGTCGTTTATTGCGGCGATAATCTGGAACAGCTCGCCAAGCTGCCCGACACCTGTGTGGATTTGATTTACATAGACCCGCCTGCGTGGCCGAAGCCACTTCGGCGCGGCGAAGGCCCGCCCTTCAACTCCAACCGCAACTACGAGGTCTTTTGGGGCTTGCCCCGTGAAATAAAACCACGCGCGACGCTCCCACACCGCCTCCATCGTATTTCACGGGGCGAGACCAAGGAGAAGCGCGCCTTTGAAGACCGCCACGAGAATACCAAGGCTTATCCCGCCACTGCGGGACGCCCGCGCTGCGTGCAACTCGCCCGCGTCCTCAAAGAGACCGGCAGCTTTTATTACCACTGCGACTGGCACGCCAGCCACTACGTCAAAGAAATGCTCGACCAAAATTAACTCCAAAACAAATGAGTAAAGATTGGAAAGATGGACTTTTATCAAGCAGATTTAGAAACTGGTTCATCGCCGGAGTCGCCGCCGTTTGCTTTGTTACAGGTCTGGTGCTCTCTCATCGCGTTGAGCCTGGCGTCCGCGTCCAAAAATTAACGCTCGCCGAAGAGACGCCTGCGCTTGAGTTTCTTCCCGCCGGCCCGGGACCGCATCCGGTGGCGCTGCTTGCCCATGGATACGCTGGCTCGAAAGAGACGCTCTTTCGCTACGGGGAGGCGCTCGCCGCCGCCGGATTTATTTGCTACGACGTGGACCTTCCGGGGCACGGAGCGTCGCCGCGGACATATACTTTTATGGAAGCGGTGCATACGCTGGAGGCGGTCGCACGCGAGGTCGGGCCGGTAGATGTTTTCGTAGGCCACTCGATGGGTGGCTTTACGGGAGGCGAGGCAGTGCGGGAAGGGGGAATGAAACCGGGGCTTTTCATTGCTGTTGGTTCCTTTCCCGTCCTGGGCGACCATGCCCCACCGTTGCTTCTCCTGTCAGGCCGGTTCGAAGAAGCCTTTATGCTCCTGCACATTACGCCGGCATTGCTGAAGACGCGAACGGACGCGCGTGTGGTGATTTCTCCCTGGTCCGATCATTTGCTTGAGGCGTTTGATCCTGTGCTGGTGAATGCAGCCGTCGAGGCCGCGTGCGCTGCGGTGCATAAGACGCCGCCGGCGCCTCCCACTGCCTGGCGCTGGCGACTCATTGGCGCGGTGCTGGCAATGCTGGCAGCGGGCAAGCTGGCAAGTTGTTTGACGGATTTGTTGCCGCAATTGGCTCGATTCCGCGGACTGTTTATCGGTGTCTTCATTGCTGTCGCCTTCATGCTCACCCTCGGCGGCAGGTGGCTCGATGCGATACCACACTTACGGTTACAAGGCATCGCCATGCTTGTTACCTTCCTCCTGGCAATGATTGCTGGCAAGCTGCGCATACCGCGATGGAGCTTCGCCGCGCTTGGTGTCCTTGTGATGGTGATTGCGGTATGCTGGGTCAAGGTTAGCCCGAGTTGGGCCGCGTTTGTATTCGTGACTTGTAGTCTGATCCTCACGCCTCCCCTGATCGCGGGAATTGTCATCGGCTGGATTGCGGCCCGCCGCGGGTCCCGGCTGCAAGGCGACATCGCCATGGCCATCATCGTGGGTTGCGCCGCCTTCCAATGCTTGGAACCGCCACGAACGCCTCCTGAAGTGCCAAAACCGCATATAGCAATCAAGCTGGACGCAAAACTTCTCGATGCCTGTATCGGCGAATATGAATTTGCGCCAGATAACGTGTTTTTCACTGGAATGAAGCTGACCATTCGGCGAAATGGAGACCATTTAGTCGGGCGAGCTCTTGGAAGAAACGCATTACCAGGTCCTTTGGATGTTTATCCCGAATCGGAAACAAATTTCCTCGTCAAAATCAATGCCGCGCAATTGACATTCATTAAGAATGATAAAGGCGAAGTGACGGCGGTAATCCACCAGATGGCGGGGCTGCCGGATAGCGAAGGAAAGAAACTTACAAATTGAACAGAATGATTTTTCCGGCTCAGAATTTGAAACGCCAGTGGATTGGCATTGATATTTCGCCCATGCCTGTGCGTCATGGCCAAACGCCTGCGCGACGTTTGCACCTGCCGGAAAGCGAACCGCTCTGGCGTGCTAGACGCGGCTTCGTCGTCCGCGACCCGCCGTGGACGGTGGAAAAACTGCGCGTCATTTGGCGTAGCGGCGTCTCGGCAGAGCGCCGCCATCTGAAAACAAGCGGAAACATTTGCGGCGGTCTGCCGAGACGCCGCTACGAAGAAGGAGAATCATCCGCCGGCTCCTTGAAAATTGGCGCGACCGGATTTGCCGGACGTCAATCGAATTACTGAGACCGTGATTGGTAAAATCCTCTCCCCGGGGGAGAGGACACAGGTGAGGGCGGGCGTAAAACACAAAAATAGATTAAACGACCGTCCTCACCCCGACCCTCTCCTCCAAGGAGAGGGGGAAACATCCGCCGGCTCCTTGAAAATTGGCGCGACCGGATTTGCCGGGCGGACATTTATTTTCCGGCGAGCGAAGTTTTTGGCGAAGGCAGATGGAGCGTCCGGCCCGCCACCATGAACTCGCCTTCGCCCTGATGATGTATCGTCCGCGGCTGTTTCCGCGCCGGGTCAATCCAAGCCTGGACGACTTCCAGAATGAAGAAGTTGTATTGGGCGGCAGTTTCGCATCCCTGACCTTGCATTCCAGGCTGGCATAACATTCGGCGATGAGCGGGGCTTTGACGCACGCGGCGGCCTCGGGCGTGAGTCCAAAAGCCTTGAACTTGTCCACGCGCCGGCCCGAAGTGTTCCCGCAGGCCACCACCGTTTGCGCCAACTCCACCGTCGGGATGTTGATCACGCATTCCCCGGTCGCCTTCAAGGTTTCAAACGAGTAGTTCTGGTTGCTGACCACGCAACCCACGAGCGGCGGCTCGAACTCCATCATCAGATGCCACGACATGGGCATGACATTCGCCCGCCCGGCGCGGGCGGTGGTGAGCAGTACGACCGGGCCGGGTTCGAGCAGCCGATAGACTTCGGACAGGGGAAAGTTGGTTTTCTTCATCGGAGATTGATGACGCAAATGTTATGCCGGCACCAATTCGATTTTAACCTTGCGTCCCAATGCGCGGGCGGCTTTGCCCAGCGTGTTCAGTGTGACCGAGGAGTTGGAAGCATCCAGCAGCCGGTCCACCGCCGCGCGGCTGGTTTTCATTCTAGCCGCCATTTCCGACTTGGAGACTGATTTTTCCTCCAGCAGGTGGCTGATTTGCAGGCTCATGGCCTGTTTGAGCGCGCGTGCCTCGACTTCACCCAAGAGGCCCTGTTCCTTCAGGAAATCCCGGAAATCACTTCCGCGATGTTTTCTTTTGCTCATAAATTTAGCAGGTATTGTTTTTTACGTTTCTTCGCCAATTCCAGTTCGTCTTGCGGCGTCCGCTGCTGTTTCTTGATGAAACCGTGCAGCAGGACAATTTCCTCATCCACCACCACAAACAGCGTCCGCGCGATGCGGTTGCTTAACCGGGAACGGACTTCCCAAAGGCCGTCACCCAAATTGTCAACCAGCGGCTTTCCGACCGGCCACGCATATTGCACCGTCAAAATGTCCGTGCCGATGATTTTGCAGCCCTCTTCGACAATTCTTTGAGCCATTCCCGCACCGATTCATTGCCCGCCTCCGTCTTGAAAAAGACGACTTTAAGCAGGCGTTCAGCTTTCATCTGTAAAGTAGTGTATCAAAAATGATACATTTGTCAACCGGGAAAGTTTCGTGTCTTTGGTGTGTTTCGTGGTTTCAACTGCTTTTTTAAGGCTTATTTTTGCTGCTGTTTTTTGGGGAAAAGGCGCGTCCAATATCCGGAAACGGAATGTCTGAAAATCACGGCGAAAACCACAACGACCAGCCCCGCGAGAATCAGGTAAAGCGCCGTGGGCCCCAGCCGGGCTTCGAGCAGTTTCCACTTCTTCCCGAAAAAATATCCGATCAGGATATAAGTGGTGGTATAGGCTGCCGACCCCGTCAGGTTGTAAAAAAGAAAAGTGCGCCATTGCATTTTCGACATTCCGGCCAGCAGATTGGCCGCGACCGGCGGGAACAGGAAGACGAACCGCGCGATAAAAACCGTCTTGGCGCCATGCCGTTTGAAAAACCGCTCGGGCCACCTCAACCTTTTTGGCGTCAGATGGAGCCAGTGAATTTTTTCCAAACTGCCCTGGCCCAGCCGCCGCCCCATCCAGAAGGCACCGATGCCGCCCAGAAAGCAGGCCACCGTTCCGGCCACCACGGGTTGCCACAGCGAATCCGCGGTTTTCCCCAGGACAAATCCGGCCCCCAAAAGAATCGTTTCTCCCGGCAGGGGAACGCCGAGGTTGTTCAAAAACGCGACGATGAAGACGAGCACATATCCGTAATGAGGGATGTGGGGCAGTAGATCATGCAGCCAGTGGAGCATATTCACCGCTCTTTCTTGATTACCGGCCACGCGAGCGGCTTTTCTGGCCGGGCGTGGCGCTCATGGAATAGCCGCTGTCGTTCCATGCGAATCATCCCAGCCGCCACCCAACGCTTTGATCAACTGGACGCTCGCCGTCATCTGTTCCATCCGGAGATTCATCGCTGTCCGCTGATTGGTCAACAGAGTGATTTGCGCAGTAATCACATCGAGGTAAATGTCCAGGCCGGATTGGTAGCGGGCGTCGGCGAGCGTCAGGTAGCGCTGCGACGATTCGACGGCGGCATTCTGTTGTTGAAGTTCCTGTGACAAGATTCGCAGCGTCGATAGATTGTCTTCGACTTCTTGAAAGGCGGTGAGCACGGTCTGACGGTAGTTCGCAACGGTGCCTTGGTAGATCGCGCGGGCTTGTTCGGTGACGGCTTTGCGTAATCCGGCGTCAAAAAGTGTTTGCGCCATCGTCGCACCGACGGACCAGACAAGACCCGGCCCGGAAAAAAGATTCCCCACGGATGTGCTCTGGTATCCCGCCGAACCGCTCAAAGTAATCGTCGGAAAATAAGCCGCACGCGCCACGCCGATTTGCGCGTTTGCCCCCGCGACGCGGCGTTCGGCGGCGGCGACGTCGGGACGGCGTTCGAGCAGTTGCGACGGAACGCCGAAGGGAATGGCGACGGGGTTTGCGACCAGTGGATTGATTGCGATGGAAAATGAAGAAGCCGGTTGGCCGAGGAGCATCGCGATGGCGTGTTCGAGTTGCGCGCGCTGGATGCCGAGGTCGGTGGCTTGCGCGAGCGTGGTGTTGAGTTGCGTTTCGGCTTGCGCGACGTCCTGGCCGGACGCCATGCCCGCGTCATACTGGGCTTGTGTCAACTTGAGCGACTCCTGATAAGCGAGCACCGTCGCATCCAAAAGCTGTTTCTGCGCATCCAGCACGCGAAGCTGAAAATAATCCACCGCCACTTCCGCCTGAACGGTCAGCCGCACGTTTTCAAGATCGGCCAGCGTGGCTTGCGCTTCAAGAGAATTTGCCTTCACTGTGTTGCGGATGCGGCCCCAGAAATCCAACTCCCAGGAGGCGTCAAATGGCAGCGAGTATTCGGTGAAAGTGGAAGAGGTCGGCGGACTTGATAGGGATGACTGCCGTGATCTCGTGACCGAAGGATTGGCGCTCACAGTTGGGAAATACTGCGACCGGGCTTGTTTCACCACGGCTCGCGCAGCGAGGAAATTGGCGAGCGCCGCCGCGACGGTCTGGTTGGAAACAACCACCTGGCCTTCAAAAGCATTCAACTCCGGCTCATGAAACATTTCCCACCACTGGCCGCGAATCATGTCGTCCTTTGGCTCGGCGGTTTTCCAGCCGTCAGTTTCTTTGAATTGCTCCGGGGTTAATTCTTTGAAAGCTACCGGTGTTTGGACGGACGGTTTCGCATACTTTGGCGCGAAGCTGCATCCGGCGAACAAAACGAGGCACCCCAGCGCTACTACGGTCGTTCTGGTTTCCGTTTTGAGCAGTGAGATCATGGTTTTCATTGAATGGCTCATTGCTACCCCCTGAAGATGTCGAAGGGCTCGATTTTGAGGACCTTGCGTATTCCGATATAGCTCGATATTGCGGCGATCAGCAGGACCATGCCGAAGGCCAGCCCGAGGTTCCAGAACGTGATCATCGCTGCGTAGTTGGGGAGCCGGGATTTGGCAATCGCGATCATGAGTGTTACCAGGCCGATGCCCAGACCATAGCCGGTCAGCGCCGTAAAGGTCGCCATGAACAGGATCATATAGACCAGCTCGCGCCCCTTGGCGCCGATGGCTTTCAGCGCGCCAAATTTCTCCAGGTTTTCAAGGATGAACGTATAAAACGTCTGGCCCGAGATGGACAGTCCTACAATAAAGGCGATGATGGTCATCAACAGGATGTTGGTGCCAATACCGGTCTTGTACACATAGTAATCGGAAATACGTTTATTGAATTCCCCCTTGGTAAAGGCAACATAGCCAAGCTTGGCGACCTGCTGCTTGATGCCGGCCACGGCTGCGTCGTTCTTCGGCTGCACCAGCACATAGGACATGGTGAAACGCGTCGAAGGGAGGTATTCGATCGCGCGGTTGTAGGTGGTATAAAGCGTCGGGACGCCATTCAGTCCGTTTGAGACGACCCGGGCGATGCCCACAATCGTGCCGCGGTGATCATTGAGTTCAAAGGAGGTGCCGATCTTCGGGTTCTCCAGTTTCGAGAATTCAGCGTCATCCACCACGAAGAACGTGTTGTCAGCATAGATGTCCTGAATATTGCCCTGTTCAAGTTCGGGCCGGCCAAACAGGCTTTCATCGTCCAGGCCGACGACACTGACCGCTTGATAGGTGCCGCTCGCGAGCTTGACCAGCGCGCCACCCATGAAGAGTGGCACCGCGTAGCTGACCCCGTCCATGCTGCGCGCCGCGTCCAGCACGTAACCCGGCATGGGGATCGGACTGGTGGCCGTATTGACCGCCGGGTCCATGATCCACATCGTCGCACCGATATTGGTGACCGGCGAAAAGGCGCGGTTGAGGATGCCGGCGAACATGGCGGTCATTTCCATCATCAGGAACACGGCGAAGGTAATCCCGATCAACAGCGCGAAAAACTTGCCTCGGTCATTCACCAGCAGTTTGAAGCCAATCCGCAGGATGCCACTGTACTTCATGGCGCCCCGCCTTTCCACCAGCCCGTGCAACCGCCAAGCCTCGCCATGATCACGGCGAGGCCTGCGTCTCGCTGGACTGATGATCGAATTTTTTTCATCGCATTCGCTCTGACTATTTCTGCCCGATGAAGACATCCACCATCTGACCCGGATAGACCGGGGCGTCCTTTTTCTCGAATCGGAAAATCACCGGGAGCACCCGCAAGTCCACTTGCTCTTGCTTCTGATTAGATAGTTCGATCTTGGGCGAGACATAAGGCTGCACCCGGACGAACTCCAGCGGTACCTTGATATCCGTCCCCATGATCTGCATCTGCGCCTGAATATGCCATTTGGACGGCAGCCGTGAGACCAGTATCTCGTCAATATAACAGCGCACGTCCAGATAATCTTGCGGCCCGCTCATGACCACGAGCGGGTCGAATAACTCCGTATAAGTGTCATAGGCACCCTGCGACGACACATAGCTGCCGACCGCTGCGTTGACGGACAGTACGACTCCATCAACCGGCGCTTTGACCGAATAATATTGCAGCAGCGCGTTGGCTGCCTTCAGTGTGGCTGCCGTCTGAATGACGGCATCTTCCGCAGTATCCAGTACGTCCTTGCTGATGGATTTTGGGTCAATGTCATAGGCGGCGCGGCGCTTGTCGTATTGATCACTGGCCGCTTTCAGGTTGGCTTCGGCCAGTTCCGTGTTTGCTCTCTGCACGGAATCCTCAACGGTAAACAGCGGTGTGCCGGCTGACACCGGTTGGCCCTCATGCACGAACACCTGGGTGATCGGGCCGGAAACTTCCGGAAAGATATTGATGTTGGCACCGTTCGGCTGTTCGCTCTCAATCATGCCGTTGGCATAGATGGCCGACTCGAAAGGGTTGCTGACCGGTTTAAACACCGGGAGCTGGGCCTTCCTCTCCATGCCAAAAATATAGGCGGCGACCAGTCCGGCCAGGATGCCGATGATGGCGACAGCAAAGATGATCTTGTTTCCTATTGTCGTCTTGGGCGCGGCGGCTTTGGTTTCAGTCTTGGTCTCGTCTGTTTTGACTTCGGGTTTATGTTCAGCATCGGCTTTAGGTTTACTCTCGGCTTTGGCCTCAGGTTTGGGTTCAGGCTTAACTTCGGTTTTAGGTTCGGCTTTGGTTTCAGTCTTAGTCTCGGCTTCTTTGGCTTCAGGTTTACGTTCAGCTTCGGCTTTAGGTTTACTCTCGGCTTTGGCCTCGGGCTTGGGTTCAGACTTAACTTCGGTTTTAGGTTCAGCTTTGCCTTCGGGCTTGGTCTCAGTCTTTACTTGAGATTGAGGCTCGGCAGCTTTGGCTTCCGGCTTTGGCCCGGTCGCTTTGACTTCAGGTTTAAGCTCGGTTGCTTTGGCTTCGGACTTAGGTTCGGCTGCTCCGACTTCAGGTTTAGGCTCGTCTGGATTCATTCGGTTCCCTTGTCTTCAGCGGTGAGATGTCCATCTTCCATATGGAGGATCCGGTCCGCATATTCGTTGATGCGCGCATCATGGGTGACAATCAGGATGCAGCGCTTTTCATTGAGAATTTTCTCTTTGACGAAGGCGATGATCATCCTCCCGGTGTCACCATCCAGGGAGGCGGTCGGTTCATCGAGAATCAGGATTTCCGGCCGGCTGATGATCGCGCGCGCGATGGCCACGCGCTGTTGCTCGCCGCCCGAGAGCTTCACGGGCAGAATCCCGCCCCGGCCTTTCAGGCCGACGATCTCGAGGTATTGGGTGGCCTCGGTGATGGATTCGTCCCAGTTGCGCTGTTTCAGGATCAATGGGATCGCGACATTCTCAGCCGTGGTCAGCCGTGGAAAAAGATGGTAATCCTGAAACACAAAACCAATGGTGTTCAGACGGAAATCCGCCAACTGGTCATTGTTCAGAGTCCAGATATCGTCCCCTTTGACAACCACCTTGCCGGCGTTGGGTCGCAGGATGCCGGAAAGCATGCTGAGCATCGTGGTCTTGCCGCTGCCGGAGGGACCGACGATGAACAGCATCTCGCCAAAGTGAGCGACCAGCGCGACATCATTCACGGCCGTCATTTTGGTATCGCCTTCGCCAAACCATTTTGTTAGATTGGTTGCGACGATCGCTTGATTTTCTGTTGGTTTTACGCTGTCGGAGTTCATAGGCATACCTGTCGGGCCCTTCATCGTAACGATCCTCTTGTTTCTGGCCGGGCGAGTATAGCCCCAACTCCATACTTGGCGTATGCGCAATGCTGCGCCAACGCCTAAAATTACAATGAATATCAATATTGCAAACTACCTGTTTTGTTTCATTTCAATTCCATTGATAATACGAAGATAATCTGTGTAACCGAACAAGCGCTATGGGGTATAACCCTACCGTGCATGATGGGAACCTCAAGTTCTTGACCGTACGGCTCAAGCTTGGGGTGTGTTCGCCTCTTCAGTGATTCCGCAAAAAGCGCAGTTCGGCGCGCAGGCGCTCCACCTCATCGAGCAGATCGAACAGGGTTTCCTGAGTGATGCTGGGAAGGATCGTCTCGGCCCTGGTTTTAGCTCTGTGACAGTTCCTTTCGAAACCAGTTCCTCCAGGCTGCGCATCTTTTCTCTATGCGATCCTGAGGCGATTGAACACAGGGACTTTGGCAAAGTCCAGGATGAATGCAAAGACCACTGCGGCCACGAGTATTCCTCCCACAACAAATATAGACAGAGGAACCATGGCGATTCCGCAAATCGCCAGGGTTGAGGCGATCAGCAGATCAACTACAGACGACCCGATGAGCCACAGGCTTGGACAAGAGGATCCCAGGCGCTGGCGTTCACGATTCGTATAGGTCGTTGCTTGATTCCCAAACACGATGACCACGAAGGCCAGAGTTCTTAGCGTTTCGATTCCAAGACCCAGGCGGAATTTGGCAATGACCAGGACGGCGGTGCAAAAGACCAGCTCGGAGACTCCCATAAAGACACCCGCGATCGTCAATTCGCCGATTCGCCAGGCATTGGGCATCGGGGACGGTCGCACGTTGTCCGTCGTCAAGGACATGCCGAGGAGGTCGCCGGTGAGCATTATAATAACCATCAACATGGGAGTCAGGATCGCGTGTCCGGTCATGACCAGACCCACCGCCAGGAAGAGCACCTGCACAGTTTTCTTGGTAACCGAGTTTAGCGTATAAGTCAGGATGCGCTGGAACGTCACGCGGCCTTCTTTTACCGAAGCGACGATACCGCCGAGTCCTGGTTTGGTCAGCACGATGCCGGCCGCTGACTTGGCAACGTCGGTCGCAGTTGACACCGCGATTCCCATCTGCGCCTGGCGCAGCGCCGGCGCGTCGTTGGCACCGTCGCCGCACATACCAACAATGTGGCCGTTCTTCTGGAACGCCTTGACGAGGTCGTACTTTCCTTCCGGAAGGACGCCGGCGAAGACAGCGAAATCCTCGGGGCGTACAGCGTCGGGGATCGCTCCGGGTGGACAGACGGCTCCATCGAGACCTACCGCGCGAGCCACGATCGCTGCCGTCGCAGGGGCATCGCCCGTCACCATTACCGTGCGGACGCCCAACGTGCGCAACTCCTTAATGAGCTCTGCCGAATCTGTTCGAGGCGGATCGCTGAGGGCGATGATTCCCGCAAGTTTCACTGCCTCCGGTGGCCCCACCGCGACGGCCAGCACCCGGAAGCCCTGTGCCTCCAGTTGGTTCGCTGTCGTGGACGCATCGGGCGATGGTTGCGTGAGGCCCATGACTGCGGCAAAGGCACCCTTCACGGCGCGCACCGTGGCGCCGCTCGGATCCACAGCCGTGGCCTCGGACATCTTCGTGGCGGAATCGAAAGGCACGAATTTACTCAGTTTCGGTAGATCGGAGGCGACGGCCTGCGAGGCGGCGGAGCGAATGGCTGCGTCTACGGGATCCTGCCCGCCATCCGAGCTGGCGAGGGCAGCCATTCCCAGAACGTGTGCTTCGTCGAAGCCGGACATAGGGTGTACGGCGGTTACCTTCAACTCGTTCTGCGTCAGCGTGCCGGTTTTATCCGCGCACAGCACCTCGATGCTTGCCGCTTCATCCACGGCGGAGAGCCGCGTTGGAAGGACGCCCAGATGTGCCAGAGCCCGCGCGCCAATCGCCGCCGCAAGTGTAAAGGTAGCCGGCAGCGCTACGGGGATCGACGCCAGAACCGCCGTGAGCACCAGGGGAATGATCTCGCTACCCGGCATTTTGAGAGCGTAGGCGTACCCCACCAGCATTACGATGAGGACGCCATTGAAAATGGCGAGATTGCGCACCACGCGCAAAACAGCCTTCTGCTGCGAACTTTCGACGTGCGCGGTGCGAACCAACTCCGCGGTGCGTCCGAATTTTGTGCGCGCTCCGGTCGCCGTAACCTCTGCAACGGCTTCGCCGCGCCGTACCAGCGCTCCGGCATAGGTTTCGAGGCCGGGCCCAGCTTCGATGGGCACCGATTCGCCGGTGAGCATGGACTGGTCGAGCAGGATCTCGCCTTCGGTCAGGCGCACGTCGGCGGCAACCACGGCGCCGAGCGATAGCTTCACCATATCGCCAGGCACGAGTCCCGTAGCGGGCACGGTGGCCCAAACATCATCGCGGCGGACCGATGCGTTCAGTGCCAGCCGCGACTTCAGCGCGGCAAGTGTCGCCTGAGCGCGCCCTTCCTGGAAGAACCCGAGAACAGCGTTGAAGACCAGGAGAACCGCGATGATCGCAGCCTCGACGTACTTGCCGAGGACAACCTCGAGCACAATCGCAGCCTCAAGCATCCATGGAACCGGCGCCCAGAATTTGGTCAGCGCCCTGCGTAATGGATGCAGAGCCGTGTCGGGCACGGCATTGGGGCCGAACTTCTCGAGCCGGCGGCGGGCTTCATCGCTGGTGAGGCCGGTCGTGAGCGGGACATCCTTAACGGGAGATTGCGGAGTGATTGGGCCATCCATAAAGGAATTGTTCAAGATGGGCGGTGCCTGGCATTGATTCTTGGGGAGTTGGATGGTCGCCCAAAAAATGCAAAACATTCCGAGACTATGTAATCTGCCCAAGTCGGAAAGGATAACCCGACATCATTTCTCGGACACCGCGCTCAATACTCCCTCATCTGGCACCAGCGTCCATTCGCTGTCCGGATTGTATTCCTTCATCGCCCCCGCCATCCGGGAAGTCTTTTCGCCAAGATTTTGCTGATAAACCTTGCCGTCCTGATTGACGACAAAGGTCATGATGCCCGACTGGTCCCAATGCTCCGGGTAAGCCACCAGCGCGAATCCCCCCGTCAAGTCGCCGTGGCTCAGGTAATTCATTTTCCCGCCGGCCGCAGCCTGGCCTTGCCGGGTCAGAATTCTGAAATAATAACCGTGAAACGGGTGCGGACCCGTGCCCTTATGCTTGACATAACCCTCGACATGAGCTTCCGCCACCAAAGGCCCGAATGGGCTGGCCGGTTCGTTCCCCACCGACGGCCAATAGAGGCCATCCTTCTTTCCGGGCGTGCTCTTGAATTTTTGCGCGTACTTCACTTCTCCGCCCGCTTCCGGGTTCGCGCTGGCGTACTGCCGTTGCGCTGCCACGTAAGCCCGGCAAACGCCGATGGCGTGGAGTTCGTCCTTCCCGATGTGCCGGTTGATGATCTCCTCCTTGCCCGCCGCCGTGTCGAAACGCCATTGCCCGTTCGTTTTCACCAGTGGAATCGGCATCGGCCAGTTGTTCGTGCCAACCTCAAAAGTGATTTTGTCCTCCCCCTCTTGCATAGGCTGGCAGCCCTGTGCCATGGCGGTGGCGAACCTCTGCGCATTGTTCGCATCCTGCACTTTGTCGCCGGTTAAAAGTTCCTGGACCTCCGGGCCGAAAATTTCGCTCAAGGCCGCTTTATCTTTGGCTTCGGTGGCCGCCTGTAAGGCTTTTATGGCCTCATCCGGCGACGCGAACAACCGTTGCGCGACCACTGGTTTCTGTTGCGCTTCATTCGGCTCCGCCGCCTGAAGGTTCGCCGGCAAAATACCCCAGGCACCCGCCAACAGTGCTATGGTCAAAAGGCTGGGAAAACGTGTCAATAGGTTTGAAAAGTTCATAGTGTAGATTTATCAGGTCGGTTAAGTTGTATGGTTCACCGCTTTCCCCCCCTGCCGCCGCCGCCCGCATGCCCGCCGCCGCTGGGATGCGCTGCCGCACGACTTACAGATCCGCGCTGACTATAACCATGCACATCGCGCCCCCGATCATAGCCGCCGCCGAAAAGAAACAGATCAGGCCCCGGCACCACCACCTCGCCGCCATAACCTCCGCCCCCGCCCACCCAGCCCACACATCCCGTCAAGGCCACCAACACCGCAATCCCCAGCCCAATCTTGATTAGGTCAACCGGACTGTTTGTCTTGTTCATACGAAACTTTCCTTCGCGGAAGGAATCAAAAATCAAGTTACCGGACGTTAACTCCTTTTTCTGTTCAATTTTCATGCGCGATAAAATAACCCCGGAAACCTTCCCGTCGCTATGGGGTATAACCCTACCCTGCCTCATCGGAGGCGCTCTCGCCGAAAGCTGACCCAGCCGTCCGTCACGCTCGACGGCAAGGGGTGGTCAGCACACGAATAAACTGGATGGGCGGGGGCTTGAGAAGGAGAACGCCGTCCCCTCGAAAATTCGCGCGCCTGGATTTGCCGGACGGTCAGCCGCAAACCAGAAACGTGTCCAGCTTCTTGTGACGCAGCCACCGGCAGATTGCTCATGTCCTTTCCATCGCGGCAGTGTATTCGCCACGGCGCGCGGCCCGGTTGCACCTGGCTCGATGAAGCAGGGCTTGCTGTGCCGCCAGCACGTGGGCCTCCTTGCCTTGCCAAATCTCCAAGGCCGGTTGCTGGATGGCGCGGGCAAATGAAAACGCCAACGCCCAGGGCAGGCGCGACTTGAATCTGACATTCATGGCATTCAAACGGGCCGACGCCAGTTCAGCGGATTGGCCGCCCGACAGGAACGCAATCCCCGGAACGGCAGCGGGGATGGCTCGCAAGAGACACCTCACTGTGGCATCGGCCACCTTGTCCACCGTTGCTTGCTTGGGGCAGGTCAATCCCGGAAGCACCATGTTGGGCTTCAGGATCATGCCCTCCAGCGTCACCCGCTGGGTGTAAAGCTGGTTGAAAACCGTTCGCAAAACTTCCTCCGTTACTTCGCCGCACCGCTCCAGGGTATGCGCGCCATCCATGAGTACTTCCGGCTCGACGACGGGGACCAGTCCGGCTTCCTGGCACAACGCGGCATAGCGAGCCAAGGCCTGCGCGTTGGCCTCGATGCAACCCCGGCTGGGAATGCCATCGCCCAGGGTAATCACCGCGCGCCACTTGGCAAAACGGGCGCCCATTTGAAAATATTCCGCAAGGCGTTCGCGCAATCCGTCCAGACCTTCGGTTGTTTTCTCTCCAGGATGACCGGCCATGTCCTTGGCACCGGTATCCACTTTGATGCCGGGAATGATTCCCGCAGCGGTGATAACTTTAACCAAGGGAGTGCCATCTTTCTTCTGCTGGCGGATTGTCTCGTCGTAAAGAATCGCGCCACTGATGCTCTCACCGAGCCCGGGCGTGGTCACAATCAACTCCCGATAGGCGCGCCGGGCATCCACAGTCTGGGGAATCCCCAACTTGGCGAATCGTTTGTTGCAGGTTGGATTGCTTTCATCCATCGCCAGCAGGCCCTTGTAGTCGGCGATGAGCATCCTTGCGGTGTCTATTAAATTTTGCGCATTCATTTACGATGATTCTTCATTTGTGAACTTCTGCGGAATAACTGCTATTTCCCGACGGTGCCTGAAACCGGTTGCTGGGGTTGGACGTGAATCCGCCACCTCAAGTCACCGCTCATCAAATAGATCAGCATGGCGGCCAGCATCAAAATCACGCAGAACCAGATACGCCAGTCACGATGGGCATGTTTCCAATAGGGAGGATGGCCATGATGAAGCTCTTCGCCATTTGGATTTTCAAACCGGTGGTGATCGTGCTTTAGCTCATTCATTTGGGTTCAGCCTACGTCCAAAGCTGGCGCTGTTCTATGGGGTGTAACCCTAATGTGGATTAGGGGAGGCGCTCTCGACACCCCAGAGCCGTCCCGTTACCATGGTGTCGTCCATTTCCGCGTACTTTCTCAACACCTCGGTGCGGTAACCCGGGCAAGATCGTAGTTCGCCGTCAGTGAGAATCTGGCCGATAGGGGTGTGGCACTCACGTCGGTCGGATTGGAGCCGGTTATTTTCATAAAATCACAGCCTCACTTCCCACAGCCGCAAGGCGTTGCTGATGCTCACGTCACACGTCACTGGCTGATGACATCCAGGACACCGGTCCTCAGGGCGAACCACGCAAATTGCTGAAACTCGTCGTCCGGCCTTCTCGTGTACTTTACCTCCCCCTCCTTCATCGAGCCTGATGCGTCCGGAGCGTTGGAATTCCGGAATTTCAATGCGTTCATCAAGAACGAGGTGACGCGATTGTCGAACCCCTTTTCGGTGCCGCTTTGCTTGTCGAGAACAGCCATCTCCAAATCCCTGTAGATCGCCCGCACACGGCCGCGAGCCTGGCCGGCGGTCACATCGATTTCGAACGAGGCCTCTTGAGCGCTGCCGGACTTGATCCGGGTGTGTTCCGCAATTTCAAGGAACGCATCAAGGCGGGTAAGGTCCATCGCGCTGAGCGAACCGGAATAGTGGAGCGAGAAGTCCGGTGGCTGGATCGGAATCGTCATCCCCACCTTCATCGTTCCGGCGTTCATGAGGTCGCCCTGTCCCCGGAGTTGGATGGCGGCAGTCGCTTCGCCCCGGTTCGCGATGCCCTCGACGAACAAACTCACTGCCCCGAACGTCAGCACGGCGGGGTCGGCTCCAACGGCCAGCCTCTCGCAGTATTCGAAGTGGCCGTTGGTGATGCTGAGGCTATCCACCTGCAACGGATGCCGGATTGCGGCCAGCGCCTCGTGCACCATGAGCGGACTCTTCACGAACGGTTTCGGCGGCTTGTCGCGATTGACCAACGCCTCGAAGGAGGGTCCGGAAAAGTGGACCGACCTGGCCCGGTACGACTTTCCCTGGAACAGTTCGCCATACGCCAGGCCCAACACTTTGCACTCGGGTACGACTACATGAAACCGCACCGTTCGATAATAGCGCGTTGCGAAAAAATCTTCGTCTCCAGCCAACGTCCGAAGCTCGGTCCCTTCGGCGATCAGTTCCGAACCCGGCACCGACGCTCGCAGCCGCTCGCAGCGGATCCCGTAGTGAGCCTGGGCGAATTCCACATCGAGATTCGTCGCCTCGAGACTGGCTTTGGCGAGGACATCAGCGAGAGCAGCCGTTCCCCAAAGAAACCGCGCCCAGTGAACGCCTGTCAGCGAAATCCGGCCGACCTTGAGCGTCGTGTTGGTGGCGCTCAGTGTGACAGATTGAGCGACCAGGCGATTGGCGCCCACCGCATAATCCAGTTCGCCGATCCGCAACGCGTAGCCTGGATGCGCTTCAGCAAACTCTCGCTCTGCCTTCCTTTTGCCATAGCTGTCGAGGATCGCACCACCGAACAAAAAGATGAGCACCGCGCCGGCGAGGACGAGCGCACCAAGGGAAGCCCCCACATAGGCCGACAGCCTCCACAGCGACAGCTTCCGGCCATGCTTCACCGCTCGTTTGTGAACCTTGTGCTTTGGCAAACCACGGTTGCTCATGAGGGCGGCGTCAGTCGCGCGCGAAGTCGATGAAACCGCGCTCGACGTCGGTGTGGATGAGTTTGACGTGAACCTGCTTGCCCACGTCGAGACCTTGGAACCCGCGCTCCAGTCTTCCTTCAATGGGCGGATGCAGAAGACGGACCCACGTGCCTTTGTCAGATGCGCCGGTGACGATGGCATCGAACTGCTCCCCAATCCTTGATTCCAGCAGAATTGCGGCGGCGGATTTTGTGACCTGCCGTTCCACTTTTTTCGCCGCGTCTTCCTCTTCGGTGCAATGCGTTGCGAGCGCTTCCAATTCGCCGTTCTCGTAGGGCCGGGGACGTCCCGCCACGGCTGCTTTCAGCAATCGCTGGGTAATCAGATCGGGGTATCGGCGGTTCGGAGCGGTGGAGTGAGCATAGTCCTTGACCGCCAGACCGAAGTGCCCGGCGACACTGCCGCCCGGAAGTTGGACGACGTATTCACCGGCGCCCAGGAGTTTGATGACGCTGAGAGAGAGATCGGGAAAGCGGAGAGGATCAGCGGCTTTTGCCGATACCAGGAACTGCTCCAGGGCCTTGGCGTCGGGTTCCTTGGGCAACGTTGAGCCCCGTTCTGCGGCCAGCTCGACGATCCGGTCCCAACGTTTGGGTATGCGGACTACGCGCCGCAGCGACGGAAACTGTTTGGACGCGAGGTATCGTGCGGTAACGCCGTTGGCGGCGATCATGAAGTCCTCAATAATGTCCTTGGCCCGGTTCCTGTTATCGGCTTTCAAGTCCTTGAGTTCATCTCCGTCAAAGACCGGACGGGCTTCGATGGTTTCGAGATCAAGCGCGCCGTGCAGGTGCCGGAGCGCTTTCAGTTTCTGGGCCACGCGGTCTTGGAGTCGAAGGTTCTCGTCCAGACCGCTGACCGCGCCGATCTCCTGTGGCATCGGCCCGTTACCCTCCAGCCAGCCGGCAACGCTGTTGTAGGCAAGTTTGGCACGATTACGCACCGTCGCTTGATAAAGGTCCGAACTCTGAAGCGATCCATCCCCGGCGACAACCATTTCAATGACGATGGCCAGGCGGTCTGATTCAAGGTTGAGCGAGGTAAGATCCGTGGAGAGTTTCTCGGGCAGCATCGGAAACGTCTCGGCCACCGTATAGACCGACGTGGTGTTTTGCCGCGCATGATCGTCAAGCGCCGATTGCTTCTTGACGACCGCGTCAACGTCGGCAATGGCGACCAGGACCTTGGCGGCCCCGTCGGTCCCGCCTTGGCGGGATTCGGCAACGGTAAGCTGGTCCAGATCGCGCGAATCATCGTTGTCAATGGAGCACCAGAGAAGGTTCCTGAGATCACGCGTCGCTCCCTCAACTTGCGTGGCTGGCCCGTGGATTCCGTCAAGCTCGGCAAGCGCCGGGGGCGGAAAATCTGGAACCAGGCCTTTTTCAAGCATCACCCGATGGGCAATTCTTTGCAGGATCGAGCGGTGCTGTCCGTTATCTGTGTCCGTCATATATGTCTCCATTTCTGGAACGGGAATATGGAGCGAACGCAATCCGTGCGTCAAGCAGGCCGTGGCAGACTTTAGCCATATCCATGCAGTGGAAAAATCTTTTAACTACGGATGGACACAGATGAACCCAGCGCGGCTTACGCCGCAACCACAGATTTTGGACTGCGGCGGGAAGCGAAGCGCCACGCCGCTTTGGGAAGCAACCGGCCGTGCGGAAAGCGGTGTCGCCGCTGCGCTCTGCCACCGCAGTCCAAATCTTTGTCATCCGTGCGCGAAGTTGCAGGATTGTATTACGGATAGGAAAAAGATTTCAGCAATGCAAACGAATTCACCAATAAATGAGGCCTTTCGGATTCGCTGAAGAAGCCTTTGGCCTTGTCTTAATCCGTATTCATCCGTGTTCATCCGTGGTTCAATTGAATAGACACGGCTTTAGTCATCGCACTCCAACCGGCGCGCGTCCGGGCTTGTGCGGTGGCAGCCGGTATCTTAACGTCCCGGCATGTACGAAGCGGAAACCGACCCGAAGCGCAACCTCCGGCTGATGATGTTTCGGGAACGCATCGGGCCCGCGGAGCTGGCGCACGGCCGGGCGCCGGTGGCCGTGGCGCTGGAGAGGTTGTCGGCATGACGTGGCTGTATGCAGTCGTCTTTCTTTCGGCGCTCACCGTCGATGTCATTCCGCTGATCGCGCCATCGGCCTGGATGGTCGCGCTATTTCTGTTGGTCAAGTTCCACTTGCACCCGTGGATCGTGTTGCCGTTCTGCGCTTCGGGTTCAACCCTGGGACGATACCTGATGAGTCTCTACATCCCCCGATTTGCCGGCCTCTTCATCAAACGGCACAAAACGGATGAACTGGCATTCCTGGGAAAGAAACTGTCGGAGAGCCTGTGGCAGAGCTGGATCATCGTCTTTATTTACTCCGTGACACCGCTGTCCACCACGGCGCTGTTCACGGCCGCCGGGGTGGCGAAAGTGAAGCCCTCGCGCACGTTGCCACCGTTCTTTTGCGGCAAATTTCTGAGCGACGCGGTGATGATCTTCACCGGGCTTTACGCCGCCACCAACTATAAGAACCTCATGCAAGGCACCTATTCCCCAAAGGGAATTGTGACGCTGGTCCTGGGTTGCGCGGTCCTTGCCGGATTTCTGTTTCTCGACTGGCGCGCGTTGCTGCAACGAAAGAAGTTCACCTTCAATTTCAGAATCTGGAAATGAAGGAAGTGCAAACGCCGTCTTGCAACGGCATCACGTTGGCCCCATTGTTTGGTTGCAATGTTTCCAGAGGAGGAACTCCACTTCCGGCTCACGATTGATCGCGGGCACTGCGCGCTTGAAGAAACCACCACCGAACATCCCGGTTAGCGGATGAGCTGCCGGACGGGTGTCTGGGCGAAAATTTTCACGCGGCAACTGGACGTTCACGAAGCGTTGAAAGACCGCCGCTCGTGTTGGAAGGAGACAAATCGCTCTTCACGCGGCTGGACCGGCTGTTTCCCCCGCCGTCGGCTTGATTGAATCGCGGGGGTGGTGGCGGCGGGCGTCTGCGCCTGCCGTAGAGCCAGCGCGTCTCGCCTGGCGGATAAAATGCCCGAACGCCAGATGATCTTGTACATTTTATCCCGAAAACCGAAATAAGAACCGCGGATTGCGCGGATTGCACGGATGATAAACGGGTTTTGTTTGCGGCGCGGACTTCAAACTCATCCGGCCTGTTTCGCCTCCAAGCTCTTGTTTATCCGTGTCATCCGCGTAATCCGCGGTTTCAACTTCGGAAGTCGGGCAAATATGCCGCGCCTGACGGCGCTGGGGAGCGCGGCTGCGAACGCCCTGCCAAGTCAATAAACGAGAACCAGGACAGCGGCTTGCTGCGCCGATTTCACCACATCCTCAAACTTCCGGTCTGCCGTGACCGGCGCTTTGAGCTTGGCCGAAACTGTCGGCACGGATTCAAGGAAGCCCAATAGAAAACTGCTCTTGACCGCATAGTTGACATTCTCCGGCAACGCCCCGCTCGCCGCCAGCGCCGCCGACGCATCCAGCTTGGCCGACACGATGCCGATGACGTTGCCCCGCTCATCCACCAGCGCCCCGCCCGAATTGCCCGGCTGCACCGGCACGCTGATTTGAAAATAGCGCGGATCATCCGCCGCGCCCGGCCTGCGTGGCCGAAGCATTTGACATGGCGATGAAAACTGATTACCTCGGACTGGTGTGGAATTCGGGAAAATCAAAACACTACGGCGCGGCGAAGGCCCGACAGCGACGCGATTTCCCCCTTGGCCAGCCCCGTGAGATAATTCAGCGCACAGATTCGCGGCAGCCAGAGAGAAGCTATCTCACGGGGCCAGCTTGGGCGCGAACCCCTGCATGCCGATGTTGGGAAAACCGACCGTCGCCACTGTGCCGCCCAGATTCACCGTGCGACTGGCGGTAATGGGCAGCGGCGCAAACCGCCCGGCCGCCTTCAACAAAGCCAGATCATTAGCCGCATCCACCTGAACCACTTTGGCGTCAATCAAACCTGCGCTCGTGAGTAAACGAACTTTCGTCGCATCCTTGACGACATGATAATTTGAAATCAAATAACCATCGTCCGTGATGAAAAAGCCAGTGCCGCTGGCGAATGGATTTTCGTGTGAATGAGAATTGCCAGAGTTCGATTCTTTATGGGGCTTAAATTCACGTGCCAATTGTTGTGCTTCGGCAATTTGTTCCGACGTCATTAGTTGAGCCAAATGGTCTCGCATCTTTGAGGCTGGTTCAAACCCCAGTTTTTCTAAAGCCCCGCCTTGAGAAACATCTTCGTTAGCAGCCGCAAGATTATACCATTTGTACGCCTCTACATAATCCTGTCTCACTCCATGCCCCTGTTCGTAATCCGCACCCAAATTCCTCTGCTCACTTATATCGCCCGCGTCCGCAAATCTCCGCGTAATTTCCACCGCTTTCGCATAATCAACCGGAACACCATATCCACCATCGTAACACATAGACAAACCTGTGAATCCCATTCTGTCGCCTTGCTTGGCAGCCATGCTAAAAAATCTAAACGCTTCGGAATAGTTGCGTTCAATCCCATCAGCCGTCAGATACATCATTCCAAGTCTGCTCTGAGCGGAAGCATCTCCTTGCTCTGCCGCCTTACGATACCACTTGGCAGCTTCCTCGTGATTTTTCGGCACGCCTTCGCCTTTGTCATACATCCAGCCAAGATTGAATTGCGCATTTGCAAGTCCCTTGTCGGCAGCTTTGTGAAACCACTTCACCGCTTCTGCGTAATCTTGCGCCACCCCTCGGCCATCGAGGTAACAGACGCCCAGATCGGATTGAGCTGGGGCGAAATTCTGGTTAGCGGCTTTGCGATACCACTTGGCTGCTTCCGTATAATTTGTTGCTATGCCTTCGCCATTATTATACCGCCAGCCAAGCAGGAATTGTGCTACGGCATCACCTTTTTCTGCTTTGGCTTTGGTATCCTCAAATAATTTGCGTTCCGCATCGGTGGCAAAATCTGGAAGGCTAGGTGCGTTTGTGCCGCTTGAAGAAATCGGCTGTTGAGCGGGCAATTGAACAACGACTGCCAGCAGCACCAATAGCGCACACGCCAACGGATTTGCTTTCATGTCGTCAGGTTAATTGATTTGTGTTTGGTGGCAAGCATGGGATAGGTCAATTAGTTATTGAGAAATTATTTCAATGAACTACTGTATTTAAGTTAAAATTCCTAGTATGGAAACTACGTCTAAACTTTGCGATCTATGCGGGCAGATTCAACTGCTTAAAAATCCAGATGGAACCTCCGCCGCACAGATTATAGAAGACATGCAACCCTGCATAATCTGCGGCCAGAACCGCCCTTTCCCAACGCAGCCGGGACGATGGGAATATTTAGAAGATAGGTCGCAAGCGAAGTGGCACTCTGTTACGGTGAAGAAATACCCGACCGGACAAGTAATCGTTGTGGATGATGCCGATGAATCCAAGTCAGTAGAATTGGAGAAAATGAGCATGCGCGTTCGTTGGCGGAAACGGTAGAGGCGAGATCTATAACAATGCCATATCTTGGGGTTAGCCACCTTCGCGCCCTTCGCGCGACAAAAATCCAAATACCAATAACCCGAATCGTCCATCCCAAACTGAATTCAGGAAAAAAATTCCCGTCACAGTTCGCCGGTTGGCGGCATGAAGGGGTACGATCCTTTCACCTTGATTCTTGACGCATAGTCTGAGCCGAGGCAATCTCGATTGTATGAGTTGGGCAACATCAAAGTCTTCGTTCTGGGCTGTTGGCTTATTATTCTTGTTTTTTGGGTGCGCCAGCGCACCGCCCTTGGAGCCTGGCCAACCTAAAGGTGCCATTGCATACATGGTTTCTGTGGAAACCAGCGAACCGGGCGCTCGTATCGAAGTCAACGACGATTACTTGGGCAAAGCCCCACTCACATTGAAAGTCTGGGGCGACAAAAAACGCCGTTTCCGCAGCTTGGGAGGTGGCCACATCGTCATCAAAGCCTATCCAGTCCAAGCAGGCCAGAGCGTTCAGACAAAGATATTTCGCACGGGTGGAGCTCCTTTTACCCCGGTCGATATTATTCCCCAACGCCTCTTTTTCGATCTCAATCTGCAAACCGTGGAGCCAGTTAAACGCTACGACGTTAACGTGAACCAGTAGCAGCCCTTCCGCTGAAATGAGGACGGCATCCTCCGCCGTTGGCTTGATTGATGCGGCGCTTCAGCCTGCTACTTCCCGCAGGATCTCCACCATCCGCCGGTTGGTCACGGCATCCTTCACCGCAATCCGGAGCGCGCGGTTGCCAAAGCTCGTTCCCATCGTGGCCACGTTGCGCAGGAACAAGCCGCGCTCGCGGCAGCGGGCAATCACGGTGTCGGCATCCGGGCCGTTCTCCGGCAGGTGGCACAGGACAAAATTCGTGACGCCGGGAATGATCTCCCAGTTCAACGGCTTGAGCGCCTCAATCAGTTGCCGCCGCAAGGCGTGCGTCTCCTCGTATTTCGCGGCGTAGTAACCGGGATCTTCGAGCGCTTTCACCGCCGCGATCTGGGCCGGCAGGCTCACGGCCCACGGCGGGGTGAGCGGACGCAACGATTCCAGTTGATGCGGCCCGGCGCACAGATACGCCACCCGCGCGCCGCTCAACGCATAAACCTTGGACATGGATTTGCAAACAACCACGTTTTCCGACCGCGCGGCGAACGGTTCGAGCGACTGGCCCGTGCCGGCGTAGTCCACGTAGGTTTCATCCACCCATACGCGCGTGGCCGGAGGCGCCTTGCGCAAAACTTCCTCCAGTTCTTCACGCGGCACATGCTGGCCCGTCGGACTGTTCGGATTGACCACCACGACGAGATCGTATTCGCCGGCCAGGCTCAACTCCAGGCGGCCCGGATCGAGGCGGTATTGCTCGCCGCGCGGCAGCGGCAGCCGTTCGACGCGGCAGCCAACCACGTGCTCCAGCACATGCGCATATTCCCCGTAACTCGGATCGAGAATCAACACCCGCGACGACGCCGTCAGCCAGTGGCGCAACGCCATGAAGATCAGGTCGGAGGAACCGGCGCCGGGCAGAATGCACTCCGGTCGCACGCCGCGCACGCGCGCGATGGTCCGGATCAATCCTTCGCAGCCCGTCGGCGGCGAGGTGCGCAGGATTTGCGGCAGGTGTTGCTCAATCGCCGCGACGGCCCTGGGCGATGGCGGGAACCACGCGTCCAGCACGTCGGCATTGATGACTGAATCCAGCCGTTCGAGCGTTTGAAATTCATCGCCGACGGCTTCAAAAAATTTTCCGCCATGGTAGCAAGCGCCGGGGGTGTCATACGCCACGCCAATCTGCCACGACATTTCCGTGCAAACCCGGTCGAGGATCGGGCGGACGCCGGGCAGGGCGGCATGGATGTCGGCCATGGTTCCATGGAGCAGGCCATAGGTGACGGCGCCGGACTGCACATCCTGGCCGGTGGGCTTGAGTCCGACCCGGAGATGGATGTTGCGGATTTCCTTGCGGCCGATGGCCACGATGCGTGTGCCGCCGCGCGCCTCGATCCAGCGAAATGCGGCATACATGAGCGCCGAGGCCAGCAGACTGCGCCGGGAGGCCTGCGGCACCGTGAGCAGGCGGATCTCGTAGAGTTTGTCGTCCACGGGAAACGGCAGTTCCTCGCGCTTGAAATATTTGTCCACGGAATAGCCCGGCCCGCCCGGCGGCGTGATGGAAACAAATCCCACGATCCGGTCGCCGTCGGCGGCGACGATGTAATGGTTGAAGGCATCGAGCGAATCGGTGAGCCGCCCCGTGGTATTGGGGGAATACTGCCCCAGTTCGTGCGCGTAAACCTCGTGCCGCAGGCGGTAAATGGTTTCGCGGTCGCGCTCAGTGGCCATTCGCATGACCAGCCGGCCGCTGCCGTTGCCATTACCGGCCGGCCCGCTTCCGTTGGCCTCCGGTCCGGCGCAAACCACCGGCGCCAGGCGCGCAATTTTGGGGGCGCGCCCCGACTTGGTTCCGCGTTGTTTGCCGGCGGCTTCCGGTTTCATGTCCCGAGACTGTACCCGGTTTCACCCCGTGATGTGAATCACAAACCGTCCGCTTGGGCACATGTGGGCTGCGGGGAAAAGGCACACCGGATTGGGTTGGACCGCGGGTGACGCGGATGGCGCGGATGGGGGGAAAGATATTCTGGAATTCATTTCTTATCCGTGTTATCCGCGTCATCCGCGGTTCTATTTCTGCGTTCGTTCACCACTCGTTTCCAATCAAGCTTGAATTCTTTGAAGTTCAGGAGCAGCGCCACTTGCAGGCTGGATGCGGTTTTTTCAGGTTCGATACAGCTATTATTTTGTTCGCCTCGTCGATGGCAAGGTCGAGTCCTATGGTCCGGAGACCCGGAGAAATCCGGTGACCGACTCCAATCCACCACTCAAGAAATGACACGGAACACGCCCAAAAAACGGGGTTTTGGGGAGTCGTCCGGGTAAGTTGCCAACAAATTCTGTTCAAACTTCCGTCCGACCAAACGTCCAGACACGGCTTGACGGCGACACCGTTTTGGTGTCTATTCGCTTTATGACTGAGATTACTTCCAAGGAACTGCATGAGCAAACCGGATCGGTATTGGACTCGGTGAAGCGGGGGCAACGGTTCCGGGTGTTGCGGAACGGCACGGCGGACGCCTTGTTGGTGCCCGCCAACGAGGAGATTGATCCGTCCTGGGATGAAATCATGGCCGACGTCAGAAAAGCGCGGGCGAAGGGCGGCCCGACACGTCCGAATCCGATCCTGGCCGAAAGGAGAAAACGAAATTATGCCGCTCGTTTACGCCGATAGTTCGGCGCTGTTTGCTTATCTTCACCCGAACGATGAATTTTCCGTCGTGGTGGACGCGGCGGTTCAAAAAGACTTGCCGGATTTTGTGTATTGGCCGTGGTTGCGTTACGAACTAAGACACAACCTTCGGATGGCCAGAACCGACGCCGATGGAGAAGTGGCATGGCAGGCATTGCGGGCGTCGGAAAAGACGGCGGCCCGGCTGCGCTGGCAGGACGAACTGACGGCGGACAAAATGTTGGACGCGGCGGAGGAGTTAAGCACGGAAAAGGCCAGAGGCATTGTTTGCGGAAGCGGTGATTATCTGCACGTGGCGGCGGCGCGGCGGTTGAATCTGCTTTCCGGGATTGATGAATTCTGGACTTGTGACGCGGCGCAGGCAAAACTTGCGCGCGATGCCGGACTAAAAACCCGGTTGTTTAAGTCAGGCCGGAGTTGAACCGCGGATGACGCGGAGGGGGAGAGAAAATTTTAAGATTCATTTCTTATCCGTGTTATCCGCGTCATCCGCGGTTCTATTTCTGCGTTCGTTCACCACCCGTTTCCAATCGAGCTTGAATTCTTTGAAGTTCAGGAGCAGCGCCACTTGCAGGCCGGTGATGTTCAGGTAACCGATCATCTGCGCGACATGGGTGTCGTTGAAAGCGGTCACCACTTTGGAATCGGTGATGACTTTACCGTCCACGATCAGGTCGGGAATCAGCTTGCCGATGAACTGGCCGCGATAGTGAACCGGATACTCACGCTGTTGTTCGACCGTGTGCCCGCGCGCCCGCAACTCAATGACCAGCGCGTTTTCGTAAAGCTTCTCATCCAAACCCGGCTTGAGTTCGTTCAACACTGCCATCGCCGCACCGATGATGTCCCTGGATATTTCTTCGTGGAGCATAAAAAAGAGATCAACCGCGGATTACGCGGATGGCGCTGATATTCATCTTTTCCCATCCGTGTTATCCGCGTAATCCGCGGTCAAAAGTTTTCCGGTGCGCACCTTGTTCAAAATGAGCCAGGGTTGCGTTGCGTTGCTTTCCAGCGTCGGCATGGGGGCGAGAATAACGGCGAACACGGCGGTTGCAAAGATGGGAATTGTCGGGAATTTTTGGCGGCGGGTTGCTGAAACGCGGCCGGCGGGAACGCCCCCGCGCTTACGGCCTGCGTCTCTGCATTGAACCCGAAAACTGAAATAAGAACCGCGGATGACGCGGAGTGGGAGAGAAAATTTTAAGATTCATTTCTTATCCGTGTTATCCGCGTCATCCGCGGTTAAATTTTTTCCGGCGGCCAACTCAACCCCGCGCAGGTTGTTGACGTTGCCGATGCGGGTTTCGTCGCCGAAACCGTTTGCCCGCGCCAGGCCGGACAACACCCGTCCGGGACCGATCTCAAAAAGCGTGGTGGCCCCGGCGGCCCGCAATTGCTCCATGCACGAGCGCCAGCGGACAGGCTCGACCAGGTTCCGCGCGACCAACTGCCGGACTTTTCCGGGATCGGTTTCAGCAGTGGCGGTGACGTTGAACAGCAGCGGCACCTGCGGGGCGCGGAATTCCACCGGGCCGAGCCAGGCTTCAAATTCCCGCCGCGCCTCTGCCATCGCCGGACTGTGCCACGGCCCGACAACCGTCAGCGAACGACATCGGCCAAGTTGTTCGTGGGTGATAAAAGTTGCACATTGTTCCAGGCAGGCGCGGTCGCCCGACAACACAATTTGGGTTGGGGCATTGTCATTGGCGAGGATTGCGCCGTGGTCGGGAACTTCTTTCGCGAGCCAACCGAGAATCCGTTCCCGATCCGGGGTGATGACCGCCATCATGCCGCCTTGCACTTGAGTGGACGCTTGTTCCATGAGTTTGCCCCGCTGGGTTGCAATCTCAATGGCGTCTTCAAATGTCACGACGCCCGCAGCCGCAAGGGCGGTTATCTCGCCGAGGGAATGACCCAACACCACGTCCGGCTTGACGCCACGTTCGATGAGTCGCCGGCAGTAGCCCAGGGACACGGCGACCAGCAGCGGTTGGAGAAACTTTGTCCGCACGAGTGTTTTCTCAGGGCCGCGCAGGCAGATGGGTTCGAGGTTTTCACCCACACACTGGCTCGCGTGCTCGACGAGTGCGCGAAAGGCCGGGTCGGATTTGAACAGGTCCGCGCCCATGCCGACTTCCTGCGAGCCTTGGCCGGGAAAGAGAAAGACATTCATCGGTAAACCAAACTCAGGCGGCGGTCGCGGTCAAACCGCCGTCCACGACGATGGACTGGCCCATGATGTAAGAGGCGGCGTCGGAGGCGAGGAAGGTGACGACCGACGCAATTTCCGCCGGCTGGCCGAAGCGTTTGAGCACGATGTGCTCGAGGTTTTTCTGCTTGATCTGGCGTGGCACACGGGCCGACATGTCGGTTTCGATAAAGCCGGGCACGACGGAGTTGACGCGGATGCCTTTGGTGCCGAGTTCTGCCGCCAGCGCGCGGGTGAACGCCAGCAGGGCGCCTTTTGACGCGGCGTAATTTGTCTGTCCCATTACGCCGACGAGGCCGGCAATGGACGCGATGTTGATGATAACACCGCGCCGGGCGCCGAGCATCGGACGGGTCACTGCCTTGCACCAACGGAAGGCGCCGTTGAGGTTGGTGTCGATCACGCGGTTCCAATCCTCCGGCGGCATGAGCATGAGGAAGGTGTCACAGGTGATGCCGGCGTTGTTGACGAGCACGTCAATTTTGCCGGCGGCGGCCAGTACGCGGGCCACGGCGGCGTCAATGGCAGCGGCGTCCGTTTGCGAACACTGGATGGCTTCGGCCTGGCAGGCGGCCGTCACCTCCGCCGCGGCTTTCTCGTTCTGGTGGTAGGTGAAGAAAACGCGCGCGCCCTGTGCGGCGAACCGTTCGACGATGGCGCGGCCAATCCCGCGGGAACCTCCCGTGACAACCACCACGCGGCCTTCAAATTCGCGGCTCATAATTTTGAAAGTCTATTTCGTAGGAGCCGAGGTGACGAGGCTCAAATTTAGAATTAAGCCCGAAAACCGGAATAAGAACCGCGGATTTCACGGATTTCACGGATGATAATGGGTTCCATTTATGGCGAGGGCTTCGGACTCATCCGGCCGGTTTCGCCTCCAAGTTCTGGTTTATCCGCGTCATCCGCGTCATCCGCGGTTTCAACTTCGGAAGCCGGGTTTGATTCATTTCAACGCCTGATATTTTTTCCACACCGCCGCGGGCCATTCCTTGATCAAGCGATTGGTCCGCGCGTCCACCATCGTCATGGCGGTCTGGCCGAAAGCCATCGCGGTTCGCTGTTTCTCGTGAATCAGATAATGGCTGAACACCAGCCGGCCTTCGTAGGCGGGTTGAATGTGATGCGTCGTGTAAAGCAGCAGCGGCTGGCCGAACTTCGCCGGCTTGCGGTAATGGCAGACGTTCTCCACCACCGGCATGAACACGCCGAGTGCCAGGGCTTCCTCGACGGGCAGCACTTCGAGCATGATCTGCAACCGCCCCTGCTCAAACCACAGGAAGTAAACCGAATTGTGAATGACGCCCATCATGTCCGTCTCGTGAAAAGCGGGCTGAATGGGCAGCCGGCGCTTGATCAGGCGGCCTTTGGATTGGGGCAATGACTTCAACACAGGCCGGGTCGGGCTTACATTTCGTCGAGTTTCACCGTCAGGCTTTTGGGCATGATGGGCGGCATGGAAATCGTGCGCACGGTCGGGCCATCGGCTGCCGCCAGACGAAACGACAGACCCGAATAAGCCAGTTCCACCGGAAACACGGCCAGCCCCAGCGGCTGCTCGAGAACGAACGAATGACAATTCGCCACCACCTCGGCCACGGTCCGGCCCTCGTGGAAGATTTGCGCGCCGGTGACGAGCTGGTCGCACCCGTGCTCGGCGGCCACGCCGACAATCTTCCTCCGAATCCCCTGGGCCCGGCGGCGCTTGATTGCCTCGCCGCCGCGAAAATTGTCCTTGTCGAAATCAATCATCCATTGCAGGCCCAGCACCAGCGGGTCGCGCACGCGCAATCCCTCGGCGTGAATATTGAAAAAGCGTCCCTCCAGCCGCAGGTCGTCGTGCGCGTCCACGCCGCACAGTTGGCCGCCGTGTTTTTCCACGGCGGAGGCGAGCGTGTCGAACAAGGCCGGCGCGACCGCCTGCGGCACGAGCAGCAGATAGCCGAATTCGGAAGTCTTGCCCGCGCGAAAGAGGCGCACGGACTGGTCCTGAAACGGATACACTTCGATGGACAGATACGGCAGTCCGAGAACATCCGCCCCAAAAATCTCTTTTGCGATTTCCCACGCTTTGAAACCGTCCAGGCTCAACAACACGTGGCTGGTGGTGAGGTCTTCCACGCCGGCCACCGCAGCGCCGTGGGCCTGCATCACGCGGTCAATCTCCCCGTCCGGCACGATGCTTTCGCAAAGCAGAATGAATTCCTCGTCGTTGTTGGCCACGTAACAGTCCCCCACCAACAAGCCGTCGTCATCAGCCAGAAACGTGTGGAGGACGCGGCCAAAACGAATTTTCGGGACATTTCCAGCCAGCAAGCCGTCGAGAAAATCCAGTCCCTGTTCCGCGAGGATGCGGTATTTGCGGGTGAAGGAAAAATCGGTCAACCCCACGGCATCGCGCACGGCACGGCATTCGGTTTGTTTGTCAGCCACTCGCGCCACGACTTCCACGCCGTAGCGTTCGCGCGAAATCGCGCCCTTGTCGGCGAACCTGTCTTTCAGTGGCGAAGTCCTCATGCGGTCACTCCTTTCCGCTCCTGCTGCTCAATGACAAAGTCCACCACGGTGTTGATGGAGCGCAAGACGGCGACATTCTCGTCCGGGATTTTGATTTTGAAACAGCTTTCGATGCACAGGATGATTTCGAGCGCGTCGAGCGAGTCCAGCCCCAGCCCGGAGCCGAGCAGCGAAATGTCCTCGTGCAAATCTTCGGGTGTGAAAGGCAGGTTCAACCTTCGGATCAACTCCTCCTTGAAGGTCGTGATCACCGGCGCCCGCCGCGCGATACTCTGACTTATCGGTTCCGGCGCCGTGACGCCATGCTTCAATAACATAAAAAAGTTGAACAGTGCTCTGAATTCAAAGCGGGTGAATTATTGCCGGGTTCGCCCGGTGTGACAACAATTTTGAGGGAAACTCCGTGTCCGGCAACAAAAACCCCCGCCGCGACGGAGGAACTCGCGGCGGGGAATAGGAACCGTATCTGCAAATGAAAACCGGCCGGATCAGAAAACAACCGACAAGCCGACGGTGAAGCCCGGGCAGGTCACTTTGTCTGAATAGGTTCCGCTTAAATCGTGTTGCCCGGTGTATTTGACTTTGATTTGAGACGAATCGTACCCCACCTCAAGGCTTATGCCCACCTTCTTGGTGCGCCAGAGTTCAACCCCCACGGCCCCGAAACCTCCGACTGAAGAAGATTCAAGATTGTCGCCACCGGCAAACGGATATTTAACTCCGCCACGCACATAAGGCGCAAATGTGGCCTTGGGCCAGGGGGTGTAACGGACAAAAGCACCCACCGGCACCACATAGGAAAACTTCACATTATCAGAGGATCCGTAACCGTAGTCCGTTTTTTCGTCCACGACAATAAACATGGTGGGACCAACAGTCACACCCGCGCCAATGCCACCAATGGAAGTTTGCCACTCGTAATAGGGATTCAGGATCAGTCCCACCGGGATATCAACCCTGGTTACGTCAAAACCATCCTGTTTGTATAAATCAAATAGTTTATCGGTCGCAGTGTGAATGCCCGAGGAATAGGCAATGCCTACCGGAAAATAAAACCGGCCTTCGACATGGGCCGACGATGACGGGCCCATGCCGGCGACAGTGTTGGTATTCGCCGCAATCGTCACGTCTTCGGCACGGGCCGACGATGACAGGCCCATGCCGGCGATGACTGCGATTGCACAAGATGCGAGACGGATCGTTTTCATTGTTTTCTTTCTATTCCGATCAGTTTGTTTGGTTCAGGCGGTTTGAAACAGCCCATTCATACCATTCTCTTCGTTTGATGCTTCTAAGTTTCCACGGCAATCTCACCGGGAGACTGCCATCGCAACCGATTTGAGCTTTTCTAATAAATTGTCGTTTCCGCGTCAATACATTCTAAACACTAATGCACAGTCGGTTCCCTGCGGCGAGGCAACGACCGCCAGCACGGGCGGGTTACCCGAACCAGCCGGCTGTGACCGCAATGCCACGGCCAGATCCAGCAAAGGTTGGGTTCCTTCCAGGCAACCGGTGAGTCGTGATGCGGTCAGCACGCGCGCCGCCCACGTCGGATGCATCTGCGCCTGCAGTTGCTCCAGTCGCCGCCGCGGTCCGTGAAAGCACAGCGCGCCGATCTCAGCCGGTTCGAAACCTGCCTGGTTCAGCGCGTCCCGCACGATTTCTACCAACCCTTGCTCATCCGGGTTTGGGCGACAGCAGCGGTCCGCTTCCGTCGCATACGCCATGCCGCACACTTCCGCCAGGGGCCGCACTCCGCGCGCAGCGGCATGCCGCGCCGTTTCCAGCAGCAGCACTGCTGCTCCCTCGCCCGGCGGCAAAGCGTCTTTACCGGATGACAGACCGGCCATGAACTGGTCCGTTAAGATGCGTTCGGATAATTCGTCCACTGCTCCGCTGAGAAGCGCCTCGGCATGACCGGTTCGCAGCGCGGCAATGGCCGGTCCCAAGCCGAGCAGGCCCGCACCCGGCCCGACACTCAAAGTGAGATTGTGGCCTGCCAGTCCAAGCGCGCGGCACACATTGCCCGCCACGGAACCGGGGACGATGTAGGGAAATGCCGTCAGTTGTGTCACCTGGCGGTTGTTCGACAGGAACGAAGTCAGATACTCCGACTCCGCCCAAGACGGCCCGGCGGACAGATTCAGAAACAGACCCAGCTTCGCCAGTGCGGACGGCCTCTCGGAAAATCCCGCTTCCCGGATTGCCAGACGCGCCGCCACTGTCGCCCAGCGGCTCGAACGATCCATGTGCCGGAGGTCCAGCCGGCGGTCAAATGTTTCGACTCCTTTCTCATCCACCATCCCTGCCAGCATGGGTGGAAGTCCGGGAATGGCAACGGGGCGCAGGACCGATTTACCGTTTCGCTGCACGCGGTCCAAAGCCTCCACGCCAATGCCCGCTGCGGAAACGACGCCGCACGCGGTGATGTAAATGGGTTCAGTGTTTTCAACTGTAGCAGCCGACGCAAGGAGGCTCTGACTGGAATCTGAGATTTGAGATTGGGCGCAACTTAACACTGTCGCCGACTCCCTCTCCCCGCCCGAGCGGGGAGAGGGCTGGGGCGAGGGGATTTGAGCTTGAATAATCGGCCTCCTCACCCCGCCCCTCTCCTCCTTTGAGGGAGGAGAGGGAGAAATCGACACTGAAAGCACCACACTCGCGTTATGCCCGCCGAAGGCCGAGTTGTTGCTCAGGAAAACTTGCGGCGCCAGCCAGGCCCGTCCGGCTTCCGGCACGCAATCCAGCGCGCAACCTTCGCGCGGCCCGGTGAAGTTGGCGGTGGGCGGCAGGACGCCCGACTTCGCGCACACGATGCCGGCGATGGCTTCCACCGCCCCGGCCGCCCCCAGACAGTGGCCGACCATGCTCTTGGTGGAACTGATGGGCGTGCGTTCCGCCTGCGCGCCGAACACTTTGCGGACGGCTTTGGCCTCGGCCTTGTCGTTGGCCTCAGTGCCTGTGCCGTGAGCATTGATGTAAGAGATTTGTTCCGGCGAAAGTCCGGCGTCGGCGAGCGCGCGTTGCATGGCCGTTGCCAGGCCGCGTCCCGCCGGTTCGGGCGCGGAGCAATGAAACGCATCGTTGCTCATGCCCGAGCCGAGAATTTCCGCCTGGATCGCCACCTGGCGCTTCCGGGCACTTGTGAGCGATTCGAGAAACACAAACGCCGCCGCCTCGCCCAGGTTCAAACCAAACGGTTTTGAGAACGGAGCGCACTTGCCTTCACTCGTCGCTTTCAGTCCCTCGAAACCGGCGAGCGTGCTGGTGGAAAAGGCGTCGGCTCCGCCAGCCAGCGCCGCGTCGAGCATCCCGCAACGGATCAGATCGGCGGCCAGCGCCATTGCCGCCGTGCTGGCGGAGCAGGCGGTGACCACCGTTGTGGACAGCCCTTGCACTCCCAGTTCGCGGGCCAGCACTCGCGCGCCGGTGTAATACTGCCTGGCCAGCCACTCCTCTTCCGTCAACCGCAGGTCGCCGCGGATGATCCGTTCGTAGTGAGCTTCGATGAGCAGCATCGGCCCGGAGCACGTCGCGAAAATAAGCCCCAACCGCCGGCCAAAATTTTCCGGGCGCGCGGCGGCGACCGCCAGCGCCTCGCGCGCTGCCACCATTGCCATCTGAACGTACCGGTCGAACCCGGCCAGTTCCGCCAGCGGTTCCAGCGTGGCGGCGGCGGTCCCGGCCAAAAGTCCGGCATAGCGGGATTTGAAATGCGCCGCCCGCGGGTCGGTGATGGGTGACAAACAACAGACGCCCGCCGTGATGTTCCGCTGGAACTCGGCGACGTTGGCGCCCGCGCCGGACAGCACGCCCAACCCCGTGATGACAACGCGACGGCTCATGGCGAATTCACTGGAGAAAGGTTCCAGTTAACGTTGGCACAGTTTGATATGCTCCAGGAAAAGCGGCGGAGGGCCGCCGCCCGTCCTCTCCATCCTCCGTAGCAGGGCTACTGCGGAGGACGGGCGTAGCAGTACTGCGGAGGGTGGACACTCCAAGACGCTGCGCGCGGCACAATGACAATGATTCCTGAAATACGCAAAGCGTCTTGGACTGTGCCAGCCCTTCCGCCTTCGCGGCGCGACGGCGGCTGGCGCTTTGCAAGCAGACGAAACATTTTGGCATCACGGTTTCCATCCTTTTCTCAACACGACGGCAAAGTTGTAGCCAACGTCGCTGCTGGCGAGCACGAGGATGTATTCCGGCGCCCCGCGTCCTTCCCGCTGGTCCAGCTCGCTGACGCCCGTGCGCTGCGGCCACAATCCACCGCCGGTTGCCAGCGCCTCCAGCGCGGCGGCCAGGCTTACCAGAATTGAGGCCGACTCGATGTAGCCGGTGTTGAACGTGGTTGTCACCAGCGGCAGCTTTTTGAAATCCGGTCCGAATAATTCTTCGCCCACCGTAATTACCTTGAGGTCCTGGCGATTGCCCTGCGGCGCCCAGACGATGAGTCCGATTTGCGATGGAGTCACTCCGGCGCGGGTGAGGGCGAGTTGTGCAGCGTGTTTCAATCCCGCCGGGCCGTTGTTCGGCGCGGTGAATCCCTCCGCGTCCATGCCCATGCCGTAGCCCAGCACTTCCGCCAGCACGGCAGCGCCGCGCTCGAGCGCGTTCGTGGCGGTTTCCAATACCAGCGTGGCCGCGCCTTCGCCAAGCACTTTCCGCTTTTCGTGGTCGAGCCGAAGGCGGTAATCCGCCTCCTCCGCGCCCGCGTAAAGGAAGCCGATGCCGTCGTAGTTGTAAAACGTCTGCGCGTACACCTCGTCCGCCGCCCCGGCCAGGATGGCGCGCGCGCGTTTCCCGGCCAGCGCATCGAACGCGTAGGCCAGACTTTGCACCCCGGCGTGCGGCCCGGCGGAGAGCGAGGCGTTGACGCCTTTGAGATAAAGCGCATTGGACACCCAGCCGGCGGTCGAGTTCGCCACGATGTTGGAGAAGCTCGTGACGTTGGCCTGAAACGAATCGCTGCTGAACACGCTGTCCATGTGGCCCATTTCCGACGGGCCATTGCACACGCCCATGACCACCCCAATTTCCTCGGCATGGCCCGGCGAAACTTTCAACGCGGCGTGCTCCAGGGCCAGCCGGCTGGCAGCCACGGCAAACCGGCTGATGTGGTTCAAGCTCGCAAAGTCAATCCGGCGGTCCACCTCGGCGGCTTTGAAGGACGCGACTTGTCCCACCAATCGCGCGCGTTCGGCCCGCAGCGGGAAGGCGGCCACGGGGGTCAGCCCCACGGCCTGGTTGCGAAGCTGCGCCAGAGTTTTCTGAATTCCCAAACCCAGCGACGTGACCACTCCGACGCCGGTCACGACCACGCGTTCCTTGACTTCTTTGCGTGGTGGCACAGGCGAATCCCACCTGGTCACGACCACCGCGGCGTTGTTGCCGCCGAAGGCGTAGTTCGCTGAAATGAAGGCGTCGTATTTTTTTGGGCGCGCTTCGTTCGGCACGAAGTCGAGCGCGCAACCCGGACGCGGTCCGCTGAAATTGAGCGTGGGCGGAATGAAACCGGCGTTCATCGCGAGCAATTGTGCAGTGGCTTCCAGGATGCCGGTCACGCCCATGCAGTGGCCGAAAAATGATTTGGTCGAAACGGCCGGCAGCGGATGTCCGTCCATGAACGCCGCCATGCCGCGCGCTTCGGCCTTGTCGTTGGCCTCGGTGCCGGAACCGTGCGCGTTGATGCAGCCGAGGTCGCTGAGGGAAAGTCCGGAATCCTCCAGCGCGGCGCGCAAGGTGCGTTGCGCCCCCGAGCCGCGCGGGTCGGGCGTGGTGGGATGATAGGCGTCGGACGTGGTGGCATGGCCGGCCAGCCGGCCGAGACAGCGGGCGTGGCGGAGAATCGCTTTCTCCATGTCCTCGACCACCCAGAAGCACGCGCCTTCGCCGACGTTCATGCCATAGGGCGTGGAAAACGGCGCCATGCGGCCGGGCGCGGTCGCCTTGAGCGCGTCGAAACCGGACATGTTGGCCACGCATAGCACGTCCGCGCCGCCCACGAGGACCGTGTCGTAATAGCCGCGGTTGATGAGCGTTTGCGCCAGCCCCAGCGCGACGGTGGTGGAGGAACACGCGGTGGTGATGACCCACGTTTCGCCGCCGAACTTCAGCGCGCTGGCCAGCGCCTTGCCAAAACCGTAGAGCTGGGCCTGCAAGTTCATGCGCTCGTCGAAGGCGCGCGAACTGCGCCCGTGCTTCCAGGCGTATTCGGCTTCGGCGGAACAAAGTCCGCCGTTGCAGGTGCCGAGCACCAGCGCGATGTCGCGGCGGATTTCCTTTCCGTCCCGTTGGAGTCCGGCGTCGCGCAGCGCCCGGCGCGCGGCGGCGATGGCGTAACGCAGGTAAAGGTCTTCGTATTCCTCATTCTCGGCATCGGTAAGCCAGTCGCGGAGGTTGGGATTCTTCGCTTCACCTCCCAGGTTGGAACGGAAGTGGCGCGCGTCGAATCGCGTGATGGGTTTGATGCCATGTTGACCGTTGCGTAATGCCTCAGTCACCGTGGCCGCGTCGTGCCCGATGGGGCTGATGAGGCCGAGGCCCGTCACGACCGCCTGTTGGCGCACGCCCTGGCGTTGGAGCGGCTTGCCGACCACTTGTGCGCCGTCCTTCCAGGTCGCGGGTTCGAGGTGCGCGGCGTGCTGCGTTTTCTGCGTGCGGAAGAATTCGCGCCACAGCCGGATGAATTCTTCGCGCAGCCGCTCCGGGGTGAAGTTCATGGGGCGCGCGACCACATGGGCGCCGTTGTAATGCGACCATTGCCGGTCGAAGATGCGGCCCTGCCGGCTCATGCGGTCCCAGTGGACGGAGCCGGGATACGGCGTGAAAATGAAAAATTCCGCCGTGCGAATCCCGGCCTCGGCATACAACGCCAACACCCGGTCTACGACATCCGGTTCATCCCAGTCCCTCCCGACGCCGCAGGAACCGAAAAACCGGATGCCGCGGTCTTCCAGATTCCGGACGAGGTCCTTGAGCACCTGCCGCTCGCGGGCTTCGCCTTTGATGGCGCGGATGGAGACCGGGTCCACGTTCATGGTGCAGTAGAAATTCCGCACGCCGGCGCGCGTCGCCAGGTCGAGAAAGCCGGTCTCGGTGTTCAACGCCATCGTGGAGGAAACAAAATACTTCTTGCCCAACGGCTCCACCGCCTGGAACAGGGCACGGGCGTAGTCGTTGATTTTACGATGCGGAAAGAACAGCGTGTCGTCGGCCAGATACACATTCTCGTGTTTGAGCGAGCGCAGCTCCTCGACGACGCGTTCGATGGGCCGGAAGCGGATGCGCCCGCCCATTTGGGCCGGGAGCGAACACATGCCGCAGGTGTAGGAACAGCCCCGCGTCAGTTGCACGAGGTCTTCATCCCAGTCGTAGAAATCGTTCCGGTAAAAAATCTCACGCTTGGGAATCGGCTGCGCGGCCAGGTCGGCGGAACTGCCGCCCTGGTAAACCGGTTTCAAAGTGCCGGCCCGGGCGTCCGCAAGAATCTGCCGCCAGGTGGCCTCGCCTTCGGCGACATTCACCGAGTCAGCATGTTTGAGACATTCCTCCACCATGAACGAGGGGAATAATCCGCCCATGATGACCTTTTTGCCGCGGGCGCGAAAGCCGTCGGCAATTTCAAACGCGCGGGTGGCCTGGGGCGTGAAGCAGTTGATGGCGACCAGATCCGTCGGGGCGTCGAAGTTGAGGGTCTGCCCGCTGTTGTCATCCACGAGTTCGACTTCGATGTCCGGCGGGGTCAGCGAGGCGAGGATGGGGATGCCCAGCGAAGGCGGGGTGGTAAAGTTGCCCAGGAAATAGTCCACCAACCCCTGGTCCAGTTCCGGCAGGCCAGTGAGAAACTTTTCAAACCGGGGATAAACGAATGTGACTTTCACTTGGTGGTCATGAATTTAGGCTCTGCCGGACCTTGTGAGCGCGACGAGCAGGAATAACAGTACTGTCCGGACAAAACAGGACAAGAAGTTTCTCTTTCACCACGACTTCGCTTCCTCAACCCACCGTGTGCGCTGCGCCGCCGAGTTGTAAGGCTGGCACGGCGCATGGCCGCATTGGGCGCGCGTAAAACCGGCTTTTCAAAAACAGCAGGGAGGCTTTGAATTCCATGAATTGTTGCACCTTCGCTTCCTGTTTTTTTGGATATTCTAGGAATTTAGTGGCTGGGTTGAACCAGAATGGGACGAGCTTGGAAAAGAGAACGCTAACTCGACAGGTCACGACAGGTCGGGTTCGTCGGTGCCGAGGAACTTTGTGCGCAGCGGTCAAGTCCCGCAAAACAATCAGGCCGGTTTTGAACACCGGCCTGATCGAGGAAGAAGGATTTGAAAATCCGAATTGGTCAACCGTTACGCCACTTGCCGCTTGCGCAGCATCCGCAGCGTGCTCGCCCCAAACGGCAGCAACAGCAACGCGCCAGCTATCATTGTTGTGGGCTCCGGCACTGTAGAAACATCGACACCAATAGCATAAGTCCGGCCCTGGTTCCCGAACACATCGGGGCCGTATTCGTAATTCGCGGTCGGATCCGGGTTAAGTCCCACGCTGAATTGCGTCCCAGGGCCGCCCGGCGGTGTTGCACTAAAGGAATTAGGATTTGACGAATCCTCATACGTGGCGTCGCTGTTGAGCGCGTCGTTGGGCTGCTGAGGGTACCAAGGCCCGATACCAGCGAACGCCAGTAGGTCTCCAGCACTTACGGAGAAACCTGGTGAAATTGCAAGGGTTTGAATACCCACGGTTGCTGACCCGGAAAAACTTTGTGAAGCGACGACTGTGAATGTCTGCTCGTTGGCGTTGGGTCCGGCCGTACCTGGGGACAGCACATACAAGGTAAAATTGTAATTGCCTCCATAGAAGTCCACGTCTTGCACCGTCCCGCTGGGCAAGGTCACCGCGGACGATCCCAACGGACCTGCCGGGCTATATTCCCCCAGAATTATCAAGGGGGCCGTACCGTCCGGCCCCCCCCCGGGGGCGACGTTTACCAAGTTCGCTGCTGAGCCATAATTTCCAACATAGGTCGCCTGAGCGTTTGTGGCAACAAACGCTGCGGCGACGATTAACATCGCTGGTGCAATGAGGTTTTTCATATTTTTGATGAGATTTCTAAGTTATTGTGTTCAACATTTTTTGCTACTATTACGAGTGTCAGCTTCTTGCCATGTTTATTGCACCCATAACACACACCGCATTTGGAACCGCGTCTATCCCCTCCTGGGACATCTCAGGTCACATTTGGGCTAATGATTTGATGTGTTCAAAATGCTAATATCTGGTTCAGCGCAGTTCAAATCTTTCTCGCCGCACGCGGCAAGAGGCCGGAACGCCAGCCACTCGCTCATTGCAGTTGTCCCGAATCAAAACGCTTCGCGCCGTTGAGGATTGCGAGGGGAATAGAATATGAAATGCGCTTGAGTTACGGCGCCAACGGCTGGGAGGCGGTCGGTGGTTTTCGCAGGTCCGGGAGGTTGCGCTTGAACGGAACAACTGCACCTTGCAAGCCCGTGCCATCGACGAGACCCAACCTCACGGGATTGTGTTGGGGGAACAATGTTAATAGCCCGATTCTGAAATTAGGAGACTGCTAATGACTCAAAGACCCGCGATCGCAAACAATGCAGATCGGCAGAGGTTAAGAATGAAGGTTGTAGGAGGGGCTTGATTCCATACTGGCGCAGACCGGTTGGAACTGAGATCAAACCGCTTGGCGCCGGACTTCGCTCCGCTCCGCCGGGCAACGGTTTGAGTTGGCCATGAGCGAGATTTTTGAGAGCGTTTCGCGCCATGAGCATGGACAACGAATTACAAAAACATTACGCGTTACTTTTGGGCATCGGCAGCCCGTGGGAGGTCAAAGCTGTGGAGTTGAAGCTTCAGGAAAAGAAGGTGGATATCGAACTGGGCTGGCAGTGGGGAGCGGCGGCCAAATGCCCGAAATGCGGACGAGAGTATTCGATTCATGACAGCGCGGCGGAACGGATGTGGCGACATCTGGACACGATGCAGTTTGAGACGCTGGTCCGGGCGCGGGTGCCGCGCTCGGAGTGCCTGGAGCACGGGGTCAAGACGATGGCGGTGCCGTGGGCGGCGACTCTGGGACGGTTCACCCTGCACTTTGAACGGTTCGCCATAGAGGTGCTGCTGGCCTGCGCCAGCGTGAGTCAGGCTTGCGAACTGTTGGGTATTGGTTGGGAGTCAGCCCATGAGATCATGCGGCGAGCCGTAGAGCGCGGGCTGGAGCGGCGGCAGTTGGACCAACTCAAGCATCTGGGCATGGATGAGAAAAGCTTCAAACGGGGCCAATCCTACATCATGCTCTTGACCGACTTGGAGCAAGCCCGCGTGGTGGAGGTGGTGGAAGACCGGACTGAGGAGGCCGCCGGGAAGCTGTGGGAGAGCTTGAGTCCGGACCAGAAACAGGCGGTGGAAGCGGTGGCGGTGGACATGTGGGAGCCGTTTATCCAAACGGTGAAGCAGCAGGTGCCCGCCGCGGACGTGGTGCATGATAAATTCCATGTGAGCAAGTATTTGAACGAGGCGGTGGACAAGGTGCGGCGAGCCGAACACAAGCAGTTGCTGGCCGAGGGGGATGAAACGCTCAAGGGCACCCGGCAACTGTGGTTGTATAACCCGCAAAATCTCCGTCCGGAACAGGTGTCGGCGTTTGCCGTTTTGAAGGAGTTGAATCTGAAAGTGGCGCGGGCCTGGGCCGCCAAAGAGTTGTTCACCCAGTTTTGGGAATATCAGGAGGAAGGCTGGGCACGGAGGTTTTTCAAGAATTGGTTCGGGTGGGTGAGCCGGAGCTGTCTCAAACCGCTGGTCGAGGTGGCCCAAATGCTCAGGCGGCATCTGGAGAATCTGCTGACCTATTTGAAGCATCGCATCACCAACGCGGTCACCGAAGGGTTGAATTCAAAAATACAGAGCATCAAATCCGCCGCCCGGGGCTTCCGCAACTTCGAAAACTACCGGACGCGCATTCTGTTCTTCTGTGGAAAGCTCGATCTCTACCCACTATGATCCTCGAAGAAATGTTTTTTTCCTTGTCCGCGGGTTCGCAACAGCAGTAGAGTGCGCCGCATGAGAAGCGAATCCAGCGCGACGGTTGGCCAATGCTGGAACCCACTCAATCCACAATAGGAAATGCTATGTCGGTTGATATTGAAAAAATCCTGCGTCCCATTGACAACCCCATCCCGCCGTTCCCGCCCAAGTACATGTTGCTGGCCGGCGGCGAGGAAATGGTCATCCGTCAGGTGAGCCGTGAGGACATACCTGACATTCTGTGCCACGTCGAACCCCTGCTCCACGTCGAACGAGACTACTACGACGTGGTGGCGGCCCGGCTCTATAGCGAACTGCTCGCTTATTACCGCCACCGCGTTCAGGACGAATACGTCCTGGTGGCCCAGATTGATGGCGAGCTGGTCGCGGTGGTCAACGGGCGTCTGCTGAGCAAGGAGGTCGGCATGTCCTATCACACGATGGCGCTGCGGCGCGGGTTGCGCGTCGGCGCGCACGCGTTTGCGTCCAAGATGGAGTACCACCTCGACATTATCGGCCAGAAGGAGGTTCTGATTGTGGCTGAATCCCCCATCGGCTTCCGCCGCTGGATGATCGAGTATGGCCTGGAGCAGCGCTTCAACATTGCCCATGAACTGGGCGGCGTGCCTTCGTGGGCGCTGACCAAGGAACTGTTCAACAAGGCGCGCGCGACGCTCGTAGTGGGCCGCCGGCCGGTGCCGAAGCACCTGCTGGAGAAAGCCCAGGCGGCCATTCTGCCGCCGACCGATCCGCCCAAGGGGCCGGCTGATCTGCTGGCCGCGACGCGGTCTTTGTATGATTCAACCGGCACGGCACTAATGTCCCAGAGGTGGAAACAGGAAGGAAAGCTTTGATTATGCGTGAAGTTTATGTTGTCGGGGCCGGCATCACCAGTTTTACGCGACTGGAATATCCGTTGAGCGAAATTGCCGCCTACCCGGCGATGCTGGCGCTCAAGGACGCCGGGCTGTCGAAAGTGGACCACGTCTATGTGGCCAACATGGGTGGCGCCCGACTTAATCACCAATCCGGTCTGGCCAGCGCCGTGGTCGATACCCTCAGTCTCACCCCGGTCGGCGCCGAGGTCATCGAAAATGGTCCCGCGTCCGGGGCCTCGGCCATCAAGACAGGTTTCATGGCGGTGGCTTCCGGCCTGCACGACGTTGTCCTGGTGACCTCCGCCGAAAGGCTGCGAGAGGTGAACAACCTCGAAGCGACCGATTTTGTCGCCACGTTGAGCCATCCGCTGGCGGAATACATCTATGGCGTCACGCTCCCATCGCTGGCGGCGATGTTCACCCGCCTTTACATGCAGAAGTATGGCGTGACGGAGCGGCACCTGGCGATGGTAGCGGTGAAGAATCACGACAACGCCCTGCTAAACGTCTTCGCCCACTTGCACGAGAAGATTACCCTTGAAGGCATCCTCGATTCACCCGAGGCGATGACGAATAACCCGTATGTGGCCGAACCGCTCCGGTTTTTCGATTGCTGCCCCGTTTCCGACGGTGGCGCTTGCGTGATCCTGGCCTCGGCAGAGGTGGCGAAGAAGCTGAAGAAACCGCTGATCCGGTTGGCCGGGGTCGGGCAAGCCACCGATTCCCACTGCGTCCACGAACGCGCCGAACCGACCGACCTGCTGGCCGTTCGCGGCGCGGCGGCGCAGGCCTTCAAGATGGCCGGCGTGACTCCGGGCGACGTTAATGTTGCCGAACTGCACGATGCCTTCACGATCCTGGAAATCGCCGAGAGCGAGGAGGCTGGCTTCTTCAAGAAAGGCCAGGGGCACCTGGCCCTCGAGCGGGGCGAGACGCGCATCGGCGGCAAAATTCCCATCAACACGGCTGGCGGCCTGAAAGCCAGAGGCCACCCGACCGGCGCCACCGGCGTCGCACAGGCGCACGAAATTATCCTGCAACTGCGCGGCGAAGCCAAAAAGCGGCAGGTCAAGGACGCAAGAATTGGTTTCACGTGCAACTTCGGCGGCTTCGGCAATAATGTGGTCTGCCTGGTCTTTAAGAGAGAGGACTGAGATATGGCCCTGGAAATCTATGCTTATCGGTGCAAGAAATGCGGTCAACTGCATTACCCCTTCCGCATGGTCTGCAAAAAATGCGGCCAGAACGAGGTGTTTGAGTTCGACACCGTGCCGCTGCCCAAAAAGGGAAAACTGCTGACCTTTACGACGGTTCACAATCTGCCGCCGGATTTCAATGTCGCCAAGCTGGACTTGGGGATAGTGGAGTTGGAGAACGGGATGCGCATCACCGGCCAGCTTAAAATTCCTCATCCGAAATTCGGCATGGCCGTCGCCGGCGAAGTCGAAATTGTCCGCGAGGCTGAGTACAGCAAGAACTACGGCATGGTATTCTATCCGGGGTGAACGGGCTGATCAGCGTCGGGGACCAGATCGAATCCGGCATCTACCGCTTTCACTCCCGTTTCAACCGGGTGGTCAATTTCGAGCGTCATGGCCGCCTCGTCTCGGTGGTGGATGAACAAATCGGCCCCGGCCCGCTGAACATTGTCCTCCGCGGAGGATTCTCCCTCTCCCCTTCAGAAGGGGAGAGGGCCGGGGTGAGGGGTCCGTTTTCGCTGCAAGGTTCAGGGGCACATTGCGCGTTGAAGGTTCGGGGGACTCTCCTCCCCAGCGCATTCCCGCCCCTCAAAATCACCACCTCGAGCGTGGTCTTTGCGGCTCATCGCTTCACTTTCAGCCTCCGCCAGCGCTACCACTCCACGTTCGATTTCGACCCCGGCAACCTCCATTGCTTCCATCACAACCTCTCAATCTTTGGCGAATTGCTGACCGAGTGTGCCCCTTCAAAAAGCCTCGCTTTTCTGCTGGATGAAACGCGGCTAAAGAACTTCCGATCCGGCTTTGAGCAGGCTTTCGCCGACCGGATCTGCCGGGGCGCGCATCAGGTCTTTCATGGCCACCTGCTGGAAGGCATCCGCAGTTTGAAAGGCTGTGGTCTGGGTCTGACCCCCAGCGGCGACGACTTTATCGCCGGCCTGCTCATTGCCTTGAACCTCCTCCAAGAATTACGCGGCCAGGCTTTTCAGCCCACGGCCGATGCGATCTTCGGCGCCGCCGAGGGCGACAACATCTTCTCGAACACTTTTCTGGATCTGGCGCGCCGGGGCCTGCTTTTCGGACGCATGAAAGATCTGCTGATTGAATTGATGACCGGTAGTGAGGCTTCAGTGCGAAAGGCCACGGGGAAGTTGCTTGCCATCGGCGCCAGTTCCGGTGCTGACCTGGCCACCGGGTTTTTCCTGACAGTCCACGAGCAAAGCAGGCCGGTAGAGCGAGGGTGTCAGCGGCAGCCAATGGATCGGATCGGTTGAGGTCTCATCTGGCCTTTCATGACAAGACTGAATGATAAGGCATTGCCCGGAAATCCTTAAGCGAGCGCTTCCAGGAACACCTGGCCACGGCCCAATTCCCCACCACTCCATTGCTCCGATTCGCCACGCCGGACTCCCAGACACCGCGAAGTGTTGCCTGCCATCGACGGGGTTACGCATCAATCCATCCTATTCGGCCGAGGGAACACGCTGGGAGCAGGCACAGAAGTTGCAGACAGGTGGATAAGTTCGGCCAGTTTCCGACTGGTTCGGACTGTTAGGGTGCAGGCTGCCGATCCGTTTCTTACAACAGGAAAGATTACTCGGTTGTTCGAGCGGCGTTGATTTCACGGATGAGCCAGGCGCGGGCGTGGCTCCAGTAATACTTTACGGTGCGTTCGGTGAGTCCCAGGGCCTGGGCGGCTTCGGCGTTGGTCATCCCCACAAAACAACGCAGCTTCACCACCTCGGCCTGGACTGGGTGGATGGCGGCGAGTTTGTCGAGGGCATCGTTCACGGCGAGAAGTTCGTCGTCGTTACCCGGCCCGGCAATGTCAACAACTTCAATGTCCACGCGTTGCTGGTCGCCGCCATGACGCACCGCGCGCTTGCGGCGGGCCTTGTCAATGAGGATGCGGCGCATGGCCTCGGCGGCGGCACCGAAGAAATGAGCCCGGCCAGAGAAGTTTGGATTCGTTTCGCCCACCAACCGCAGCCAGGCTTCATGGACGAGCGCGGT